>Ga0206995_1071_pt1 | contig 15818 bp, 16 predicted proteins | sample Alteio_BWMinCont_5_FD_153480 | JGI IMG/M metagenome (GOLD analysis project Ga0206995, IMG submission 153480) | Enriched cells from forest soil in Barre Woods Harvard Forest LTER site, Petersham, Massachusetts, United States -... | ecosystem: Environmental > Terrestrial > Soil > Temperate forest >... | reverse complement strand
TTGGTCAAAATTTCCGGGCTTACCCCGCTGCTGGCAAAGCCTTCAATAGCGACCTTCCCGATCACATAATAAGGGTTGCCCGCAGCTTGCGGCTGTACCGCCGAATAAACATTAACCGTATAAAGCTCATCCTTGGGAGGGAAATGCTGAGTTGTATAGCTGATATAATTACTGCTGGTAGCACACCCCGCCAGCCCTAAAACCAATAAACCTATTACCCATATTTTTCTGTGCATAGGACCCGCCTTATTTTCCGTACATAGCTTGGAGCTGGGAGACCGTCGGAAAAGCAGAATAAAACTCGCCTTGAGGCCCTATAAAGCCATTCCCTGATTTTTTAAGGACAACGGCAGTATACCCTCCCTTGTCATTAGGGATATTAATAGTAAATGAATCACCGGTGTCAGCGCTTACAGGAACTGGTGTTACGCTGGCAGCCTGTATTACCGGCGCGGAAACCCCGGCAGGCGTTGCCACAGCTTGATAACCATACTGGGTATAAATATAATAAACCCCGTTGTTGACATAATAGGTGACCCCGTTGACAACAACCGGCTGATAGCTTGAAGAAGCAACAACCGTATAGCTGGGATAATAATAAGGATCGGTGTAATACGGAGAATAATAAGGGTCATAATAATAAGGCCCCGGCCATACTCCAATACTAACGTAGCCATAGCCATGCCTATGCCAATACGCATAGGACGTCGTTGGCGGAATTATTAACAAACTTAAAGCTAAGAAGACCAAAGCTATTTTTAGTGTCACTTTCATATAAACCCCCTGCTTTCTTCTTTCAGTATAATACTCTTAAATCAAACAGTCAAATTCTCTGCCTCCACCTATTAGACAATAAAAACCGCCAAAAAGTTCCCTCTTTCTTAATTTGCCCCCTCCAACTTCTTTAAGATCAATCTTTGGCCTGCCTGGTCCAGGGTAAAATGGAACTTGCTCAAAAATGACAAACCTAATAACCCGTCCTTTATTTCCTTACTGCTGTCTTCCAGCAAAACAGTGGCACTGACATCCTGGGCCTGGGCTTCCCCAAGCTTGACGCTATTTAATGAAGCCTCGGCTGCTTTATACTTGCCGTTTAGGATCTCTACATACCCCTGACCGGCTTGACTGAGATCAAGGCCTAATTTCTTGGCAAACGCGGAGGTCAACATGACCACCGGTGAACCTGTGTCCACGACAAGAGAAGCGTGGACTGTGCTATTGATGAGCACATCCGCAAGAAGATGCCCTTGGCCGTCAGGGACTAAAGGGATGGTGATCCCTTCCAAGTCCTTGCGCCTTTGATCTGCCTCAACCCCAAGATCATCACTCAATTGCTCCTTGGCAGCCAAGATCTTTGAAGGAATACCCGCGGCATTCGCCTCTGCCAAGGCCTGACGGTCTGCCTTAATAACATCGCTTTCAGCCAGGCAAGCGGTGGTCAACAGAAAAAAAATGAGTACAATTTTTATATTCATATTTTCTTTAGGACCGGATTGACCTGCTTATGTTCTTTGATCATTACCTTGTGCCTGATAAACAAAGGCTTGCCAGAAGCATTTTGAAAGCTGATGGAATACGGAGTAACAATATGGAACTTGGCACACAGATCGCCGATAGCACCCAATAGCGCTGCGTTGTTTTCATTATATTTTAATTCACTGATCAAATAGTAAACCTTATGGAAGGCCCAGTCACGGGCGATCTGTTTATCGCCCGGGGACGCGTCCTTCAAGGAAGCGCTCACGATAAATTCTTTTTTATCCTGCACCATATCCCCCCGGATCTGAAGGGCAAACCTGTCTTCATCCGTATATTTGCCGTAAACGACAAATTGGGAGCCTTTAAAAAAATCAGGCATGGTTTGGGGAAATATCTCTTTATCATTAAGGCCGCTGGCATAATAACGCACATTTAATAATAGCGGGTCCTTGATCTCGTTATACAATTTGGAAAATTCCCTTGCCATAAAATGTTCCCGGTCAACGACCCTTGACCAGCCGCGGTTTTTAAAAGCGATGAAATCCAGCATATACGGGTCAACAGAGGCCCCTCCGCCAAAGGTAAAAATACTCACTTTATTATCATTAAGCCTTGAAACCTCATTGATCACCCGCCTGGCATTGATAATACCGGTAGTTGGAAACCCGTCACTCATAAATACCCTGTAGGAAGGGACAAAAGGGGCCTTTAAATTAATGCTTGTACGCAGCGCGTCATAGATGTCAGTGGTTGACCATGATTTGAGCTCTTTAAGGAATTCAATAGCATTTTTTATATTTTTACGGTCAGGCTTAAGAGAGACAAGGCTAAAAGCAATGTCTTTATCTTTAAAAACTAGGATATTAAAACGGTCGTCAGGATTAAGGTGTTTTAAGCTATATATCAGGCCTTCTTCAAACTGGGCCAGGCGGACCATGCCGATACTGCCTGAAGCATCCACCAGGAAAATGATCTCTTTGGGGATGACCGGAAAATTCACCGTCGCATCCCTCACCCTGACGGCAAGTTTAAAATATTTTTGATTCGTAACAGGGTCCCTGTACCTGGAAAGCTGGTAGGTCAACGCTGTGCCCAGATCCATGGATTTAGATTCATGCTCTAAACCTGAAGAAGCCCTTTTCATCACCTGAAATTCATTTTGCGTATTGGCGGTTTGCAGGGGTGCAGCCCGTGAAGTGTTGGCCGGAATGGCGCTTTTATCGAGAAAATACTTGGAAATTTGATCCCCGGAAATGAGCACCGGGGATCCGGAAGAGAACTGTTCTGCCGGCACTTCTCCTAACTCCACCATGTTCTCCCGGACCGAGCGCCTGACCTTCTTGGTCATGACGATATCATTAAGGTCGGATTTCTTAATGACTTGATTTTCCTGCATTGATGAAGGGATCAGCGCTTCTTTATTTTTTTGGATGGATGACTCAATATTGTTCTTGATCAATTCTTCAGATTCTATGGAAGGCGCGCTGACCATGTTTTCAGTAAAAGGATTGTCAGGTTTGGGAGATTTACGGGAAGACTGCGTCTCAAATTTCAACTTCTCCTGGCCTATATGCTCCTGCCTGTCGATCTTGACATGAAAAACAGTTTGAGGGGTTTCAGGAAAAGGAATGGCCGGAAGGATCTTGACAAAATAACTCCATACCAGAAATCCGATATGCACAAAAATGGAAACCAAAAGGGCTGTCAGTATCCGTTTTTTGACCTTGGAGCTTATCATTTTTTATATTTCTCCCTGGCCTCTGCATACAATTTTGAGGCTTCCGTGAAACGCTTCATACCATCAAGGATCTTGGCAGCCCTCAGCAAACTCTCGGAACAATAATAAGGGTCATCATAAATGGTGGCTATCAACAGATAAAATTTAAGCGCGTCGTCAAAATTCCCTTGAGAGGCATCGAGATTGGCCGTCTCAAACCTGGCATGCACCGTGACCGTGTAATCATCGGCATTTTCATCCAAAGATTTTTGGAACTCCGCCTTGGCAGCATCAAATTTCTTGGCATTCTCCAAACACAGGCCATAACCGATATGGGCAGATCCGGTATACGCGTTTTTTTGTGTTGATGCTGTCACAAGATCATAACTCTTGGCAGCCTCATCGCAGCGCCCAAGCCCGCGCAGGGCTTCGGCCTTAAAATATTCTATTTCCAAAAGGTCCGGCGGAGAAAAATGTTTTTCCGCCTGGGCCACGATACGCAGCACATCATCAAATGCCTGGCCCTTTAAATATTCATTGCAAACCCAGATATAGGTCTTTACCTGCAGGTCATTTTGGTCTGACTGGCTGATCAAGCGGTCAAAATAATCCCTGGCTTGGGTCCCCTTTCCCTGGCTTAAATAAATGATCGCCATGTTTTTAAGGGCGCCGATATAAAACGCGCCTTCTTCTTTATGTTGACCGACTTGCGCGTACGCTGCCAGGGCTTCATCACTCTTGCCTAAAAGCTGTTGATTAAACCCCAACAAAAAATACGCTGAATTCGGCCTTTGAACAACTCCTGCCCCCTTTAAATATCCCTGTAATAAATTAACCGCGTCCTGGGCCTGGTTGTTTTTACCGTAAAGGTCCGCCAGGATAAGTAAGGCAGCGCTGTATTCTTCTCCCGCGGGAAATTCTTTTAGATATTCCTGGGCATTGCTGATAGCACTGCTCACATCCTGGGCTTTAACAGCCATCATGATCGCATCGTACAAGGCATCACTTTTTAAACCCGGATCATCCTGATTGCCGGCATATTTCAAAAACAAAGATTCCGCCTCTTTAAACCTGCCCATGGCCTGGCGGCTATTGGCCTGGCCTAAAAGCGCTGCCTTTAAAAAACGGGAGTCCGGAAAATTCAAATAAACATTCTCAAAAAAGCTAAACGCGCGGTCAAAATCCCCCAGGCCGTAATAAACCTGGGCCCTCAGGAAAAAAGTTTCATCCGCATCGTTAACGTTTTGGGAAGAGTACGCATCCAATAATGCCAAGCCGTCCTTATACTTCCCCTGCCTGATGAGGATATCAGCTTTCTTGATAAAGATTTTAGCTGTCTCTTGTAATTTTAATGCCGTAAGGCCAAGCATACGGTCCAAAAGGGCGTTGGCCTGGTCATATTTTTTTAGCTCAATGTAGCCCATCACCGCCGCAAAGTGGATGGCAAAACAAGTATCATCATTCTTGATCCGGGCAGTATTTTTTTGATACTCCGCCAGTAACTGGTCATACTGCCCTAAATTAAAATAGGCCAAAAGTAAATTAGCCAGGGCATCTTGAGTAAAACCTAAGTCAACATATTGGCTGATGACCTGCCCAAATCCTTTGATAGCATCGCTATATTTTCCTGATAAGAACTCATCCTCAGCGATCCTGTAAGTTAATTCACCTTTTAAAGGATCGTCCTGCGCTGCCTGCATTGATTTTGCATACTCATCCAGAGATCCGCTGTAATGCCCGTTTTGGGCATCAATTTTGCCCATCTCTTTAAACGCGTAAGCAGTGTAGGCAGATGCTCCAGGGACTTGGGCGGCCTTCTGAAAAAAAGCAAAGGCATCAACAGCGTCTGCTTTGCCAATATAGGCCTGGGCCGTATAAAAATCAAAAGATTGAAGCAACTGGCCTTTTAACTGTTTTTGGGCGTCAATGGATGTCAATTCTTTAAGGGCCTCATCATATTTTTTCTGTTGAATGTCAATTTGGCCCAAACGCAGCACACTCAGCGGCAATTGCTCTGAGTTAGGGTAAAGCTGTCTGAATTGATTAAAGGTATCAATGGCCTTTTGAAAATCCTGGGACAGGAAATAACTCTCCCCTAAAGACAAATAAACTTCCTGCAAAGACGGACTAAGAGGATAATCGGCAATGAACTTCTTGTATTGTAAGATGGCCATGTCATACATGCCGCGCGAAAGCAGTCCTTGGGCAAAATCCAACTGCTCAGCTTGCTTTTCGTTTACCTGCGCGTTAACAGCTGTTGAACCAGTCAAAAAAAATAAAAGAATTATAATTCCCGCGAAAGGTCGTATTGACCGACACTCGCAGTTGCTCACGGGAATCCAAATTTTCATTAGCTGTTCTCGTCTCTAAGCGTTGAAAAAGCAACATCCGAGAGATCAGCGCGGCCGCAGGCATCCAGGACCTGGATCACATATTTATGGTAGGTCAGCTCATCCGCCCTGATAATGACTTGCTGATTGGGGAATAATTTCGAAACTTGGACCAGCATCAGCCCTAAGGTGTTGGCGGTATATTCCTTCTGGTTGACGATAAAACGCCCTTCTTTAGTGATATTGATGACGATCTTGCCCGCACTTTGCGCGGATTGGATGGCTGTCTTGGATTTAGGAAGTGTGAGGTTCACCTGGACTTCCATCTGGTTAAAAACAGCAATGATCATAAAAAACATCAGGGCCCAAAAGGCGATGTCCACCAACGGGGCTAATTGGATCGTTGGCCGCTGCTTATGGTATTCGGAAAAATCAAATCTAGGCATGAAACTCCCTGTAGCTTTTATCTGTTTTGAATTGCTTTAATAATATCCGTGCTGTACATTTCGATGATATTGGTGACCTGCTGGACCTGGCCTCGAAAATAGGAATACGCGATCAAAGCCGGAATGGCCACAATAAGCCCTGAAGCTGTGCACACCATGGCCTTGGAAATACCCGCGGCTAAAAGTGTTGTTTTAATGCTGGCTGACTGCAGGGGTACCGCGTGAAAGGCCTGGATCATCCCTAAGACTGTTCCCAACAAACCCAAAAGAGGTGCCACAGCGACAATGTCGGAAAGATAACTGATATTTTGCCAAAGATTGGTCAACTCAATGCGGGCGGTGTTTTCCATCGCTTCGCGGGCGGAATCATCCAAAGGGGTCCTGCGGTCAAGACCAGCCAGGACAATTTTGGCAATGATCGTATTGTACTCTTTGCGGCATAAAGTCTTGGCCGCCCCAAAATCCCTGCTTTCAAGTTTGCCCATGACATTATCAAAAAGCCCCTGAGGCGCCAGCTTATTCACATTAAGCATCATGAGATCATAAATAATGATGGCAACTGCCAGAACAGAGAGAAATCCGATAACAACCATGACCCCTCCGCCGGCCTTTAAGGTCTGCCAAAGGGTCATTTGTACCGGCATTTGGTCCGGGCCTAAAGGCAATGCATTAGATACTTGCGCGTACGCGGGGTGCGATCCATAGATCAGCAGCGATAAAAAAACAAATACCCCCATTGGAAAAATGTTCCTTGAATTCATCATTAATTAACTCCTTTATTTACCACCATACATGGCTTGCAGCTGCGCAGTTGTAGGGATTTGAGCATAATACTCGCCTTGAGGTCCCACATACCCGGTCCCTGATCTTTTCAGCACGACCGCCGTATATCCCCCGTTGTTACTAGGAACATTGACCGTGACCGTGTCTCCGGAATAAGTTGCCGACGGAACAGCGGCTGGAACCGGTTGAGCGACAACGACCGGTGCCGGTTCTTCAACGACCGGTTTTTGGATTTGGGACCCTACGGCTGCTCCGGTGACAGCACCCAGCGCGCCTCCGATCAGCATGCCGGCCCCGGTATCATGGCTTTGATGGCCTATGATGCCTCCGGCCAACGCGCCCAAGGCACCTCCGGTAGCAGCACCTTCACCCGCATTATTATATGGATTACAGCCGGAAACAACAGCTATAAAAACGATCACGGCCAAAGAATAGAAAAAATTTTTCATTTTAAATCTCCTTGTAAATAATTGTTAAACAAGTTCCACATTCCAAGTTTTATTCACCCAAAGGCCGACGATCTCATGTTTGGGCCAATGGCCTTTCAGGCGCTTGACAGCACTGCTGATCTCCTGACGGTGGATGTTTTCTTCAACCGGGTTACCGCGGCAGTCATAATGACCGACCACAAACAATCTCGTGGATTTATTGACATTCACGGAAATTTCAATACTGCGCAAGACTTCCCTGATATCTTCCTGGTTGGATAAAACATTATCCATGCCGGCTTCCGTGATCACGTCCACAAAATCGACAGGATAATTTTTTTTGATCCATTGTAAAACCGGTAATTGCACGCGCCCATCCATGCAATTAAGGCAAGTTGCTCGTATGTCCACACTATCCTTTAATAATTACTGCCGGAACTTGAAGCGGCATTAGCATTATCAGTATTTGTCTGTGTATCTGTTGGTGCTGTACCTGCATCCGTATTGGCTTGCTGATCTGTCGGCGCTGTGCCTGCATCAGTATTGGCTTGTTGATCTGTCGGCGCTGTTCCTGCATCGGTATTGGCTTGCTGATCTGTAGGTGCTGCACCTGCATCAGTATTGGCCTGCTGATCTGTTGGCGCTGTGCCTGCATCTGTATTGGCTTGTTGATCTGTCGGTGCTGTTCCTGCATCGGTATTAGCCTGCTGATCTGTTGGCGCTGCGCCTGCATCAGTGTTCGCTTGTTGATCTGTTGGTGCTGTGCCTGCATCCGTATTGGCCTGCTGGTCTGTTGGCGCTGCGCCTGCATCAGCATTGGCTTGCTGATCTGTAGGTGCTGCACCTGCATCAGTATTGGCTTGCTGATCTGTTGGCGCTGTGCCTGCATCGGTATTGGCTTGTTGGTCTGTTGGCGCTGTTGCATCTGCATTGGCCTGTGTATCCGCAGGCGGAGCATCTTGAGCAAAGCTTAAATCAATAACAAAAAGTAACGCGCCCATCAATCCCAAAGCAATCACTGGTTTTTTCATGATAGAGTCCTCTAAAAATGATTTAAAATATTTCAGAACTGTTCCATAGTAATATTTTTTATGGGAATGGTCAATGCAATTTTATACTACAGATTTGTTGTATTTGGCCATATGTCAGATCAGGATAAATAGGGATGGAAACACATTGGTCCATGAGCCTGTCCGCGACGGGACAAGGGCTGCCCGGGACATAGTGATGCAAAGGTTTAAAGACCGGTAAAGACGCCCCAACACCTTTTTTCTTTAATTGTTCTATAACAATTCCTGCCCTTTTCTTAGATTTAATCACATAACGATAATAAATAGGGTCCCGATTTTCATCTTTGGGCGGGATTTTAAAACCACTTTCGGCAAAAGCACGGTCATAAAAGCGCGCGATCTGCTTTCGCTTTTTTATAAAATCAGGCAGCTTTTGCAATTGGCTTAAACCTAATGCCGCCTGAAAATCCGTCATTTTATAATTATGTTCACGCAATTCACGGATACGGTCCAATATCTTTATTTGATTAGAAAGAACCATCCCTCCTTCGCCCGTGGTCATGACCTTGGTCGCGTAAAAAGAGCAAATAGATAATGCTCCAAAGGAGCCTGCGCGACGGCCCATGTAATCAGCACCGATGCTTTGCGCGCAATCTTCAATGACCGGCACGCCAAATCTTAATAACTCTTTTAGGTCCGCGGGACAGCCAAACATGTGCGGGACAATAATGGCTTTGACTTTTTTATTCAGCTTGGCTTTGACCTCGAGCGGCGCGATATTAAAATCATCTTCTTTAACATCCACGACCAGCGGCCGGGCGCCTGTATAAGAAATTGCATTCAGAAGAGCTGAACACACAAAAGAAGGGATTATCACCTCGTCACCGGGACCAATATTCAAAGCCAATAATGCCAAATGCAAGGCACTCGTTCCGGAATTGCACGCCACCCCGGCTTTCACGCCCATATAACGAGCTACTTTGCCTTCAAATTCCAAGACTTTTTTACCCTGGGCCAATGCTCCGCTTTTAAGGACATGACTGACGGCAGCAATATCCTTGGGGCTAAGCGTTGGTTTTGAGTGAGGAATAAGCTTCATTAAAAATCCAATTTTAAATAACGCACCGCTTTAAATCCTTCGGCATAATTGATCTTGGCCTGAAAGCCCCTGAACTGCGCCATGGATTTGACCCCGTTGAGCATCGTCTGGCCTGAAGGGAAATTGCGCCCGACCTGGGATTCAAAAGCGCTGACAACATGCATTTTTTGCTCAAGAACATCTTCGATGTCCACAAAAATATCAGGCTGAAAATTATAAGACGTATAGTCCTCATAAAATAAAACACGTTTATTATAACGGGTCGCGGAGATCACACATTGGGCTAAAGACCGGTGATCCTGATGGGAATCGTTGGTATAATTGACGTATATTTCATAAGGCCTGACCTTAGCAACAACGGACTCCACAAAATCAATGGAGGCCTTAGAGACCTCGAATTTTGTGTCAGACCATCCGCCCCAAACTAATTCTTTGGCACCTAGGCGGCGGCATGCCTCTACCTGTTCTTTTTTGCGCAGCACAGGGTCACCTGCTTCCTGGCCTTCACTGAGCACGCATAAATAAACATTCTGGCCGGCTTTGACATGCTTGCTTAAAGTGCCGGCGCAGCCTAACTCAATATCATCAGGATGCGCCCCAAAAGCTAAAATATTCTTTGTCATTTTTATCTCCTAAATAAACGTTCATTGTGCGACACCCAATCATATAAACGGCGAAGTCCTTCATAAGGGGAAACCTGAGGTTTCCATTTTAATAGTTTTTGGGCCTTGGTGATATCAGAAACGTAAACTTTTTGGTCAAATTTCCGCCAGGGGCCGTATTTAATGGGCACCCGACGTCCGGATAACTTTTCTAAAAAACTAACCAGTTCTAAAAGAGAGATCGTATTCTGCTCTCCGCCGCCGATATTAAAAACCTCTCCTTTGTAACGAAAATCACGGTCCAAGAATGCCTCAAAGGCCTTAATTAAATCCCCCACCCATAAAACATCACGCACCTGTTTGCCATCGCCAAAAATGGTGACGGGCTTATTCAAAAAATACCGGATGACAAACCAGGCCAGCCACCCCTGGTCTTCAAAACCAAATTGGCGGGTGCCATAGATACAGCTCATGCGAAAAACAGCACTTTTAATGCCAAAGATCTGCGCGTAATCCTGCGTGTAAAGGTCTCCGGTCAATTTGGAAACGCCATAGGGCGTGTGTCCCGTCAGATCAATGCTAAAGCGTTCATTGATGCCCTTGATCGACTTAAACGCGTAACGCTTGGGGGAAGATTTAAGGGCAACGGCATTGACATTATTCCCATAGACCTTGTTGGTCGAGGTAAAAATGAACATCCCCTTCTTGTTGGCCTTGCGCAAGGCTTCCAGCACATTGACCGTGCCCGTGGCATTGATCTCATAATCTACGAAAGGATTTTCAAGCGAGTATTTAACACCCGGCTGCCCTGCGGTATGGATGACCACATCCGGCTTTTCTTTGGCGAAGATCCGTATCATTTCAGCGCGGTCGCGCACGTCTTTCTTAATTAATTTGATATTAGGGACCGTACTTAAATATTGCCAATTATACTCGACACTTTTATCTTTAGACCCAAAAATGGTCGAACGCAAAAGATTATCAATAACAACGACCTTATTCTTCTTTTTGGCAAAATGCTCGGCGCAATGGGAACCGATCATGCCCGCGCCACCCGTAATAATGATCTTCAACTGGTTTTCCTTTCCAAATTAGCCAAAACAGCCAAGCTCTCGGGCCCGCAATTAAAAAGAAGATCTATCACTGACAAATGGGAAATAAAACCTTCAGTATCTTTATTCATCCACCGCTGTGGATACACGGGATGCTGGTATTGCTGGATAAGTATTTTGATATCATGGCTCTTGAACTGTTCTTCATCCAAATACTCCATCCCGCCTTCGCCGGAAAGATAGGTGTCCGCCTTGAAATACTGACACAGATCAACTAATCGCGTTGTTTTATGTTCCGTAGCTTCATATTCGGAAGATAAAACGATCTTGGTTTTTATCCCTAAAAGTTCGATGATCAACCGGACAAAATGTATATTGATGTCCGACAGCTTTTCCCATTCCTTGCCAAGGACTTCCTGAAAATGAGGAAAATATTCCTTGAAATACGGCGCCTTGCCATAGTTTAATTCCATCGCCTTTAGATGATGGCCGCGCCACGGTATTTTATTATCAATTTTAACCTCATTGATCTTGGTGCCGAATTCATGGTACACAGGGACAGTCAGCCACTGCCATCCCTGCGCTGTGCGTATCCGGTTACGGTTTTGCCACTCATTCTTCTTGAACTGGACATTATCAAGGAGAATGAAAACATCCGCTTGCCGGGCCTTGTCAAAATACCCGAGCCACGGAAGATATTGAGGTTGATGGATGGTTATTATCATACAGGCTTTCAATGTCCTTGACCATTTTATTCAAATCAAATTGGGCCCCTGCAATGGCCCTTGACTGTTGGCCCATCCTCTCACGGAGCTCTGGATGCTCAATGAGTTTGATCATCGCGGTACTTAAAGCATCCGCGTCTTGTGGGGGCACTAAAAAACCATTCTTGCCCTCTTCAACAAGCTCCGGAATGCCCCCTACCTTGGTGGCAATGATGGGCTTGCCTTGCACCATGGCCTCCAGTATAACGCGTCCCATCCCTTCATTCAATGAAGCAAGCATAAAAACATCCATGATCTCTATCAAAGGAGCCGGGTCTTTTTGGAATCCCGTAAACTTCACATGGGCCTGCAATCCCAGACCCTCGGATTGCCTTTGTAATTTTTCTCTTGATTGCCATCGCCGACTAAAAGCAATTGGGTCTTCGGATATTTTTTAACCACTTGGGCCATGGCATCGATCAGATAAAATGTCCCTTTGATAGGGTCCAGCCGGCCAACGCACCCAAAAATAAAATTTCCATCATCAAGCGCCCATTGTTTTTTGAGATGCTCCTTTAGCTGGGGATGATTTAGCTTGGGATTTACATCGATCCCGCTATAGATCCTGACAAATTTATCCGCCGGCCCTATTTTAAAAGCAATATGTTCATCTTTGCCCCTGTCAGTCAAAGTAATGATCTTATCCGTGATCCGGGCGGTGGCGCGTTCGATCCAAATAAAAACAGACGTAAGGAGTTTTGAAAAATAGCCATAAAAAATATGGCCGTGAGGGGTATGGATGATCTTCGGAACACCGGCGCACTTTGCCGCCCAGCGCCCTAAAATGCCTGCTTTGGATGTATGGGTATGGACAATATCAAAATGCCGCGATTTAATGAAACCGTATAATCGGATAAAGGCATTGATGTCTTTCCAGGGATGGATCTCTCTTTGGAGATCAGGAAGAAAAATATATTGGATATTTTTACTCTTTAAGGAAGCCTCAATACTGCCATCCGCATCCTTTGTCCGGCCGCTGATCAAAAAGACATCGAACCGTTGCGGATCCAGGCGCGCCACTGTTTCAATGGTGTTCGTCGAAGACCCTCCGGGGTCTAAGCGTGTGATAACATGAAGGACCTTTATCCTATCCATTAAAAATTATTTTACGATATAAAAATTATCAGGGCTACTATCTTCTGGTAATTCTTTTTGTTACAATGACAAACATGAACATTCTTTTAGCATCGGACGTGTCCATTAAGGATTTGCTGGGAGGAGGCGAACGGGTATTGCATGAAGAAGCCCTCTTTCTGGCGCAAAAAGGGCATAAAGTCTCCATCCTGACGCGTAAGCTTGACTCCCACGGATCTTCTGACGAAATCATCAATGGTATCCATGAATTCAGGTATAAGATCAGCCCCGGCAATCCTGCCGCTTTTCTTATCTCAACTGTCGTTAACGCCCAAAAACGCTATAAACAACTTTGTTTGGGCGAAAAGTTTGATGTGATCAATTTTCACCAGCCCTTTGCTGCCCTTGCCATCAATCTACTTTCAGAGACAAAGAATGTTAAAAAAATTTACACCTGCCATTCTTTGTCCTTCGAAGAATACATCTCACGCAATCCAAAAAAAAATTCTTTAGGGTCCGCTCTAAATGTGCTCTTGCGAAGGGCCATCGAAAAATTCAGCCTGGAGAAGTCAGATAAAATAATCGTCTTAAGCCAATTCACTAAGGACAAACTTATCCATACGTACCGGATCAAAGAAAACAAGATCACCGTGGTCCCGGGCGGTGTCAATATCCGGCAATTCCAACCGGCCATTGATAAAAATGCCGTCCGTCAAGAACTGAACATTCCCCAACAGCCCTTGGTCTTATTCACAGTCCGTAATCTGGTGCCGCGCATGGGACTGGAAAACCTTGTTAAAGCGGTCTCCATTCTCCGACAAAAAGGTGTTCCTGTTTCCCTTTTCATCGGCGGGCAAGGCGTATTAAAAGAAAAATTACAGGCTTTGATCAAGGAGCTGCGGCTCGAAGATTCTGTAACGCTTTGCGGATTTCTTTCACCGGAAACACTTTTCAAATATTATCAAATGGCTGATTTTTTCATATTGCCTACCATTGAACTGGAAGGGTTTGGACTGGTGACCATCGAGGCCATGGCCTGCGCCACCCCGGTCTTGGCCACCCCCATCGGCGGCAGTATCGAGATCTTAAGCGGCTTTGATAAAAGTTTCTTATTCAGGGACACGACACCCCAAGCCATGGCTGATCTGATCGCTGAAAAATTTGCCCATTACAAAAACAAACCGGATGAATACAAACAATTGTGTTCTGAAGCCAGAAAATATGTTGAGAAAAATTATTCCTGGCAAGAGAATGCCGGCAAAATAGAAAGAATCCTATGTGCGGGATAGTGGGAAAGATCAACATTCAGGGTAAGGAAATCCCGGCAGAACTCATTACCAAAATGACCAACGCGCTTCAGCACCGCGGACCGGATGATCATGGCATCTACCAAACCAATCATCCCATCAGCGTCAGCTTGGGCCACCGGCGCTTAAGCATTGTGGACCTTTCCCCTGCCGGAAAACAGCCCATGCCTAACGAAGACAAAACCATATGGCTGGTTTTTAATGGTGAAATATACAATCATCCCCAACTTCGCCATGAGCTCCAAGCCCGCGGGCACCGGTTCTGTTCTCAAACAGACAGTGAAGTCATCATTCATTTATATGAAGAAAAAGGGATCAAATGCCTGGAAAAATTAAACGGCATGTTTGCTTTCTGCCTGTGGGACTCAAGATCTCAAAGCTTGTATTTGTGCCGCGACCGTGCCGGCATTAAACCGCTGGTCTATTCATGGGATGGAGAAAGCCTTGTCTTTGCTTCAGAGATCCGCAGCCTTTTATGTGACCCTGCCGTCTCCACCGCCATGGACGAAGAAGCCCTGAATTTATATCTGACCTTTAATTACATCCCAGCCCCTTACACGATCTATAAAAGCATCAGGAAACTCGATCCCGGCAGCTATTTAATGCTTAAAAACAAGGAAGTTTCTATTGAAAAGTATTGGGACATGGGCCAGGGTGCCCCGCCCAAAATGGATTTCGAAGACTGCAAAAAGAAATTATACAACCTGATGGAAGATGCCGTCCGGATGCAATCAATGGCTGATGTCCCTTTAGGCGCTTTTTTAAGCGGCGGCATCGATTCCAGCATTATCGTGGGATTAATGGCCAAAAATGCTTCATCAAAAATAAAAACATTTTCCATCGGCTATGACGACATGCCTTTGCTTGACGAAACACGTTATGCCCGCCAAGTGGCCAATTTTCATCAAACAGACCATACCGAGATCAAATTAAACAGCCAAAAGGTGCTCAACGTGTTTACAGACCTGCTTGGCTGGTTTGATGAACCTTTTGCTGATTCATCCGCCATCCCCAGCTTTATTGTTTCAAGGGAAACCCGGCGCCATGTGAAGGTGGCCTTATCAGGCGACGGCGGGGGTGAACTATTTGCCGGCTACCGGATGTACACGGGAGAACACTGGTATCAGCGCTACAACCAAGTCCCTTCCTTCTTACGCAATGGTCTGATCAGGCCTTTAGTCAACGCCCTTCCTGATTCACGCGACAAACGGTCCCTTGAACAACTACGGCGTTTAAAAAAATTCATCCTCGGCGCGGCAGACACTTTTGAAGAACGCTTCTTCTTATGGAACCAAATTTTTCCCCGGATCCTTAGAGAAGGTCTTTTAAAGACTGGTAGCGTTGATCTTGATTCCGGAAAAAACATACTCCATCAGTCATTAAATGCTTTTTCAAGCGATCCTGTCAACCGGATGCTCTACTGCGATCTCAAGAATTCCCTGCCTAATGACATGCTCAATAAGGTTGATTGGATGAGCATGAAAAACGCGTTGGAAGTGCGTGTCCCCATGCTGGACCATCGTGTTATTGAATTTATTTTTCAACTGGATGGGAATTTAAAATTAAAAAACGGCAAAGGTAAATATATCCTGCTTGAAACATTTAAAGACCTACTGCCCCCTGCTTTGTTAAACCGCCCTAAAGCAGGGTTTGAGGTCCCCATCAGCCAATGGCTCAAGACAGATTTAAAATTCCTTATTGATGAACATCTCTCCGAGGAAAAAATA
>Ga0206995_1066_pt1 | contig 17061 bp, 14 predicted proteins | sample Alteio_BWMinCont_5_FD_153480 | JGI IMG/M metagenome (GOLD analysis project Ga0206995, IMG submission 153480) | Enriched cells from forest soil in Barre Woods Harvard Forest LTER site, Petersham, Massachusetts, United States -... | ecosystem: Environmental > Terrestrial > Soil > Temperate forest >... | reverse complement strand
TCAGGGCTTAATAAATTTTCCAGGGCCTTGCTGTTTTGTTTGGAGATGTCAATGACCTTGACGAGCAGGGAGCGGATGGTAATAAATCCGATGAATACGCCCAAGACCATCAGGACCATGACCTTGGTATAGCTTGCCGTCGAAATATCAATGTGCCCGTGCTGGGTGGTTTGGAAGTAGAAGTAATAAAGAAGCACCATCGGGACAATGGAGGTGATCAAAAAAAGGATGGTGAATTTGCGCAGGATGGATGCGTCTTCAAAGGAGGCCAGGAAGAGTATTTTTTTATCATTTTTTTGCATATTTTGATTATAATCATTTCATGCGAAAAATACTTCTATTTTTTATATTTTATCTGGCCGTATGCCACTGTGCGTCCGGACAAGCTATAAAGGTTTATTTTTCACCCAACGGTGGCTGCCAGCAGGCGGTGATCTCAGAAATAAGGAAGGCCGGCCAAACGATCGATATAGCCATGTATTATTTAAGCTCCAGGGACATAGCCCAGGCCTTGGTCAAAGCCCATGAAAACAATGTCCGTGTGAGGATCGTTTTAGACCAGGGCCAGGAGATAGAGTCCGCTTCCAAAAGCACCTATCTTATCAAGCATGGGTTTGATCTGCGCTATCACCTGGGTTTTGGCCTCATGCACAATAAATTTGCCATTATCGACGGAAAAACGTTAATTACAGGGTCTTTTAACTGGACATTGACCGCGGAAGAACGCAATGAAGAGAACATGCTTATCATCACCGACGAAGGGACCATTAAAGAATACCAGGCGCGTTTTGAGTATTTATGGAATACCAGCCGCCTTGACGCAAGGAATGCGAGGGGGCTTGAGGTTTTTCCTTCCTGGTTTTGCAGCACATTCCGTCTTTTTTGCAGGCTGTCGATCGACAACGCCTGGGCTGATGATGACACCTCTTCCGCGCCTGCCATTGATACCTATAACAAGGCTGTCAGGCTTTATGAGGCCCAAAATTGGGACGCGGCCAAAGATTGTTTCCATGAGTATTTAGCCGAATATTCAGACACCCCGCTGTATGTGACCTGCCTTTATTATCTGGCCTATTGTTATCAGCAGTTAGGCGACAAGGACCAATCAGTCCTCCTTTATCATAAAGTCATTGACCGGGCCCAGGGAGGGGACGCGTTTTGGGCGGACATGGCGCAAAAACGCATACAGGAGATTTTAGAATAAGAAGAGTCAAAGAAAAAGGCCCCGCGAAAGCGAGGCCTTTTCTTTGAATACCGTGAAGAATAATTACGGTGTTAAAACGCCACCAGTGGTAATGGTTTCTGTGGTGGTCCCTGTGCTGCCCGGTTGCACCGGTGTCGCCGTAATAGTGTAGCCGGAAGTACTCATGCCTGTGCAGTCATAGTTATAACCTGCAAGCGGTGAGTTGGCGCAATAAGCCGTGTTAAGATACGGAGGAGTTGCACCGGTTAAAGCACTTTCATTGGCCGGATAGCTGCCATTGTTGGCCGTACCAAAAGATTCTGCGGCCGTAGACATGGCCCGTAACGTAGCCTTGGCCAAGGCGTCATTAGACGTCATTTTGGCACGAAGCAGGTTAGGGATAGCAATCGCCGCCAGCAAGGCGATGATCGCCACTACGATCATGATTTCCACCAGCGTAAAACCTTGTTCCATTTTTCGAGTACGCATATGTACCCTCCTTCTGGTTATATGGTTATGTATGACTCCACTTTAAGTATACACCATAATCAGGCCAGTGCCAGTTTTTCTTAGATTTCTTTAATGTTGCTTGAAATTTTGAAGCAGACAGTGTTATACTGTCAACTACTTATGAATGACGATCTAAACAACCTTTGGCAGTCTTTGGCCCTTTTGCTGCGCAGCCACCCTTGGCACGGCATCCCTATAGGGGAAGATTCTCCTAATCTTGTTAACACTTATATAGAAACCGTGCCTTCAGACACGGTCAAATACGAGATTGACAAAAAAAGCGGTTTCTTAAAAGTAGACCGTCCCCAGAAGTATTCCAGCATATGTCCCACTCTTTACGGGTTTATTCCGCAGACCTATTGTTCTTCCAATATCGCTGAACTTTGCCGTGAACGCACCGGCCGCAATTCGGTGGTGGGGGATGAAGATCCTCTGGATATCTGTGTTTTGACCGAAAAGGTGATCACGCACGGTGACATTATTGTGCGTGCCATTCCCATTGGCGGTTTTCGCATGATCGACCGGGGGCAGGCGGATGATAAGATCATCGCGGTCATGCATGGGGACGCCCTTTACAGCCAGTGGAACAATATTGAAGATTGTCCGCGTTCATTTACTGACCGCCTGAAACATTATTTCCTGACCTATAAGGACATTCCCGGTTCTGATGAACGCATCTGTGAGATCACCCATGTTTTCGGCCGTGAAGAAGCCGCGGAAGTCATCCGTTGTGCCCGCAAAGATTATACAGAGCGTTTTTCCAAGCTTGAAGATATGATGTCTGTTATTAATGATGATTAAACAGAAGGAGTAATGAAAAATGTCTACAGCGCCTGATCAAAAAAAAATTTTAGTCGTGGATGATGACAAGGCTGTGACCGCGTTACTGGAAGGTTTGCTTTCGGGGCAAGGTCACACCGTTTTGGTAGCCAATGACGGTTTAGACGGCATGGTCCAGGTGCGCAAACATGTTCCGGACCTGATCATCCTTGATGTCATGATGCCTGAGATCAACGGTTATGATGTCTGCAGTAATCTTAAATTTGATGAGAGGTTTAAACATATCCCCATCATTATTTTGACTTCCCGTGACCAGGAATTGGACCCCAGGATCGGCAAATTAATGGGGATCAGTTATATGCAAAAGCCCATCGATAGTAAGGTCCTGCTGGAAAAGGTCCAAAACGCGTTTAAGAAATAATATGCTTCGACGCCTGCTGTTATTGCTTGCCATTTATGGGGCGATGGTTGTCCATCCTGCCTGTGCCGCGGATGAATTCACTAAGAATAATCCCGACGTCAAGAAGTATGAATTTGCCCGCAGTTATATCACCGCGTTGAGCTATATGAAGGATATCAATGACCGTTGGGAAAAAAACGCCCCTAAAAAACTTTTTGCCCACCAAAAAAATAAAATGATCCTGGCCACCCTTAATGATTTGGCCTTAAACGACTCGGATTTGCGCATCATTAAACATTATCTGCTCAAATACCTGATTTCGCCCAACATGCTGATGCGCAAGGTCGCGGACATTGTGGTGGTGGCAACGGGCCGGGAGATCGCCATTAACGGCCAGCAAAGATCATTATGGCAAAAATGGTATGACTTAAATATTGCGGGACAAGCCACCCGTCCCAAAGAAATAGATTTTGTCAAGACCCAGTATTCTTTGGAGTTACAGCGTAAAGAGGCGGACAAAGATATTATCCAGGCCTCTGTTCTGATGACCAAGGTTTTGATCAGTGAAAAAAATAAGAATGGCCATGGCCACTATCTGGCGATCACTGCCCAACAGCGTCAGAAACTGCTCGATAAACTGGATTCTTTCGGCGGTGACACCCTGGACTGGGGGCTTAAGAAAGGCCAGACAACCCTGCAAGGCTCCATTGCCGTGATCCGTGAAATTCTGGAAGACTCCATCTGGATCTCCATTGATGAAAAATAGCGTTTTTGTCGTTGAAGCTTCTGCCGGCAGCGGCAAGACCTACTGCCTGGCCCGGCGTTATGTTCAGTTATGCTTGGGGTTGGCCGCGGCACAAACACCTGTACCGATACAATCCATCCTGGCCATTACCTTCACTAATAAAGCCACCTGGGCGATGAAATCCCGTATCCTGGATTTTCTCAAACGCATCGCCCTTAAACAATTAAAACCGTTTGAAGTGGAAGATATCATCAAGCCGCTGGGCTTGGATGAAGACCGTGCGTCAAAACTTGGCCTTAGCCTCATTAATGATGTGGTCCGCCAATACCATTATTTTCAAGTCCAGACCATTGACAGCTTTGTGAATATTTTATTGGTCGGCTGTTCATTCAAGATAGGTCTTTCAGCGCGCTTTAAGATCCAGCGTAATTCCAGGGAATACTTGCAGTTGGGCCTTGATGAACTTTTAGACCAGGCTGATAGCGACGATAAAATACATAAGTTTTTCACGGATTTTGTGCACCAGTATTTATTCCTGGAGAACCGTTCAGGCTGGTTTCCCAGGGAAGATCTCTTGAAGGTCGTCAGTGAACTCTTCAGGCAATACAACACCTATCAAAAGCCGCTCCTGGTCTTTCCCTCACAGCAGGACGCTTTCTCACGTAAGAAGAAAATTTATACCCTCATGCAGGAATTAAAAGACCTTTGCCCTCCCCAGACGAGCAAAAAATTCCTCGATCACTTAGACAGCCTTCTTGGTCCTCAATCCTCTGTCATTCCCGCGAAAGCGGGAATCCTCGATGTGGATGACCTCAAGGCGTATTGGTCTAAAGAAGAATTCCCAGTTAATAAGGGCGGAGAGATCACGCCGAGGTTGGAGGACCTGTGGGGCAAGCTGCGTCAGGAGATCAGTGGGCTTTGCCGTTGGGAAGCCCATAGCATGTTTAACCCTTACGTTATCTTGTTTGAAAAACTTCTTGATTGTTTTGGGCGATTATCCAGACGGGATGATGTGCTTTTTTTAGAAGAGCTTAACCGCAAAGCTGCCTTGCTTTTTGAAGATGGTCTCGTGACGGTTGAGGAATTATATTTCCGGCTGGCTGCCCGTTTTCAGCATTATTTGATCGATGAATTTCAGGATACTTCTTTAAGCCAGTGGCGTAATTTGGCCGTGATGGTCGAAGAGGCGCTTGGATCCGGCGGATCATTATTTTATGTGGGGGACAAAAAGCAGGCGATCTATGCTTTCCGGGGCGGGGAGAGTCGTTTATTCGATGCTTTGCAGGTCCAATTGGCAGGGTTTAATGTCCAAAAAAACGAGTTTGGATAAAAATTACCGCAGTTGTCCGGAGATCATCAATTTCAATAACAGGGTATTTAGTTTGGATAATTTACAAGGCTTTTTACAGCGCCGTTTGGATGACTCTACGGAAAACAAGCGTCATGATATTCATTTTTCCGAAACAGATTTTGAGCAGATCGCCAATACCTTTGGCGTAAGCGCTCAGTCGCCGGGCAAGGACCTGAACGGCGGTGTTGTCCGTGTCACCTATCTGGAAGGCCGCGTCAAACAAGACAGGTCTCTCGAAGTCCGTCAGAAACTAATACCTTTAATTAAGGACCTGTGCGGGCGTTTTTCTTTAAAAGACATTGCGATCTTGACCCGTGGCAATCAGGAATTGGAAGAGATCACCCAATGGCTGCTGGAGGAGGGGATTTATGTTTCTTCTGACCGCAGCAGTGATATCAAAAATAACCCGTTGGTCAGTGAGCTCATGAGTCTGCTTGGTTTTTTGTATTCTCCCGTTGATAATAATGCTTTCGCGCAGTTTTGCTTGGGAGAGTTGATGCCTAAAGCCACGGGCATCAGTCCCCAAGCCCTGCGCGATTTTCTTTTTGACTGTGCCCGCCGCTCCAAGCAAACAAAAGAGTTGTACTTTTATAAGGAATTCCGGGATGCTTTTCCCCAGGTGTGGAAAAGCTTCTTTGAAGATTTTTTCCGTCAGGCGGGGGTAAGCCCTTTGTATGAATTAACAGCCGGCATTATCGCGCGTTTTGGATGTGAAAAGCATTTCCCTCAGTATCAGGGATTTTTGATGCATTTGTTGGAATTGGTCAAAATGCAGGAAACAGAGAGCTGCGACCTGTCTTCTTTTCTGGATCATTATGAAAATCTCGAGGGAGAAGACCGTTTTGTCCCCATGGCCCAGATGGATGCCCTTAAAGTGTTAACAGTGCATAAGGCCAAGGGCCTGGAATTTCCTGTCGTGATCGTGCCGTATTTGGAAATGGACATTAAAGCAGGCAGCGGCGGGCGCGATGGCAGCCAGGCGTACATCCTGGACATTCAAGATGAAGGGATGGGTCTTATCCGTCTTAAGGAAAGTTACCGGCAGTTTTGCCCTGAATTACAGGCAAGGTATGAGCAAGAGTATAAAAAAGCTTTTTTAGTGGAATTAAACAGTGCTTATGTGGCGTTGACCCGTGCCATTGAGGAGCTTTATGTTTTTGTGCCGGCCAAGGTGGGCAATACTGTTAATCCTGCCATGTTCCTTATTCCTGAAGATTGTTTATCTAGCGGAATGCCGGCAAAGCGTCCCGCGGCCCATGAGCCTTCGGCTCCTCATCAAAAGATCATGCCATTTATTTCCGACACATGGTCCGGCCTGCAAGAAGAATTTTTAAACCAGCCTGCGAAGTCCGCGGTCTTGGCGTGCAAGGGGGAATTTTATCACGCCTTGCTGATGCGTATTGGACATGTTGATGAGGGGAGTATTGACGAAGTTCTGGAAGAAATCCGGGATTTTATAGATCGTGAAGACGTGCGTCCGTTTTTTTATCTTCCCGTTGATGCCCAAGTCTTTCGCGAGAAGGAATTCGTCAATAAATTCGGAGATACCAAGCGCGTTGACCGTTTGATCGTGCTTAAAGATGAAGTTTGGGTCGTGGATTTTAAATTGTCTCCAGGCGCACAGGGCGAGCATCAAAAGCAAATGGACGGGTACATTGAACTAATGAAACAATTTTATCCAAAGCACAAAATTTCAGGGCATGTTTTATATTTACAGAATGACTAAACTATTTTCAATCATCATTATCTCCTGTTTAGGGGCCGTGGTTTACTCCAATACCTTCCACTGCTCGTTCCATCTTGATGATTTTTCCTATATCGTGAATAATTTTGCTATCAAAAACATACACAACCTGCAAAATATCTGGAATTGGTGGCCTTGCCGCTTCATTACTTTTTTTACATTTGCTCTAAACTATCATTTTGATCACTTGAATGTTTTTTCTTATCATCTGTTTAACTTAGCAGTCCATTTGGTTTCGGCTATCTTGGTCTGGTGGCTTGTTAACTTAACCCTTTCTACCCCTGTCATGAAAGATGAAGGGATCAGCCGTCACGCCGGTCTTATTTCTTTATTTGCAGGGTTGGTATTTGTATCGCATCCTGTCCAAACACAGGCAGTGACCTTTATCTGGCAGCGGGCTGCCTCCATGGCGGCATTATTTTATCTGGCCAGTCTATGCCTCTATGTAAAATCACGATTACCTCGTCAATCCCGGGGATTGACAGGGTTTTATTATATCGGCTCATTGGTAACAGCCATCGCGGCCATGTTCACCAAGGAGAATACAATTACCTTGCCTTTGATGATTGTGCTTTATGAATTTAGCTTTCTTAAAGCAAAGAAAGCCATTAATTGGAAACATCTCATCCCATTTTTACTTATCTTCTTGCTCATTCCCGCAACATGGCTGCTCTCCGGGGCAGAAAAATTCCAGGCCAGGCATAGTTTTGTTGCGAATATCTCTCCTTTGCAGTATCTTCTTACTGAATTCAGGGTCATCGCAACCTATATCAGGCTGCTGTTTTTGCCTTTACACCAAAATTTAGATTACGATTATTCTCTTTCTAAAAGCATCTTCGAGGCGCCTGTATTATTCAGCTTTATATTTCTAGCCGCCATACTATTTTGGGCCCAACGGATTTTTTCAAAATACCGGCTTGTTTCTTTCACTGTTTTTTGGTTCTTTTTGACCCTTTTGCCTGAATCAAGCTTCTTTCCATTCGCGGATGTGATCGAAGAGCACCGGCTTTATTTACCTATGGCCGGCTATAGCGTATTTTTGGCGGGCGCTGCGTATTACCTTTTTGGTAAGAACAATATTAAATCAATGGTCATCATCTTGTCCTTGATCGTTGCCTTTAATTCATTTTTGACCTGCCAAAGGAATAAAATTTGGAGAGACGATCTTACTTTATGGAATGACACGGTCCACCGATCACCACATAAAGCAAGGGCCTATGGCAACCGAGGGATGGAATATTTTAAAGAAGGTGCGCTCGCCAAGGCCATGGCAGACTTGAACAAGGCCATTGAAATAAACCCTAATTATGTAAAGGCCTATAATAACCGCGGCCTTGTGTATTTTAAGCAAGGTGATCTTGATCAAGCCATTGCTGATTATAGTAAAGCCATTGAAATAGACCCTCGGCTTGCGGAGGCCTACAGCAACCGTGGCCTTGCGTATTACGATCAAGGCAAATTCACCCAAGCTATTGCTGATGATGATAAGGCCATTGAAATAAACCCTAATATCGCCGAGGTCTATTATAACCGGGCCCTGGTCTATAAAAAGTATGAGTAAGATCATCACCGTCCCTTTTACAGAAAACTTTTTACCTCATGTGGTGGACTATGTCTGCCGTTATTATGTCGATCAGGACAAGGACTTGTCGCGTTTATGCCTGGTTTTCGGCGGCCATCGTCCGTCGTTGTTTATTAAACGGGATTTGGCCAGGCGCATTGGCAAAGCTTTCATTCCACCCCGGTTTTTTACTATTGATGAGTGGATGGCCTATGTCGCTTATGGCAGAGACGTGCCCTCACAGGGCAGCGATCTGGACCATTGTTATACCATTTATCAATTAGCCATGGACTTATGCCCCTGGGTGTGCCGTGGCAGGGAGAGCTTCGCGCAGTTTTTACCATGGGCCCGTGAGATCCTGCATTTTATCGAGCAGTTGGATTTGGAAGATGTGCCTCCAGGGCCTCTCGAATCGATCAGGGAACATGCCAAGATCGGTTTCAGCGTGCCTGAAGATATTAACAAGCTGTTGATGCATTTGAGCACCTTACGCCGGGCTTTTCATCAGGAAATCCAGCGCAGGCAGCTGGTCCCGCGCGGGTTTCAATACGCTCAAGCTTCCCGACGGGTAGGGACCTGCGATTTAAAGCCGTTTGATGAGATTTTATTTTGTAATTCTTTTTATTTGCACCGCACGGAAAACATCGTCCTTAAAGATATCTATGACCGCGGCCAGGCCGTGCTTTTTATGCAAGGGGACCAGCGGCGCTGGCCGGCGCTTTCGCGCATCGCCCGGACCTTTGGCACCCCGATCCTCGAGGGAAAAGAAGTCAAACCCACCGCGTTTAATTTAAAGATCTATGAGGCCTTTGACGCTCACTCCCAGGCAGGGCTGGTCAACGGGATCTTAAAAGACATTACCGACCGTGAATCAACGGTCATTATTTTGCCTGACGGCAATTTTCTTTCGACCCTTTTAACCGCGGTGGCAAGCCAGCTTGAAGAGTTTAATGTTTCCATGGGGTATCCGCTTAAACGCAGTGCTCTTTATACGCTGTTGGCCTTGTGTTTGGAGGCCCAGCATCGGCGTAAAGGGGACTTGTATTACACCAAGGATTATCTTTCCCTGTTGAGGCATCCACTGGTCAGGAGTTTGGATTTAGGCATTGATCAGCGGGTTGTGGCCGTGCTGGTCGCAAAAACAGAAGAAGTACTTAAAGGAGAGGTTTTGACCGGCCTCTCAGGCCGTTTATTTTTAGATATTGATGATATTCTCCGGGATGAAAAACTTCTGGATGCCGTCATCCAATCCTCTGTAGCTTTGGGTATGGAGACAGGTTTAAATGATCTTAAAAAAGCAGCGCTGGCCATCCATAAAGTTTTCTTTGATAATTTTGAAAATATCCACTCCGCTGCTGGTTTGGCCGCGGCCTTACAAAGCTTTGTTGAATTTATGCAGGCCCATAGCACGATGGACAAGTATCCTTTTAATGCTCAAATTGCCGGGCGCATGCAGGAGATCGGGGATGAATTAAAGGCCTGCGCCTTCGCGGCAGAAACATTTGAACCCAGGGACCTGTTTAAGGTCTTAGATGAACGTTTGTCTTCGCAGATGGTGGCTTTCAGCGGCTCACCGCTGCGCGGCCTTCAGATCTTGGGGCTTTTTGAAACCAGGGCCTTGAATTTTAAGAATGTGATCGTGGTGGATGTTAATGAAGGTCTTCTGCCTAATTTGAATATTTATGAACCTTTGGTCCCGCGTGAAGTAATGATCAAGCTCAATCTTGACCGTCTTGAGCTGGAAGAAGAGATCCAGCGTTATGGGTTTATGCGTTTGATCTCCGCGGCCGAAAATGTGCATTTGATCTATCAGCACAACACCGACCGCACCCGCAGCCGTTTTTTAGAGGAGCTCATCTGGGAGCAGGAAGAGCGTCAGGTTAAGATCGGGGCCGTGGACATTGTCCGCGGCGCTTTTGAAGTTTCCGTCGAAAAAAAGAAGCGCGTTATCCCCAAAACCCCTGCCATGGTTAATTTCTTAAAGAGTTTCAGGTTTTCCGCCTCCAGCATCAATACCTATCTGCAAAACCCTTACGCCTTTTATTGCCGTTATGTATTGGGACTCAAGATCAAGGATGATCTTCTGGAAGACCCTGAAAGCCGCCATATCGGTATTTTTATCCATGATCTTTTGCAGGAAGCTTTTGGAGGGTTCGCCGGCAAGAAACCCGTACTGGACGCGCATTTCAGGAAATATTTCCAGAAAATATATGAGTCCAGGTTTGCCGCTGTTTTTGGGCAGGCCTTGCGCAGCGACATTTTTTTAATGGGAACTGTTTTAAAGACCAGGTTAGAAAGATTTTTAGACCAGGAAGCCTTGCGTTGTGAAACTGATGTCAAGCAGCTGCTCTATGTTGAGCGTAAGTTTGAAGATGTGATCAGTTTGGGGGAAACCCAAGTATGTCTGACTTATAGGGTTGACCGGGTTGATGAGATGACCGACGGCACAATATTGATCTTAGATTACAAGACAGGGGGCGTTGACCCAAAGCCCAAGGACATCCCTGCCGGCGTAACGTTGACCCGTGAATATATCCGTGATCATGTAAGGTCATTTCAAATGCCGCTTTATGTACATTATTTGCGTAAGCAATTTTCAGGCCGCCCGGTCAACAGCTGTCTGTACCATTTAAGGACAATGAGCATGGATAGGTTCCTGGACGCGGCCCAAATGAAGGATGTTGAAAAGTCCCTGGAGGGTTATCTTCAAGCGTTGGACTTTATCATGGCTGAAATATTTAATTTGGAAATCCCTTTTACGGACGACCCTATTGATATAAAATAAACCCATGTCAAAATCTATTTTAGTTGTTGACGATGACCGTTTAGTCGTGGAACTTCTCAAACGCAATTTAGAACAGCAGGGATATCAGGTGTATACGGCTGCCAACGGCCGGCAAGCTTTAGAGCACTTGAAGTCCAAAATGCCTGACCTGATCATTTCAGACGTCCAAATGCCTGATATGGACGGGTACGCCTTTATCTTGGAAAAGAATAAAGTCCCTGAATATGTCAAAATTCCTGTGGTGATGCTGACCTCTGTCAGCCAAACGGGACCATTGTTTAAACGCCATGGCGTCAAGGGTTATCTTCTTAAGCCCCTTGATTTGAAAGCCCTTTTTGATAAAGTCACTGAAGTGATTGGGGCCCCGGCGTAGGCCGTGCGGCCAGAAGGCCTTAGATATGCCCAAAGTTATTTTGGTTGTTGATGATGAGTCAGTCGTGGCTGAGATTTCCAAACGCAAGTTGGAAGAGCGTGGGTATGAAGTGTATACCGCTGCGAACGGTAATGAAGCTTTCAAGCGTTTAAAGTCCAATATACCCGACTTGATCCTTTTGGATGTCCAAATGCCTGATATGAACGGCTATACCTTCATTATGGAAAAAGATAAGATCCCTGAATACGTCAATATCCCGGTGGTGGTCCTGACAGCCTACAATGAAACGGAACCCTTGTTCAAACGCCATGGCGTTAAGGACTATCTTTTAAAACCCCTTAAACTGCAGGACGTCATCAATAAAGTCATTGAAATTATCGGCCAGCCCACATAAGCTCTTCGTTGACCTGCCTGCGGTTTTATGCTAACCTTGTCCCTTATTATGGTCCAAGATAATGTTCGTAAAGTCTTTTCCGGTATTGAAGAGATCTGCCGTGCTGCCAAGCGTGACCCCAAAGATGTCGTCGTGGTCGGGGTGACCAAGACGGTTGCGTTGGAAGTGGTCCAGCAAGCCATCGATGCCGGCATCAAGCATATTGCGGAAAACCGCGTGCAGGAAGCTGAAAGCAAGTTCCCGGGGCTGTTGGCTATAAACCCTGGCATTAAATGCCATCTCATAGGCCATTTGCAGACAAATAAGGCCAAGGATGCCATCAAAGTGTGTTCCTTGATACAGTCGGTGGACAGTTTTAAATTGGCCCAGGAAATAGAAAAACAAGCTGCCAAAACAGGGCAGACTGTTGAGATCTTAGTCCAGTTCAATACCGCCCGGGAAGAACAGAAATTTGGTGCTGATCCCGACGATGCCAACACTTTGATCGAAAACATCAGCAAGCTTTCCCTGGTCCATGTCAAGGGCCTGATGTGCATGGCGCCGTATACGGAAGATCAGGGCGTTATCCGTAAGACATTTTCTGATTTGCGCGGGATAAGAGACGATATTAAAGCGCGTTTTGCCGGACATCCCCGCGTGGATATGGGGATATTGTCCATGGGCATGAGCAGTGATTACAAGATCGCCATTGAAGAAGGCTCGACCATGGTGCGCGTAGGTAGTGCTATTTTTAAATAGGGGATAATATGGGAAAAAATATAATCGGCATAATCGGCGGTGGGAACATGGGCGAGGCCTTGATCAAGGGCTTGGTGGGAAAGAAACTGTTTCCACCCGCCGGCATTCTTGTTTGTGAAGCTGATGGTAAACGTACACAATATTTAAAAGAGAAATACCGCGTCAGTGTCGGGGATTTGAATGCCGTCATAGCACAGTCCTCAACGGTGGTCCTTGCTGTCAAGCCGCAGGACATGGAAATTGTTTTAAGTGAGATTACGCAAAGTGATGATAAATTATTCATTTCGATCGCGGCAGGCCTGACGACTAAATTCTTTGAAAAGCATTTAGGCGGCAAAGCAAGGGTGGTGCGCGCCATGCCCAATATGCCGGCCTTTATCGGTGAAGGCATGACAGGGATTTGCAGAGGCCGGTATGCAACCGTGGCAGATGTGCACGAAGCAGGCCGGGTCCTTGCGGCTGTCGGAGGATGCCTGGAAGTTCAAGAAAAATATATGGATGCCATTACCGCGGTTTCAGGCAGCGGGCCGGCCTATGTGTTTTTGTTTGTGGAACAGTGGATCGCTGCTGCAAGATCATTAGGTTTAAGTGAAGAAAATGCCAAAAGTTTAGTTTACGGTACCCTGGTCGGCAGCGCGCATTTATTATTGAAGGCAGGTTTTACAGCAAGTGAATTACGCACCAAGGTAACATCCAAAGGCGGCACGACCCAGGCAGCGATGGATGTTTTTTCTAAAGGTAAATTTGATCAATTAATGCAGAAAGCTTTATTGGCAGCAAAGAAGCGGGCTGGAGAGTTAGCGAAGTAATTGTGTATATGATTAAATGGTATTGCGGACGAAACAATGGGGAGCAATACCATTTAATCATATTTAGAAAGGGTGCTATGGCAACAGTCGGGATCATCGGCGGCAGTGGCTTGTACCAGATCGAGGGCATATCGAAAGTCAAAGAGGTCGCGGTCAAGACCCCTTTTGGCGAGCCCTCAGACAAATTCATTACCGGAGAATTAGAGGGAACGCCCGTTGTCTTCCTGCCGCGCCACGGCCGCGGCCATCGCATCAGCCCCTCGGAGATCAATTTCCGTGCTAATATTTACGGCATGAAAAAATTAGGTGTCCAGGCGATCATGTCTGTCTCCGCCTGCGGTTCGCTCAAAGAAGAATATAAGCCCATGGATTTTGTCATCCCTGACCAGTTCCTGGACCGTACCCGCAAAGGTCGTGCGGACACGTTCTTCACCGACGGTATTGTGGCGCACGTGGGTTTTGCGGACCCGATTTCCAAAGAGATTGCTGACATTATTGAGAAAAGTGCCAAGAAGCTTAAGATCAAAGCCCATCACGGCGGCACCTATGTGAACATGGAAGGCCCGCAGTTTTCCACCAAGGCGGAATCCAATCTTTATCGCAGCTGGGGCATGGACATTATCGGCATGACCAATTTGACCGAGGCCAAGCTCGCCCGCGAGGCGGAGATCTCTTACGCGACCCTGGCTGCTGTCACGGATTATGACTGCTGGCATCCGTCGCATGATTCAGTGACGCTTGATATGATCCTTAATTATCTTAATAAGAACGTTGCCAATGCCAAGGCCATTTTGAAATTGGCCATTGTGGAAGTTGGAAAATTAAAACATTTTAGCGCCTCAGAGGCCCTGAAATTTGCTATCATTACCAATCCCGCCGTAATTCCGGCCAAAAAGAAAAAAGAGTTGGAGCTTTTGATTGGAAAATACATCAAGTAAAACAGATTACCAAAAGACCTTAAACCTGCCGCAGACGGATTTTGCCATGAAGGCCGGGCTTTCCCAAAAAGAACCCCGGATGCTGGAACTTTGGCAGAAGGATGAGCTTTATAAGCGTATCCGCCAAAAGAGCAAAGGGGCAACACCTTTTATCCTGCACGATGGGCCGCCCTATGCCAACGGCCATATCCACATCGGGCACGCGTTGAATAAAATCCTCAAGGACATGATCGTCAAATATAAGACCATGAAAGGTTTTGACGCCTTGTATATCCCCGGCTGGGATTGCCATGGCCTGCCCATTGAGCATCAATTGCTTAAAGACATGAAAGCTTCCAAGTCTGACTTTGACACCGTGGTCTTTCGTAAAAAAGCCCATGATTATGCGATGAAATTTGTGGATATCCAGCGTGAGGAATTCAAGCGCTTGGGAATTTTTGGTCAATGGGATGATCCTTACCTGACCTTAAACCCACATTATGAATATTGGATCTTAAAATCTTTGGCAGAATTAACTAAGAAGGGTTATGTCTACCGCAGTCTAAAGCCGGTCAATTGGTGCTATTCCTGTGAAACCGCCCTGGCTGAAGCTGAGGTGGAGCACGAAAACAAAGAATCACCTGCTGTGTTTGTAAAATTTCAGGTCAATAATCCGGAAGTTTTAAACTTGCCTGCCGGTAAGAAAGTTTATTTGCTGATATGGACAACAACTCCGTGGACTTTATTAGCTAATGTGGCGGTGGCGGTGAATCCTATGTTCGACTATGTTGTTGTTGATGTTGGTGGTGAAATCTTGATAATTGGAAAAGAAAGTTTCTTAAACAGAGATATTTTTAAAAATAGTCGGAGGCAGGGGGAACAAGAGGGATGGGTGGCTAAAGATGATTTTGTTAAAGGGAAAGAATTAATCAAGCTCGTTTATTCTCACCCGTTTGATAAGTTGAAAAATTGTCCAGTCGTTGCAGCTGATTATGTGACTGAAGTAGATGGTACAGGCTTGGTTCACACAGCCCCCGGCCACGGCCAGGACGATTTTCAAACCGGGTTACGCTATAATTTACCCATCCTGATGCCGGTCAACAGCAAGGGCGTGTTCACCGAAGAAGGCGCGCCATTCAATGGACAGTTTGTTTTCAAGGCCAATGACCAGATCATTGCCAATTTGCAGGGCCGCGGATTATTATTTGCGACGGAAAAGATCAATCACTCGTATCCCCATTGCTGGCGCTGCAAGAACCCTATTATTTTTCGCGCCACCGAGCAGTGGTTCTTGAGCATTGACCATAGCAATTTGCGCAGTCAAATAAGGGAAGTGATCGAAGATGAAGTTGAGTGGGTCCCGTCAGCCGGACGCGAGCGTATTTTAGGCATGGTCAATACCCGTCCGGATTGGTGCCTTTCCCGTCAGCGGCTGTGGGGTGTGCCTATTCCGGCCCTCACGTGCCAGGGCTGCAAGGGCCAGCAAAAGCTTTTTGTCGAGGTCATTGAGCATGTGGCCACACTCGTCAAGAAACACGGCAGTGATATTTGGTTTGAGAAAGACCTCAAAGAACTTTTACCTGCAGGATTCAAATGCCCTGATTGCGGCGGCCATGATTTTCAAAAGACCCATGATATCTTAGACGTGTGGTTTGATTCCGGGGTCAGCCACCAAGCGGTGTTCCATGAAATGATCAAAAGTCCTTTACCGGCGGACCTGTATTTGGAAGGTTCTGACCAGCATCGGGGATGGTTCCAGTCCTCGCTGATCCCTTCAGTGGCCATGGATAAAAAGGCACCGTACAAGCAGGTCTTGACCCATGGTTTTGTGGTGGATGGGGCAGGGCGTAAGATGTCCAAATCTTTGGGTAATGTCATCAAGCCCCAGGAGATCATTGATACCTATGGCGCGGATATCCTGCGTTTGTGGGTGGCGTCCTCATCCTATAACGAGGATGTGCGCATCTCCAAAGAGATCATTGACCGTCTGGTGGATGCGTATCGCAAGATCCGCAACACCCTGCGTTATTTATTGGGCAATTTACATGGGTTCCAACCGGACCAACACATAGTCAAATATGAAGAACTCTTGGAGCTTGACCGCTGGGCGTTGAACCGTTTAGCGCGCACCATTGAGGCTTTAGACCTCGGGTTTGAACGCTATGATTTCGTGCAGGTCTTTAAAACAGCGTATAGTTTTTGCAATGAAGACCTGTCGAGCATTTATCTTGACATCCTCAAGGACCGGCTGTATACTTGCCACGCTTTTTCAAAGGAACGATTAAGCGCGCAGACAGTTCTTTATTATATCCTTGATGCTTTGACCAGGACCTTGGCCCCGGTGATGCCGTTTACCGCCGAGGAAACGCTTGAATTCAGTCCTAAGCGCGCGTCGGTAGATCAGCCGGGCAGTGTGCATGGGTTAAGCTGGCCAGTGGCGGACAAGAGCTGGATCTGTCCTGGCATCGAGGAAAAATTTGAACGCCTTTTAGATATGCGTGTCCATGTGCTGAAAGCGTTGGATGAGCAAAGAAAATCAGGCAAGATTGGCAGCGGTTTAGAGGCTAAAGTAGTCATTACAGTGCCTGACCGGGACAGTTTACAATATTTCAGGTCTTTTAAAGATTTCGCGTCAATTTGCATCGTGTCTCAAGTGGAATTAAAGCAAGGGCCTCAAGGCATCGCGGTATATCCGGCAGATGGTGTTAAATGCGCCCGCTGTTGGAATTGGCGAACGGATGTAGGGCAGTCAACCGCTCATCCGTCATTAT
>Ga0206995_1061_pt2 | contig 17361 bp, 17 predicted proteins | sample Alteio_BWMinCont_5_FD_153480 | JGI IMG/M metagenome (GOLD analysis project Ga0206995, IMG submission 153480) | Enriched cells from forest soil in Barre Woods Harvard Forest LTER site, Petersham, Massachusetts, United States -... | ecosystem: Environmental > Terrestrial > Soil > Temperate forest >... | reverse complement strand
TTTCGGTCAATAGTTTTGTAGTGAGCAATGATGAACTTTTAGGTAATGATTCACCCATCCCAAATACATGCTGTTATCAATGAGACATAAACAGGCAGTATTAAATAAAATGAAAATCTTGCTATAATAAGATCGAAAAAAAGAATCACAGCTAAACATTACTATTTTTGACGCACACTGAATGGGCGGGTCTATTCTGCCCATGTAATAAGCATACAATGGAAAATATTGTTACAGATACAGCGCGACCGTTATCATCTAAAAAAGTGCATCGTGCATGGGCTATGTACGACTGGGCAAACTCTGCCTACAACCTGGTTATTACGTCAACCATATTCCCCGCATACTTTTTTGCTATTGCAGTCACAAAACTGCCAACAGGAGCAGAGAGTGATAAAATTTCATTCTTTGGACTGAGAATATCGAATAATGTCTTATTTGATTATTCGTTGGCAGCAGCATACCTGATAATAGCCATCCTGTCTCCTATATTATCTTCTATAGCAGACTACAAGGGTAATAAGAAAAGCTACATGAAGTTCTTTTGTTATTTAGGCTCTCTTGCATGTTGTGGCCTGTTTTTCTTTAATAAATCAACTTTGGAGTATGGTGTGATCTGTTCTGCATTAGCTGCTGTAGGTTACTGTGGCAGCTTGGTTTTTTACAATGCTTTTTTGCCTGAGATAGCTACTGACGCTGAACAAGATAAGGTAAGTGCCCAAGGCTTTGCCTATGGGTATGTAGGAAGTGTGTTATTGCAACTTATATGCTTTGTATTTGTACTGAAACCAGAATTGTTTGGCATTACCGATGCAACATTTCCCGCTAGGTTGTCCTTCTTGCTGGTAGGTATCTGGTGGATGGGGTTTGCACAGATCACATTCAGGAACCTTCCTAAAAATCTACCTGTAGCTAAGCGTCCGGAGCATAACTTGATCGCAAATGGTTTTATAGAGCTGAAAAAGGTATGGACAAAAATTAAAGGGATGCCTGTTTTGGTAACATATCTGTGTGCTTTTTTTCTGTATAGTATGGGTGTGCAAACTGTAATGCTTGCAGCAACAGCCTTCGGGAAGAAAATACTGAACCTGGAAACCAGTCAGCTTATTACCATTATACTCATTATTCAGTTGGTTGCCATTGCCGGTGCATATGTTATGTCATCACTATCTAAAATATATGGCAACCTGCAGGTGCTTCTATTTGTAGTATTTATATGGATAGGCGTTTGTATTGCTGCCTACTTTGTACAAAATGCATTACAATTCTACATTTTGGCAATGGTGGTAGGCCTGGTAATGGGCGGCATACAGTCGCTCAGCCGTTCTACGTATTCTAAGCTAATGCCTGAAACACATGATACGGCATCATTTTTTAGCTTTTATGATTTTACGGAAAAAATAGCCATTGTGATCGGTATGTTTTCCTTCGGCTTTATAGATCAAATAACGGGCTCTATGCGTAACTCAATACTGGCACTCATTGTATTCTTTGCCAGTGGCTCTATCATTTTGTATCTTGCTATTGTAAAGCAGAGAAAACAGGCTGCCCTCATTACCATATAATAAATACCATGAAACTATTTACAGTAAATGCAGGATATTTTAAGCTGGATGGCGGTGCCATGTTTGGCGTAGTACCCAAAAGCATGTGGAACAAAGCCAATCCGGCCGATGATAACAATATGTGCTCCTGGGCCATGCGTTGCCTGCTTATAGTGCATGGCAACTACAAAATATTGGTAGATACTGGAATGGGGACCAAGCAGGATGAAAAGTTTTTTGGCCATTACTACCTGCACGGTGATGATACGCTGGAAAAATCGCTGGCGGCCCATGGGTATAAACCAGAAGATATTACCGATGTATTCCTTACTCACCTGCATTTTGACCATTGCGGTGGCGCCATAATGCGCGATGGAGATAAACTGGTGCCTGTATTTAAAAATGCTTTTTACTGGAGCAACCATAAACATTGGAATTCTGCCCTTGACCCTAATGAAAGAGAAAAAGCATCTTTCCTGAAAGAGAATATATTGCCCATTGAGCAAAGTAACCAACTGCGTTTAATAGATACTCCAGACGGTGCCGAATGGCTGGAAGATATACGTATCAGATATGTGAACGGCCATACAGATTGCATGATGTTGCCACAGATAAAATATAATGATACCACAATACTCTATTGTGCAGACCTTGTACCCAGTGCAGCACACGTATCGCTACCGTGGGTAATGGCATATGACATGCGCCCGCTGGATACACTGATGGAAAAACAGAAATTGCTGAACGAAGCCGTGGCAAACAATTGGGTGCTTTATTTTGAACATGACCCGGTAAATGAATGCTGCACTCTGGAAAGCACACCACGTGGTATAAGAGTAAAGGAAACATTTACACTCGCACAGTTTGAGGAAAAAACTGCCAAAGCTCAATAGTCTATGTTTGACCGCATACAGGCTTTAGATGAGCAAATAATATTGGCTGTAAACAGCCATAATACCCCTATGCTGGATTCCATTATGTGGTTTGCCAGCCAAACGGAATCATGGATACCTTTTTATGTGTTGCTGACCATATTGCTTGTTGCAGTATATAAAAATGACAGCTTGTGGAAGATACTTATGACACTGCCATTGGTGTTGGCTACAGACCAGCTGTCATCAAGCATTATAAGGCCCCTATGCATGCGGCCACGCCCCAGCCATAATCCCGCACTGCACTCCTTGCTGCACTATGTAAATAACTACCAGGGCGGGGACTACGGCTTTATATCATCGCATGCATGCAATACATTTGGCCTGGCTACCTATATTAGTATAATTACATACCCACGCCTGAAATGGATGCCTTTTGTAATGTACCCATGGGCTATGTTTGTGTGTTACAGTCGCCTGTACCTTGGCGTGCATTATTTTACAGATGTTTTGGTTGCCGCAATACTTGGGATGTTGATAGGATGGGGGATAGCAAGGCTATATTTTGCAGTTGACCGGAAGATAAAATTGCGCGCAGCACTATAACACTGCATCTTTCCTTATCTTGCCTGTTAGTTTCTATGTCACTCAAGCAACAAATACACCAGGCCCTTCAGCACCATTTTGGCTACAGTCAGTTCAGGCTCAGCCAGCAACAAATAATAGAGGCCGTACTAGACGGCAAGGATGTGCTGGCTATTATGCCTACAGGCGGTGGTAAGTCTGTTTGTTATCAATTGCCGGCGGTATTGTTGCCCGGCATCACTATAGTAGTCTCGCCGTTGATAGCACTGATGAAGGACCAGGTGGATGGTTTGCTGGCCAATGGTATCCCTGCTGCCTATCTTAATTCATCACAATCGCAGGCGGAACAGCAAAACATTATAGTTAAAGCGCTTAATGGCGACCTGAAGCTATTGTACATAGCGCCTGAGCGCATACCCGCAAACAGCGCTGCATTCTTTGATTTTTTACGCAAAATAAATCCATCGTTATTTGCTATAGATGAAGCGCATTGTATCTCATCGTGGGGGCATGATTTCAGGCCTGAATACCTGAAACTGGCGGTATTGAAAGATGTATTCCCGCACTTGCCGGTAATAGCGCTTACTGCCAGTGCTGATGACCTCACCCAGAAAGATATACTGGAAAAACTGGCACTGCACCACCCGCAGGTATTTGTATCCAGTTTTAACAGGCCCAATATATATTACTACATACGCAAGAAAAAAGATGCGCTTGGGCAGATGAGCAAGTACCTGGCCCAACACCCGGACGATAGCGGTATAATATACACCCTATCGCGTGCAAGCACAGAAAGCCTTGCTGAAAAGCTTAGGGGACAAGGCTATATGGCGGCATGTTACCATGCAGGGATGGATAGCAGTGCACGCAACCGTGTACAGGAACAGTTTCAGCGTGACGAGGTGAAAATAATTGTAGCCACCATAGCTTTTGGGATGGGCATTGACAAGAGCAATGTACGCTTTGTGATACACTACGATGTACCCAAGAACCTGGAGGGTTACTACCAGGAAACAGGGCGTGCTGGGCGTGATGGCCTGCGGAGCGATGCAATTACCTATTACAGTGCCGGCGATATTATGAAGCTGAAAGGCTTTATTACTATAGACGGCAATCCGCAGCAAACCAGTATAGCCCGAAAGAAGCTGGACCAGATGCAGGAGTTTTGTGAAAGTGAGTGCTGCCGCCGGCAATATTTATTACAATATTTTGGTGAACCTGCCCCGGCTTATTGTGGCAGCTGTGACTATTGCCTGAGCAGCCTGGAAGAAAAGGATGTAACTATTGATGCCCAGAAATTGCTGTCTGCAATAGTGCGTACAGGAGAACGATACGGCCCTGCATACCTTATAGACCTATTGCGCGCTACAGGCGCAGATAAGATACTGCCTGCACACAAAGAATTGAAAACCTATGGTGTAGGTAAAAGCCTGAAGAAAGAAGAATGGCAATGGCTGGTGAAGCAGATGCTGCAAAACCACATGCTGGCCCGTACCGACGACCAGTATGGAACACTGCTGCTAAACAACAAAAGTCGAAGTATATTGAAAGGCGAGATTGCAGTGAAGCTGGTAATGAAGAAAGAGAATGCAGAAGCACAGGAAGAGGATGCAGTGTATGAAAAAGAGCTAATGAAAACACTGCGCCAGGTACGGCAAGAGATAGCTGATGCCCAGCATGTGCCCAGCTACAATATACTGGCCGATAGCACACTTGCTGATATGGCAACCTTCTTGCCGCAGAAACCTGAAGAATTGTTATTGATATCTGGTTTTGGTGATTATAAGGTTGGGCGTTATGGTACTGCTTTCCTTAAAGCTATAAAAGATTATTGTGCGAGCCACAACCTACAAAGCCGGATGCCACTTGTGAAAACCAAGCGGGAACGTAGCACTGCGCCCAAAGAAAAGAAGTTGAGCAATACTATGCAGGTTACCTTCCAGTTGTTCCAGGATGGTAATAGCATTGTGGAAATAGCTGCGCAACGTAATATGTCGCCAACTACCATAGAAGGGCACTTGGCTACTTTTGTAGAAAATGGAGAACTAAGCATTACCAAATTTGTGGAAAAGGACAGGCTGGCAACAATATTGCAGGTGATAAAACAAAGCGGTCAGACAATAGCATTGAAGCCAATAAAAGACCTGCTCAGCGATGAATACACATACGGTGAGATACGGCTGGCGCTAGCCTACTATAAGTATGTAAATTAAATGTAGGAACAACAGATAAAGTGGTAAAATTATTTCGCCCGCATTCTATTATTCTTTGGGTTATGCTCCACCTCTGCAAGTCCCAGTTCTTCCATCAATGGTGGGATATACATAGCAAATCTACCTCGCAGCCCTTTCTTTAATCCATACCAGCCACCAATAGGGTTGCGGTCTGATCTGCCCCATGCTTCAACAGTACCTTCATTTGCATGTCTTTGTTCATCAGCACTGCCAAGTTCCATCCATTCGCCGTGGTCTTTAAGCATTTCATGCAGGTCGTTTATGCAACGGTAGTCATAATGTAGTATTGTTTTACCTACGGTGCATACTAAGATTTCTTTCCCGTCTTTTACATCTTTATACATTTCGTATTCAGAACTCAGAGGCGGCGTTTTTAATTTCCACGGATTTTCTTTTGTTCCTTTTTGCATGGGATAAGTTTTAATAAATTTAAGCTTTTGAAAGTAATATATGGATAGATTTTGGAAGAATAAATGATGTTTTAATTGCCGGGTTACATCTAATAACACGACTTCTAAAATAAGTAGATTATGGCAGTTCATAATCTTTCCAAGGGGCTGATTTTGGAGCTAAGTGTATCTTTACTGTACATTGATAATATAGTAACATTATGGAAGCAGGTTTATTTGCTGTTCTTGCAGCAGGCATTGTTACAGGAGCTATTGTAATATGGGTAGTACGTAAACTTTTGTTTGAGCGCGACCATGTGCCAAGCGCTAGACTAGAGGAGTTGAAACTTGAAATGCAGCAGGTGCAAAAGGAATTGTATATATCTGTAACACAAAAGGATACTGCGATAGCAAGACAAGTTGAACTGTCTGCAATACTGAAACAGCAGGAGGAGAGGAACAACGTTATTCAACACGAATTGCAGGATGCAGAACGACTAATTGCCGGCTTACAAGCAGAAGCAAGGGCACGGCAGGAAAAGCTGGAGACACAGAAAAAAGACCTGGAAGAAATAAAGCAAAAACTGGAAGCTGAATTTAAAGTGATAGCTGGTGCAGTGCTAGATACCAGCGCTAAGAAATTTAATGAACAGCAGGAAACAAATTTGAAGGTGATGCTTGATCCGTTGAAGGATAAGATCAGCGAATTCAGGAATGAGATAGATGCACGATATAATGATGAAACTAAAGAACGGGCATCCCTACGGACAGAAATAAAGCAGGTGATGGAAATGAACCAACGCCTGGGTAAGGAAGCTGAGAACCTGACCAATGCACTGCGAGGAAGTACAAAGCAGCAAGGCGATTGGGGAGAGGCTATATTGGAGCGGATATTGGAATACGTGGGCCTGCAAAAAGATATACATTTTACGGTACAGGAAACTGGTAAGAATGAGGACGGTACTACCATACGCCCAGATGTACTGGTGAAGTACCCGGATAACAGGGTGGTGATTGTCGATTCAAAAGTGTCACTGGTGCATTATGAACAATACTGTTCAGCGACTACCGAAGTGGAACAAGTACAATACCGCAACCAGTTAGTGCGGTCGGTTAAAAATCACATTGACGGGCTTGCTGGTAAGAAATACAATAACCTGCCTGGCACACTGGACACGGTAATGATGTTTGTACCGGTGGAAGCAGCATTTATTACAGCATCGCAAGGAGATCCTGCACTTTGGCAGTATGCATATGATAAGGGTATAATACTGCTTAGCCCTACAATTTTGCTGGGCGCTATGAAGCTGGTATATGACTACTGGAAGCGCGATAATGTGAACAGGAATGCACAGGAAATAGCAAAGAAAGCGGGATCACTCTATGATAAGCTGGTGGGATTTGTAAATAGCATGGATGAGGTGGGCAAGTACCTGGACCGTGCAAACAGCTCATACACCAATGCGTATGCTCAATTGAAGACTGGTAAAGGAAACCTCATTAGCCAGGCGGCTTATATGCAGAAGCTGCACATTAAATCGTCCAAGCAATTGCCATTGCCGTTGGTAGAAGAAGCGCTGCTGGAAGATGACCCGGCAGCAGCCACAGAAGAAACAACCGAAGAAAGTAATGGATAATAGTATTTTTGCACGACCGCGACTGCATTGGCAGATAATAGAGCGGCATTACTTGCCATTAGTACATTATGATCGATAAACCGCAACTCCGTACCGTTAACGTAACACGATATGTAACCCCATTGCGTGAAGGGGGATCTATGCCTGCCATAGCTGAGGCAGATGATGGATTTCTGTACGTAGTCAAATTTCGTGGAGCAGGGCAAGGAACAAAAGCGCTGATAGCAGAATTGATAGGAGGGGAGATAGCGCGTGCTTTGGGATTGAAGATGCCAGAGATCGTGTTTGCCAATTTAAATGAAGCCTTTGGCCGTACTGAACCGGACGAGGAAATACAGGACTTACTTAAAGCCAGTACCGGTCTTAACCTCGCATTACATTATCTTTCTGGGGCTATGACGTTTGATCCGGCAGTTACTACGGTTGATCCCTTGCTGGCATCGAAGATTGTTTGGTTGGATAGCTTGTTGATGAACGTGGACAGAACTGTACGCAATACCAATATGCTGTTGTGGCACCAGGAACTGTGGCTGATAGACCATGGGGCATCACTGTATTTCCATCATAACTGGGCAACCTGGGAAACGAAGGCCCTGCAACCTTTTACACAGGTGAAAGACCACGTATTACTACCACAAGCAACTGAACTGGATAAAGTTGATGTTACCTTTAGAGAGGTACTTACAGATGAACGCATACAGGCTATAGTGGACCTGATACCAGATGAATGGTTGACTGGAGAAGACCTGTTTGAAACGCCATCGCAACACAGGCAGGCTTATTTTCAATTCCTGTCTATACGCGTTGCACATTCTGAAAACTTTGTAAAACCCGCACAGCATGCAAAGTGATCTGTTATTTGAATATGCGGTGATACGCGTGGTGCCCAAGGTAGAGCGTGAAGAGTTCCTGAACGTGGGTATTGTGCTGTACTGTTCGGGCAAAAAGTTTTTAAAGGTGATGTTTGATCTGGATGAAGAACGGTTCAGCTGTTTTTCGAGGCAATTGGATATAGCAGAGGTGCGGAAGTACCTGTGTGCTTTTGAACAAATATGCCAGGGCGATGTAACGGCTAGTCCCATAAGTAAGCTGCCTGTTGCAGAGCGTTTTAGATGGCTCACAGCTACGCGCAGTACAGTTGTGCAGGCCTCAAAAGTGCATCCCGGTTTTTGCCAGGATCCTAACGATATGCTGATCCGCCTTTATTCACAATTGGTACTGCAATAATTCATTGCAGTACCAATTGTGGTATTTATTCCTTTACTAGTTTCCCCCTATATATGCTGCCAGCAACGCGGTAGAAATACTCGCCTGCAGGCAGGTTGCCTGTGTTAATTGCATTAAAACCAGGATGATGAAGCAATTGGCTAAGCACCATTTTACCCTGTGCATCATATAGTTGCAACAACACGTTATTAAGGCCATAAGGTGTTGTTACATTCCAGCTGCTTTTGGAAGGATTAGGAAAGAACGCCAATGCATCAGAAGGGGTCGTTATATTGTCTGCCGCCAAGTACTTTTTATAGGTAACAAAGCCACTGCCACCTACAGATGGGGCATTAGTATGCAAATGCGCAAAGTTGAGATTGCCGGTGGCACTCTCAGTCCAGGCATTGGCAGCTAAAGTTGAGCCTGGAGCACATATAGTGAAGTTGGCCGCCGCCGCACCTAAAAACCCAAGAGACGGGTTAGGATTGCCAGCGTTGACCATGTACATGTATATTGTGGTATCGGCAGCTACGGGGGTAAGCAGGCTATTTAAAAGATCATGCTTATCTGCCTGCAGGTAAGGGAACATCACCTCTATATCACCACCGGGCGCAATACCTGTATGCAGGTACCAATAGCGGTGCATAGCATAGCTTGTATCTTGTATGATAGAAGATGTACCTGAAGGGAAGTTAGTGATGGCACCAGTACCGCTGCCATAGCCTATATTGGTAGCGGTTTGTGCCACAAACCCCGGACTATCTATTGTGCCGATATTATTACCGTTTTTATTGATCTGCAACAGCAATTTGTCATCGCTTGTATCGGCGGTATTGTTATCGTTCCAATAGTAGGTAATACCATTCATTGTACATTCCCTGTTTGCGCTGAGCGACGATCCGGGTGAGGCGAGTGCGTTGCTCACACTGTATATATTGCCACAGCTTGTTGTCGCCACAGTATTGCGTATAACGTTGCCGGGCAATGGGCCAAACCCATTTGAGATATTAATGCCCACACCCGATATGAGAAAACAGTAGCTCATAATAGTACCACCGTTTACGGGGTATTGAGGTACAGGCATCAGGCAATTACCCTCCAGTGTATAGCAGCCATCTATAGCCCCGCCAGGCCATGAGCAATTGTGTGTATGCACAGAACCTAGGGTGTGACCAATTTCATGCGCTATGGTTACTACATCGTAAGAGAATGTGGGCAGCGTAGCATAGTCGCCGACTATATCAACAAAGCCATATGGCCCAGAATTGTCAGCAGCACTAAATGGTTGACATAATGTACCTACCCATGCTATACCACCCAGCTGCCCCGGCGCACCCGATAATAACATGGCAACATCGGCCCCGTTCAATGTGTCTTTTGTTGTTACGCTAAACAGGTTTAAAAAAGAATACCCGGAAGTGTAAGATGGGTCATTGTAAATATCTGTTGCTGTATCTACCTGCAATAGTTTCATTGTGGTGTAGATGCCCTCGTTACGATAGATTGTAGATGATGCATTGAAACATGCTGTAACGTAGTTAGCAACGGCAGTGACACTGCCGTACTTTTGATACAACTGGTAATCAGCCTTTTCAAATACTTTTATTTCCCGGCAGGTGTTGTATGCATTGCGTGCTAATGCTGCTGATAAGTTGCTGCTCCTTTTATTTTCCAACAGATCTTCAGTGCAGCCTATCGCGGATTTTAACTTACTGTCTTTGTCGTTATATAGGATGTAACTAAGCTTGTTGTTTGATGCCAGGCGATTGGGTACCAGATTATAATTACCCTCTCCAGGTATGGAGAACAGACCATACACTCCATCATTAAAAAAAGAAAAAGACGCTAGTGAATTAGGAACGCCATCTACTATGCCCCTATAGTATATACCGGCAGCATATGGGCAATCGGTTTTTATATTTCCTACAATGGATTGTACTTTAAAATCTGCAGTGAAGCAATTGTATTGAGCCAGGCTGATGGTATAGACGCCACCATCTTTTTTAGGTAGTTGTATGGTTACGCTCCTGTTTCTGGTCTTTAAAAGGACGGCTAATTGTGATATGTCGATATTAAAGAACTGCGCATAGTCAACATAGTTAGCGATGTTACTTACATCGTAGTTCTCGTCAACTTGCCATAGATTTATAAAGGTGAATGGGGTTATGTCTTTCTCGTGCATGATAAACATTTCCAGCGGCGTACTGGCATACAGTTGGCTGCAATAGCCTGCAAGCGCCCCCAGCAATAAAATACACCTCACGATAAATGCTTTTCTCATCATTATAAAGATAGCCAATAAAGTTTATGCATAAAAAGCATGGCTACAGGATTAGTGCAGCCACGCGGGGATATTGTGTAACTTATTATTTGCCGAACCTTTTTTTCAAGAGGTTGAGCGCATCATTAATATTGGTCTCGGCTGTTGGTGCAGGTTGTGGTTTTCTTTCCCGGTCGCCGCTTTTGTTTGATGGTCGTTTTGCGGGTGCTTCCTGGGCCTGCTTTATGGAAAGGGCTATACGCTTACGGGGTACATCTACTTCTGTAACCTTTACTGTAACCTGTTGGTTGAGCTTCAGCGCCTGGCTCGGGTCTGTAATATAAGTATGCGATATTTCTGACACGTGCACCAGGCCGTCTTGCTTTACACCAATATCTACAAATGCACCAAAGCGGGTAATATTGGTTACAATACCCGGCACTATCATACCTGCACTTACATCTTCTATACTGTAGATGGCTGCAAACTCAAATTGCTGCATCTCACTGCGCGGGTCTAATCCTGGTTTTTTTAATTCACTGATAATATCCTGTATGGTATGAAGGCCTACATTATCCTTAATGTATTTTTTTGCGTCCAGTTGTTTCAGTAATGTTTCACTGCCCACGAGGCTTTTTACATCTACGCCAAGGTCAGCAGCCATGAGCGCTACAACATCGTATGCTTCGGGGTGTACTGCGCTGGCATCCAGTGGATGTTCAGCGTTCTTTATTCGTAAGAACCCGGCGCATTGCTCAAAAGCTTTATTGCCCAACCGAGGTACCTTGAGCAATTGTTTACGGCTGGTGAACACGCCCACCTCGTTGCGGTGATTGACTATATTTTCTGCTATAGAAGGACCTATGCCACTCACATAGCTTAACAGGTGTTTACTTGCGGTGTTCAGGTTAACGCCTACTATATTCACACAACTTACAACTGTTTGGTCCAGCTTTTCCTTCAGGCGTACCTGGTTCACATCGTGCTGGTACTGGCCTACGCCAATGCTCTTCGGGTCTATCTTTACCAGCTCCGCCAAGGGATCCATCAGCCTACGGCCAATACTTACCGCACCGCGTATGGTTATATCTTCATTGGGAAATTCCTCACGTGCGATCTCAGAAGCAGAGTATATAGAAGCTCCGTCTTCATTTACTAAAAATATAGGGAGGCCCAGGTTTAGTTTCTTTATAAACTGTTCTGTTTCGCGGCCTGCAGTGCCATCGCCTATAGCAAAGGCTTCAGCATTGTACTTACTTACCAGTGTACGTATTTTGTGTTCTGCATCATCCATCCTGTTTTTCTCATGAATGTAGATGAGGTCTGTTTTTTGCAGAGTGCCTTTTTCATCTATGCAGACCACCTTGCAACCTGTACGGTAACCGGGGTCTATAGCCAATATTCTTTTACTACCCAGTGGGGCACTCAGCAATAATTGACGCAGGTTTTCTGAAAATACTGTTATGGCTTCTTCATCTCCTTTTTGCTTGAGCGCTGTTCTAAACTCACTTTCCAATGCGGGTTGCAGCAAACGGCGATAGGCATCTTTAACCGCCTTTTTAACCTGTTCACGGGCAGGATTTGTTGTAGTTACAAACTGCCGTTCCAGCATTGCCAATGCAGCTTCTTCGTCCGGGGCAATGGTCATGCGCAATACACCTTCCATAAAACCACGCATTACAGCAAGTATCCTGTGCGATGGGATTTTGCCAACAGGTTCACTATAGTCGTAGTAGTCTTTGTATTTTATCCCTTCTTCTTCTTTACCTGCTAATATTTTGGCTTGCACAGTTGCGGTATCTTCAAATAGTTTACGTGTTTTGGCACGCGCATCAGCGTCTTCGTTCACCATTTCTGCTATTATATCGCGTGCGCCCTGCAAGGCATCATCAGTAGTTGCTACTGTATCATTTATAAACTTTTGCGCCTCAGCAACCAAGTCTATATTCTGCTGTGCCAGTACAGTCAGTGCAAGAGGCTCCAGTCCGTTTTCGCGTGCTGTTTGCGCCTTGGTCTTCCGTTTAGGTTTGTAAGGCAGGTATATATCTTCCAGTTCAGCAACGGTAAGGGCTTTATCTATTCTAGCTTGCAGCTCAGGAGTCATCTTCCCCTGGGCTACTATGGTTTTCTCAATAAAGGTCTTGCGTTCGCTATATTCCTGTTGGCGCCGGGCTTCATCCTGTATGTTTTGTATCTGCACTTCATCCAGGGCGCCTGTCTTATCTTTACGGTAACGGGCTATGAATGGTATGGTAGCTCCCTCTTCCAGCAGTTGTAATACAGTTTCCACCTGCTGCTCCCTGATGTTCAAATGTGCGGCCACACCCGCTGCATATGCTGACATATAATACTCCTCTTTTTTTAGAACTGCGAATGTAGGAGTACGGACGTATTTGAACAGAAAAACTTACCAACATTCTTTATTGTTGGCAGTGTAGATGGATTATAATTAAATTAAAATTACTATTTGATTGCTAAGTCTATAATTTTCAAAGGATAGGTTGGATGGAAACGTTTTTTTACTACATTTGCATCCCATCCAATTGGTCGGATGGCCGAGTGGCTAGGCACAGCTCTGCAAAAGCTGCTACAGCGGTTCGAATCCGCTTTCGACCTCTTTAAGATTATTAAGACCCCTGAAAACAAAGCGTTTCAGGGGTTTTTACATTTAACGGGGTATATATTGGGGTACACGTGATTTAACTAGATAAGAAACAGGATTCAACGCCAGAACTTTGTTGCTGGGGAGAAAAACATTAATACATCTCTATTGCTGATACTTGAAAACTTCACTAGAATTATGATACAAGTGTATAAGAAGCGGCACTAAGTATCTCCTAATAAATAATGCATTTGCCAAATGGAACTTATTGATCGCGAATATACCTGGCAGCAACACATCTCGTACACTAAACGTACATTGATGTTTATTCATTCAGAGTTCGTAAATCAGTGCAAATTACATGAGGGAGAGCACCACATAAGACATTACGCTTTATCAGCGGATTATCCTCTATTTGATCGTATAGGTTTTGAGCAGGCAATAAGGGGGAACTTAAGAAACCGTTGCAGCCTCTTTATAAGATGTGCAAAACCAACATAAAGATTTACAACAAGACGCTAAGGTCTATATGGTTAAAATATAACAGCGGCGACAGGACATTTAAACGTCACTCTATTATTTCAAAACGCAACATTGGGGCTACAAGGCTAGAACTACAAACCGCCGAAAGGTACAGCTATTACTTAAATGCAAGTGACAGCCCTTATGAGCAGATGGATGTTTACAACGACAAGCTGTATGCTTATTGTAAAGAAACTCATGATTATCTTAAGGGGGTGGCACTCAAAGAAAATGTTTTTGCGATAATTATTCTTGCTATCAGGGCGTTATTGATTGACGTCACCGCCTCAGCCACCGCAAAAATTCTAAAGCAATAAGTGCAGTTAGATTAATAAAACACTTTCTTCTAAAAATTATCACCCTGCATTCTTGTCATTTTTGGCACTCCGCTATGGGTAAGGCTTTCAGCCGTTTTTATTTGGCATTCTGTTGGCACAAGCTATGATAATTCCGGTGTTTCGGTTGGTTTTTCTGTTATTTTTATTGTCTCGGTGTATTCAGAAACTACATTTTCAAGGCTCTTTTTACTGTCGGTTATTGAACCTTCAACGGCTTGATTAATTGCCTCCATTGTGCCTTTTCTTATTGCAACCGAATCATCATTATTCAGGCCATATTTTACTATGAGATTGTCTGTAAGTGTCTCAAATTGGCTGCGAAGTGATTGCACTATACTACGGGTGTGAACTGAAAAAAGAACCTTTACTACCTCCGTAGGTATCAGTAATCCCCGGCTTTTTTCAATCTCGATCTGTTGTCTTTCAATGTCCTTTTCCCTTTTAAGGGTGTCCAGGTACTTTAATTTGCGTTCGCTATCTATATACTCCGGTAAATCTGATACACTGCTTTTAGCTGTTGGCCTGTTGGTGTCTGTACCGGGTGTATCTTCTGGGGCTGCCTCTGCCTTTTTCTTTGTCTTCTTTTCATAGAATACCCGGTTTGTTTCATTCAGGGTATCGATAAGGTCATTTTCTACGAATACCTTCTTGCGCTTTATGTAAACTGCCAGCTCATTAGTAGCCATATTGCATTTATCCGCAAATGCTGCTTTCGTTAATTGTGCCATAGTATATATTTTATGTTTGTTGCTAATTGAATATTGTTGCAAGGGTAAAAAATGGCTGTTTTTGCAACAAATAGGCAACAACCATTTTAAAAATATCTCACACCAAAACAGACGGTGGATTTCATATTCTGCTCTCCTAAAAAAAAGGCTCCACAGTACCTTTTTCGTTTCCGTGGACAATGCACATGAATAGACTAGCAAAGGCAATTAGAGTAGCATTGCGACTACTTTAACTGCCTCGGATACAATCTAACATCTAAGCAATACCGTTGCGTTGTTTAAACCTCTCTATACGTGCTGCGCTTCGTGCCGCTATTTCGGCATCTGTTAACGCTTCGGTTTCACAGGTTAGTTGATACTTGTTTCCTGAAAATGCCCCTGTTTCGTTAGTCGTTATTTGTTTCATTCCAATGGCGATAATCGCATTGTAAAGGGTTGGGTCAAACTTTTCTAATTCTTGCGGTGTCATGATATTTATTTTTATTGTTAGTGAATACGTTTGTTAGTTAGGGTTGATACCATTCCCACCCCTTTTATATTGTCATCATTTACAAGGTTAGTTGTTAGTCTAACGCTGCCACATGGCAGGCTGTAGATTGACTTTGATTTGACCATTAGATAAAACCCACGGCGTGCCCTACTATCGTTGTTGTTTGTGTACTTTAATAGCTTTGCCATAAGTTCTGCTTTAGGATATGACACGTTCTCCTTCAATAATGACTTAACAAATACCCTTGTTGCGTTTATTTCGTCCTCGGTAATGTTCTGCATAATGCGTTGTTGATACTAAATACTATTTGTGTGCTCATGGTCTTTGCTGTCTTCTATGATCTGTAAGTGTGTCCGGTGCTGTCTGCATTCCTGTTGCTGATTCAGCCTATTAATATGTGTCCGGTGCCATATTTCAGTGCCTCGGTAATAGTCTAGCGTTGCGTCTGTATAGTGCCGTTTGAATATGTACCGCGAGTAGCAGAGCTAATTGGGTATATTTAAAAAAGGGAGCGTAGAAACGCTCCCACACAGAAATAATTTGCAACTATAGAAATAGTCACATTCGAAGAAAAAATCTTTATGCGTTGCTTAAAACTGTAGTTTCCGCCCAAAAGGAATCATTCATTTTAACCTGGTCGCCAACTATTGAAAATAGCGTCCTAATATCCCATTGCACTTGCAAGCCACCGGCCTTGTTATTTAATAAGGATTGGTGGAAAGCCTGCATACCTTCAACCATTTTTTGTGCGGCATAATAAATTTCAAGCCGTCCAGCCGTATTGGCAAGTATCGAAAATTTGTTATTGATGCGGTCAATTTCATCATCTGAAAGCCAAATCTTTTCCCCATCAAAAGAAAGGTCTTTCAAGTTGTAAATGTCCTGTTTGCATTGCTGCGCAAGCGTGTTGAGATTAACAAACGATGGCAGCTCCAAACTTTCAACTATTACACTACGTTTCATTTTAAAGCCTACGACATCGGCCACTGTTATAAGGCCTTCCAGTTGGGTTTTGCACCAAACTTCACCGCCTGAGATAAGCTCTTTAAATTGCTCTATGGTGGATATTTTTGATAGCCCCAATGTGTTATATTCGTCTAATAACAGCTGAGCAGCAACAGCGCTCTTTTTCATTCGATTAATTTCGCTAGAAGCTGCTGCGATGTTTTTGCGAAATACTGGTACGTTTTGCATTTTTTGTATCAGCAAGTGTTTTATTTTCTTGCTGATACAAATTTGGCTTTGTTTAAACCCGTAGGGGGTAGCATAGCCCCTATTAAGTTTTGCTTACTTAACTTTAATTGATGCCAATAATTGGTTGGGATCTGAAATAATAAAGCCTGTCGTATTAACCGAGCGTTAATATGACAAGCTTTAAAAAAGTTAAATGACTATCCGCATACAAAACACAGAAATGTTTTATAATATGTAGTTGTTATTTTATGCTATAACAATTGATAAATTGAGCGACAGTATAAACAGTATAATCGGTAAAGGGGCTAAGTGGACTGAAGATATTTTGCCAAAAGAAGGTAGAAGCGACCTTGCTAAAATAGACCATATTAAAAGTGTTGGTCGTGCAAATGGAGTCTACATTCATATAGATCAATACCTAAAAGCAATAGAGGCTTTAGATTTCTCTGAAAATCAAATAAGGGGGCTTGAAATAATTATAAGTGAAGAAAGGGATATTACGCCCCATTTGAGCGGATTGTATTATTCCCTTCCTTGCACAGATAAGAATTATGAAGTTGATAAAGCTCTTAACTCTAATTAAATAGAGTTTCTTTTATTCTGAATTTTCTTACAACTTCCTTGCCGTCATCATGTGGAATTGGTTTTTGTGTTTTAACAACTCCATCTGTTGAGTTTTCCCAGTCTATTAGATTTTTGTTGTAGAGATTATTCACTGAATGCTCTAAGTCTGTTCCATCAACACTAAATGTTGATG
>Ga0206995_1059_pt2 | contig 17659 bp, 16 predicted proteins | sample Alteio_BWMinCont_5_FD_153480 | JGI IMG/M metagenome (GOLD analysis project Ga0206995, IMG submission 153480) | Enriched cells from forest soil in Barre Woods Harvard Forest LTER site, Petersham, Massachusetts, United States -... | ecosystem: Environmental > Terrestrial > Soil > Temperate forest >... | reverse complement strand
GCGTTATGCTTAAAATGCTCAAATTCCGCTTGCGCAGCTCGGCGACGATCACCGGTTCACTTTCCGCGGAGATCCTTCCGGAAACATTTTTGCCTTCCTGGTCACGGGCAGTATATTTAAAGGTGGGCATATTTAATAATTGCGTGCAATGGCTTCTTCGATCTCCGCTTTAGTGGAAATAAAAGTAGCGATACGGCATTTGGTCAATGTCTCTAAATGGTTTTTCTGGTCATCCGTCAAAGGATTCATCATCACGACACTTAAAATGTCCCCGATGCGGTCCAGGGCGATCACCTTTTCTTTTTGGGCCACCTCTTTAGGGATCAAACGCACGATGGCGGGGTCAATGGTATATTTATTGACGGCGATATACGGCATGCCGCACTGGATGACCAGGGCCACCACAATGTCCCGTTCGTCAAGAAGGCCCATGCCCACAAGGACCTCGCCGATAAACCCGCCCTTTGTTTTCTGCGCCTGGAGGGCAGCATCCAACTGCTCGCGGGTGATCTTTTTACGCTGGATCAGGATCTCTCCCAACAAAACTTTATAAGCATCCATGTATACTCCTATGTTTATTCTTCTTCCGAGGCCACGCGAAAAACCTCTGTGAGCGTGGTCTCCCCTGCCAACATCTTATCAACAACATCATCGAAAAGCAATTTCATCCCCTGATTTTTTTGGGCATAGCGGGTTATTTCGATGGACGTGCTTCTCTTTAACAGCATGTCACGGATATTATCGTCGATCTGCAGCACTTCGGTCACACCCACACGGCCTTTGTACCCGGTGCCCCGGCAGCGCTCACAGCCACGGCCTTCATATAAAACAGTTCCCGGTTTGATCCTGTGCTGGATCTTTTTTAAAACTTCGGGCTTAATGTCCATGGGTTTTTTGCAGGAATCACAAATACGGCGGCACAGCCGCTGGGCACAGACTAAAACCAGGCTGGAAGCCACTAAAAAAGGCTCAAGGCCCATGTCCACCAGGCGGGTGACGGCATCCGCGGCGCTGTTGGTATGCAAGGTCGAAAGGACCAGCTGGCCGGTCAGGGAAGCCTTGATGGCGATGTCCGCTGTTTCCGCGTCCCGGATCTCGCCCACCATCACCACGTCCGGTGACTGGCGCAAAATAGCACGCAGCCCCGCGGCAAAATTCAAACCTATGTCCGGCCTGACTTCAATTTGGGTGAGACCATCCACCAGGTATTCCACCGGTTCTTCAATGGTGATGATGTTCCTGTCCGGTGTGTTTAATTTGCTGATCAAAGAATACAGTGTCGTGGACTTCCCGCTGCCGGTGGGGCCTGTCACCAGGACCATCCCGTAAGGCTTATAAACAGATTCTTCCAGGACGATCACAGCACTTTTTGAGAATCCCAGATTGGACAGGCCCACGGAAAGATTGTTCTTATCAAGCACACGCATGACTATTTTCTGGCCAAATGTCGTCGGGAGCATGGACACGCGGAAATCCACTTCCTGTTTTCCCACCTTCATCTTGAACCGCCCGTCCTGCGGGGTCTGGGTGTTGGTGATGTCCAAATTCGCCATGAGTTTGATGCGCACCCCCACCGCGTTTTTACTTTCCTTGGGGATGGTCAATATGTCCTGCAATATCCCGTCGATACGAAACCGCACGCGCATCCCCTGCTCCAGGGGCTCTATGTGGATGTCCGATGCTCTTTGACGCAGCGCTTCCTTGATGACCAGATTAACAATGCGGATGACCGGGGCCTCGCCCACCGCATCCTGCGGCTCCTCTTGTTGGTCGGCCTCCATGCTCATACCCGTATCAGCCGCGGCCGTCGCGGCTGATTTGTAAAACCGGTCAATGGCCCGCAAGATCTGGGTTTCAGAGGCGATCACGATATCAATTTCCTTACCCGTCACATTACGCAGGTCATCCAGCATAAATACATTTAACGGATCAGCGATCGCCACTGTCAAGGTTTGCCCCAGCAAAGAGATCGGCATCACCATGTATTGACGCGCGGTCTTTTCTCCAAGAACGGTCTTTAGACGTTCATCAAAACGGTATTTGGTCATGTCAATGGAAGGAACATGGAGCTCGCGCATCAGGAGGATCAGCAAGTCCTGCTCGGAGATAAGGCCTTGCTTGAGCAAGGTCTTGACCAGGCTGACGTTCTTGTCCTGCTGGGCCTCTGACAGCGCGTCAACGTCCGCCGGATTGATGTTCGGCAGTTCTTTAAGCGCTTTTAATATCCGTTCCTGGATCGTTTCCATAAATTTTATTTAGTCAGGTGCTGTCAAACGGGTCACTTCTTCTAAAGTCGTCAACCCCTGGGAAGCTTTGATGACGGCGTCCTCGCGCATCGTTGTCATGCCTTGGGCGCGCGCCGCGTTCTTGATCTGGGCCTCTGAGCTTGAAAGCAAGATCAGCTCTTTGATCTTATTGGTCAAGACCAGCGTCTCCGTGATCCCTACCCGGCCTTTATAGCCGCTGTTCAAACATTGGGCGCACCCGCGGGGTCTGTAAAACTGCCCGTTGTGGCCGGGCAATAATTTTTTGAGGTGAAATTCCTGTACGATCTCGTCACTGGCCGTATACATCTCACGGCACTTCTGACATACCCGCCTGACCAAGCGCTGGGCCACAATGGCCACCACCGAGGAGATGATCAAAAACGGTTCAATGCCCATATTGATCATACGGGTGATGGAACCGGGGCCCGTCGTGGTGTGCAGGGACGAGACCACCAAATGCCCGGTCAATGCCGCCTTGACCGCGATGTCCAGGGTCTCTGAATCCCGGATCTCGCCGATCATGATCACATCAGGGTCTTGGCGCAAAATGGAACGCAGTGCCGTCGGAAAGGAAAGCCCGAATTCAGCGCGGATGTTGACCTGGTTAAAACCTTTCATTTGAAATTCCACCGGATCTTCCACGGTCACAATGTTCCTTCCCGGAGAATCGATATATTTAAGGACCGCGTACAAGGTCGTAGTCTTGCCGCTGCCGGTGGGGCCGCAGGCTAAGATCATGCCGTGAGGTTTATGGCAGCATTCTTTTAATTTCTCCAGAGAGTCAGGTTCAAAACCCAGCTTATTAATGTCCGCCATGTCCTGGTTTTTGTCCAAAACACGCAAAACAATTTTTTCCCCCATGGCGGTGGGCAGCACATTGACGCGGAAATCCACTTCTTTATTTTGGTCCGTCACGATCCGAAATCTCCCGTCTTGCGGAAGACGGTGCTCGGCAATATCCAGGCTTGAAATGATCTTGATCCGGGAGATCAGGGGAAAATGCAGGTCCTTGGACATGCGGTCGATCTCCCGGATAAAACCGTCAACGCGATAACGGATGCGCAGGCAGTTTTCCATAGGCTCGATGAACACATCGCTGGCCTTGGCCACGACCGCCTGTTGGATGATCGTGTTGGCCAAGGTGATGACCGGAGCTTCTTCGCTAAGGTCCTCAATGGCCCTCTTATTAGGCTGGGCATTATCTTTGACCAGCTCCAGGCTTTCCGCTTCTTTTGTATCTTTAATGCCCTGAAAAATTTCCTCAAGGTCTGAAGAATTATTTTGCGCGTAACTGCGCTCAAGGGCGGCACGCATTTCTTTGGGCCTGGCCAAAACAACGCTCACCGACATGGAAGTCATGGCCTTGATATTGTCAATGGTCAACATGTCCATCGGATCAACCATGGCAATGGTCAGCTGGTCATTGAGCCTGGAGATGGGAAGCAGTAAGGACCTCTCAGCTGTTTCTTTAGGGATCAATTTTAAAAGGGATGGGTCGATCCGGAATAAATTCAAATTGATCAAAGGTAATTGCAGGGCTTCGCTCAAGACAACACTGAGCTGGTCTTCATCAACTAATTTTAGCCTCAAAAGAATACGGCTTAATTCTCCACCGGAGCGTTCCTGTTCTTCAATGGCTCGATTGAGGTCTTCGGGGGTTATAAGCCGGTCGCGCAGGAGGATCTCTTTAAGAGGGGAATGCATCAACGCGTTTCGTAATAACGATTAATGGCACTGTTAATTTCAGTCGCTGTACTGACAAATGATTGCACCGAACAGCCGGTGGCTTTTTCAACATCTTCCAGGGCCTGGACATTCAAAGGATTGGCCATGGCCAGGGTCAAAGAGCGGCCGATCTTGTCAATGGGAACCAGGCAATACTGCTTGCATAGGTCCGGAGAAACGGTCGCGACAACCTCAGGCGCAATTTCATAATTAGCCAACGGCAGGTAGGGAAAGCCGTATTGGCAGGTCAAGGCCTGCACCACGTCCTCTTCGGTGCCCAATTTCATCGCCACCAGTGCCTCGCCGAACAGGATGCCTTTTTCTTTTTGAAAGACCAAAACTTCTTCCAATTTGGCGCGCGAAAGGACACCACGCTCAACTAAAATTTCGCCCAACTGTTTATTGACTGTTTTACGGAATTGTTTCATAGGCTTTACTATACTGATTACAGAAGATATTGTCCAGAGTTGGTTTAAAATATAGTCCGTTTTTTGCTTAAATTCAATAAAAATCCGAGCATGATGGCAAAAACCATGAACGACGTGCGGCCATAACTGATCAAAGGCAGGGTGATCCCCACCACCGGCAAAAGCCCCATGACCATGCCGATATTGATCACCACCTGCATGGCCAAAATACTGATGATGCCAACGGCCACCAATTGCCCGAAAGGATCTTTATTGTGCCGGGCGATCTTAAAACCGCAATAAATGATGATGCCGTAACAATAAATTAAAAAGATCCCTCCCAAAAGGCCCCATTCCTCGCCGATGACGGAAAAAATAAAATCCGTATGCCTCTCGGGCAGGAAATTCAATTGGTTCTGGGTGCCGGAAAGCCAGCCCTTGCCGAAAAGTTCGCCGGAGCCCACCGCGATCTTGGACTGGGTAATGGTATAACCAGCACCCAAGGGATCGTGGCTCGGATTAAGAAAGACCAGGAGCCGGTCTTTTTGATATGGCTTTAAATAGCCCCAGGCAAATGGCAAGGCCAACCCCAAAATCCCGAACAAACCTCCCAAAAGTTTAAGCGGTATGCCGCCGGCATAAAGCATGACCAGAAAGATGCCCATCACTAAAATAGCAGTCCCCAGATCCGGCTGTTTAAAAATAAGGGCCATCGAAATACCCACCAATATCAAAGGCCAGATCAGATCGCCCCAAAGATCACGCAGAGAGGTAGAAAGATCGAAAGACAATCTTGGCCGTCGTTGTGAAAAATAACGGCCTAAAAAAAAGATGATCGCCAGCTTGCTGAATTCAGAAGGCTGAAAGCTGACACCGGCGATGGAAAACCAGCGTGTGGCGCCCAAGGCCTGGCGCCCCATGACCAAGACCAGGACCAAAAAAAACACACTGATCCCGTAAACAATATAGGCCACATCGAAGAATTTGCGGTAATCCGCCCGGCTTAACAGGAACATCAGCAAGATCCCCAAGACAGCGCAGAACAACTGGTCATAAAATACGGAAACGCCCACCACATTGTTATTAAAAGAAGCGCTATAAAGTGCCAACAGTCCGACAGCGATGATCAAAATGGTGTGGATCCAAATGGTCCTGGGGATGCTTGACGCGGAGATCATAGATGACACTGCCCTTTTGTGCAAACATGAAAGACCGGAAATAAATAACGGTTACGGGCGACCCAGCGATAGACCAAGGGCCCTACGATCCCCGACCCGGGAAAATAAACAATGGGTATCATCGGATAAAGCATGGGAAGCATCCATGCTACTTTTCGAAAAGCAAAGAAACCCCCATAAGTCTTGCCGTCGGGAAGATCAAGGCGCATTTCACTCATGCCCTTAGTGCCCGGGATGTATTCAAGCTTGCCCCAGAGGTCCATCACTTTCAAGGTCAGTACACTGGCACGGCAAAAACCGCATTCTCCGTCATAAATTATTTTCGGGCGCGGGCTCTGGGCGTTAATACGGCGATGGGCAGAGATCCAATCTGTGATTTTCTGTGGATGGATGAAGAGCATCATCTGTGCCGGGAATAAAAATAAAAAGATCGTTGGGACATCCAGGGTCAGGACCAATAAAACATGCCAGCATAACCCTAAAATGATCGCGGCCCGCCGGGTCTTAGGGATAAAAAGTAGGAATGGCATGGTCAACTCTGTTGCCACGATCATCAGGCCGGTCACGTAACAAAAGTGCGGATGCCCTGCCATCCATTCCTTTAAAAGGAAATTCTTGGTCACCCCCTGCACGGGATAATTCATCAAATAATAAATGGGATTACCGGTGATCCAATTGCCCTCACCTGTGATCTTATAAAGGCCGGTGAAGAAAAACGTGGACGATGTCTGCAGCTGCAATAGCCGCTGGATAAAAAACGGACGCGTGCGCTGCCAGGCATCAGTGTCTCCACGGCGCAGGGCATCAATAGAAAAATAATCTCCATGATATGAAGTCAGGCACATCAAAAACAAGGTCACCAGCAGGATGTCCCAGGAAAGCGTGCCGATATGAAAATCATTCAACGCGTAAAAATAATAGCAGCAGCCCGTCATTAAAATACAGCTTATCTGTGAAAACAATCCGATGAAAAAGCAAAACCAGGTAATGACAAAAGCCCAAACAAAGAAAATAACCAGCCCATCGGGGCTTTTCTGCACCCAATTGATAAAAGGTGCTGCAAAAAAGTCGTAATCAAGGGTCTTGAATGCCGTGGAGAGATAATTGTCATCCAAATGAAAGAATGACGGGATCACGTGCAAGCCGACGGTCATGGCCACGAAGATGCGGAAGAACGACAGCCCGATCGACGGCCGTTCTTCTAAGAATAATATGTTCCAAATATTTTTCATAATCTTTCAGTCTATTCGGACATTGTGTTTCCTTCTCAGGCACGCTCGCCGCATCCAGCGATGCGGCTTCGCTAGTGTCCGGGCCGATTTGCCGCCACATGAAAACGCCTGCGGACCATGCCAAATCGGCCCTCTACTACCTTCGAAGGAAACACGATGTCCTCATAGATACGCATAGACATATTGTAATGGCTAAATTTATTCTTTTTGCGGCGGAGCCCAGGAGCAAAAAGAATAAGTTTAGCCATTACGAATCCGCTTTTTTCTTGAAAAGAACAATACTTCTGATATACTTTAATTACTTGCGAGAGAAAAGCTTTATCCAGTTTCGTCAGGCCGCGATTGCTCGCGGCCTTTCTTTTTGTCTAACTCCCATTATTTTCCCCACAAGTGTAAACAACTGTCTGCCTCTTCTCAAAGGGCTGTTCGGTCAAATGTGGATATTCCACATAAGTGACCAAAAACTTCTCGAAATAAGGAAACCTGCGCTTTAAAAATGGGCAAAATGCATCGGACACTCCCGGTGTCAACACCGTCACTAAAGCGTTACGGTTAATATTATCATAGCCGATGGCACGGGTCTGTAAAATTTGGTGAGGGTCGATCAATTGAGGATTGCCGTCTTTAACGCCATAAACTTCCGCATACCCGAAATTATCCCCGATATTATAAAACATGATCCACCCCGCAGGCGGAAAAAGGAATTTCATCCTGGGCAATTCACGCTTGAAGAAAGGCTGCAAATAATAATAGCAGGTCGATTCGTAATAAAAAACAGCGAGCCAGATGACGACGAAGATGGAAATAATTGTGTTACGAAGTTGGATATTCATTATTTTTCCGCGAAGACATCAGCAGTGAAAACATACAGGGCTGTGTCAGGGTCTTTCCACGCGTCCGGCGGCAGTCCCGCCTTTTGGCTGCATAGCTGGGACAAGAATTCTTCCTTGCTCCATCCGGTCTCATCCGCCACTTGCGGCAGGAACACTCCTTGATGACCGTCTTTACTGACAATCACCCCGTGCTTGCCCAATTGGATCTCCGAAGCATCTTTAACACGCCGGGGTTGGGACAGTACAGAGATCTCAAGATGAATGTCTTTTAATTCCGCCGCTGTCAGGGGAGTAAAACGCGGATCTTGGGAAGCCGCGGCCACGGCCATGTCACGCACGGTCTCATACAAAGGTTCCTGGCCGATGATATTACCGATGCAGCCGCGCAAAGTCCCGTGCTTGGTGATGGTGACAAAGGCCCCTTGGACCTCATTAAGCCGCGCATCCGCGGATTTAACATCCGGCGCTTTGCCTGTCCTGACAAAAGTTTCTATACTGTCACGGGCTATTTTCAAAAGTTCTTTTTTCTCTGCTGAATTTAACGCCTTGGCTCCCTCGTCTTGGGACGGGACTGCCCCTAAAAGATCATTATAAAAAATCACTGAGGAGTAGCCCACTACCCTGCTCTTGTCACCGGACGTGTCCCCGGAATTAGCATGCTTTAAAACTTCCACGTGCGTAATGCCGCGCATCCTGGCATAGAGCAAAGCCGTGGTCACCGGCACAAATCCGCACATTTCCATTTTGCGGCTGATATTCCCTTCAAAGAATTTCTTGGGATCAATTTCCCGGATCGCTGACAGAGTAAGAGCGTCCATTTGATTGGCCACGTCATAGGTATAATAATGCGACATGTCTGAAGAGACCAGGATCAATACATCATCACGCTGGCCTATGAGCCTATCCAGGGCCGCGGCCAAGTCCCGGCAAACTTGAGGGTCTGGATCGCCCATCAGGATAGGCACAATGCGTATGCCCTCAAAGGTCTTTTGCAAAAATGGCAATTCCACTTCAATGGCATGCTCGCGCTCATAAACATTGGGTAAATAATGAAACTCAGTGGTATTTTCTTTCAACAGGGCTTGGGCAAAATCTTCGTCGACTGTAACGGTCCCCAAGGGTGTTTTAAAGCCCCCTTTGGGCCAGATAGAAATGCCCTCAAAAGGAAAAAAATGGCTGGGGCCGATGATCACAATTGTTTTGTAATGATTCCGGGCAATGGCCTTGTAAGTATAGGCAGCCACCGGCCCGGAAAACGGATACCCGGCATGGGGTGCGATGGCGATTGCGACCTTACGGTCAGCAGGCACAGGGCCGGTTGACTGCTCAAGGGCATCAATAGAATCAGAGAGCTCTTTAGGATCAGCGCTGTAAAAACCGCCGGCCACATTCGGTTCCTTGATCATGTCTCCCCACGATCGAGTGGAAAAAAGACTAATCAAAATAAGAATCAAGACTGAATTTTTTAACATAGGAAAGATTGCGCAACAAAACATAGGTCAACAAAAGGCCGGCACTGTCCATGATGATGACTGTCTGTGGTTTAAAATGGACCAGCCCGCCAAAGCAGCCGCAATTCTCCAGCGGCAAGCCCCTTATCAGCGCCTGCCCCACCACCACCACGAAAATGCCGAATAAAACAGCTGCTCCTCTTAAACCCCACGGGATCCACATGCCTAAAAAAACAAAAACCCCGACCAGCAGTTCTATCCAGGGAAAAATCTGGGCAGTTAAAAATTCTCCCCACGAGGGCAAAAGCTGATACGCCTGGACCACATACAAAAAATTCTGGTAAGGACCCAAAAGTTTCCCAAGCCCGGAGAAGATAAAGATACCACCGATTAAAATGCGAAGAAGAGTGTACATAGGCTTTAATTCCAGCACGGTTGTTGCTAACGGCTAGATTTATTGGTTCGAAGCGACTTGTCCTTCCCATCACTCGTATATGATTAAACGGTGTTGTGGACGAAACAATCAGGGATTTTTTGCCAAATGTCTGCAAGGATTTACGACAAAAATGTTCCAAATAAAGAGAATCTTTAGAACATTTTTGTCGTAAACCGCAGCAGACGGCAAAAATATCCCGTTTCGGGAACAATACCGTTTAATCATATTTGCTGAAGCGAGAAGCAATAAATCTAGCTGTTAGCAACCTTAGCCTGGGAAATAAGTTTTAAGTTCATCCTGCAGGGACTTTGTCCCCACCACCATTTTACCATTGATAAAATATGTCGGCGTGGAAGATATTCCCATGGACTGTCCCAGGGACTTCTCGTCATTGATCACCTTGCGCGCGTCATCAGAAGCCAGACAGGCATTTAACTGGTCGATATTGATCCCCGCCTGCACCGCCATGGCCTGAAAAACAGGTTCCGGGCTGATCAACTGCGCCCACTGGGCCTGCTGAGGTATCATCAGGTCATCCAGGGCCCAAAATTTCCCCTGACGCGCGGCGCACTCGCTGTAAAGGGCGCTGGTCATGGCATGATGGTGCATATTCGTCAGCGGGAAATACCGCACCTGCAAATAAATATCATTAGGATGCTGGTCAAAAAATGTTTTTAAATACTTTACGCCATAGGCGCAAGCCGGGCATTGAAAATCAATGAATTCCACAATTTTAACTTTGGCGCCGGGATCACCTTTGGCACGGGCCTCTTGCAAATTGACCGGATCTTTTTTAGGCGCCAAAAAAGCTTTCGCACCCACGACAAGTCCGGCTAAAACCAAAACGATCACCAAGCTTGATTGCAGTTTATTCATATTTATATCCTGTCTGTTTTTTTCGTGATACGCGCGATCTTATGGGCTAATCTCGTTGTCAAGGCCTTGGCCGTAAGCCGCCATTGCCAGTTATCAACCTTGGTTGCAGGTGTATTCATACGTCCTTCTTCCCTTAAACCCAAATAATCAGGCATAGAGATAATGACGGTTTGGGCGCGGGAACGCATCAAAACTTCGATCATCGTCCAATGCAAGTCGCGGGGTGTGAATTTCGACCGCAGGACCCGCGCAATATTAGCTTTCTCATGCGGTTTGGCTTCTTGATGATACCATCCCTGGATAGTATTATTGTCATGCGTTCCGCTATAGGCCACACAGTGGACCGGATAATTAGCAGGCACATGCGGGTTACCGTCAATGTCCCCGTTGAAAGCAAACAATAATACCCGCATGCCCGGAAAGCCGAATTTTTTCATCAACTCAATGACATCCGGAGTTATCTCTCCCAAATCCTCGGCGATAATGGGAAGCGGCTTAAACCGTTTGGCCAATTCCTTTAAAAAGTGAGCTCCCGGCCCCTTGACCCAGCGCCCGAAAACCGCTAATTTTTCATGCGCGGGAATTTGCCAAAAGCCGGCAAGCCCGCGGAAATGGTCAATGCGCAGATAATCAAACATCTGCAGGTCATGCGCGATGCGCTCCGTCCACCAGCTATACTTGGCTTTTTTCAATTGCGCCCAATTATACACCGGATTGCCCCAGCGTTGGCCGGTCCTGGAAAAATAGTCCGGAGGACATCCGCTGATAAATTGCAAATTTCCCTTGCGGTCAATTTTAAAGAATGACGGATGGCGCCAGACCTCTACACTGTCATAATTAACATAGATAGGAATGTCCCCGATGATGGCTATCCCTTTGCTGTTAGCGTAAGCTTTAAGCTTGTGCCACTGACGGAAGAATAAAAACTGGATGAATTTGACCTGCTCCAGGGCTGAAGAATGCCGGCGAGAAAATTCTTTAAGGGCTTGGGGATGCCGGTCCTTTAAAGCAGCGGGCCATTCATTCCAGCCGCGGCCGCCCAAAACCGCTTTGATGACCATAAATAAAGCGAAATCTTCAAGCCAATAACGCTGCTCACGGACAAAACGGTCAAAATCCTTGCGGTCCGGACTTTTTTGAAAACGCCGATAGGCCGTATTAAATATCTTTTCCTTAAACCCTGTGACTTTTGTATAATCCACCCTTTTTTCAGCTGACGGCAGCGGAGTTTTAACGTCCGAAGGTTTCAAAAAACCTTCGATGACCATCATCTCAGGACTTATCAACAGCGGATTGCCCCCAAAAGCCGAAGAACAGCTGTAGGGTGAATTGCCGTTAATGCCGTCGGTGGGATTGACCGGCAGGATCTGCCAGTATTTTTGCCCGCAAGAACCCAAAAAATCAACGAACGCGTACGCAAACGGCCCCATGTCCCCGATGCCGTACTTGGAGGGTAAAGAAGTAATGTGTAATAGAATGCCGCTATGGCGTTTTTGCATGTGAGGTAATTTTGACCTGGAGGATCGCGCCTAAATGCTCAAAAAGTTTCACCCAGCGGCCTGCCAGCTCATCAGTCCCTGCTTGCAGGAAGATGTCCGGATAAGTTTTGCTCCCCATGGCAAAATAAGTGTTCTGGGCCTTCCATAAGTCCAAATCCAGGCTTAATTGTCCCAAAAGCTCCAAAATGGTGATGATCTTTTCCATCAGATGGATATTATCAGGATGGTCTGATAAGTGCTTCATCAGGCTGCTGATCCGTTCAGACGCCAAAAAAGTAAAGCTGGCCTGGTCGCGCTTGAAAGACCAGCGCTTCATCTCTTCGACCAATTGCTTAAAACGCTTAATGTCCACATCCTCGAGTTCAAGGACAGCGCTGATGTCACGGTTGAGTATAAATTCCACGACGGTCATGAGCATGCGCGGCAAAGGCAGGCTGATATCATTCTTGATCTGCATCAAAGGATAATGGTGGTCGTAGATCTGGCGGAAGCTCGTTTCAATATCATCCATGGTCGAGCTTAAGACCTGGTTAAGGATCCTTTGCTGTTCCTCTTTAAACAGATGCCAAAGTGAATAACTATGGTACTTAAAATAATCTTTAATGCCCCCTATGACACCGGGAGTGTCACTCTCTAAAAAAGCATTCATGATGAAGGTGCGCATTTTAGCGAACTCCTCGGCGTTTAAATAATCAACCCCGCCGATAAAATTATGGTCCCCCAAATGCAGCACCGCGAAGCAGATCGTGGCCTGCTCCCAGGTGTCTTTGGAACGCACCTGGGCCCGGCCCACGGCCAGGCGCAAGCGTCCCGCTTCCTTAAGGTCATACTGTTCGCTTTTGACGGTATAACTGTACATCCTGGTTTGGGACGTGTATTGTTCGAATAAAGACGTCATCGCGAAATGGGCACCTACCCGCAAAAGATCCACGACAGAAGGCTTGACCATGCTGCGGTAAATATGCGCCCCGTCTTTTAACTCAGGGACATTGCTGACCACCGCTTCCAAACGGGAAATAAAACCTTCTTCCAGGTTTGCACCGGCAGCGTCCTTGGCCAATTGGATGGCGCGTGCCGCGTATTTAAGGATCTGCACCGTCTCAAGGCCGGAAACCTCGTTAAAGAACCACCCGCAGGACGTGTACATCAGCATGGCATTCGTCTGCATTTCCAAAAGCTTGAGGACCTTGATCTTCTCGTCTTCCTTAAGGACACGTCCGGCGACATTTTGTAAAAACCGTCCCATATTCTCTTCGCTGCGGTCCAAAATGACCTCAATGTACCTGTCACGCACACCCCACGGGTCATTGGTAAAGCCGGCCATTTGGGTTTCATACAAAGGAGCTATCTGGTCACGCAGCCAGTCTAATGATTGGCGTAAGGGCGCGCGCCATTTTTGGTTCCACCCCGGCTGGCCTCCGGTCGAGCAGCCGCAATCCGAACGCCAACGCTCAACCCCATGCGCACAGCTCCAGGAAGAGTTCTCCACGATCTCCACCTCTAAGGTGGGAGGATATTTTTGCAAGAATTCACCGTAGACGGTCAATTGGGCCAGTTTATTACTTTCAATAAAATGCAGGCAATAGGCGAGAGCCATGTCACCGAATTTATGGTGATGGCCATAAGTTTCTCCGTCAGTCGCAATATTGATCACTTGGGCGTTGGGGTTAGTGGCGCTGAAATCATCAGTCAGGCGGCGGGCAAATTGTTCACCATTATTCAGTATGCCTTCAAAGGCAACTCCCTGGGCAATGGGCCCATCGTAAAAGAAAATAGCTATTTTCCGGCCCGATGGCAGATGACAAAGATACGGCACACGCGGATCAACCTTGGCCACCGCCACATCACGCCACAACATGTCCTGGTCGCCCTGCTTGATGCGCTGGGCCTGATGAGGTGCCAAGACCGTAAACTTGATCCCCTGCTCAGCCATCAAGTCCAATGACTCCAAGTCAACCGCAGTTTCACTCAGCCACATGCCTTCAGGTTTTCGCTTAAATCTCGACTCAAAATCTTTAATGCCCCAGATGATCTGTGTGCGCTTGTCTTTTGTATTGGCCAGGGGCATGATCATATGATTATAAACCTGGGCGATCGCAGAGCCGTGGCCGCCAAATAACTGCTGGCTCATACGGTCAGCCTCCAGGACAGCCGCGTAAATTTCAGGGTCTTTGTCCTGCATCCAGGACAAAAGGGTGGGGCCGAAATTAAAACTGATCTTGGAATAATTATTGACGATGTCAACGATAGAGCGATCACTGTCTAAAATACGCGCGGCCGCGTTGCGGGCATAGCATTCCGTGGTCACCCGCTCATTCCAATCGTGATAAGGATAGGCGGAATCCTGTACTTCCACCTCATCCAGCCACGGATTTTCCCGGGGAGGCTGATAAAAATGGCCATGGATACAAACGAACCTGTTCAAAATAAACTCCCTTAAATTTTCCCGTTGATGTTGTAGATGGCTGTATTAAAAGCACGCAATTCACGTTCCACCAAAGAAACAAAGGTGCGGCGGTTTTTGACGGTATAGTCGATCTTGTCCTCGCGGGCGAGCCATCCTAAAGCCTGAAGCACCACTTCATCTTTTTCCTTAAGGGACTTTGCCAATTTACTGACATTGGTTTGCCCGTTTTGGCCTAAAAACCGCCATGCCTTCCCTGCTGTTTCAATGACTTTTTCTTTCATAACCTTGACTCCTCTTCTTAATTATTATTAGTATTATATCTCAAAGACGGTTATTTTTTCAAAAATAAAATACCCAGGGGCGGGATGGTCAGGGAAATGGAATACGGCCGGCCATGAAAGGGTTTGGCAACCGCCTGCCTGCCGCCTAAATTACCCTGGCCGCTGCCGCCATAAACAGTAGCATCGCTATTTAAAAGCTCCCGCCACAGCCCCGGCTCAGGAACGCCGATATTATAATCATGCCATGTCATGGGCGTAAAATTGCATACCGCCGCGATTTTACTTTTACCGTCCGCGGACTTGCGTAAAAAGCTGATCACCCCCTGATTGTAATCATTAAGGTCGATCCATTCAAAGCCATCCGGCGTAAAATCACGCTGAAAAAGCGCCGGCTCCTCGCGGTAAAGTTTGTTGAGGTCTTTGACCCATTGATGAATGCCCTGATGGGGCCCATATTGCAAAAGATGCCAATCAATGCTTTGGTCATGCTTCCATTCCCCCCACTGGGCCATTTCAATGCCCATAAAAAATAATTTTTTGCCTGGATGGGCGAACATATAGCCTAAGAGTAAACGCAGATTGGCGAATTTTTGCCAATCATCCCCCGGCATTTTAGCGGCCAGGGCACCCTTGCCGTGCACCACCTCGTCGTGGGACAGTGAAAGCACAAAATTCTCGGTAAAGGCATAATAAAAACTGAAGGTCAGGTCATTATGATGGTATTTGCGGTAAACAGGGTCTTTGGACATGTACAACAAGGTGTCATGCATCCAGCCCATGTTCCATTTCATGCCAAAACCAAGGCCGCCCGTGTGCACCGGCCTTGACACCCCGCCCCAGGCGGTTGATTCCTCGGCGATCATTTGGATATCAGGATGTTCTTTGTAGGCAGTCTCATTAAGCCGGCGCAGGAAATGGATAGCTTCCACATTTTCCCGGCCGCCGTAGTTATTAGGGATCCATTCATTAGGCTTACGGGAATAATCCAAATACAGCATGGAGGCGACTGCATCAACACGCAAGGCGTCAATGTGGAATTTCTCCAGCCAGAACATGGCACTCGAGATCAAGAACGCGCGCACCTCATTGCGGCCGTAATTAAAAATATAAGAACTCCAGTCCGGATGAAAGCCTTTACGAGGGTCATCATGTTCAAATAAATGCGTGCCGTCAAAATACGCCAGACCATGCTCGTCGGAAGGAAAATGCGAAGGCACCCAGTCTAAAATGACACCGATGCCGTTTTGATGCAGCGTATCCACCAGGAACATGAAATCCTGCGGGGAACCGTAACGGCTGGTGGGAGAAAAATAGCCCAGGGTCTGATAGCCCCAGGAACCGTAAAAAGGATGCTCCATCACCGGCAGGAATTGGACATGGGTAAATCCTAGATTCTTTATATATTCGGGCAAATGCTGGGCCAATTCCCGGTAGGTCAGCGAGCGATTGCCTTCTTCCACCACCCGCTTCCAGGAACCTATATGCATCTCATAGATGGACATGGGAGAATCAAGGCTGTTATATTTATAACGCTCCTTCATCCAGGCATCGTCCTTCCAGGAATATTCCAGGTCCCATATGATGGACGCTGTTTTAGGGGCCACTTCATTGAAGATCGCGAAAGGGTCCTGCTTTTCAACTTGATAATAATTCTGATTGGAAACGATATAAAACTTATACAGCTCCCCTTTGGGCACATTTGGGATGAAAGCTTCCCAAATCCCTGAAGAGTCCCAGCGGGGCGCCAATGGATGCTTGTTCCTGTCCCAATGATTAAAATTCCCGATCACCGAAACATTCTTGGCATTGGGTGCCCAGACAGCAAAGAAAGTCCCCGCAACCCCATTAACCACACCGGGATGCGCTCCTAGTTTTTCATATAACTTGAAATGATTGCCTTCTTTAAAGAGGTAAATGTCGTGATCAGTGATCAAAGAGGCTGGGGCAATCTTACTGATGGGATTAGACGATTGGGCCATTGGGGCATTATAACCACCTGCCGCCACGGCTTCAATACAAATGATATTTTTACTTTGTCATTGCGAGGAGGCTGGCGTATCCATTTATGCCGACGAAGCAATCTCTTTTAGGATCGGCAGGTTCACGGCAGGCTTGATTTCGAGGATCTCAGGCTCAAAGCCCTGGATAGCATTTAATTGGGCCATGTCCTGCTGGGCTAATGGCAGCGGTACCCCACGGCCGTCACGCTTGATCTGCAGGTTCATATTAGCGGAGTTCATGTCAATACCGCCCAAATGATCAACCCTCATCGCCGGATCGTAATTTATTATGGCTTCACTGGATCCCGTTACCTCCGATCCTTTTCTTAAAACCATTTGATAATGTCCTTTGTCATCAATGGGGGCCATTCCAAGCTTTGATGCAACTTCTCCAATTAAATGTACATTTACCGGCCTGCTCTTTAAAAAATCCAAGACCTTCCTTTTTAAAATATCATCCTGATTTGCACCAGGGGAAACAAAAAACGGTTCTGATTTTGATAACTGCTCTGCTATTTGGGAAACGACCGTCAGATCGGATGGCATGGTCCGTATAATATCATCCACTTTATAAATCAAATACCTCGCTAAATCATCGTCTGTTTCCCCCTGACGCAACATGTCTTTCATATCATTCTGAAGTCTTCTGTCGTTATGTAATTTAACAAGCATATAAGAAAGATGGTCTGGGGAACCTTGAACAGTCACAAGGAGCCTGTTCTCCTCCCTGTGGTCTTTCTTCCTGACTGCAATGCCTAAGACATATGTATTTGTCCCGTTTCCTTTAATTAATTGACCAAAAAAATTAGCAACTCCTATCCTAGTATCTATTACTCCCCAGGGATAACCGGATTCCTTAGGCCCCAATTCCTCTGTCTTGTTTTCTTTATATCTTTGGACCCTCATCGCCGCGTCGGACTTGGTTTCCGGGAAAAAATAGAATGTATGCTCCGGCCTCAAACCTGAGAGCCGGCGGATTTCATCAAAAGTCAGCGGTGCCGCGGTCCTTTCATCATAAAAAATACTTGGCGAGAGCAAGGGATCGTTATTTTTCGCCTGCCGTATTT
>Ga0206995_1060_pt1 | contig 18083 bp, 20 predicted proteins | sample Alteio_BWMinCont_5_FD_153480 | JGI IMG/M metagenome (GOLD analysis project Ga0206995, IMG submission 153480) | Enriched cells from forest soil in Barre Woods Harvard Forest LTER site, Petersham, Massachusetts, United States -... | ecosystem: Environmental > Terrestrial > Soil > Temperate forest >... | reverse complement strand
GAGAAGTTTGCGGTGCATCGGGCGCTGCTTCATTGGCATTTGCAGGGGTGCCCCGCCAGCGGCGGCCTGTCCCGATGAATTGCTGCGCAGACGTTTCTAATTGAAATGTCTTCTCTTCTCGCCGCTGATAATTCTTGTTCCGCAATCGAGCACAATATGCGTGCTGGCCCTTTCATTTTCCGATATGCTTGGGCCGTTAAGGTTCCGCCCCTTCCCCAGGTTGCCGGTATGTCGTCCAAGAAAGTTCGCCGCAGCGGTCGCGTGTCGAAATCCGTACCAATCCTTTTGATTGGAAGTGACGCCGAAGGACGTGTGTTTACGGAAGAAACGCATACCGTCGTGCTGAGTCTGCACGGAGCTGGGATTGTTTCCACGAACAAAATGATTGCGGAGCAGGAACTGGTCTTGCGCTCGCGGGAATCCAACACGGAAACGGAGATTCGGATAGTCGGAGAGATTGGATCACAGGATGGACGCTACACCTATGGAGTTGAGTTTCTCAACGACGAGCTGGATTTCTGGCAGATGGATTTTCCTGCGCCACCATCGGCGACGCAGCGGCCGCTGGAACTGGTGCTGGAGTGCGGGAGTTGCGGGGATACAGTGACGCTGCTGAATGGCGACTACGAGTTTGACGTCTGTGCGATTCACGGCGGGCTGGTGCGCTATTGCACGGATTGCGGATATGCGACCGTGTGGAAGCGGCCGGAGCCGGGGGGCGTGCCCCGAAAAGCCGCGCCGAGAGTGGAGCGGAAGCTGGAGCCTCCGCAGAGGACGGCGGTTGTTGTGGAACACGAGGGATTGGAATTGGAAGAGCAGGAGAGTCTGTTACAGCCGTTCGCCGGTTATGCCGGGCCACTTGAAGCGGCTCATGATGTGGAACCGCGAGAGGCACGGACGGGATTGCGGGTGGAAGAACGCGCAGAACAGCGAGTCGCGGCGCGAACGGATAGTGAGAAGCGGGCGGCGATGACGCCTGCTGTGAGTACGGCGGCAACTTCGACGACGGCGGTGGAGGATCGGCGGGCGCGGGTGCGGGCGAAGGTGAATTACTTTGCGTGTGTAGAGAGTGCGGCGTTTGGGAAGGATGTGGTGACGTGCATTGATCTGTCGCGGGGCGGGCTGGGATTCCGGACGAAGAATGCGTACGCGATTTCGACGGACGTGACGATCGCGGTGCCGTTTTCGCCGGAATCGCCGAACGCGCCGGCGATTTATGTTCCGGCGCGTGTGGTGAATATCGCGGAATTGCCGGAACTGAAAATGTTCCGGTGCGGGGTGGCGTTTTTGCCCGTGGCGGGGACGCGGGCGCACAGCTGAAAGAGATCAGTTGGCGGATGCGGATTTTTTGGCTTCGGCGGAATCGTAACTTTCTCCGTAGATGGCAGGGACCTTGCCGCCCATGGCGCGCAAATAGGTGGAGAGCTGTCCGCGGTGGTGGACAGTGTGCTTGATGCTGAAATCGAGAAAGGCGACGGCGGGTAGTTGGAACATGCCGCGGAAGTCCATGATTTTGGCGGCTTGTTGAGGGGTGAGGCGGGTGAGGCTGTCGAAATTCTTGGTGAAGGAGTCGGCGTACCACTTTAAGATGTTTTCGCGGGTGATGCCGCCTTCGGGGCGGGGGATGGCGTTGAAGTCGAAGGCGCCGGAGACGATGCCGCCGTAGAAGCGGTGCTCAGCGGCGGCGATGTGCCAGGCGATTTCGGCGGCGCTGCGGGCTTGGGGGTCGGGGCGATAGTCGGCGTTGGAGGCAGGGATGGCGGCTATGGTGGCGCTGGTGGTGCGGTACTCATTTTTGACGGACGGAAGTTGGTATTGGAGGAGAAAAGCGGCTTGCTCTGGAGTCATGGGGATCATTGGGGAGTCACCTCGGTTGGGAGTAGCGGATGAGTTGCTGGTTGTAGTTGATGCGCGAACTCCGGGAGTTGGTACCTGAGGTAAAGGAGGTAGAGGAGGTAGAGGAAGTAAATGAGGTAAAGGAAAAAGCCTCGTAAAGGAGCGTTGGTGGGTGGCGAGTAATATGACTGGCATGACCAGAGGGGTGTACCCCCGGTTTTTGGGGCAAGAGTGCGGAAAGCGTTGGGAAGACAGGAGATAGGAGTGCTACGGAAAATGAAAGAGTGCGCAAGTGATTGAAAGGAAAGAGGGCAGAGCGCGGGGTTTCTGGGGAAGGAGCGCGACGAATTGGTCCGACAAGAAAACCGGCATATCCCCCCTCGCCCGGGTATCGCGGATGTGCGGGAATGATTGGACTTACGAGAGGGCCGCGTGTCCCTCTCGAAAGGCGCTCGGGACAGGCGTGTGGGGATATTTGGACTTAGGTAGTTTTGGTTGGAAGTTGGGAGGGGCACCCTTCGGCTGCGCTCACGGCAGGCCGAGAGGAAAGAGAGAATAGCCCGAGCGAACATACGAAATGATCTCACAATATAGCTAGTTTATCAACAGTATTGTATAGTACTGGAACGATTTTGCGGCGAAAGGGTAACGGGAATGGTCAAAAAGTCAAGAATTCGAAGTGCGAAGAAAACGTCCCGTCTGTCCCCGGTTTCCTCAGCGAAAGGGCCTGCGGTTCGACGCGACCTTTCTTGGTGAACAACTTTTTCTTCCGGCAAAGCCCTTGGCCCATGGCCAGAGCGTGCAGTTGGTTGCCCAACATAGTGCGCAGGCGCACGAGCTTGTGACGATGCCAGACGAATCGGGCCGGTGGCTTCGATGCCCACGCGCACCGGTTGCGCTAAATCACGGTAGAAGGTGTTGGCCTCCCCGCTCTCGTGATCGAGTCGGCGTTCCAAGAGTAGTTCGCCCGTTGCGTCGTTGGCCATGGCAATCTGCTGGTAGCGGGTATGAAAATCACAACCTATAATCAACATTGCTCGGCTCCTTTCTTCCGAGCCCTGGTCGTTTAGCGCAACCCAGTTTACTCGGTCGAGGGAGCCGACACCGTCATCCAATCAGCCTGTTGTTCGATTTTGTAGTGGCCAGCCTTTAGGCTGGTAATCAAGCACCCGCGAACGAAAAGCACCGACCTGAAGGTCGGCCACTACGCGACGAGCGAAGAGTGGCCCACCTATTTCAGAACCGAATGGGAAGGCCGCCCCAGAGGTTTTTAGGGTGCGCCACCCGTGAAGGCGAGTTCTCCTGTTGGAAGAGGCGAAGCGACCCCTAGACCCGGGTACCAAAAAAGCGAAACCCGGGGCCCCCGGCCCAAATCTAACCGGCATCTTTCGATTTCCAATGGAAAGGGGAAAAGCAATGGAAAGTCTTCAGTCACGTTTGGATGAATTTAAACAGGCGTTCGATTCCGGAGCCCCTCCGTATAACGCCCCGCGCGAGGCGATCGAAAAGATGCATCGCGCGACGGCCGAGCTCAAGGCCTCGGGCGCTGAGACCAAGGCGCTGAAAGCAGGAGACCGCGCTCCGGAATTCAGTTTGTTCAATCAAGACCATGTTCAGGTGAATTCCGCCGACCTGCTTCGCCAGGGTCCGCTGGTCGTCAGCTTCTTCCGGGGGCACTGGTGACCCTACTGCAATATGGAGCTGGAGGCTCTACAGCAGATCAATGCAGAGGTAAAAGCGCTGGGAGCGCAGATCGTTGTGCTGACTCCCGAGCTCGAGCGGTACACTCGCAATTTGCATAAGAAACTGAACCTGGCTTTCGACATGCTGACGGATCTTCACCTAAAAGTGGCGGAGGAGTTTCGTCTCGTCTTCACACTCCCGGATTACTTACGCGAGCTTTACAAGTCGTTTGGGAGCACGCTGGACAGATTCCACGACGAGCCGGAATACCGGTTGCCAATGCCCGCCCGCTACGTGATCGACAGCAAAGGGATCATTCGTGCGGCCGATGTGAACGCCGACTACACGATTCGAACTGACCCGTCAGAAACGCTAAAGGTCTTGCGCACCCTGAAGCCCTGACACTCGCGGGTGGCCCGGCCCACCCGCCAGGCGCAACGCCCGGTGTGAGATCTTCGAGTGGAAGAGTGGCCCACCCTTTCCAAAACCAAAACCGAAAGGGAAGGCCACCCAAGAGGTTTTTGCGAATTGAATGCGCCACCCGCCGGCACCCTCGGCTCCGCTTGCTCTTTGCTAGAAGCCATCTCATAAATGCCTCAGGAAGATGATGGCGCAAGCGAGTTGAACCATCCCGAGGAAATTTTCTGGGTGGTATTCCCAGCGAATGACGGTGCGACGAAAGTTATGAAGCCAGGCGAACAGGCGCTCCACTTTCCAGCGACGCCGGTAGCGGCGTAGGACGCGGCCGTCCTGCGTGGCAGCTGCGACCCGCACGAATTTGTGGGGCGCAATCAGTTGCACGCCGTAATGTTCGTAGATGCGCTGGTCCAGCGGATCGCTGTCGTAAGCGCGGTCGCCGATCATTCGTTCGGGGGGTTCGGCAAGGAATCGCTGGTCGAGCGTGGGTTCGACGAGCTTTGTTTCATGAGGCGAAGCGCTGGCCACGTACACGGAGAGAGGAAAACCATGGCCGTCTGCGATTGCCATGATTTTGCTGCCTTTGCCGCGTTTTGTAGGGCCGACACTAGAGCCCCTTTTTTCGCGCCGCTGAAGCTGGCGTCGATGAAGGATTCGCTCAGATCGAGCTTCCCTCGGTCTCGTAAATCTTCGGCTAGTTTTTGCAGCAAGCGCGTCAGCAGCCCACTGCGCTGCCAATGTTGGAAACGCCGATGGCAGGTTTGATAAGACGGATAGCGAGACGGCAGGTCGTGCCAAGGAGCACCTGTGCGTAGCACCCAAAAGACCCCGTTCAGCACCGCACGCGTGTCTTGCCACGGTCGCCCTCGCCCATCGGCTCGTCGTTTGGGACGAAACAACGGTTCGAGAACCGCCCACTGGGCGTCGGTAAGGTCCATGTTCTCGGTTTACGCCATGTGCCATAAGTTTCAACCGCTCTGCGGCTTGAATGTGTTTATGAGATAACTTCTAGTCATTTTGATAGATATTCTGCTGTTACTAGTTTGAAAGCTACCCAGCCAGCAAAAGCCCTTGATTACATGTATAGGTTGCAAACGGTCCGTCCCTGATCACGTGAGGAATTGTCCCTTTTGTCAGGGAGACGTCGGATTTCCTAACGTCCGTGCCGCCAATACTCCAGAGGAAAGGGCCGCGCTTGGCGAACGACTCAAGGCCGCTCGGGTTTCCACCTCGGCACGCAGTTGTGAGCCGGTATTAGTTGAATTCGGGAATGCCGTCAAGGACTCACGGGCTATCGTCTGCACGAGCATCAGTGTCATTCAAAGAGTGATGTCTAGTGAAAATCAACTCTACACCAATTTCTATCAGCAAATTGGATCCGAATCGAGGTTACCGGAGAACAATATCTGGGACCGAGCAAGATCCCCAGTTGATGCAACACTGTTCCCCTACTACTTCCCGCACATTGTTTTTGGGGAATTATCCTTAGGCAACAAGTGCCTTTCCAAGTATGGGGCTTACGCTATGATACTGAGAGAGGAGATGATCCAGCAGAGGGCAACAGTTTTTGAAGAAAATTCAATCTTTTTTTGCCAGACTAAACATAAAATAGTAGTGGGGAATCCAGTTCCCCCTGGCTTCAGGGCCATTTGGCAGGAAAGAGATCAACTTGCGATGGCGAAACTTCATAGCAGGTTGGACAAAACAACAACGAAGAAAGATTTTCCCGGGATCCTCCTTCCCCCGGCCAAGGGCGACTCCGACCAAGATTTCGTCGAGGTTCACATTTATGGCCCAATACACGGAGCGGCGGTTGAAACAGTGGCCGGGCCTGAGCCTAAGTCGAAAGCAGACAAAGCTATATTAAGAAGCTTGAAGAAAAAGTTAAAAGACGCAGGAACAAACTGGGATATCAGTTGATGGATGCGCTGGTATCTGGGCAGGCGGGGGTCGCAATTCTCGTCCAGGGAAACGAAGCTTTATTTGTGTCAATGGACGAGTTGGATGCGGAGCGCAAATGCTCTCTGGACTCCATACCATATTTGCTGAATTGCGCGAACGATGTTATCGAACTTAGGGCAGTCTCCAAGGAGGTTGCTCTCTCGCAACTTCGACAAGCTTGGAAATTCGACCGAGCGTTACATCTTATTCTCATTCTCCTAGATGTGGATGAAGAAGAGGAGACTCGAGCGCTTGCGGCGGAAAGCATCCCTGACCTGATCACAGACCAGCGCGTGCGAGAGCGCCTAGAGAACCATCTCTACTCAGCCACAATCCCGAACGTGAAGGGACTAGAAGACGCGCCCTCCTTCTTTTTAGGCGACGTTGCGTTCCCTGCATTGCTGAAAGAGTTGGCCGAGAATCAAAAGACGATTGGAATCATTCAGAGAGGTTGGGACGATCTACCTGAATCGCTTTTTGAAAATCCAGATGAGAGAGGCGAATTTCACATAGCGGCAGTTCACTCGGGGGCATTCAGACTTCTGGCGAAGAGTATTGGAAATCCATCGGACTTGAGCCTCGCGATTTTGGAATGCTACACAAGTCTGAAGGGGCTACCCAATCACCGTAGTATCCTTGGCAGTTGGTTTGCACCCCTCAAGCCAGAGAGAATAAGGCGCGATGGATCGAATGCTAAGCAAATTGACGACGACCTGGATCTCGAAAAATCAAACAGGGAGCGATACCCGACCAGGACGCCCAGCCCATTTGAAACATTTGAAAATGTGAAGAAGCAAAAACAAGCCATTATCTCTCAGCTCGGCAAAGGAGACTTCAACAAAGTCCGCAAATTCGTTGACGAGTTGATTCAATTTCAGCTCAAATCGGGCAAACCAAAATATGCAACGATGTCCCTCTGTGATTTAGCTCAACACGCGAAGAACGTCTGTAATTACTCCCTGCAGTTAGAATTTGCCAAGCGCGCTGTGGATCTTTCTTCTGAAGATGGTTGGGCCCATGGGCAGGTAGCGGATGCATATCTTTGTTTGGGCCGATACAATGACGCGCTGCAGTCATTAAATCAAGCAGCGCTTTATGGGGAACTAGCTTACGCAAAGTCAGGCGAAGCGCGAATTTTATGGGGTCAAGGTCACCTCGAAGCAGCCCTGGTATCCTACAATAAAGTGATTTCTGAATACCCAGACGAATCCTATTCCTGGAATGGCCGATCAGAAGTTCTACGACAGATGTGGAGATACGAAGAAGCATTGGACTCCTATGAAAATGCGACGAAGAGATTTCCATCTGACTCCATCGCATGGTGCGGAAAGGCGGCAACACTCAAAGATCTCGGGCGTCTTGTGGACGCCCTACGGGCCTATTCCGATGCGATCGGGCGTTTTCCTGACGTAGCTGTCCCCCGCGATGGCTATGCAGATGTGCTGAAAGATATGGGCCAACTCGGCCAAGCCCTGGATGCATACAACGAGAACGTATCGCTATCCTCCGAGGACAGCGTTGCTAGATGCGGACGCGCGGAAGTGTTGAGAGCCATGGGACGTTCCGACGAGGCTCTCCAAGCTTATACGGAGGCCATAGAGGATTTCCCCTTTGTGCCAGTTCCGTATTGTGGGAGAGCGGAAACGCTCCGCGATATGGGCAGACTTGAGGAGGCACTCGATTACTATCAGCAAATAATTGGGAAGTTTCCCTCTGACCCCAGGGCTCATAATGGTCGCGCAAATATTATGAAACGACTGGGTCGGCTAAGCGATTCCTTGCAAGCGTATGATGAAGTAGTAAGAAAGTTTCCCTACGACATCATTGGCTTGAGCGGCCGCGCAGACCTTCTCAAGGAATTGGGGAAGTTTCGCGATGCCTTGGATGCCTATGACGCTTTGATCAAGCGAAACCCCATAAGTCTCGCTTTACGCAATGCAAAGGCTTCAATCCTTGTTGTGTTGCAGCGTTACGATGAAGCTCAGAGACTCCTCGCCACCGGAACACCGGAGACGAGGGAAGATTGGATTTCCTACCACATAAGAGGGATGATTCTCTTGAAGAAAGACATGCTTAGCCCCGCAATTCGGCACCTGAAGAAGGGCTTAGAGTTGATTCCTTTTGCGGACCAACGCAAGTACTTCCAAAACGCGCTTGCAATCGCTACCCTCCGACAGGATCAATATTATGAAGCAACACAGTATATAGGTGGAAGTCGAGAATCTATCACCGACGCGTTGCGGATCCACGCCTTTGGTGGATTGAAGAGGCTTGACCAAGCGTCGCAGGCCTACACCCGCCTGCTACAAGTTTGCCCTCCTAACTTGGTCCCACTGCGGAACGAACTAGCAGCAAAATACAAACTAACCGGTTCATTGCCCAGCCACGACGGGCGATGGATATTCGAGCAAGAATGCCAAAATGTTCTCCTCGAAGCCGCCTAGACACTAGCCGGGGAAAGAACGGGAACGAAATGACCGGGGACAGGCAGAGAGTTTTCTTGCATTTCGGGAGCTTGATAAATTCAAAGAAAACGTCGCGTCTGCCCCTGGATTTCTGGATTTCTTGTCCCTGGATTTCCATGGCATCCACTTAGGGGATCGCTATGAGTAGGCCGCCGCTGACGCCAAGGGAATGTTCATGCCCCGGTCCGAATTTATAGTCGTAACTGGGTTCGAGATACCAGCCGAATCGGTGTTTTTTAGATAGCCAAAACATGAAGTCTGGCGCGACTTCGACACCGACCGAGTTCATCTTCTTGCCGTAGGCGTTGGTGTGAATCCACTCGGGGCCAATCCCAAGCATGAACTCCACTTTGGGCGAAAGAGTCCAAGGTTTTTTGAAGAGAAGGTCGGTGGTCCATTCTGTCGAGTGACGTCTAAACAGCGGCGTAACGCCGGCCTCCAGTTCCAGCCACTTCTCAATCGGCGTGACCTCAACCGCGACCGTGGGACCGAAGCTCGAGTTACCCTGTGTGAGACTGCGCTCAGCAGCTGCTCCAAGCTCAACGACCGCGACTGGTTCTTTCTCGGCGGATTGCGCGAAGACGTTTCCAGCGCAAAGAAGCAAAGATGCGATGAAAAGGAATCCCGAGGCGCCCCCTCCGGGGCCACTGAGTTTCATGAATATGAGCATTGTTGCGTCGGCCGGCTACGCTAAGCCAGCGCCCTGCGGTTCAGAACCAGCATCGCGTACATGCTGAGAGTGTACCCTGCACGTCGGGCACAACCAACGAGTTGCGAATGGCTGTTTCGGATTGGGGGTTGGGTGGAAAGCGTTTAGTGCGCAAAAGCGGCGGCTTTGCCTCCCCTTCGGGAAGACTCAGGGCAGGCCGCACTCAATAGAGGAGTCGCATCGGGAGCGGGGGAATCTCAGGGGTGAGACGTGTGGGGCGAGAAAGTGGGGGGACGACGAGGGGGCGTCGGGACTGGAGTGTTGCGGAGTATTTGCGACGGGTGTAAGGGACTTCATTTCATCGAGATAGGAGTAGTTAGATTCTGGCGTGAGTGACGGAAATGGGATGGGGTGTGGAGCGAGGCTTGCACGTTTTTCACGGCATCTTGAGGTATGCCGGGGGACGGGGCGGCCTGTCCGGCAATGTGGAAGGTCGGAAGACAATGAAGAACAACTCGAGGAAGATTCGGGGGCTCCTTGCGGGTGCCGTGTTGGTGGCGGCTTGCGCTGGGTTGAGCGTGGCGCAGGAGGTTACTTCCAGCCGGAAAGTTTTGAAGGCGGTGGCGGCGCAGTACCCGTCGGTGCTGAAGCGAAGAGGGATTGGCGGAACGGTAAAATTGCGGGTGCTGGTGAATCCGAATGGGTCCGTGAAGGACGTGCAGGTGCTGGGAGGAAATCCGATCCTTTCGGATTGCGCGGTGAAGGCGGTGAAGCAGTGGGTGTTTGTGACGTCGGAGAAAGAGGAGAGTATTGAGATCTCGGTGGGGTTTGATCCGAATTCGTCTTCGGAGTAAGAGGAAGACTTAACACAGAGGGCATAGAGAATCCACGGAGTTCACTGAGAAGAGGAATTCAAAGAATGGCCCGTCCGCCTGAGGTGGACGGGCCGGTCTGTTTTCCAGGCGGAAAGTCGGCCCTAGAAGAGGTTCCAGAGGAACTGGTTGTAAACCTCGTGGTGGTATTGGACTTCGGGGGCTTTGACGAAGGTGCCGAGGGCGCGGGGGCAGCGGTCGGCGGAAGCGCGTTTGAGATCGGCGTAGCGGCCTTTGACGTCGGCGCCGAGGAGTTTGGTGGTCCAGTCGGCCTTTTCGAAAAGGTCGATGGCGGTGTAGATGTTGTCTGGAAGATAGCGCTCCGCCTGGCGAAGATTTTTGATTTTTGAAGTTTCCCCATCGATGCCGGTTTTGAAAATCGAATACATGACGAGGTAGGGATTGGAGTCCGGCGAGACGGAGCGGACTTCGACGCGCATGGATTTTTCGTTGCCGATGGGAATGCGGATCATGGAGCCGCGATCTACCGGCGAGGCCTTGATCTGGTTGGGCGCCTCGAAGTGCGGGTCGAGACGGCGGTAGGCGTTGACGCTGGCGTTGAGCAGCAGACAGATGTCGTTGCCGTGCGTGAGGATGCGGTCAATAAAGGACCAGCCGGTCTTGCTGAGCTTTTCCTCTCCCTTGGGATCCCAGAAAAGATTCTTGCCGTTTTCGCTGATGGAGACGTTGGTGTGCATGCCGCTGCCGTTGACGCCAACGACGGGCTTCGGAAGGAAGGAAGCGGTGAGGCCCATTTTGTTGGCGACCTGGCGACAGATGAGTTTGTAGAGCTGGATTTGGTCGGCGGCGTTGACGACTTCGGAATAGCTGTAGTTGATTTCGAATTGCGAAGGCGCGACTTCCGGGTGGTCTTTTTCGTTCTGGAAGCCCATGGCGCGCTGGACTTCGGCGGTGGTGTCGATGAAAGTGCGGAGCGGGTCGCCGGGGAGCGAGTGGTAGTAGCCCCCGGTGTTGACGTATTCGAATTTGCCGTTTTCGTTGTAGTGGCGCTCGGCGTCGGGGCCTTTGAAGAGGAAGCCCTCGATTTCGTTGGCGGCGTTGAGCGTGTAGCCTTCTTTTTTGTGGAGCGCTTCGGCGTAATGTTTGAGGACTCCGCGAATGTCGGCGGAATAGGGCGAGCCGTCCTTGTCGATTACTTCCCCGAAGACGAGAACTTTGCCGCTGCCGAAATAGTCGGCGGGAGCCCAGTAAAAAGAACCCCAATCGATGCCGAGGCGAAGGTCGCTTTCGCGCTGGGCGGTGAAGCCACGGATGGAAGAACCGTCGAAGGTGAGGTTGTCCCAGGATTTGAGAAGGAACTTTTTGTCGTAATCGAGCATGTGCAGGCGGCCTTCGAGGTCGCTGAAGAGGACGGTGACGGCCTTGATGCGCTTTTCGGTGCCGAGATATTTGAGGCGTTCTTCCTGAATTTTATGGATTGGGGTGCGATTCTTGCGCTGCTCTTTGGCTTTGAGATTGAGGTCCTCGAGTTCGTCGTAGGAGAGAGAGAGAAAATTGCGCAGTTCAGTGGACATGAATCTCCTTGGTTGGGAGCGCTAAACGCCAGATTGGCATTTTGGGAGTGGACATCACTGACAATGTAAAGGTAGCGCGAGGGGAAATGCAGCGTCAAATGGAAAAAGGAATTTCCACAAGAGGAAAAATGAATGAGAAGGATAAGAAAAACGGATAGGTGGATAGGGAAAAAAGGTGGAGTGGAGCGGAGTAGCGCGGATTGAATCGTGGAGAGCTTAGTTGGTTGCCGCGGTCCCTCCGCTCCGCAGCGGCAAACGGCGCCGCTGCTCCGGTCGGGATGACAGGTGGCGTGTTTCGGAACGGGGCACGGAGATGGAGATGATGCAGGAATGGAAAAATTGGCCGGAGCGTAAGGCTAGCGTTTGCAAGGGGATTTGAGAGAAAGGGATTGGCATGCGTCCTGCAATTAGGATGGGCAGTAAGTGAGTTGTGGCCTCTGAGGAGCGATGGGAAAGAACGATTGCTCTGAGGAGTCTTGATTCGACCCCCAAAGTTAGTACCTCATCTCAGCCCGCCAGAAACCCCTCGGGCGCAGCGAGCTTATCCTGAATGGCTTGCGGCGCCCTTTCCTCCCTTCGAGTAGTCATCGCGATTTTATGGAACTTGTAGAGGAGCCCTCGCAGAATTGTTCCGGTGTGCGACAGGGGACGAGGATGTTTCACCACAGAGGACACAGAGGGCACAGAGATAAGAGAAAAGTGGAAACGCCCGCCGGGTTGTTGGCGGGCGTTGGCGATTTCGGGAATTGATGAGCGATGGTTAGCGGGACGCGGTGGCGCCGCCGGGGGAATCGTTGTTGTTGGAGGCGGCGACCAGGGGGATGGTTAGCGTGCTGTCGAGACGGGTGAGGAGGCCGGTTTGAGCAGGGAGTTCGACTTCTTTGCCTTTGCGGGCGGCAACGTAGACAGCGCCAGCGGCGAGGCCGATGCCGGTGCCGCGAGCGACGTTACTGAAGAGTATGCCCATCAGGGTGCCACCGCCACCGACGATGACCATGCCGAGGGCGTCACCTTTGTAGTCGTGCTTTTCCTGGATGACTTCGCCTTCGGTGATTTTCATGTCGCGGCGGGGCGAACTGTAGGAATCGATGCGCGGCTGCCCGATGGCGACGATGCTCATCTGGAGGGGAATGAGGCGGTTGTCGAGTTCGATGGATTTGAAGGCGAGGTTCATGTAAGCCTGGCCGCGGAAGAGGGAGAAATTTTTGGCTTTCTGGATGGTGCCGACGACGCCGTGAATGCGCGTGCCGACGGGCAGAAGGATGCGGCTGTCGAGAGCGACGGGTTGCGCGAGAACGGCGATAAAGGAATCGCCTTCGCGGCTGGTGGAGCTGCTGACGGGAGTGAGCAGCGTGAGATGAATTTCGGTGCCTAGGATGAGCTGGCGGGGCTCGGCGGAAACGGGAGTAGGTAGAACGGCGGAAACGGCCAAAGCAAAAACCAGGAATAAAGAGAGAACGGCTTTCATGAGACTCCTCCTGCTGCACGTGCGTGCAGGTGTGGTGTCCCCGTGACGTGGGGAGCGGCCCCTTGTGAGATGGGCCGGCGCTGGCGCGCGGACCTGGCTTCCGCTGCGAACGGAAGCGAGGCGGTTGGGGAGGAACTCCGACCAAGGCCAGTTTAGCGGAGGGGATGCGCGGATGCGATAGATGCTTGCCGGATGTGCCGTGAATAGCAAGGTCGATAGTCCACGAAGTTGAGTGCCTCGGGGCGCAAACGAAGCGCCCCTCAGCATGACAATTCTCTTTTTCGTTTTTTGGATGGCAAACAGATTGATTTACTTGAAAAATGCCGGCGACGGAGTAAATCGGAAAAAGCTTGCGGCGGGCAACCGCTCTTCAAGGGCGGAGATACGGGAGGCGGAGGAATGTCGGCCGATGGAGTGTGTGCTAAGATTTAGGAAGCAGTCGTGAAGACGGCGACTGCCGAATCGTGGAACTTCGGGCTTCGTGCAACGAGGTCCCGCGAACCCCGCCAGGCCCGGAAGGGAGCAACGGTACCGGGTAAGCCGAGTGTGCCGCGGAGACCCCGAAGTTCCTCGATTTGGTTTGAAGAATGTAATCAAAGATCAGTAATCGGTAATCAGTCAGAGGCGATCAGATAGCAGATAGCAGCGGGCAGGAAACTGTTGGTCGGTGGTTTTTTCGGCGTTACATCCCATAAAAAATCAGTTTGGTTTATTTTTCGTTGCGCGATCGTCCATGCATCGCTTGTCCAGAAGCACGTGCATTGAAAAAAAGCGCCTGCCTCCCTCCCTTCGTCAGGGCAAGCGAAGGCGGCCGCTACAGGGGCGGTCGGCAATAAATAGAAGGTTTTGACTTTTGCGGGGCGGGCGCTGAAAATGAAGCCACAGTTTGCGAAAATCGCGAGGAGTGCGAGACCCCGAGGCATATGACCTATCAAGTGATTGCTCGGAAGTGGCGGCCGCAGACGTTTGCGGATCTTGTGGGGCAGGAGCACGTGACCGAGACGCTGGCGAACGCCATTAAGAAGGATCGCGTGGCGCATGCGTATATTTTTTCGGGGGCGCGCGGCGTCGGAAAGACGACAGCGGCGCGGATTCTGGCGAAGGCGCTGAACTGCGTGAACGGGCCGACCGCTGAGCCTTGCGGAGTTTGTGATTCGTGCAAGGAGATTGCGGCGGGAAGTTCGCTGGACGTGATTGAGATTGACGCGGCTTCGAACCGCGGCATTGACCAAATTCGCGAATTGCGGGAGATGGTGCGGTACGCGCCGGCGGCTGCGCGGAGCAAAGTGGTAATCCTGGACGAAGCGCACATGCTGACCGGCGAGGCTTCGAACGCGCTGCTGAAGACTTTGGAAGAGCCGCCGGAGCGGGTGATTTTCGTGATGGCGACGACGCAGCCGGAGGATCTGGAAGATACGATCCGGTCGAGGTCGCAGCATTTTCATTTTCGGGCGCTGACGTTCAATGAGATTACCAACCGCCTGAAATATATCGCTTCGAAAGAAAATCTGAAAATTGAGGATGGAGCGCTGGCGGTGATTGCGCGAATGGCGGAAGGCAGCATGCGCGATGCGCTTTCGCTGCTGGAGCAGGCACGAGCGTATTGTGGCGACGATATAAAAGACCAAGCGGTTCGGGATTTGCTGGGCGTGGTGCCGGAAGACGCCCTGAACGAACTCGTGCAAGCGATTGCGGAGCAGTCGGCGGAGCGGGCGCTGGGGCTGGTGCACCGGTTTCAGAAAGAGGGGCGGAACCTGCAGCATTTCTGCCGCGAGGCCATCCGACACATGCGGAATCTTTTGATCGCGCGGGTTTGCGGAGCGGATTCGGATTTGCTCGCGGCGACACCGGACCAGCGGCCGGGATTGGCAAAGGCGGCGGCATTATTTAGTGAAGAGGATTTGACGAGATATTTTCAGATTTTGTTGCAGACGGATGATGCGTTGCGGCGGGCGATGGATCCGCGGGTGCATCTGGAGATGGGATTGTTGCGGCTGGTGAATGCGGCGCGGCTGGCGCCGCTCGAGGAGTTGTTGGCGGAGGCGAAGGGCGCGGGTGGTAACGGGCCTGGCGGAGGATCTGCGCCGGGAACGGCGGGTACAGGTTCATTTGCGTCTTCCTTCCCTTCCCGATCGGCTGCGGCTGAGCAACGGCGGGTTTTTCGAGCGGGACAAGCGTGATTGGACAAAAGGCGCCCGCTTCGGAAAGCGGCCGCTACAAAGGGGAAGAGCGGCCCGCAGCTAATGCGGTTGGATTTGCGATGAGTGGAGCGGCAGTGGCGCCAGCGTTGGAAGCACAAGAAAAAACTGTTCATCCTGCGCAAGCACCAGTCAAGAACGAAAAGTTAGCGGAGGTTGCGGCGAGCGGATTGGATCCGGGGCAGGTGGCGGAAATCAAAGCGGGGATACAGGCGCAGCAGAAATTTATCGGGGAGTTGCTGGAACATTCTTCGCGATGGGAACTGGACAGAATGGAATTGCGAATTTATTTTCCAGCGGAGAAGAGCACGTTCGCGGGACTAATCGAGGGGCGGGACACGCTGGAGAAAATCCGTAACGCTTCGGGCAAGGTACTAGGGCGAGCGGTGCGCGTATGTGCTAAGCTGGAAACTGGTGCGGCAAAGGATGCGAATGCATCGCGAGCCGCAAGCAGCACGCAGGAAATTCGCGCGCAGTTCGAAAACGACCCGATGGTGAAATCGATGTTGCAGCGATTCGGCGGGAGAATTTCCGAAGTGCGGCGGCAAGGCGAGGAGTAAGCCACACGGCAAAGTGAGGCTGACATGAACATGGAAGTGAACGCCCTACAACAAATGCTTTCGCGGATGAGGCAAGTGCAGGAAGACTTGCAGCGACAGGTGAATTCGGTTGCAGTGGAGGCGTCGGCCGGCGGCGGCATGGTGACCGTGAAGATGAACGGCCAGAAGCAAGTGCTGGACGTGAAGATCGAGCCGGAAGTGTTTGCGGGCAAGGATCAGGAAATGCTGCAGGACTTGGTGCGGGCGGCGGTGAATGAAGCGTCGCGACGCGTGGATGATGAGCTGGCGAACCAGATGAAGAGCCTGGCGGGCGGAATCCCGGGCATTGCGGGAATGAAGATTCCGGGATTGTTTTAAGATATTCAGAAGGTGTTCGTTGGATAGTACCTACGACTGTTTCTCCCCGGCACGTTGAATCCGGACTTTCCTTTCCGTCGCCACAACAAAACATCCTTTCCAGTTTTCGACATTTTCACTCCCAAAAATCCGCTTTAACCGAAAGATCAGGCTCGACCTGCTGGGACAGCTCAATCGGATGAAATGCCGTGATGGGATCCCGGCACGAATTTCCGAGTGTCCGAAAAGTCGAGATCCTGGGTGATCAAGAATCTCCCCTCTCGCTGAGCGGCGTTCCAGATGTCCGCATCAGGGCGTCCAGTTAATTGTTCTTCGGAGACGGAATGGACGTCATGGCCTAAACCAGTAAGCGCCGCGCAGAGGAAACGAGGAAGATTCTCATCCAACTTAAGGTTCATCGAATGCGGGGCGTTTCCGGAGTGGGCAAGTCTTCTTCGGCAGAGGCCGCTGCAAACGCGATTGCCGCTTGAATGTCTTCAGCTTTGAGGCTTGGAAAATCACTCAGAATGTCTTGGGCAGAATCGCCCTCGGCCAGGCTAGCGAGCACTGTCCGCAGCGGCACGCGGGTGCCGGCGAAGACTGGTTCACCGCCACAAATGGGGGGATCTCGAATGATTCGTTCACGATGGTTCATCGGCGCGAATAAGGCCCCGGTTCGTTCATAGGTGCTAACTGAGGCCTAGTCTAGCACTATTTGCCGCAGGATATGCAGGTGCCACTGTGGGGCTTCGCTGAAATACCGGGGCGATGCTACGGGCGGAAATTGTCGACGAGCATGATGTAGACAAGGGGCTGGTCGAGGAGACAGATCACCAGAGTGCGGCCGTCGGGGGAGATGCCGAGGGCGGGTGCGCCGTTGTCCGGCTGTTCTTTATCCACGGACCATGCCAATGAGTTTGTCTGGGTCGCGAAGGAATAAAAGTACAGACCGGGTTTGCCGGGAGCGGGCATGTCGGGGTAATAGATTCCGTCGGCGGTCACAGAAAAATATCCCCAGCCGCCAACCGGGGGCCCATCGAACATTTTGACTTCTTCCCCGCCGTCAACGGGCACACGCCAAAGTCCGGGAACATCGCGGCCTTTCGCATAATAAATAAATTTTCCGTCTGGAGAAGGAAGGGCTGCAAAGCCTCCGTGGTGCGTAATTTGCGTGGCCGAAGTTCCTTCGGGAGTGATTTTCCAGACCTCCCAAGTGCCGCTGCGATTGGACGCGAAATAGAGCCACTTGCCATCGGTCGACCAACTGGCGACACCATTTTCTGAGTCTCCTTTCGTCACCTGGCGAGGCTGGCCGCCTTCGGCATTGATGATGAAAACCTCGGAGTGGCCTGCGGGGCGCGAGTCGAAAGAGATCCACCGGGAATCCGGCGACCATCGGGGAGTTCCGGTTAGATTTTTTGCGAAGTGCGTTAACTGAACGGGGTTGGAGCCGCCCGCATCGGCGCGCCATATTTCGTGATAACCGTTGCGGGTGGATTGAAAAACGATGTGCTTGCCGTCGGGAGAATACTGCGGACCCTCTTCGAGACCCGTAGAGGAAATGAACTTTTCCAAAGGACGAATTATTTTGTGATCCGGAGTGAGCGAAGCTCGCCAAATGGACGAAGAGTAGATGACGCTCGTGTAGGCGAGGCGGTTCCCCTTGCGACTGAGGGCAGGGCGCATGGCCCAGCCGGCGCCGGCGATGGGAAGTCGCTGCGGAGTTCCGCCCTTGGCGGAGATGCGCCAGAGACTTGTTTGTCCCTGCCGCGAAGAGGCGAAAATCAGCTTGTCGCTTTGCGGCGTCCAGGTGATGCCTTGAATATCCGCGTGATCGAAGGTGATTTGTTGGGGAGACCCTCCGGAAAGAGGAAGGACGTAAATCTCTCGAACGTCGAGCGTGTCGCGAACGAAGGCGAGCGATTTGCCGTCGGGAGAGAATGCCGGGGTTGTGTCGCCAAGCGTGCCGCGCGGAGGAGAAGTTATCGAGTGGACTTCCAGGGTGTCGAGCGAAAGAAGAAAGATTTGGGAGGCTTCGCTGGGCGACGGGCTATCGGAGAACGCCAGATATTTGCCGTCCATAGACCAATCGAGCGCGTCTACCTTGCGATAGGAGTTGACCT
>Ga0206995_1057_pt1 | contig 18562 bp, 9 predicted proteins | sample Alteio_BWMinCont_5_FD_153480 | JGI IMG/M metagenome (GOLD analysis project Ga0206995, IMG submission 153480) | Enriched cells from forest soil in Barre Woods Harvard Forest LTER site, Petersham, Massachusetts, United States -... | ecosystem: Environmental > Terrestrial > Soil > Temperate forest >... | reverse complement strand
GTAGATGAATTTGCGGTCAAAGGCCTGCCGCCCGTACATTTCCTTGAGATTGAAGGAATCGAGCGCAGTCAGCTCGCTGGAGGATTGCGCCTGGGCTCCCGTGCCCAGAGCCTTCGACCAGGTGAAGTTGGCTTGCATGGTTAATCCGCGCCAATCGGCCATCTTGAGGGAAACGTAAGCCGCATTGTAGTTCCCGAAGCCGACGCTGGCGTTTTCGAAGATCCCGGATGAGTATTGGCCGCCGCAGCCGTAGCCGTTTGTGCCCGGCCCGCAGTTGGCGGCGATGGGCGTGCTCATCATGCTGCGCGAGAAGTTGAACGCACCGTTATCCAGATCACTCCAAATGCCCCATACTTGGGCATTGTTGAGGTTCGTGGTGCCGGTAGCGCCTTCATTCAAGACAACTGCCTGGGTGCAGTTCGTCGGGGTGACCATGGTCCCTCCCCCAATATTGACAGGGGTGGTGCAGTAGGTATTGTTCAGCGCGGCTTCGAAGAAGGGTTGGGGCGTGACGGCGCCTAGTTGAGGTCCGACTCCTTTGGTGGGTAAAGCCGAGCCGCCGCAACCGCCGCCACCCAGCCCGGTGACGCCGCCGCAGTATTGCAACACCACGTTCTTATAGGCGTCGGCAAAGGTCTGCTTGGTCCCGCCTGCCGGCCCCATCGTCATCATGTAGGGAACGCCGTTGAGTTGGATGGGCTCGAACTCGTTGGTGATTCTGCGCCCGATGTAGCCCAGCTCCATTGTCATCCTGCGGTTTAGCTGGCGCTGGATGCTTAGATTGAACGAGTCAATCACGTTAGGCCGGAAATTCGGATCCAAGCCTTCCGGCGCGGACGAGGCGGGGTTGTTGAACCCCGGATAAACCGGCTGGGGCAGCGTCGGACTCGCCAACGAGCTCAGCGGGACGGTCGGGCCTCCCGTAGCAGACGCGTTTGCTCCAACACGAAAGGCGTTGGACCAGGTGCCCGAGCCCGACGGGGCGCAGGCCCAAGCGCCGGCCTGGACGACGTTTGAGTTACATGCGATGGGTTGCTCGAGGCCAAGGCCCAGCAACGGAACCAGCACTTGGGCCACGCCATTAGTGCGGCCGTAGCTGCGGCCGTAACCGCCGCGAACGACCGTGCGATCGTGCCCGAAGATCTTGCCACCAAGCGAATCGCCGTCAAACCGCGGATTCCATGCCACCGCTACGCGCGGGCTGAATTCGCCGTAGAACGGGTTGTAGGGATACTTCCGGCCGCCCCCGGTATTACCCACCAGGGCGAAGCCGAGTTCGGGATTGTAGACCTGGCCCTGCAGCGCGGCGCGACGTTTCGACTCCAGGTAGTCGACCGTGCTGACCGGCTCACCCGATGCATCTACGACCACCGCCTGTTTTCCTTGCGCTTCGACGGGCGGCATCTCCAGTGCCCAGCCCAAACCATAGGTCAAGGTGAGGGTTGGTTTCATGTGCCAGGTGTCGCTGAAGTAGACGTTGTAGTAGGGAATGACGCTCTGATCGAACGCGTTGGACAGGGGAGGATTCAAGTTCAGATTTGCACCGGAACGGGTGAAAACCTGCGATGCAATGGAAACTACGCCCAGCACTGCCGCGGAAAGGGCTGGGCAGTTCTTGACGGTGGTTGTCTGTTCCAGGCTGTTCGTTCCTGCGCAAGGCTGAAATCCTGAGTTGTTGAGTTTCGATCCCGAGGGGCCGTTGCCCAGTGAATACACTGGATAGGCGTTGATCGTGCCGCCGCTGTCATTGCGTTGATGCCAGTCCCAATTGTGCTGGTAAGTACCGCCGAACTGGAACAGATGGTTGCCTTTCAGCATGGAAATGTCGTCGCGGAACATCTGATCGTGCCCATCCCAGAAGCGGGCGCGGATATTCTGATTGTTCGAGTTAAACGGGGCGAGATCCTGGGTCTGCGACTGGCCCGCCATGATTTCGAGAGCGCCCCCCAGCCCGGCGATCTGGGGCGGAGCTCCGCTCCGTGACCAGGCCCACCAGTTCCGCAGCCAGCTGTAGTGAAAGTCGTTGGTGGTGTTGTTGGTAATGTTGGTGGTCAGCCCCGCAACCAGGTACCAGTCTTGTATCGGATCGCCGGAGACTGAAGCGGGCGTGCCCTTCGTGTCGCCGGGAAAGAAGCCCCCAATATCAACTTGCTCAGTCCCGACAACCTTCATGTTGTAATAGCGATAACTGGCCATGAAATGCTGTTTCGAAGAAAAATCGTGGTCAATGCGGCCCACGGCGAACTTGCTGCTGATCGGAGTTTTCAGGGTGCCCGCAAACCCCTGAATGTTTTGATTGTCGCACAAGCTCTGGCTGCAGTTGGCAACGTTTGAAGCGGGCTCGTACTTGCTCCAGATCTGCGAAACCAAAGGATTGACGCCCAAGTTAAGCGGATCGCAGGGGCCGTTGCATCCGTAACCAGCCGGGTACGTTGTGCCTTTGTAGAGGACCGGAACATTAGACAGGTTGTAATCGACTACGCCTAAACTGCCGGGGGCGTCATCCAGCAATAGTCCAGCCTGCAAGGCCGGCGAGGGAACGTTGCGATTGATGGTCTGCGACTGCGGATACTTGAAGCCTTCGTAGTTGAAGAAGAAGAAAGTCTTGCCCCCGAGCACCTCCTTCGGAATGAGTGGCCCTCCGATGGCGCCGCCAAACCGGCTGTAATGGTACGAGGGAAGTCCGACATGGCTGTCCAGGTAGTTCAGCCAATTATTCTGCCAGGTGTTACTGGACCAGTTGTTGTCCTTGTAATATTCGTAAGCGGTGCCGTGGAAGGCATTGCCGCCGCGCTTGGTCACGACCTTGATTTCGGCGCCCGCCGAACTGTTGAAATCGGCAGTCTGGCCGGCCGTATTCACCTTGAACTCCTCGACGCTGTCTGCCGGAGTGGGCACCACGCCCGAGGGCGCGGCGTACGTCAGCTGAGTGCCAACATTGCCGGTTGGGTCGCCGATCACGAGTCCGGTTTGCATCGACGTGTATACGCCGCCGCTGCCATCCATATCATTCGTGTTGTTGCCGCCATCCAGCGAAAAATAGCTTTGGTCGTTCACCGCGCCCGCAACGTCGCCACCCGTGCTCACGCCCGGTTGCAACTCGATGAAGGTGTTGACGTCGCGGCCGATGCTGGGCAGGTTGTCGATCGCGATCGCCGTAACCGTGTTGCCCACGGTGGCGTTCATGGTCTGCAGCTCGGCGCCGGTGGCTTGCACCTCCACCACCACATTCGCGCCGCCCACCTCCAGGGTTAAATTCAGAGTGAGCGAGGCTCCGACTTTTACCTCCTGCTTCGCAACCTTTGTCGTTGAAAATCCGGCCTTGGTCACCGCCATGTTGTAGATGCCCGGGTTCACGTCCACAAAGGTGTAGCGTCCCGCACCGTTCGTGCTCGTGCTTCGAGCAACATTGGTTGCGGTGTCGGTCAGTGTCACCGTGGCGCCCGCCACGACTGCGCTCGACTGGTCCGTTACCGCGCCCAGAACAGTGCCGGTCGATGTCGATTGTGCCCAGGCGGGAGCGCTGCTCAGCCACAGCACGGCCGAACAGAGAATGAGAACTGCGAACAGAGAAGAGGAAATCTGATGACGGATGCGCATAGCAACCCTCCTAGAACGAAGAGTGATTCCCCGGGAAGACGAACGCGGAGAATTCTGTCCCTGCTACTGCCTTTTGCTGAGAGGCCCTTGGGGCATCGCGAGATCGGCACTGACAGAAACCTGAGAGACTACTCGCGAAGCTCCCGAAATCCGCTAATAGGTCGGGAACACTACCACTATTGAATAGACAAAAACAAGTGTTAATTGTATGGATTGATGATTTCGATTGGATTCTTTGTAACTCATTGATAAAACTTGATATACTACAGAAGCGTTCTCGCGGATCTCTCGTTGTCTCTCAGATTGTTATGAAATGTTATGTCTCTTGACCGCGAGATGTGATAGGATTGGCGATCAATTTTGCTGGGTTCTTCTTCGCCCCGGTGCTAGCCGGGGCTTTTCTCTGCCCAGACGATGGATAATGGCGGCTGGTCTTCTGGCCCCGCACCGAATCCCTGACCCGTCTTGAACACCGGGGCGTGAACGTCGTGCCGTGTAAAACTTATTTCTTATTCTGTCTCGGCGGTGGAGGCACGCGGGACCGAGAGTGCGCAGTCGGAGGTGACGAGCGAGACGGTGCCGTAAGAACTCGTTTCGCAAAACGCAAGCGTCAGGAAGGCTGCCCGCTCAGTTCTGGTTTGCCTCGATGCGTGCGTGGTAGCCTTTGCGAGCGCGAACTTGCAGGCGCTTGCCGTTTTTTTCCGCAATCACGCTGATCGCGCGATACCTTCCATTGGGCAGGAAATCCGCGGGCTTGTAGGCGACAAAGTAACGGCTGCGAATCAAATCATGCAGCTTGTCGAAGGAGTGAGCCAAAGTGAGGATATCGCCGGGAAACAGAGACTCGCCTCCGCTGCGCTCTGCCAATACCTGTAAGACCTTGTCGGCATCCGTCTTATCGCCTGGATCTTCTCGCGTGCTGACTGTGTAGACGGTCACGCCCGCGCGCTCAGCGGCCTGGATGCTCTGTTTCAGACTACTGTGGCTGGAATTATCTTCGCCGTCGCTGAGTATCACGAGTACCTTTGCCGCCCGCTCGTCGTCGGGATAAGCGGCAAGTTTCCGGCAGGCGAATGAGACCGCGTCAAAAAGCGCTGTGCCTCCTTGATTTTCGAGCTTCTCAATTCCCTTTTTCAGTTCGGCGGAGTCGCCGGTGAAGTCCTGGGTGACGGTCGTTTCCTGAGAAAATCCGGCGATAAACCCGAGATCAGAGGCGCCGCTCAGCATTTTCTCGACGAACTTAGCGGCGGCACGCTTTTCAAACGAGAAGCGGTCGTGCACCGAGCCGCTGGTATCGATGAGCAGAGCCAGCCGCAGAGGGAGCTTCGACTGCGGGGCAAACTGCACTAGCCTTTCTGGAGGCTTGTTGTCATCCAGGATTCGAATGTCGGACCATTGCAAGTCGTTCACCATGTGACCATGACTACTCACGGAGAAAAAGATGGTCACCTGGTCGACATTCGTGCGGATCGTCCAGGCACCGGTGCGGACGGGAAGACCCGGGTTCCCATTGGAGGCTACCGCGCTGTTCTCGGTCTCCATGGCCCGATTTTCCTCAGCTGGCGTGCCACAATCGGCGCAGGTTCCGGCATCGGATTCGTCTCCCAAGGCGGCTAGCTGCGCCTTCAACCTGTCACTAGTGGGGAAGGTCTCCGGGCGGAGAGAAGCAACCAGGGTTGTCGCCGTTGAGGAACTTGCACCCGCTGCCCGAACCGCCTTGTTATGGCTAAGAGCAGCCAGATTCTGACGAGCCACCGGAGCATAGGCGTTGGTTGGGTCCTCGCTCAGCAAGAGGTTCAGTTCGTGCTCCATGCTTTCGAAATCGTTAAGCGACATGGATGCCGAGGCAGCGACGTAGTGCACATTCGCCATCCCTTTGTGGTCGAGCGCGTGGACACGCCGGGAGGTTTCCAGCACCTGTTGGTATTGATGCGCGCCGTTTTGCGCGTACGCCAGGCTGCAGAGGATTCTGGCATCCTTGGGACGGAGGAACGCGGCTTTCTCCAGTTGAGGTTGCGCGGTCGCAAAATCGTTCAGCGACAATGCCACCAGGCCAAGATTCAGGAACGATTGCGGAAACTTTGCGTCCAGCTTCGCAGCGCTTTCAAACTCGCTCCTGGCGCGAGGGGTGTCCTCCTGGTCGACGTAGGCAAGGCCAAGACCAATGTGGGCGGAAACGAACTTGGGATAGACATCGACCGCCCGTTGCAGATGTTTGATGGCTTCTTTGGAGTGCTGCGCTTTCATCAACGAAGTACCCAGGTTGTACTCCTGCACAGCCCGGTTGGGAGCTTCCAGGTCGAGAGCGGATACCACACCAGATTCGATCAGTTCCTTATCCTGTGCCTCCTGCTGGGCGCTCTTTCTGGCGTCGCGGTTGATCTGATCCAGATACATCTGATTGAAGTCCATTTGGGAGAACGCATCCGGGCCTGCATTGAACAGGGGGACCTGGGCGAGTACCAAGGTCCCGGCACAGAGGCAAAAAGCGACAACCCAAGCGAGTCGGTTCTTCGTAACCCTGGAGAACAGGTGGTGAGGCGCTGCCAGCACGAAAGTGGCTCCTGCCAGGACGCAGTGTTTTCACATCTAACTTGTCGATGACGGCCCGCGGAGAGGATTGCGAGCGGGTCTTCGGCGTCGCCCCAGAACGTCCCGGGCGCTACTATAACACGATTCTTTGCCTGCGCGATTGTTGAAAAAAACTCCGCGACACCTCACGCCTGTCAAGTCCGGCGCACCTTTGCCCGCCCTTGACGTTGTGACACGCCGACGCCACAGGGCAGTACCTCGGTTTTCAGGGCGACTATTGCCAACGCTGGGATCAGTGCCTGATTTCAGCCGTAATCTCTTCCTAGTCATCGGGCGGCAAAGGCACTCCCCAGATGTTTCGCGGCTTCTCCAGTTCGATACCGCATCGCAGTACAGCCGATTCTCAGGATCGACGTATACAACCCGAGCCGCAGATTGTTTATCGGTTAAGTGGACGTGAATCGAGATCTTGGTATCGGCGCTCAATCTAATTGCGGCGGCGATCAACGCTCCGCGCAGGTTAACGATGATGGTCACCACCTCACACCACAAACTCCCGGTGCCTTCTTCGATTGCGATTACCACTTTTAAGAGGGACGCGAGTACTACGTCTTGAATGGCGAAACTTCGTGGAGGGCACGGGGGGAAGGATACGCAGCGGACAGCCAATAAAAGCACGGACGGCTAACTGACGATATCAGCCATTTCGCTCATCGAAGGGTTTTGAGCGTAAGCGAGATATTTCGCCGCTTGACCTCAAAGCGACCTTGACACGAGGCGGTACAATTTCGCCGATGGTCCGCGCCAGTACAGGTGTTACGCTCATTTTTCTCTTCGCGTGCTCGTTGTGCGCGCAAGAATCGCCATGCACGAAGCGCAGCATTCCTGTTGGGATTCTCGACTCGCACGGCGAGGTACCACACGATCTTAGCGTTAACAGCTTCACCGCTGAATTGCATCGCAAGCCATTGGAGATAACGGCTGCAACGCTGTTTTCGGGGCCGAAGCGGGTCGCAATCCTGGTGGACGCCAGTGGAAGCATGAAGAACGGGGTCTACTCTAGCGGGAAGGCGAAGCTTGCCTATTGGGTCATGGCAGACGCGGTGAAGCGTCTACCCGCTAACGTTTCAATTGCTATGCTGGGTTTTAATGAGAAAGTAGACCGAAAGCTGGATTTTTCTACTTCTCGCGAGCAGCTAACATCGGAATTGACGGAACGCGAAAAATCGCCGGACTCTTCAGTGCGAGGCAAGACCGCTCTTTGGGACGCTATCGAATACGTTCTCAATCAACTTCCAAATGCGGCTCCCGGTGACACGATTTACGCGATTACGGATGGCGAGGACAATCGGAGCCAGATAAGAGCTGCCAAATTGGAGAATCGATTGCAAAGGGCTGGTGTGCGCTTGCATGTGTTCCTCTTGCGAGATTTCTTATGGACCGGAGATCCCTTTCCCGGCAGCGACGACACGATGATGATCGCACGAGCTACTGGCGGCGCAGTAATTGAGCTGCACCCGAGAATCCATGGAACGGGTACTTCCGGCACGACGGAGAACTTCGCCCTCAGCCCTGAGCGACAACAGGTACTGAGCGATGAGTTGACATTGCTATATCGACAGATTGCAAGTCCGTACTTACTAGACATGGAACTGCCTGCACTTCTGAAAAGGTCACGTAGCTGGACACTGAACGTTGCAGACGAACAACGGCGGAAGTCTATAAATCTGTTCTATCCACGTCAGATCGCCCCGTGCGAGACGCGGAACCAACACTGAAGCGGCAAAGCCCGAAAATTGAATCCAACATCGATACTCAGCCAGACTCTTGTTACCAGGCCTTAGCGCAACTTTGCGCGTCTTGATCGCCAGACAGGCGAGGAAAGCGCACAACTTGTGCTCAGGCGATGTAACGCCAACAATATAATTTGTTTCGCAGGTGACGGGCGATGCGCCAGCTAGTCCTGTTCTGAAGATGCTCTTTAAGGCGGGTTGCGAGATATTACTTCAACAATCCGAGATCATCGCTCCCCAAGGTCGTTCGCCCGGCGTAGGTTGTGTGGGGCAAGCTCGGAGAACTGTGCAATCTTGAACAGCCAAGCCTTCCTTTGACTCCCTAAGCTTGAGTTGAAGAACGACGGCCGCGTCCCTTTTCGGATGGGAGAGGTTCCGGGGCCGAGCGCGAGATAGGCGTTTCTAAAGCAACTTAATTGCTGGGCATCGCACCTTAAGGGATCGAAAGGATCGGATCACAATGACATGGAATAGGCTTCTGAAGTCGCTTCTAAAAACCACTGTTTATATTCTGGATCAGACCGCCGAGCAGGCTGACCGCGTAGCAGATCGCACGTCTGAAATCAGGGATCAGGCCAAGCGCGTGCTGGATAACGCTGCGAGCGCAATTCAGCCTCAGCGGGAAGATCATACCTTCCGTAACCTTGTCAGCTTTGCCGCAGGTGTGGGACTCGGCGTCGGGGCCGGCATGTTGCTTGCGCCCGCGAGCGGCGTGGAACTGCGGAGTTCGATCAGCGGCAGGGTAAAGGACATCAGTGACAAGGTGAAAGGACGGGTATCAACCCAAAAATCTGCAACGGGAACAGAATAGCGCCTGCGGCAGAGCGGGCCAGATATTAGTCCCGGTGGCCCGACCGTCAGGTGCCTGAGCGTCCTGGTAGTGGTGCTCTGGTGTTTCGGTGCGTTCCCATGGCTCCTCATTGTTTTCTCTCGTTAGCTTGTCTAATTGTTCCCGATTCCCCTTGTTGACCTGGCAAACAGCCCAAGCTGGGACTGCCATCTCCGGCTTGAACCGCAGCGAACCGGAAAACAACTGCCGCAACTCCCGGCAAAAAGCCACGCGCCGCCAAAGGCGGCGACGAAAGCGCAAGGTGGGGGTGATTCCCACAAAGAGAACGAAATGAGAAAAACAAGAAAAAAAGTCAATGAGAAGATCGGTCAAATCGTCGCAGAAAGCAGCAACGAGGATGCTGGTCAATTATTCAAAGCGTTGTCAAAAGTTGGAGGGAACAATTTTCGCAGAGCAATGAGACGGGTTCATCGAATCATTAAGAAACAAGCCAAGCGGCGTAAATAAAATCCGTTCATTCGGGCTCAATTTGCTTTAAGGCTCAACGCCAGGTGCTGCTACCATCGCCGCATGTTCAATTTCGGAAAACCGAAAACAGCTGGCGACTGGATCGTTCACATTGCAGGGGCGATCGTTGCGATATTACTTGTGTGGTGGATGCTGCGGATGTACGTACTGTGAATGCCTAATATCGGTAACAGTCGCTAACCGGCCAGATCACAAGATTGCGCCGTCTGTTCGCTGCCGACCGGGGACTTTGAGTGAAATGGCGATGTTAGGCCGACAACGTTCAGGCTACGGTTAATAGTCGATTCGTTGATAGTGGTGTAGTTTCAATTCCCAGGAGTAGCCAAGCCGTCTGGCCTGTGGGAAACTTGGGGCATGAAGAAACCGGAATTGACCGACGCGGGTTGGCTTGGACCACGGGACGAGATGGATCGCGCCAGTCATCGCTTCGCCAGATGTTCTGAGTGCCGTGAGATCATCTGTGTCGAAAAGGCGGTGACTGACACGCAGAATACGCGATCAGAAACCATTGAAATGCTCGATAAAGCGTTTCGCGTACACGTCAAACTGAAGCACCCTAGCTAGCTGGCAGCCAGTCTGGATCGCCAGATCGTTCATCGCCATCTCCAGCGTCGTAATGGCCGCGCTGATTTCTGGATGCTCTCCGATCTTTATCTTGCAGCGCCTTTAGAATCCGCGGGGACAGCTTGTTTTAATGCAGGCATTTCGCCCACACATCCCCGCAAAACCAGGTTCCAGCGCGGAAACCATTCCTGCCCACGGCCTCAGACCGTGCCCATCGGCGAGGCCTCGTGCCGGACGAGCTCAGAAGGTGAACTTGGCGCCTAGCTGGATCTGCCGTGCGCCGGTCGTGCCATCGTTTTGTCCCGCCTGCGAAAATGAATAGCCGAAGTTGGAGTCCGCTGTGTTGTTGGACGGCTTGGTAAATTGCACGCGGTTGAAAACGTTGTAGAACTCGAAGCGCAACTGGAGTTTGACGCGCTCCGTCAGTGTCATCGCTTTCGAAAGAGACATATCCCAGTTGTTCACACCCGGGCCGTACCAGTTGTTGCGGTCGACATTCGCAGGAATTCCCCACGGGATAGGCGCGTTCACACCATCCTCTAGATTGAACGCGGAGGAATTGAAGCCGGTGAAGACACCACCCGAAGAATTGATTCGTCCCGAAGCAGGCAGAGTTTTCAACATGGATGGATTAATCACTGTAGCCCGGTCACCGATTCCGGTGTGCAGGGTATCGAACGGCCCGAAGATGTCATACGGCAGGCCTGTCTGGAAGGAAGCGATGCCGCTAATCTGCCACCCCTCAAGGATGCGGCCGGCAAAGCCATTGCTCAGGAAACTCTTCCCCCGGCCGATATTGGGCTGGTAGATAAAGTTGACCACCGCCCGGTGGCGCGTATCGAACCCGGAATTACCAAACTCCCGACCCAGGGCAAACGAATCCACGGGATAGTTGCCGTTGTTGGTGGTCTGCACCAGCGGGTCAGAAGAATCATCCATGGCGTGCGACCAGGTATATGCCAATCCCGCCTGCAGACCGTGGAAATCTCGCAAATTCACTTGGGACTGCAAACCGTCATACCAGGAGTGCCCCGAGGTCTGGTCCGTAAAGGTGTGAAGGAAGGCATTGTTGTTGACGGCGTCGAACGGCAATGCCCCAATTTCGCCGCCGTAGTAGAGGGTGTTGTACTGTAGCGTCGACGGAGCAACTCCATCGGCCAATAACGCGGAAACGAGGGACGGCTGCGGCGGGTTCCCGTCCAACACCCGCAGAATGCGCGTGCCATGGTTCCCCACGTAGTTGACTTCGACCGTGAGGCGTGAATTCATTTGATGTTGGATGCCAAGATTCCAGGACACCGAGGTGGGAGGTTTCATGTTGGTCGCGAAGAGATCGGGAAAAGTCAGTCCTCCGACGAGGGTGACGGGGTTGAGGATGGTTACCACTGGCGAAGCCGTGAGCTGCCCCGGTGCAACTTGATTCTGTAATTGCGCGGTTGCGAGCGGTTGTCCGCCGGCGAACGCCTGGAAGAAGGCCTGATTGAACAGACTTGGCTGGAAAGGTGGGTTGCCACGGGCATCGCTCACCAGGTTGCCGTAAACACGGTCGCTGAATGCCCCAATACCGCCGCGAATCGACGTCTTGCCTCGCTTCAACGGATCCCAGGCAAAGCCCACCCGCGGCTCGAAGTTGTGGTAATAACTCTGGTACAACTGGTGACCCGTTCCCGGGCCCACCGGGGTAAAGGTGAACCCGTTCCCGCCACCGGCGAGCGCCGGCGCCAGGCCGCTGGGGTCCTGGAACAAGTTCGATAAGTTGCCGTGTGCTTCAAACGGCACACCGTAGTACTCCCAGCGCAGACCATAGGTGAGCGTGAGGTTGGAGCGCACTTTCCATTGATCTTGCGCGAACAGACCCAGCTCCCGCTGGCGGAAGTCTAACTCATCGTTCACCAGGCGGCTCCCGCTCTTTGTAAAGAACTGGGTCTGCGACTGCGCATTCACCAGCCCGAGAAGTCCGCTGGTCAGGTCCTCGAGCGCATTCGAGTCGACGTTCGGGTTCAAGTTCTGCAGCAAGGGGTATCCGAACGTGCTACCCGAGCTAAACGTGTTGAAGGAAAAGGCTGCGCGAGAGGAAAAATCGGTAAAGTTATTGGAGTATACATTGCGGAACTCGGCACCAAACTTCATGGTATGCGTGCCCGTCACTTTGGTGAGAGTGTCCCAGTACTGGTAAGTGCCGGTCTTGCGGCCCTGGTCATTGGCATCACCCAGGCCCTGGCAACCGAATCCCGAAAGACCCGGCAGGCTAAAGTCGGCGCCACGGCCAACCTGGTCGGTGTATCCGAAGCTGTCAAACAGACTGGTTCCGTTGCAACCAAAGAAAAGGTTAGTGCGGTTGGTGCTGGCGCGCAGTTCGTTGACCAGGGTTGGGCTCGGATTGGACGTGAGCGATAATGCCAGACTCTGGGTGCGCTGGAACGAGTAGACCGCCCCCAGTCCGCCCGGCAGAAAGTCGGAATGGAATGGGTTAGGATCGTGGAACCAGTTGTAGACGTAACGCGCCGACAGACTGTTATTCTTCAGGATCTTCTGGTCGATCTTCAGGGTCGCATCTTCGTCCTTTTCCCGTGACTCGCTGGGAAAGAAAAGCTGCCCCGTGATTCCGTCTCGGTTCACGGCGGTCGGAGCGGGATAGAGCGCCAAAATGCTCTGCATGACTGGATCAAGACCCACACCCACTCCGCCGAAGGTGGATGGATTCGCAGTTCCGTTGTTGCCGAGTAGATTGCTCGGGTCGGTTATGTCCAGTGACTGGGTGGCCAAAGAATTGGGATCTGGATTGGTATAGGTGAAGACGCCGGTCTTAAGAGCCGCAGTGGGAACCGTAGAAGTGTTGGTTCGGTTTGTGATGAAGCGGGCGCCCTGGTAGTTGACGAAGAAGAATGTCTTGTCCTTGATAATCGGGCCGCCCAACGATGCGCCGTAGAGATTGCGGTTGTACGGGTCCTGGGGCGCGACCGACCCATCGGGGAGGATCTGGTGGTTGAAATAATCGCGAGCGCCCAGGGCGTTCCAGCGTCCAAAGTAAAAGGCATCGCCGTGCAGGTCATTTGACCCGGGCCGCGTGAGTACGTCGATGATGGCGCCGTTATTTCGGCCGTATTCCGGTGCGAAGCTATTGGTGATGACTCGGAATTCTTCGGTCGAGTCCGGGTTCTGCGAGGTGATGCCGCCCAGTCCGCCCGGAGCTTCTGTGTCATTGTTGTCGGCGCCATCCAACATGAAGTTATTGTTGCGCTCGCGCCCTCCGTTGGCGGAGACCCCGCCCATCCCGTCGGATTGAGTCACGCCCGGACTCAGCAAAACCAATTGGTAGGGATCACGCAAAATCAAGGGTAACTCTGTCATCTGCTTATGTTGCACCACGCTGCTGAGCTGAGCGTCGGTCGTGTCCACCGGGACTGCGGTGCCCTCCACCGTAACCTGCTCTTTGTTGGAGCCAACCTCCAGCTTGGCGTTGAGCGTCACTGTCTGGTCCACCGTCAAAGTCAATGCGGCATACCGCACCGGGCCAAAGCCCGATTTCTCGATGGTCAGGTCGTAGGGCCCGGCCACCAGGTCGGTGAGGCTGTAAACCCCTGAGCTGCCGGTGTCAGTGCTGCGGGCGATGTTCGTCGCTGTGTTGGTAGCGGTGACTGTCGCGAGAGGGACGATCGCTCCGGATGCGTCGGTGACGGTTCCATTGATTGAAGCGGTTTGCGCCCCTGAGGTGCAGACCAGCACTAAAATCAAGCTCACTGCTGCGGCAGCCAAAAACACGGATCTTCGGAGCGTCATTTTTCCCTCTTCTTCCTCTTTATTCCCTTTCAATTCGCACCCATTGGCGTTCGGAGTCCGGCTACCTAGCGACCAAACTCTCTGACCACGATCAAACCAGCGATAAAATCGCCTTGTATCAATAACGCGCGCTATTTCGGACCATTGTCACCTGCGAAAATCCTATGTACCCAGTCGAGGGAAGCGATTACTTATCGCCAAAATTGAGGACCACGTCCTCTTCAGTCTGAGCAGGGCCTGGAGCGTACCGCCAGACCTTCACTGCCTTTACCGCATTTTCGACGAGTATGGGGTTTCCCCCACGCACTTCAACCGCCAACACGGACCCGTCCGGAAGCACGATCGCGGTTAAGCGGACCTTCCCTTCAATTCCCAGGTTTTTCAGTGTGGGCGGATAGATTGGCTTGACTTCGGAAATCACTTTACGAGGTTTAGCTTTCTGGGCCATTGAACAGGGGGCGAAGCCGGCTCCCAGGCACAGGACCAGCGCCAAAGTCGCGGACGCGAAAATCCGACGGATACTTCCCGCGGGTGGAGAGCCACAATGTCGTTGGTTGCGCAAGACAGCCCCTAGTCGACTCTTCAAACAGGGTTTAGCCCACCCGCAAACGGTATGTTATTTAAGGTTCACCCACAAGGTTACCGATGTACTCGCCGCAGGGGAGGAAAGCCCTTCAGCCTCAGGCGGTGCGGGAAATGGGTCAATGAGCGCAGTGGCGATTGTTACAACACTGATCCAGCCGGTGCCACTGGCCATGTCTTGCGGTGCCTAATGATCCGTTGCACTCCGAACAGAATCAATGGTGTCCGACGAGTGTGGGACGTTTCAGTTTTTCTCGCTGACGGTCCAGAACGGTTCTTTCGTCGCCACGAACTCAACCGGCACCGTCTTCACGAATGCCTTCAACCAACGCGCGCACTCCTCCATCCCGCCCTGCTCGCTCGGGACATGTCCAATGACGATCAACGCCTTATTGCGCCCCTGTGTCACCGCGTCGGCCGCATATTCCACCGTCTCCCATTCGCGCGTTTCCCCAACCAGCAACACTTGCACGTCGTCCCGCTCCAGCGCTTGCGTCTCTCTCTGGAACCCCGCCGCCCCTGGACTAAACCCCACCTTGCTGACCTTCATCTCCGGCTCGCCCACGACACGCACCACCGGCGAGGCCAGCTTGTGCGCCACCTCCTCTGCCAATTTCTTTACCGTGGTCTCGGGCATAACAAACAGATATTGATTCTCAGGTTTCTGGAATTTCTCCCATCCAAGTGAACGCACCATCCCTGCCTCAATTCCATCCGGCTTGCGCATGTGCCAGTGATCGTGAAACCGCCATACCACCATTCCGTGTTTTTCAATGAACGCCCGTTTCTCCGCCCACACCGGATCGCTTTCCGACATACCTTCGGGCGTATCCAGATGGGCGTAGAAAGTCGGCTCATGCGTGATCACGAAATTCAATCCCTGTGCCGACGCACGTTGCAGAACATCCATCGTCGCCATCATGGTCACCGCAATTCCCGTCACTGCTGTATCGGGGTTTCCCGCTTTGAACGTATCTACCGTCTCTTTTTTCCATTCCACCCCAACCTGCTTCTGTATCTCCGCAACCACCTCTCGCGCGGTGATTCGCCGTTCCTGCGCTGTATCTCCGCCAACCGTGCCGAGCAGGATCGTCATTAAGATCCAAGAACGAACTATCATCGTGTTCACTGTTCGCGGCCTCCTTACTTCAACCCTTCAGACTCTCGCTGCCTAAGACTCAGAGCCTAGTCTGTTGACGACGAGATCGGCAACTCGGAGGCACCGAATCCAAAGAGTGATCGATGACACGACTATGCCAACCTTGTTTCTAGCCACCGCCCGCACGCGGCCAACGCGCTATCGCGGTCGGGGCAAAATCGCACGCAGCTTGACGGCGCGGGATCTCAAACGACATGCCCTCCCGAGTAAAGACAGGGCGAGAAACCGGTTTACAATAGCGGCATTTCGGGGCCTATGAGGTAAAGCGATGAGGTGAAGTGATGAGGACACTGGGGAGAATTACGCCCAAGAGGCTCAGCGGAATACTGACCGTGGTCTTAATCACATCTGGCTGTACCTTGGGCCAAACCAGTTCAGCTCCGGTAGACCCAGGCGTGCGCGGAGGCGCAGCCGGTGCAGGTGGCCCGCTGCAGGGTCTTACAGCGGATGAGACTACGTTCTTCCTGGACGGGCAGGCAAGGTTCGCGGAAATCGAGGTTGTCAACAAGGGCTCGAACAACGGCCTGGGCCCGCGCTTCAACTCCAATCAGTGTTTCTCCTGCCACTCGCAGCCCAGTATGGGCGGAACCAGCCCGGCGAAAAACCCCCTGCCCGAAGTTGCCATCCTGGGTGGGTCCAAGAACAAGGTGCCGTGGTTCATCGCGTCAAACGGTCCCATCCGTGAAGCACGATTTAAGAAAAGCAACGGCACCGCCGATGGCGGTGTGCATGACCTCTTCGTGATCACAGGGCGAGCGGACGCTCCCGGATGCAATATTTCCCAATTCGATTTTCTGCCCGCGGGAAATCCGCTTACGGGCCAAGGCGGGAATCAAAACATTATTTTCAGAATTCCGACTCCTGTCTTTGGCGCAGGGCTGATTGAAGGAATTCCCGACTCGGCGATCCTTGCGAATATGCGGGCCAACGCATCGGCAAAATCCGAGCTCGGCATTCACGGACACGCGAACGCGCATCTCAGCGGAAACGTGAATCTCAGTGCGAACGATGGGACCATTACTCGGTTCGGGTGGAAGGCGCAGAACAAATCCCTTCTCATGTTCGCGGGCGAGGCCTACAACGTCGAGATGGGAATCTCGAACCAGCTATTCCCGCAAGAGCGCGATGAAACACCCGGCTGTATCTTCACCCCCACTCCCAACGACACTCTTAACTTCACAACCACTCCTTCAACGACCGGCAGTTCAAGCGGCATTTCGAACCCCGCGGTCATCTCGGACATCGAAGCGTTTGCCAACTTCATGCGGATGCTCGCTCCACCCACGCCCGCTCCCGCCACACCGTCCAGCGAAAAGGGACGCGACTTGTTTGCGAAGGTAGGGTGCGTGCACTGCCATACACCGTCGTTTACCACAGGAGCAATGATTGCGAGCGGCTCCGCGACCAGTCCGAGTGCTGCGCTTTCCAATCAAACTGCGAATCTTTTCTCCGACCTGCTCGTACACCACATGGGCGAAGGCCTGGCCGACGGCATTACGCAAGGCGGTGCCGGGCCAGACGAGTTCCGAACTGCTCCTCTCTGGGGCGTCGGACAGCGCGTCTTCTTTCTCCATGATGGACGTACGTCCAATCTGGTTGAGGCCATCAGGGCTCACCAGAGCCATGGCAGCGAGGCCAATAAAGTCATCGAACACTTCAATAAGCTGACGGTTCAGGAGCAACAGGAAATCATCGACTTTCTACGCTCACTCTAGCCCGCAATTCTAGAAATCGCGCCTTACCAACCAAGGACGCCTCCGTCCTACATTTTTCGCAACCAGTTCGCCACTGTCTTGGGATCAAGCCGCACACAAGTTCCCACCCGGAACGATGGAATACGTCAGGCTGCGGCGTGCTTGAAGATCGTCACCCTAGAAACGGCCAGCGCTTCGCGAGTTCAACAGCCGTGAGGACGTGGCCGAACTGCTCAATGCGATCAGGCGAAGAAAAAGAAGAGGTGGCATCGGACATCTAGTACTCCGGGATGACTGAGAGCTATTCGTGAGGTTCGGAGTAACGCCGAGGAGGCAGAAGAACCACCGATCCACTGACGGCGATCGAGAATGTCTGCGCGGCGGCTTTGCCGTCAAGGCCCTCAGCCGTGAACCGCACTGTATAATTTCCGGCTGCAGTGTAGGCATGAGTGAGGATTGCGCCGTCGGCGACGATTCCATCCCCGAAATCCCAATGATAGGCGAGTGCCGGAACTCCGTCTTTAGACGCTATGCTGGAGAATGCAATTTCTTCTCCAACCTTCGCTTGAGTTGAGATCTGGAAGGCAAGCGAAGGCGCGGCCATCGGGATCGAAGTATCAATAATCTTAATCAGCCTGACCGAGTGTGCAGGTTGATCGTCCAGGCGGAGCGTTTCGTGGTCCATCGCCAACGGTTGATCCTGCGCGAGCGAATCAAATGATTTGTAAAAACGCCCAGTCGGAAGCTTTAGGTCGGCAAACGTGAAAGTGTGGGAACTCGCCCGCTCCGTCCAGTTAAAAACCGTCAAAATGGACTGCCGCTGGTCTTCGTGCAGCAGAAAGACACTCGGCTGCTCATCCTGATCTGTATAAGTCAGGAGGTCCAGAGGCAAAGCAGCACGGCCAAGTTTTGCCATAGCCAGCAAATCAGAATTCTCGACCAATCCGAGCCTTTCCGGATCGCTCCCCAGGGTTGGGAGGTCGTCGCCAATTTCGAACATTCCTCCAGAAACCGCTGCCAGCGCTATCGACACCTGAGCCTCATTCAATGTAACCGGAGCTTGAATCGTCCGCTCTTCCAGGAGTTGCCGGGAAACCGTGAACGCGTCCGGGTCCGTTATGAAAAAGTTTCGATGCATGTAATAGCGCGCCGCGATGCCAGGCGCAGCTTCCTTGCTGCGGAGAAACGCATGACCCGTATCCTGGGATATACGGCCTTCATCCACCAGGCCAACCGGATTCAACATCGGGCTCCCATCTTTATCGAGGAGCACGTCATCGCCGACTGCTTTGCGAATAATCTCGAGCCCGATTCGCTGCGCTTCTAGGGCCGTTGTGTTCGGGCGATGGTAGTAACCCTCGATCGCCGTATTGTCCATGAAGTCGAGCTTAATGTAGCGCGCGCCCCATTCCCGAACCAGGGTGCGGTATGTCTGTCGAAGATATTCCTGGGCATCCGGATGAGTGACGTCTAAGACGAAAAGGCGTTCGCCCTTCACCTCTTCAGCGTCTCCGATTGAAATCGGATCGCCATGTGCGTT
>Ga0206995_1044_pt2 | contig 18863 bp, 19 predicted proteins | sample Alteio_BWMinCont_5_FD_153480 | JGI IMG/M metagenome (GOLD analysis project Ga0206995, IMG submission 153480) | Enriched cells from forest soil in Barre Woods Harvard Forest LTER site, Petersham, Massachusetts, United States -... | ecosystem: Environmental > Terrestrial > Soil > Temperate forest >... | reverse complement strand
GATTAGCTCGCAAGCACGACGCAGGCCCCCGAATCGGTACCAAAAAGTACGGGAGCTTGGCAGCCCGACACTCTCGTCGATGATCTGGTTGCTTAGCTTACCTTTCAGCGCCAATAACGACCGCAGCCCTTCTAAGAGTTGCTCGTTGGTTTTGCGGGCAGTTCGACCACGAATCTCTTGAGCCAGTGCGAACGTCTTGGTATCTACAATCTCTTCATGGGACCCCGGACAGACGACCCAATCTGATCTTGGTACTGCTACGGGAGCGGACCCAAGTCTCGTCGTCGTGCGATTAAATACATTGCAGCCGACATACTTCGGATGCGAGAGCAGACTTGCTACGACCGAGTGAGTCCACCGCTTGTTCTGAATGCTTGGTACTCCCCTCAGATTGAGGTCGCGGGCTATGGCCTTGAGGCTCATTCTGTCCACAGTGTATTTGCGAAACATCTCGCGTACTTCCTCAATCTCGCCAGCAGGCCCCGGAACGAGAATCACGCGATCCGTACTTATGCTCTTCATCTCGCCATGCGCCAAGACTTGCTTCGGAGTACGGTTTTCGGAAACCAACAAGCGCCGGAACCCGTATCCTGGAATACCACCTTGTTTGAAACCAAGATCAGCCAAGCGCTTCTGACCGGCAATAACCTTGACGCCCAGTTCCCGGCTGTACTCTCCGGCCATGGCTCTCTTAAGTGCCTTCATTATCGAGCTGGGCAAGCTGCCGTCGTTTGCAAAAGTCTCGGCGCAATAGTGAATCGGAACGCCAGCCGATTTGCATAGAAATTCATAATGGGCGGCCTCATCGGTGTCCTGGAACCTTCCCCATCTGCTTACGTCATAAACCAAGATGGCCTTGTAATCAGTGTTGCCGCCGGTCACATCCTGTAGCAAATCACGCAGCCCACGCCGGTCCTTCAGGGAAAGCCCACTCTTCGCCGGATCGGAGTAGGTCCGAAGCACTGTGAATCCGTAGCTCTCTGCGTACTTCTGAATCGCGGTTGACTGGTTGTCGAGCGAGTACTGCTGGTGTTCGGTTGACATGCGAAGGTACTGAGCGGCTGGGATGAGAGACTTGGCATCAGTCATGGTGCCCTCCTAGAAGAGGCCATCGACCAATGTCTAAAGAACTTTAGGGCAATTTCTGTGGAAATCTTGTCCCTAGGAGATTCCTACCGGCGATCTGACTCCCCCCGGCGTCGTCTCCTTTCGCCATCCCAGACACATACGGCAGGTGCATCTATAATCCGCAACTCCAGGCTGCTCCGTATGGGCGCAGTCCCGGCAGACGAACCGACCATCCTTATAAGCGATCATGGGCCTGCGCTCGACCAGAGAGTATGGGCAGCAGATCACTAAGGTTGTGTCCGTCAGAGTTGACATTAGGTTAGAGGATGCGGATGCTGCACTCCGATGGCCGTGCGCCCTAGCGTGGGCAACATAGGATCGTAACATTGCTCACATCCAGATTGAACAGAGCCGTCGCCGACATTTCGGCAGGAGTGCCGACACATCGGCAGATCGCCCCGCATTTCTATGCTACTGCGCCTTGATCTGCGCGGAGTCGCCACGACTACGAACACATCCACTAATCCGCAGCGGGAGTTCGTGCCGTGCTGGCACCAACGTGCAGCGGCGGTAAAACCAACGTGCCAGAGACGGGCGGCCGCGCCTCGCCGATACTCTCGTAAAGCCTCTACAACTTGGGCACAGACGTAGGCCGAGCATCTGTGCGGAAGGTATCACGCACATGGACTATGTCACGCCAGCGAGTAGTTCTCCGCCGTTCACCAAGCGTCCGAAGATTCTCTTGGTCGAAGACGACGCGTTCGTCATGGAAGTGACCCAGGTGTTGCTGAGAAAGCATTTCGAGGTCGTCTCAGCAGCGAGTGTCACAGAAGCTACATATCAGATTACTGCCCAACACTTTGATGTTCTTCTGACCTTCTGACCGACCTTCACCTGCCTGGGGATGGAGATGGTTACGCGCTCGTAAATGTCATGCGCCAAACTCAACCTGAGGCAATGATTTTATTGGCCAGCGGCTCTATGGTGGACGCCAAACTCGCCGGTGCGCTGCAGATAGATGAAGTCATAATGAAACCCTACGAGGTCGATGAACTGGCTCAGCGCATCGTTCACAAGCTCCAGCCTGCAAACCGTGGCCGCGAGCGGAGCCAGCACGCTTAGCGGAAGGTGGTCTAGCGCATGGCTACACGCGTTCTCGTGGTCGAGGACTTCGAACAGTTCCAGCGATTCATATGTTCGACGTTGGGGAAGAAACCGGACTTCCAGATCGTCGGTGAGGCGTCAGACGGATTAGAAGCCGTTCGCAAAGCCGAGGCCCTGCGACCCGACTTGGTTATGCTCGACCTCGGGCTTCCGACCCTGAATGGCATCGAAGCCGCCCGGCGAATCCGCAAGCTGTGCCCCGACTGCGCAATACTCTTCGTGAGCCAGGTATCTTCAGCCGAAGCCGTGCGAGAAGCTCTCAGCACAGGCGCGGCGGGCTACGTTTTGAAGACGAGAGCTACAAGCGATCTATTGGCTGCGGTCGAAGCGGTGCGTGAGGGCAGGCAGTTTGTCAGTGTTGGGTTGCTGGGTCAGGATCTCATCCACGCGCCCCGGCCGCCGATGGACGCTTAGCAGCCTTAGACGGTGCGCTCGCTTCCCTTAATGGCTGCAACTCTGGGCACGGCCACAATGACGGTCACGGATTTGACCATGGTGAGCGACACCTGCCAGAAGTAAGACGGGCACTCCGGAAACCAGGGCGCCAGAGCGGTGCCCAGTTGCGGCACAAGGTCGGGCTGCGTGTTCGGATTTCGTAACAAACACTATTTGATATTGTTTTTCGTAGCTGTCCGGCGCACGATCTTCACATCGGGATTTTCCGGTGCGGAGCGTTGTATGTCGTCTATCAAAGCACGGACATTTGATCCTAGGGCATTCCTTAGCGAAACCGGACTGGGAAGAACGATCCTGCAATATCTAAAGAATAAAGTGATCTTCGAGCAAGGAAGCCCTAGCGATGCCGTTTTCTATATTCAAGCAGGTCGAGCAAAACTCACGGTCCTATCTGTGCATGGCAGAGAGGCGACCATCGCCTTACTGGGAGAGGGGGACTTCATGGGTGAGGGTTGTATTGCCGCTGACCAGCCTCTGCGAACTGTGTCTGCGACCGCGATCACAGATTGTTTTGCCTTAAGAATCGAAAAGGACGCGATGCTGAGAGTACTTCACCAGCAGCACGAGTTTTCCGACCTATTTGTCGCGTACCTCGTTGGTCGTCACAACCAGACTCAGGCAGACTTGGTCGACCAGCTTTTCAATTCTGCTGAGAAGCGGTTAGCTCGGACCCTCTTGTTGCTGGCCCGCTTTGGAAAGGAAGGGAGATCGGAGATCGTAATTCCGAAGATAAGCCAAGAAACGTTGGCGGAAATGGTCGGTACGACCCGAGGGCGAATTAACTTCTTTATGAACCGATTTAGACAACTAGGTTTTATTGACTATAACGGTAAATCGGGTTTGGAAGTTCACAGTTCGCTACTCGACATCGTGCTCCACGAGTAATGTTTCTCGTCTGAAAGAATCTGGGGGCGTTGGGAGAGAGGTGTAAACCCTCCGCCAGCACTTCCTATCGGCTTCGGGTCACCGCCCCCGGCTCCTTTTAAGCTGCGCTCTTTACCCTCGCCCACCGCGCTCTCTGCGCCGCCGCAATTCTCCGGCGCCCCGCCGCTGAGATCGTTCTCTTCGGCTTCGGCGCGTGGCCCTTCGCCTTCGCCCATCGAGCTTTTTGCGCCAGGCTGATCCTGCGACGACCGGCTGCGGACATCGTGCGTGGTGCGCCGTTGGAGCTGCTGCCCAGCGCCGCGAGTGCCTCGTCTATTCGCTGGAGCTGCTTGTGTGCGTGCTGACGCTCTCTTCGTAACTGCTGGACTACTGCTGACATGTGATTCATTGGGAACCCCCAGCGGAATGACAGCAGGGCTACCGTTCGTGCGAATGAAATGCTCTTGATCCTTGGTTTTGGTTATGGGGTTCCGGATATGGGATATTTCACCATAACCGAAAGGGCCAGTCCTAACCGCTACACCCTTGAGGTATGCGTACTGGCGCTGTTGTCGTCGAGTTTCACCGAAGTGGAGGTCACTTATGAGCGAACAGACAATCGCTGAACGCTTTTGCGACACAACAAACTCAACCGCACGCCAATTTACTGCAAGACGAGGCCGCGATGCTTGGCGCACAAGGTCTGGTTAGCAAACAACTCGAAGCCGAGGTAACCTGTGCACAGAGCTTTACGCTGCCGCCCTGTCACGTGATGCGCAGCTGTGCGCTCGTTCGATGATCGGTACCAGCCTTTCCGACAGTTCGCTCCTCATCACGTATTCATCCACCAGCCACAGGATGCGCTCGGGCATCTCGGAATACGCTGACAGCAGAATGATGGGCAGGTTGGGAAACCGTTGCTTGATATGCCAGGCAACGGCTTCCGCGTCCATGCCTTCCTGTTTGTATTCCAGTAGAACAGCAGCCACTGGTGCGTCCTCCAACAACTTCATGGCGGTGTGGCCACTCGATGCGATTTTGACGCAATAACCGTGAGATTCCAGAGCGCTTTTGCGAAGCTCCAGGGCTTGGGGAAGGTCGTCGATGCACAACACAACGGGGGAATCCATGGCCCATCATCTCCACTGGACAGTTGCAGACTAGCTTGTGCTCGATGTGGAGCGAGCGATGTCAGTGACCTGCAAGGAACCACAACCCATCACGACCAGATGACCCATGTACAGCGAAACCGTCCGGCCCATGATCACAGAATCTACTCAGCAGAAGAACGCGTGTCTGTTCAAAATTGACCACTCTCGTTAGGCTGGTGCGGGACCGTGTTCACCTAATCGAGCCGGACTCGGACTGGGTGACCATCGGGCTGCCGGGGATGAATCCAACATCTGTTGAAGGCCAACAAAAGCGGAACCCGTGGAGTCCACGATAGCAGTGAAACCCGCAAACACGCTGACCGGCTGTCTGACAAGAGGTGATCAGCCGGGAGGAGTTACTTTCACCGGCAGCAGACGGCAAGACCCGGGACCTGCGAAGCGACAGCGTCAAACCCGAGAAGCACATTGGCCATCAGGTAACAGCGACCGGCACAGTCACGCGTGAAAGCGAAGGCTGAAGAAATGAAAGAAGGCCAGATCGAGAAAGCGGCCAGCAAGGAGGCCTACGGCGATTTGAACGTCACCGAGGTGAAATGGTCAGCGAGACTTGCACGAAGTAGTGATTGCGTAAGACCGTTCATAGGTCGGCCCTTACGTGCTGGCCTCTTTTTTCGTGCGGCAGACCGCCATCTTCCGCATGACAGTGCACACGCCAACGCAAACCGAAGCAGGCAGGCGTCTTAAATTGTTCCGCACGGTTTTTCGCGAGTGTACGAGCTCAGTTCGGCTTGCAATTTCTAGTAAAAATCTCCCGGACCAGTGGGACTGCTGCGCGGCCATCGCCCCTTGTTCTAGCTCGGATGTGCCTCATTGCTTCTAATTACCGTTTAAGTGATTGATTGTGTATTACGGTCCCCTTTGCGTCCCGGACCGGATGGCACGTGCAATCGATACTGAGGCAGTGATTGGGAAGAAGTTCTCCCTTTGGCGAGCAGGGCGCTACGTGAGCAAAAACTCCCCATTCGATGCTCTTGTCCGGCTCATACACAGAGGCATGAGATGATGCCGCCTTTTCGCGCTCCAAGAGTGTTGCTCCTTCCAGATCACAGAAATGCGGGATGGTTAACGGGATGACAACACTAACTACAGTTTGAGCCACAGATATCCAACGATCAACAGGCAACCGGAGATGAGCGCGCCCACTTTCATCTTATAACGGTGCGCCTTTCCCTTCGCATCATCAATCTGCAACAGGGCTCGCTCTCGGGTTCTGTCGATGAGTTCGTCGGAAGGATGTTCCACGCCCGTATCGCGTAGCCACTGGGCATATCGTTCTCGTTTTTCCGGCGTCATGGTTGCATTGCTATTCAAGGCTTTTCTCTTTTCGCAAAAGTGCCGCTTGCAATACTTCTGGTCGTTGCATACATGCCTTAAGGCTACGCTCCGTCGATGGCCGGTGCCGAGGGCATTGGTACACTGCCTAACGACTGCGCACCATTAACCATAAAGTGATCCTGATCACATTGGGCACCGGTAGAGATTCTCTACTCTTCTATTATGTACCGCATCGGCAGAGATCACACAGGCCCGACTCTCGTCTGTAGAGCCTGCACACACTCAGAGCGAGTCCAAGACTTTAATGGAAGCTTCGGAAATCCGCGAACGCTGGCCGCCCATGCAATGCTGAAACACGCTCATGCCGAACATAGCCGCGAAACTCACCTGCGTGCAATGGCGATGGTAATGGAACGACACCATGCGCCCCGATAGCCCTCCGCACTTAGTGAAAGAAGAACCGAAGAACGGCCCAGAGGAGAACCTGCCTTTGGGCCATTGTTCGGCAAGGATAGCTCATAATGCGAAATGTGTTTTTAGAGAAGTGGACTACGCTGGTAAAGGTCGTGCTGGTAGTCGGTGCGGTGCTGTTCGTCATGATTCGCTGGGCTTGAACAAAACCGTTCGAGACGCTGCCCCGCTACTTGGCTTTGTAACGGACCAACGTTGATCACGATCACCGTTGCATTGCAGCATTGCTCGCCCGCTTTCTGCCACTGCAACCTCAGCGGTCGTTCCAAAATTCCATTGAACGGCGCCTTCGGAAGTGATAAGTCTTCGCGAAGTAGGATTGGCTTCCCCATCGGCTGACACCTGTCTTGACGACGATTTACATAGCTCGGCATTTCAACACCTGTTCAAAATTGACCGGACAACCAAACACTACGCAGTTGTAAGGTTATCTTCTATATTTACCGAGCGGAATGTCCGTGATGGGAACGCGGCTCCGTTTCGGTCACCTGATGCGATGGGTTCACACAACCCATCTGAAGTTCGTCTCCATTGGTGGCGTAGTGGTGCTTCGCCTCGACTGACATCCACTACGCAACCACCTTATTGTGGTGAAAACCTGTCGCGCAACGACCACTCATGCCCTCCCTAGGGACGTTTTCTGCGTATCGACGAAGCACGCGCGTCCCGGTGAAGGTCGTAATCGCCATTCGCACCTTCGATGAGAGGAAGTTGGAAAAATGGCTACTCAACTATGCCAGAAATTGCCAGCCGACGCATCCCGGTCGCGCTTGCGATTACGACGAAAAAGCTGAATGTGCCGAGACGATTAGCGTCAATGAGGTTGCCCAACCGCATTTCGAGCCATCAAAAGAAGAGAACGATTGAGATTCGTTACTCGTTTAGAAGGTGGAGTTCGCGCTCCAGCAGGAGGAGGCGCCTTTAGAGCTCAAATAGTGATCGCAAGGAATTCTCATCAATCTGGCTGTCAGGCGCGAGCCAGTGAATAAACTCTCCGGCACTGATGTGCATGGGCCTTTGAACCTCTTTTTTCTCAAGGCCAGACTCAAGGTCTGCTTGTTTGCCCGTGTTGGTGATCACTGTCCATGTCCTGGTCTTCATTGTGCTCTTTTCTGTTGACCGCCGCGCAGCCCACTTGCAACTACCTATCATCTCCCCTCTACCGACGTTGCGATGGTGACCGAAGTCCGCACGTGACGACCCTTATGTCTGGTGTAATTCAGGGATGACGATAGACATGCCCTTTACCCCTCCGAGTCCCCCGACCCACCAGTTGCCCCACTGATTGAAACGAGAAGCGTTCCCAGGCGACCACGCGGCAACTGCCGTATGGCTGACGGTTGTCCGAACTGTTACGCCAGTTTGCTTGGCAAGAACGGAAGAACATGAGGAAAGTCCTAATCGTGTTGCTCTTGTGCTGCACGCTTTGCTTCGCTCGTAGCCGAGCAGCCAAGCACACGTTCGAGGTTGAGACTGGGTATACGAGTGGCCGATCAAGGTACGTGGTTGAATACAGAGTCCCCCTGGCTTGTGGCGGCGCGGATGCCCTATACAACATGCAATAGCAAACGATTGCAGGCGGCAAGGCACAAGCCAAACGGGAACGAAAAAGATGTAAGAAACAAGCACTATAAAGAAATTCCTCAACACTCACGAAGCATTGAAACTATCACTCTAGGGGGCGGATTGCCGAAGAAACTCGCGGGCTCCGCGACAATCTGAAACGCCGCGGCGTACCTTCAAATGCCTACAAGCTGATCTTGTCGAAGATTGCTCGCTCGGCAGTGGATTCATCTCGGGAATCAGATGAAACCGTCCGAGTTCCGCAAGAACCAAGGCTTAACCTCGTCCGAAACCTCCAAGCACATGAATTTGGCCCTATCCAGAGCGTCGGCGACACTGCTACAAATATTCTCCGATCCGAGATAGTTGTGGACTTCGGCCTCTTGCAGTCTCTTGGCGGGCTGTTCTCGTGCTCCGCAAAGAATAAGTCTCCTGCCGGACGCACGGACATCGTCAGCAAGCTTCTCCAAGGCCTGAAGTCCAGTGGAATCAATTGCGGTCATGTTTCGGAGCCTGAGAATGATGATGGGGGGCAAATCGGGCAGGCGGGAAACAACTGCATCGAGCTTATCCGTTGCGCCGAAAAGAAATGGTCCGTGGATTCTAAAAATGCTCACGTAGCTCGGGATTTCTTTGTGCTGCAAGATATGAACATGACCTTCCCGAATGTAGGCCGCTGTCACTTCTGACACGGTTGTGCTTTGTGTAACTTTTCGTATGAACACAAGCGCAGCAAGAATCATCCCCGCTTCAACTGCGACGGTCAGATCGGCAAAAACAGTGAGCAGGAAGGTCACAAGCCAAGTGCCAATCTCGAACCGGGACAGTTTCAAGAGTTCCGGAATCTCGTGCCATTCGCCCATGTTGTATGAGACAACCAAGAGGATGGCCGCCAGAACCGACAGCGGAATAAACCGGGCAACGGGTGCGGCAAAAAGGACAATCGCCAGAAGGGTCAGCGAGTGGATAATCCCGGCGACTGGAGTCCTACCACCGGAGCGAATGTTGGTCGCCGTTCGAGCGATGGCTCCCGTGGCCGGAAGTCCGCCGAACAAAGGAGACAGAATGTTAGCAATCCCTTGGCCTATGAGTTCGACGTTCGAATTGTGCTTATCTCCGCTCATACGATCCGAAACCACGGCAGACATCAAGGATTCAATTGCTCCTAACATCGCAATGGTGATGGCTGGGGAGATTAGCGGACGAAGGAGGTCTAAGTGAAAGTGTGGAATTGTCAGGGTTGGGAACCCTGACGGAATACCACCAAACCGAGTGCCAATTGTTGCCACAGGTAGTTTGAAAACAACAACTGCCGCCGTCCCAGTGAATAGCGCGACGATGTAACCGGGGACTCTCTTCACAAAGACCATAAAGAAAATAATCACAATGAGCGCACTGGCTGCTAGAGTTGTCTCTGCCGAAGAAAACGATGAAGAATTGTGTGCAAGAGCGAGAATGCGAGATGCAAATTCACCTGGTACCTTGTCTATCTTGAGGCCAAAGAAATCCTTGACTTGAGTGCTGGCAATGATGACGGCTATGCCATTCGTGAAGCCTACCACCACGGGACGGGGTATGAACTTGACGGCCGTGCCCAAACCTGTCGCGCCCAAGACTAGCAGGATGATTCCAGCTAACAAGGTGCACATGAACAACCCGTTGATGCCGAATCTTGAGACAATTCCAAATACCACCACCACGAACGCACCAGTTGGGCCGCCGATCTGTGTTGAAGCCCCTCCCAAAGCAGAAATCACAAAGCCTGCGACGATAGCGCAGTACAGACCCGCCTGTGGCGGCATGCCTGAAGCGATGGCAAAGGCCATCGCTAACGGAAGTGCGACGAGCCCAACGGTAATACCTGCAAGGAGGTCAGCCATGAATAGACGTGGCGTGTATTCCTTGAGACAAAGCACCGATTTCGGTAACCACGCCATCTTGCTTCTCCCGTCTGGGACCTGACTCCCCTCAATTACACCAGACACAGGGTCGTCACGAGCGAACTTCGGTCACTATCGCAGCGTGCCGAGACTGGAAAACAAATTGAGGGCGCACCAGCGCCAGGATTTTGGCTGAGTGCCGATATGTCGGCACATGGCTTCAATTGAGCAGTCCCGGTCGGTATCAAAGTAAGCAAGGCGGCATAGGTCGACTGTCAGTATCGCGTGTGTAACCATCTCTCTTCCATCGGGCCATCGCAGTCTTTCTCGCAATCCTTGACGTTCTTTCTCCCCTGCTTGCGCATTTATTGATCTGCGTCATGCTGTCAGGGCATGCAATCACGCATTCTTTGATCGCATCCAAAGCCAATTAACAAAACACCCCTTCCGACCGCAAGAAGCAGAAAAATGAACGTATTAGGTATCCCCAGAGACTCAAAGCGAGATCGATTTCGTCAAGCTCGGGCTCCCCGGAGTTCCAGCCAGATCAGGCACTGGCGAAGATCGATCCAGCGTGTTCTGAGGAATCTTGGCGACTGGTCTCGGGAAGTCGATCCTTCCGCCGCGGCGGTCCACGTAGATTGCTAGTTCCAGGCGAGTCCAGACTCCAAGCTTGTCAAATACACTGCGCAAATGGTTCTTAATCATTTGCTCGCTAGTGCCGACGATCTTTCCGATTTCGCGATTGCTCAGGCCCTCCCAGACCAGAATAGAAATCTGACTTTCCTTTGGGTTGAGGCCGGCACCAAATGTGATGACTGCACTCTCGGCCTTGTGAACATAGCGAACCAACTTCACACGTTTCCGTCCATCGAGAATTCCGGCGCGTAAAAACAGGGTGCGAAGGTGTTGTTTTACAGTGCGGAAACTGATATTTAGCTCGCATCCAATTTCCTTATTGCTACATCCCTGCGCCAGCAAGTTCAAGACTTGTTGATCGCGGAGCGTGGGCTTGACTTGATCGAGATTGGTCATGATCGGCACTGGTATTCCTTTAGTTCCTTGGCCATCTTTTGTGCTAGCTCATGGATCGCGCCCAGATGTGTGGCGGACCGGGAGCCTTCCATAAGATGTTCGCTCAGCAGGTCGCAGTAGCCGACAACGACGGCCAGTTTGTTAACCAGATCACGTACCAACGACCGCGTATGCTCATGACCTACCTCACTTGCCTTCCCCACACCAATAACACCACTTTCTCCCCTCTGATGATTCAAGGAATGTATCTGCGGTTCATCTGCTGCGAGCAGTCGGCAGTGGCGATGCGACTCAGGGCAAGCCATTGAGGAGCACCTGCGCTGACCTTATTCCTTCCTAAATAGCATAGACAATGCCTCATGCTGCGGTGCCTCCGCCCTCACTTCGTCTTCGGATTGTCGCTGCCGCAACCGGTGCGTACTTCGTCTTTGCCAACTGACCGCACTTCATGACTATCGACGTCCACATTCACATCTTCGTGGCTCACCACTGTAGAGCCATGCGGAACCACGACCGCCCCATCTTCCGGCACAGTCATCCCCACGTTTGCTAGCCCCGTTAGACTCGTCGCCAGCGCGTGCAATTCCTTTATGGTCTCCCTCGTCTTTCCCAGTGCCTTAATGTAGTCCCCCATTTCCAAGTAACTGCTTATCAGCTGCAGATGGCTCGTCATTCTGTGAATCGAATCCTTCACGGCCTTCAGCAAGTCAGTTCCTCCTTCCCGTCCCACGGAGTATCGGGCGAAACAGCCTGAAGCCACAGCAGGTGCGTCGTCTTGATCGGTCGGCCACAAAGTAAAGCAGCTTCATGAATCGTTGTCCCTCTTGTGATCAACGAACGGCCACAGACAATCTGGCGGCCACTGGAACGCAACCTTTGGTCTTGTGACGGGAGGCTCAGGTGGATTGGGTTCCTCAGCCATTTGTTCCGGATCAGGCAATGAAGCGGCAAAGTGTATTCTGTTCACCATGGGACCCACAAGAGCGTGGCGCAGCGTTCCATTAGTCTGCGCCACCAAGAGGAACATGCGGACGATGGAGGAAAATATGAACTACTGTCGCATCGGTTCCTCTACGTCTCCGACGATTCGCCCATCCTACCAACGTCACTTATGGGCTGTCTGTGCAAGAGTGTACATGTGTGAAAGTAATATCGACCTGTCTCAGGGTTAATCTGAGTGTTCCTTCCCGATGACTAACAGTAATGCCCAAGAGTGAGATCCCAGCGCCGCAGCATGGAGTCATTGTCTATGCCATAGGAAGAGAACAAGCCCACCCATTGTTGAACGACCCCCGGGGAGTCTGCGTTCTGTCCGTTTCTTTCATCGGGCTAAAGCCTTGGACCACTCGCCAAAATGAATCCCTAAGTCCTCTGTGGACTCATCTGAAGGAATCAACTAAAGCAATCCATAATCTCACAGTCAGCTTGCTCACCGCCGACCTATCGGCACTGCTGCCGATATGTCGGCAGAGACTCCGTTGGGGCGGACACGTCTTCTGATGGGAATGACAAGGATACCGATCCCTAGCTCGGGGCCTGCGAATTGCTTACCGAAGATGAGCGAAACCAAAGAGCTTACGACACACCCATTGCGCTCGTCCCTTGTTCATAACAACGCCCAAGTGGAGAGATGCAACTTTAACGCTCCGCACCCGCGCGCACATCGAAAAGGGCGAGCAGGATGGCAAAACCCTTCTCGAGGCGATGACCGATGGCGACGCCGACGGAATGCAGCACTTCGATGGCGAGATCGAAAAGCTCGTCCGAGTTGGTGTCGTCGACATCACTACCGGGTATGCCTATGCTACGAATCCCGGAAATTTGCGGCTCCTGATGACCGACATGGGTAGTGCTCCAACGGAAGGGTAGCGCAACAGCGCCGAACCGTGAAGGGTGGCGAATGTTATTTTGGTTTTGCAGACTCGACGTGTAGAGCCGCGTAAACTTTCAAGAGCAACAATCTCCTGGTGAAGGGCTTCTCCAGGAAATGAGCCTCTTCGATTAGCACGCCTTGTCGCCCGACTAAATCGCCCGTGTATCCCGACATGAACAGCGAACGGAGCTTGGGATGGCCTTCCTCGGCCCGTCTCACAAGCTCAACTCCGCTCGTTCCGAGCATCACGACGTCCGTCAAGAGCAAGTCGATTTCTGGTTGAGAAGCCGACATGATTCCTAGCGCGTCTTCCGCATCTTTTGCTTCGACCACTCGGTAGCCGCCATTTTGCAAGAGCTTGACCGTAAGTTCGCGCAGAACCTTATCATCTTCAACCACCAATATTGTTTCTGATCCTCGCGGGGGCTCGGCTTCTTTAGAGGGCACCACAAGCATTTCGGCCTTGTCGTACAGTCTCGGAAAATAAATCTTGAACGCTGTGCCCTTGCCGGGTTCACTGTACGCAAGAATAGAGCCTTCGCTCTGCTTCACAATTCCATACACGGTCGAGAGTCCGAGTCCCGTTCCCTGCCCAACCGCCTTGGTGGTAAAGAAAGGCTCGAAGATTTGTGATTTGACACTGTCATCCATGCCGCACCCGGTGTCGCTCACCACCAGGACAACATGTTGTCCGGCTTCGGAACCAGGGTGCCGAGAAGCGTAGTCCTCGTCCAGTTCAGCTTCCCCTGTCTCAATGATGATTTTCCCTCCGGCCGGCATCGCGTCGCGCGCATTGACCACCAGATTCACTAGGACTTGTTCAATCTGGCCCGGGTCGGCCCGGACGCTGCCGAGTGGGATGGTCGGTCGAAACTCAATTTCAATGTCCTCTCCGACCAGTTGCAGCAACATACTAGTTGCGTTATGAACCACGTCGTTTAGGTCCAGGATTCTGGGGAAGACAACCTGCTTGCGGCTGAACGCCAATAGTCGGGTTGTAAGCAATGCAGCCCGTTTTGCGGCCCTCTTGGTTTCCGACACGTAGCGGTTCATCGGATTCTCCGGCGCAATCAGACCTAGCAAGAGGTCGCTGTAGCCCATAATAATGCTCATTACGTTGTTAAAGTCATGCGCAACGCCCGCAGCCAAACGCCCTACCGCCTCCATCTTCTGGGCCTGACGGAACTGAGCTTCCAGTTGTTGGACCTCTGTAATGTCGCGAGTGATTGCCAGCACACAGGGTTGCCCGCCCAGTTCGATCGACTCCGCCCACACCTCTGCTTCTCGACTTTCTCCTTTCGAGGTCCTGTATCGCGTTTGGCGTTTTGTCACTCGTTTGTCATCCCTTAGCTGTCGCAGCATCTCGATGCGATCCAAGGGCTCTCTCCAAAAGTTCAGTTCTGCCGCGGTGTGACCAATGACATCCTGGCGCCGGTACCCGAGCAGACCGAGGAAAGCGTCATTCACGTCCAGATAGCGCCCCTCCGCTTCCGTCGAAATCGTGATTGCCAGCGGGTTGTTGCGAAAGGCCTTGCTAAACCTCTCTTCCGATTTGAGTAAGGCCTCTTCCGCTAACTTCCGCTCCGTGATCTCCCGGAAAGCGACCACTCCACCATTCACTATGCCGTGCTTGTCCTTCAAAGGGCTGGCTTGGGCTTCCACGAAAATACCCTCGGCAAGCGCAGGATTGCGTACAAACATCACGGCTGTGCTGGCCTCTCCGTAAATGGCGCGGGTCAATGGGAGTTGGTCAGACGGGAAAGGTGTCACCATGTCAGGCAAGTACAACCCGTAGTGGTGGCTCCATTCCTGAATATCTATCTTCGCCGCACCCAGGCCAAGCAATTTGTCCGCTCCCGGATTCCAAATAACGACTTTTCCCCGCTCATCCGCGACAACCAAACCGTCAGACATACTATCCAGCACGGATTGGAGCATCAGCGTCTTGTCTTCCAAGGACTGCCGCGAACGTCCTAGTTCCTCGGCCTGACTAGCCAATTCCCTGGCTTGAGCGGCGAAGCTTTCTTCCGCCTGCTTACGCTCGGTAATATCACGAATATTGCACTGAATTACGCGCTTGCCGTTTACTCCGTAAACGTTACCGACGAACTCGACGTTGACACGCCGCCCACTCCGGGTCTCAAGTGGCAGATTCTCATATCGGATATACTCTTTGTCCTGCAGCTCTCGAACTCCTGCCTTCGATTCTTGAATTTGCCTGAATGGACCGATGTCCCAGAGTGTTTTGCCGAGGAAGTCTTCTCGGGGATAGTCCAACAAACGAATCAAGAAAGGATTAACGTCGGTGATCAATCCCGAGTGCGCATCGAGAATCAGTATCCCATCCTGGGCTGTTTCAAACAGTCGACGGTATCTAGCCTCAGAAGCGCGAAGCGCGTCATCCGCGTCTTTGCACTCCAATGCGGGATCATCTTTTTTAATAGGGTGTGCCACAATGACTACTCCCCCCCTCGTGTGGTGGTTGCACAAAGCGTAGAACCTATCCAAAGCGGCCTAACGGGGGAGGGCCAGGCAACATTTATCGCCGATCTTCGTGCTAACCGCCTTCTTGCCCGGCTGCAAAGCTCAGCAACCATGAGCAGCAACGGTCGGCTCGCTTCAAACTTTGGTACAAAGAGCATCGACCAGAGCTAACGCCTGCGTTGGTCCTTCACTGCCGCGTCAGCTTCGTCAATGCACAACATGATCTTCTTCGAACGTGGATAAAGTCGGGATCATCGTGGCTTCCTGTCAGATGATGGGCCGCTTACAAGCGTCTTATCTAGATCGTAAGTCTGATGCTATACGGGCCTATGGCTAGCGCAACTCAACATGGAATACCGAATAGTACCAACAAATCCATGTTCTGTTGTGTTCAGAAGTGAACACTGTGATCATTCTTGATTCGCCGGGAAGGTCCGTCTACCCTGATCCGCAGCGCTGTTGTACTGCAGTTGTCGTTGGTTAACTGTGAGGGGGTTCCTTCCCTTTTCGTTATTATTCCCTCGCTGTGAACTCGAATTCCTACCAGACAATCGGCAGCACACTCCGGCTGCACCGGGCGTTTTGCAGGAATCTAACAGCGCCTTCGGCGGTGAATCTGCCTACGGGCAATGCCAGCTTACGGTTGCTTGTCATCTGGATGGGAGTCGAATCAACTCGCTGAAAGTATTCGGAGGCGCGGTACCGCGATCATGCGGCAATCCGCAGGCGAACAAATGGTCAATTATGCACGGAGCCTTTGGATATTTGGTTCTATACCGCCCCCTATATTCGTGGGTATCCGGCTGAACGGTGCGGGACGACTATAGGCTTGAAGTGTGGGGACGGAATGCCGAGTGCCGCGAACACCTCGTCCAGGCTATGTACGATCTGCAGCGGTGTGCATGTAGGCTCTCTCAGGAGTTGAAGCATGCGAAATAGACCAAATGCATATGTTTGCGGGGCAACGACAATGCGAGGGTCAGTCTTGCTTGGTTTCTGACGTGCCCTTTGCCGGATAAGTTCAGTGGACAGGGCAAACTCCGTAACGGATGACAAGTCCACAATACTCATTTTGGCAGTAGTGGTTGTCGAATACTTTCGACTTGCCTCGTCAAGCTCTGTCAGCGATTCATCCGTGAGCCGCCCCGCCACTCGTATCAGCAGGATTTTGGTTTCTAGGTCAAACTCAGCTCGGAACCTCGTCGTCGATGGTGTCATACCGGCTTCTCCCCTTTGCATTCTCCAAGAGCTTCGCAAAGCGTGTGGACGGTCATTGCACAACACAGCGGAGGAATCCATTTGCCACATCTCCAAGTGGAATGGTTTACGAACTGAGATTCTAGCCCGATGTTGCTCGGCTCACACCTGTGAAGCTCTTTCAAGGAGCCCGAAAGAGGAGAAATACGTGCTTCCACTTAATGCATGTAAGTGGCCCTCGGCATCAACCGCGCAATGTATTGTTTCCAAAGGAGATCCGGTATTGCGGATCTGGTTCCGTCGTGTACTTTTGGCGGAAAGAAAGCACAAACGGCAATCAGTCGCCCTTGCGGCTTTGGTTTTGCCCCTGGACGACTGAACGATGGCGTAGGCTTCGATGATTTGTTTCAGCGGGCAAAGCCAGGCGGTTCGGAGATTAGCGATAGTCATAGTTTATGGAGTAACAATCCTTGCGTGTTTTGGCGTTGCGATGGTTGTCGATAGATCCTGGTTTCATTCGTGACGGGTGGTCGGGAGTAACTTTAGTTAGGAGTCATCCACTGAGACAATCGACTACAATTAAAGCTGTGAGACATTACACCATCAAAATAATGAACGGCTTTTCCAAATTCAAGTGCCCGCGGTGTAAACACTTCGTCACCACGCGGGAGTTCAGCAGCCAACACGGAAGCTGCCGCACCCAAGCGGCAAGGGCAATGAATGAGCATGCCACGGCTGCACACGGCTGCCCCGTACCTATGTCATCTCATGACTCGCCGATGCGGCACGTGTATTAAAACGCGCATTTTGCCAGCCAGAAGCAATGAATGGGCGGCGCGGTATGACTAGCCGCCAAACCGACTACTCTCGAAAGATCGCTGACATTTGTTATGGAATGGTTTCACTGATCGACTGATAGCAAGGAAGGGGTAGTCGCTGTTTGAAATGCTGGGTTCTGCTAACTTATGCTTCCGCGATGGACTTCAATTTGCGAAGGTTTAGAGTTTCACTCGGCGTTTGGAGCTTCGAACGTCTCGTGTTGAATCTTGTTTCATTTGGATCTGTCCTGCTGCCCTCTTCGGACGCAGATGACGTGGGTCACTGAAAATAACATCTGATTCGCATTCCAACGACTGGGATCGCCCAGCGTTATTATGTGGATGGCCTTCAAATACTAACCCAGCCCCCTGCGGGCAGACGGGGAGTATCTTCCACGCCTCTGAGTTCATCCACTACATTTTGCACGGCTTGAACTAGACTGCTCCCATCCTTGTCCAAGTTCAGGAGTGACTTCTCGAAGTAAGCCACGGCTCCTGCCGTCTTGAGCTTTTCCTCATTCTTCTGCGAGAGGCCGGACAGAACGATAATCGGAATGTGCGTCGTGAGCGGGTCCTGCTTGAGTTGGCGCAGCACTTCCGTGCCTTCCAGCGTGGGTAGCATCATGTCCAGCAAGATCAGGTCGGGCCGGTTATCCTGCGCGCGGAGCAGGCCTTCCTGGCCGTCTCCAACCGCAATCACGTGGTAGCCAGCCTTGACCAGTATCCTCTCGATCGCCAGACGAAGAAACCGGCTGTCTTCAATCACAAGTATCGTCATATAAGTAAGGGACCCTCCAAACCGACCGCCTGACCGTCCTCTGAGGTTGCGCCGTCGGCATCGAGGAAGAGTTGCAGCCTCTGCCGTGAATCTTGCGACAGGGTGTTGAATTCGATGCCATTCCCAAAAAGGGGATGACGTGTCACCACTCTTCCGGCGATTGCTAGTTTTTCGTGACCGAGCCACAGGATGATGTTCAACGCCGTCCCTACGTCAAGAGTGACCGCCATTTCAACATAGCAGCCACACATGCTGATGTCGGCCGTCTCCACTCTGATGGGCATTTCATTCCCCTGTACACGCAGTTCCGTCTGAACTGCCACGTGTAAACGCTGAAACTGTCTTCGATCGCAAAGTACGCTGGCTACACCATCCTGGAAAGCACTGGCTGTGATCATCCCATCTCCTTTTTTGTTATCCCCCGCCGCGAGAATACGCGCTCGAAGCCGGATCATCCGTTGCAAGTTGCCAACCGTCCGCTCGTGAGGTTCTTGACTTCGTGTTCCCCGCTCGGGATCCATTCACCGTGGAAACGAGTGGGGCACGGTCGACCCCTGGTCCAAACCTTCCCGGGCGGCGTGCTGACTCGCGAGAAGTTGTACGACCATGTCCGCGGCGACCGGTCTGGAAAACAAATATCCTTGACCCAGTTCGCAGCCAAAATGTTTAAGCATTTCCATCTGCTCCCGGTTTTCGATGCCTTCAGCGACCACTTTCAGTCCGAGGTTGTGAGCCAAAATGACGATGATGCGGACAATCTCGAGA
>Ga0206995_1047_pt1 | contig 20205 bp, 15 predicted proteins | sample Alteio_BWMinCont_5_FD_153480 | JGI IMG/M metagenome (GOLD analysis project Ga0206995, IMG submission 153480) | Enriched cells from forest soil in Barre Woods Harvard Forest LTER site, Petersham, Massachusetts, United States -... | ecosystem: Environmental > Terrestrial > Soil > Temperate forest >... | reverse complement strand
GCAGATGTTCGCGTTGTTGGACTGATCTGCAGGCGAGGCAGCGAATCGGTCTACGGAGTAATTTTGCTCGTTCCTAGTATGAAACCCTGGGATGTTGAATTGCGGCCCGAGATGATGGCTGAGGCGGCAACAACCCAAGTCTCTCTTCAGTGCGGCCCATGTCAAAACAGTCAAATGGTTCAACTTAACGAAATTGAGAGACAAGTTCTCGCCGCTAATAATAGCATCCAGCGTTTCTGCAGGGTTTGCTCATCAACGACCGTTTGGAAGAGAGGATCAAAGGAAACTCCCCGCGATTCAGTTCCGCAAATCGGGGAGGGAATGCTTCAGAACATGTCGTTGCCAACGGTATCAGGCAATAGACGCAAGCACGATCGCGTTCGGATGAAAATGTCAGCGTGCATTCGTCAGCAGGATCTTCGAGAGGAAATTGTTCAAATCGATAATTCTTCACGCGGGGGTCTTAGCTTCAAAAGTCGAAACCGGTACGGTCAAGGGTCTAGGATCGAAGTAGCTCTGCCACACTCTGCCACTGGGAACATCTTCGTTTCTGCTCAGATCGTACATGTCCAACAAACGGGAAATACGTTCACAGTTCGCGTGAAGTACGCGCAAGGCTCTCAACCCCCTCAGAGATATTACGGCGCATCGCCTCCCATTGTGCGCGAATCGAAGGAATGAGAACCTTCCTCCATTGGTCATTCTTCTGGCAAGCTCCACGAATGTGGGTCTCGGAAGTGTGACGGATATTGGAAAGGGACGACAACTTCGAAAGCTGATTTGCGAAAGACGCCCCCGGAGAAAGATTCAAGTGCGACCCGAGCATCCGTGCGCATGCCGCTTGCCATTTGTCGCACCCATCGAACTGACCGATGTGTCCTCGGAGTCTCATATGAGAGAGCGAACGAGCGACCCAAGCCCTTTTGGATGCCACATCGACACATTGAAACCGCTGCCGGCAGAGACAAAAGTCTGGATCAGGATTGAGCATGAAGGTGCGAGCATTGTAGCGTTGGGTAAGGTGATATTTTACAGTCCGCACTCGCGGATGGGAGTTGCACTCGCAAAGATTGAGGTCAGAATACTGCGTCTAGATCGCAGAATTTAGAAAGCGCCGTCACCTGTGATAACTGCGCGTGGTGTTGCGAGAAGTATCCGAAGATCCAACCAAAGCGACCAACCCTGGGAATAGCGCACATCCAAACGAACCATATCGTCGAAACGAATTTGGCTGCGGCCGCTCACCTGCCACAATCCTGTTACACCCGGCTTGACTTCCAGAATCCTGCGCCGATGCCACAGGTCATAATCATCAAACTCATAGAGCACCGGAGGGCGCGGTCCAACCAAAGACATTTCGCCGCACAATACATTCCAGAACTGGGGACACTCATCGAGACTCGTCTTGCGAAGGAATCTCCCCATCGGTGTGATGCGTGGATCGTTCGTGATCTTGTAAACGGCTGGTTCGGTCTTGTCCTTCTGCTGGTCCTCGGGTTGGCCAGCGATGAAGGTCTTCACATAGTCACGATGAATCGTCGAATCATTGTCCGCATACATCGTTCGGAATTTCAGAAACTTGAAATGTCTTCCGAAACGGCCCACACGTACCTGTTCGAAGATAACTGGCCCCTTGGAGGTCAGCCTGATTAACAAAGCGATCGCCGCAAGTACAGGAGACAGGATCAGGAGTAGTAACGCGCTGCCGATGATATCGATCCCGCGTTTCAAGACGGTAGGGATCAGCTTCCTTGAAGTCTTGAGGGAAAGATCGGGGTACAGCTTAAGATCGGTCACTCGATCAGGTCGGGTCTTGTCCCAGCTTTCAGGGAATACATGCACCGTAATGGCCAGCTTCGATGCGATTTTATGATCGAGATTATCACGCAAGGCCTTCACAACCTTGGAGTGGAGCACTTCGCTAATGGAGCTCGCCGCCAGATTGATCTCCGTGAATATCACGGCGAAAATTTCATCTTCCTCGTACCAACCGAGGATATCTGTCTCTCGAGTTGCACCGGATATCGCGGATGTGAGCTGAGCCGCAAATGTCGCGGCGTTCCCGTTCTTGTGAATCAAATGAGAGTCAAGCAGCATCAGTACGAACGGCTTGCGTGACCGGTCTGCTCGGCGTCGCTCAAGCGTTAGCAGTGTGTGGAAAATCCTCTCTTTGAGAACGCCTTCTCGATCGACCGGTAAGTGATCAAAGCGCGAGAACGCCTTTCGGCCATTCCCTTGACGCGTTCCCCATTCTCCCAACGTAGATATTCCTAAATCGCCTCTTGCCATTCGAGTTCCCATGTCCTAACTCTCCGCTAAGTCAGAGGCTTCCCCCGTAGTTGGAGTGAAGCGTTTGACATAAGTCACGATAAAGACGTCGAGTATTGATATCTGTTCAATTGTGCACACATTTGTAATTGCAAGCGCCGCAACCTGAAAAGCTTGAGAGAAATCTTGCCGAAACCGCCTTGTCCTGCAGCCGAACTCGAAGCCGAAAGGCCGCTACTGCCAGTATGATGCCACAACATGATCACAGATTGTATGGACACAGAATTCGCAATGAATGCCTTGAACGCTTAAAGTAATGATTTCATAGCATCTTCTCTTTTCATTCAGCCTATGAATGAAACCTCGACATCGAATGAGGCTGTAACTGCTGGATAGTCGGATTAGCGGAGATTTGAAGTGGCAGTTCACTATTCCGGCAAGAGCGTTAATCAGGACTTCGCGTGGCTAAATCGCTTCATCGAGAGCGCATGTGCCAAAAAGGCCCCGGAGAAGACTGCTAGACCAATTATCGCGAGCCAATTCGTCCACGACCGAAGTGCTTCTGAACTATGAGTTAGAACTACTCCGAGCAAACAGCCTGAGCCGAGGGCTTGAAGGATCGTGCATAGGGTTCTCGCCTTGACTAACAAGCCCATCGAACCGGCAAAAAGACAAAGCGGCATCAACACGCTCAGCGCACGCAACCAAGTCACACTCACAAAAACGATATATTGCCGCATTCGCTTGCACGAGGGTGCGCCCCCCGCATTCTCTTTGAGGGATCGTATGTCAGCAATTTCCATTGGGGGGAGCATCGGGCTTCGATAATGGCGATAGCCTATAGACCAAAGATTTCAGTCAGCACATCACTTCTCCGAGAAGGGCGTTAATCGGGACTTTCTGACCTCAAGGTTTTCCACGCCACTGTCTTGTGCGAGACCATCCGTCTTCCAACGTGAGCATTCTCATTAGTTGGGGTCGTAGATTGGGCTGTTCCTTTACGACAACCCTATTAAAGGCCTGAACAACACGCATCCAACGGAGTTCGGATTGGGCTTCGAGCGCAGGACAAAGCGCAGCTCCTGGTTGGTCAGCCATCTCCAGAGAGCAAAAGGACATTTGTCGGTCATCGAGCAGCCCCTCCGGTTCGTGGTTTTCGCCATTTTCGAGACACAGAAGGGCCTCCCGCAATTCGACGCAGTTGAGGTGTGCCGAAAGACACAGGCGAGGGAACCAATCCATATCGATCAACAGGAAATAGGTCGAACACGTAGTCCGAATATTATCTACACCCGACCGCATATCCCCGATCATCGTCATCAGTTGGTCAACCGACTCTCTTCCTCCTGGATCTAATTGCCCCATGTCCTCGTTCAAGGAGAACCTGTCGAGTGGATGTCGGATTATCTCCAAGCTGGTCATAGTCTTCGAGTAAGCCGGGGTCCACAACGGTTCGCTGGCTGCCTTGCGGGGGGTGCGCCATCCTTCCTCCTTTTCGCACCTATTTTACCGGTCAAGATGATTCCCCCCGCACTGCCTTCAAGGTTCCGCTGGTCCCTCGTGCAACCCCGGCACCCGACGATAGGGATTTTTGCACGGGCGCCATCATTCGTCTGTACTTTAGCGAACATGAGCTGATCAGTAACTACTCGTTAATGACGAGTTAAAGTTGGGTTGTCCGTAGGAAGGCCTTATTCATGCAAGATGACGCTTAAGAGGGAATTGTGAATCAGTAATTTGCCGTTGTACTCGATAAAGCCCAACTTTTTGAACTTGCTCATGAATACGCCGACTCGCGCACGCGTAGTCCCTATCATGTCCGCTAGCGTTTGTTGGCTGATTTTGGGCACGCCGGTGGTGCGTTTGTGCGGATCGCCATAGTGCGCAAGCAAAAGAAGGGCCCGGGCTAGCCTTTTTTCGGTCGAATTGAAGAGTTGGTCCACCAAATCGGCCTGGACCCTTATGCTGCGTGAGAGCATATGCCGAATGAAAAGCTCTGAAAACGCGGGAGAATCGTGCAGGACAGACAGCATTTTCGCCTGTTCAATCCTAAGTACAACGCCAGGTTCGATTATAGTCGCGGTCGCCATACGTACGCGCTCACCCGCGAGACATCCCTCCCCGAAGAAGTTTTCCGCCTCCAGAATCGCGATGATTGCCTCTTTACCCCCCTCGGATACGACCGTGAGTTTCACTTTGCCTTTCCGAATGTAGAACGCACTATTAGCGACGTCTCCTTGCGAGTAGACAATGTGTGCCTCGCGATACTCTAGTATCGTACCGACCCGGGCGAGGATGGATTGCAGGTTGGCGGTCAATCTTTCCCCAAGTCCTCAGTTGTCCCCTAGGTTACACATCACCGTCATGTACAAGTGGAGAACTTATTACATGCTCAGGAAACCGAGCGCGTTGAGCACTATGAGTACCGGTAAGGTTTTTGTCGTTGGGGAGGTCTTCCGTTTGGCGAAGAGTAATCCTTAGTATGAGGCCGTCCCGTTCGGAAGAATAAACGAATGGAAAATCATGGCTCTTGTTGTGGACCGGACGGGCCCCATGAGAATCAGCATGAACGCGAATCAGAGCTCGCCAGCTCCCGAATAGTCGGATTACCGGACATGCACCTGGCCAGTACTCGCCTTAATCGCGTGAGGGGGGATAACTCTCTGCAGTGATGCAATGACTTCCCCCCGGGCTCCACATCGCGAGAGGCTATACACGAACCCTGGGATGCGAAAGTCTGACAAAAAAACTCCATCATCGTAGCTGCCGTCCAGAAGGCCCGGGAGTCCTCATCGAGGAGGTTTAAGAACGGTGCTCGCACCTATCATTTCACTGCATCTCCGTCGCCCAGTTGAGGGCATTGTTGGAGGTCAAAATGCAGGTCACCCCCCCCCCCCACATCGGCTAAGAGAGATGCTACTCGTTCAGGACAACACCGAGCAGAGAATGGTGAACTTTTAGTCCTCCGTTGTACTCGATGAATCCCAACTTCCTGAATTTATTCATGAAACCACTGACTCGCCCGCGGGTTGTCCCGATCATTTCGGCTAGAGTTTGCTGGCTGATCTTTGGGATATCAATATTGGGTTCTCCTTGATTGCCATAGTGTGCGATCAAAAGAAGCGCACGGGCTAGCCGTTTCTCGCTTGAGTTGAAGAGTTGATCGACCAAATCCGCTTCGATTCGGATATTGCGTAAAAGTATGTGTCGCATGAAGACTTCAGAAAACTCATGTTGGTCATGGAGGGCGCTCAGCATTTCCTTCTGCTTAACTCTAAGTATGGTGCTAGGTCCGATCGCGGTTGCAGTCGCCATGCGCACACGCTGACCTGCTAGGCACCCCTCGCCAAGGAAGCTATCCGCGCCCAACATTGCGATAACTGCTTCCTTCCCACCGTGGGACAAGACGGAGAGCTTCACCCCTCCTTTCTGAATGTAAAGAACAGTCTTGGCGGGGTCCCCTTGCGAGAAAACGCTCTCACCGTTCCGGTATTCCAAAGCTCTGCCTTGCAGGCCGACTTTGGCAAGAAGAGTTTGCAAGTCGGAGGACGATCCTTTTCGGAGTGGCATGGGAGACCTGGGCATCAAGAATTCGCCTCAGCTACGCCTCAATTGCGTTTTGTGAATATCCCAGGTTGGGCTGAGGTTGTTGGGGGTCAACAACCCCAGTTTGCCTGCGGAGCAATTCGGCCTGCTGGGCGCCACCCATTTCAGGCCGCACTTGCATTCGAGAGCGATGTTTTAGCGTCCCCAAAGCTGCTTGTCAATCCGCAGTAACCGCATCGGTAAGTATGCGCAGGGCTATTTCCCACAGGTGGGCTTGACCATCCTCCCTTGCGGGTGTTTACTGCCACGCAATGCGTTCACCCGTAGAGTTCAACAAAGAACTGGTGCGCCGGTATATGCGTTGGATGGTCGTACAGCATTACGCCATTGGAACGCAAACGTTCTATTTGCAAATCCTCCAAGCTTACTGCGCGTTTCTACAGAGAAAGACGATCCCTGACGCAACGCACAACGATGTTCTTGAATTCCTTGCGAGTGAAGCATCGAGAGGTCAAAGCCTACAATCGCTTCACCACAAACTGGACAGCCTTAGGGTGTTCTACGATTTCTTGAAAATCGGGGGCATGCAGACCCATGCACCGGCCCGATTGATTCGACTGCGGCCTGTTCGCAGACAGATTCCGCGCGTTCTCAGTGAAGAGCAGGCCCAAAAGCTTATCGCTCATTGTAGGAATCGACGAGACCGCGTTTTGATTGAACTTCTCTACGGTACGGGATGCCGCATCAGCGAAGTTACTGAAATCCGCCTGGAGAATATTGATTTCAAGGCCCGAACGATACGCGTCTTCGGCAAAGGCAGGACTCGAATCGTTCTGTTCGGCAAGAAGGCAGAAAGGGCGATTCTGGCTTACGTTGGTGATCGACGTCAAGGATACCTGTTCACCTCAGACCTGCCTCCGCAATGGGGTACCGTCCTTCGAAGAGACAAGTCGTGGATCGGAAAATGGATGGACTACGGCGAAGAAGGCGGCAAACCAAGAGTGAAACAGAGATGTCTCGGTCGTATTGCAACTATGTCTTTTTGGGAAGCACGGGGCCGACTTTCGAGTCTGCTCCGGCACGAACACGCACGTCGTCCAGATCGTGAAAGACCTCCGCGCCCGGTGACGCTTCAAACGGCGGTTGCCAAGGTCGCGCTTCTTGCGGGGCTGGGCAATGTCACCCCTCGAATGTTGCGTCACACCTTTGCGACCCATCTCTTGGACGGTGGCGCAGATATCCGGGTAATTCAAGAACTCATGGGACATGCTTGGATTCAAACCACTCAGGTCTACACGCAAGTGAGCAGGGAAAGATTAGCAGCGACCTTCCGTAGTTGCCATCCGAGAGGAGCTTAAGAATGGGAAGGCACTCGGGAATGGGGAAACGGAATCACGCGGCTCGCGGAAGCTTCACCCCACGCCTTTCCGAAAAGCAGATGGACTCACTTATTTTCCAACCGTGGTTTCTCCCTCGATCCACCTATCTAGCAATCGCAAGATTAGTCCCGCGACAATACGGGCTCAGGATGCGCGACTATTTCAACCGATACGGTTGCATGTGCTGTCGCAGCAGGACTCGGCTACACGCAGCACACGGAATGTGCAAGCAATGTCACACCGAAGTTGCGAGACGACTTCGGCGTTGTTGGAAAAAGCGCCTTAGACTTCTTAACGAGCAGGCACAGAAACACGAGATCAAAAATATCGTTGCAAATGCCAAGACTGCGCATGAACTGCTTCAGGACTTAATTCCTCCCACACTCAAAGCAAACCGATCGAACAGAAAGATGAACTTTGCAATAAACCCTGCGGCGGACCTCGGAGCCCTGGCGAGCCGAGGGAGGGAGCGATAACGACATAGTGCTGGCGATTATCTAAATCTCGGAGACAAGGCTTCGTAGACAGGGTTAGAACGTTCGGGCTCGGTCCGCCGCGCCTTGGGACCACCGGGCCTTCTGCGAGAAAATCTCGCGAGCAGTTTCCCCGCTAGCTTCTCTTGACGAAAAAGTTCCAAGTCCAAACGCTGGCGCGGAAGATGCCGCGCACGGCGTTTGACGGATACCATCATTTGCTTCTGTATTCGCGGGTAGCACTGTTGGCACATCCCGTTGGAGTGGTGCGTGGATTCAGCCCCGCATACTAGGCATCCGTAATCTTCGAAGAAGTAACGCATCTTCTTCCAGAATATCGGAGGAACAAGGCCGTGGATTTTATACGCGACGCGCTGCGGCAGAAACCATGGTTGAAACAGGACAGCGGGAGGGATTGTGCAGCCACTGTGTCTTACTGGACTGTCCGTTGCGCCGGACCTCCCTGCATCACCGCTATGACGCTTGGTCATTAAGACCCTCTCTAGGATGGCAACGTTCAAAGGTCTCTGCCAAACGATCTGGACCAATGCGTGTGTACTTCATTGTCGTGCTAATCCAAACATGCCCGAGCAGCGTTTTAATTATTTCCATGCCCGCACCGTGATCATACAAATGCGTGGCAAACGTACGTCGAAGCGTATGCGGTGTGACGTTTCTGAGGCCCGCACGCTCCGCGATGTCTTTCACCGAATGCTGTATTGCCATTTTCGACAAAGAATATGTCCGGAATGGGCGAGTTATGGGGCGGGTAGTCATGAGGGCTTCATGTTTCTTCTTAGCAGCGTCGACTGATAGCTCATCCACCCGCCCAATTTTTTCTCGCCTGCGGAGGGCTTTTTCTCCCTCCCCGCGATACTCCCTCCATATCGAAAACCAACTTCCGTGATGAGTTGTTACGCATCCTTTTTGGAGAGGCAGTTCCTTTTGGAAAACTATCCCACTCTTGCGTTGGCCAATGTAGGCTCGCAACGCACCGATCGCGCTTGGAGTTACCAGCACGATGCGCCTCTTTCCGAGTTTCCCAACTACTTCTGCTATTTTTGCCTCGAAGTCAATATCCTCGATCCTGAGCCGGGCAACCTCACTCAGCCTACAGCCGGTGCCATAGAAAAACTCGATGAGAGCTCTGTCACGCGGCGTACGGGTCGCCGCGAGCAATCGATGGACTTGGGATTTACTCAGCGGGGTAAGACTCTTGAAAAAGGGCCTGCGAAGCCTCACGAAACGTGGCGCGACGTAGTGGACAACTCCTCCTAAATGCAAAAAATCGTAAAACAGAGGTAGAGTTCCGAGGTCTCTGTAAACCGCGGATAGAGATGCGCCATCCTCGGAAACGTAAGCAATATATCTCCTGACGTCTGTGTGGTCCGCGTCTGCAATAGACTTATTACCCATGAATTCAACGTACTGTCGTATGGTTCTTCGATATATATGCTGCGTGGTCCTGGCATAGTGCATGGCGACCATCCACTGATCGTATCGTCTGGCGAGGCTCCGATTGAATCGGGCGTAAGAATGCATTCATCTCCTATTGATTCAGCATCTGGATGTGATTCGCCGTGCAAGATATGAGCGTTGAGTTTCACGCGCAAGGAGACGAATGTTTCTAGCTCAATTAGTACAAATGTCCTCGTCCTGAGGGAAGGTAAATGCTGATGTGGTTAGTACGGATTGAAAGGCAACCACCAGAAGCGTAAGACAATCATGCTTCCGAACGCGATTTCGGCGACCGCTTTCCCAAGATGCGCAGCCGAATTGCGCTCCGGTCAGACGGGGGCTGTTACTCCGCCACGTAACGGCCCCAGTCAAGGATTCTCCCGTTTTGACAGCCACAAGTACCCCGCACCAAAGTAAGTGATTCGAAGGTACATTAGAGAGGGAAGGGCTTCACCCTCGTGTATTGCGTTTCTTCTCCGCAGCCCCCAGTGATTTGCACTGGCATGGGTTGACTCCTGATTATGTCGTATCAGTAACCATAGAAGTGAGGAGTGTATTGTTCTGCACACGTTTTCCGACTCTATTGGAATACCCTCGCTGCGGGCAGTCTCACCGGTTCCGGGTGTCAGTTAACGAAGGGGCTGCCTCCGGCCAAGCTGAGTTGAATACGAGTTCAAACGGGATTCTGGGACGACCGCTCCGGGAGAACTATGCATAGGAGACAGGATGGCCTTTCTTTGATTGTTGCGCCGGCGATGTCTTTCAGGTCGCCCGCACAAACTGCGCGCAAACAAAGGGGTTCTCGCTTGGAGTTGGCGAACCCATCTGCCTGGCCTCTGGTTCAGCGAACGCTTATTTTGATCATAATTTCCCTCCTACCCTTTCTAAACCCAATTCATGTGCTGGCTCAGGATAAGCCCGATACTCCAGACTTGTTGGACAAGAGTCTTGAGGATTTGATGTCCATCGAGATTGACTCCGTCTCTAGTGCGTCCGGGTTCAAGCAAAAGGTTACGGAAGCGCCGGCCTCTGTCACCATCATCACATCCGAGGAAATCCAAAGATACGGCTACCGGACTCTTGCTGACATCTTAAGGAACGTCCGCGGCTTTTATGTCTCTTATGACCGGAATTATAGCTACTTAGGAGTTGCGGGGTTTGGACTTCCGGGACAATACAACAATGGCATCACATTATTGGTTGACGGCCACCGCCTTAATGACAACATTTACGATGGGAACCTGCTTGGAACGGATTTTCCGATCGATGTAGACCTGATTGACCGTGTCGAAGTCATCCGAGGCCCTAATTCCTCCCTTTATGTCGCCAGCGCCTTCCTAGGTGTCATCAACGTCATCACAAAACGGGGGCGGGATTTACAAAAGGTGAGTGGGGCAGGGGAGGTGGGCAGTTACGGTACGTACCAAGGCCGCCTTAGCTACGGCAATAAGTTCAATAACGGTTTGGATCTGCTTCTTTCCGGCTCCTCCTATGATTCCCGTGGACAGGACCAGCTTTTCTTCAAGGAATTCGACAATCCCGCCACCAATAACGGCATTGCCGTGAACGCGGACGATGACCAGTTTCACCAGTTTTTTGCCAGCGCCTCCTGGGGTGGGTTCACGTTGCACGGAGCGTTTGGATCACGGGACAAGGGGATTCCGACTGCTTCGTACGGAACCATCTTCGACGTCACCGGAACGCACACGATCGACGCACGCGGCTACGTGGATCTGCAATACGATCGCGAGGTGGGCCACGGGTGGAACCTCGCCAACCGAACGTATTACGATCAGTACAACAACGATGGAACGTATGTTTACGATTACTCCGATTCGGGGGGGCCTTCCCGAGTTTTGAATGAAAACTTCGCCCACGGGAAATGGTGGGGGGACGAGGTGACCCTCTCCAAACAGATACGCGAAACGCAGCGTTTAACCGTCGGTTCCGAGTTCGTGGACAACTTTCAGCAAAATCAGGGAAATTATGATCTTCAACCCTTCGTCCAATATTTTAGCGACCGCAGGACTTCAAACACATTCTCAGTCTACGCTCAGGATGAGATTCACCTTCGCAGAGACCTTATATTGAATTTAGGCCTTCGCTACGACTATTATTCCACCTTTGGCGGTACAACGAACCCACGCGCCGCACTGATTTACAATCCTTGGACTAAAACAACCTTCAAGTTTCTTTACGGCCAATCCTTTCGTGCCCCTAACATGTTTGAGCTTTTCTATGATGCGCCCGGAAACGAAGCCAATCCGTCCTTGCGGCCCGAGACACTCAAGAGCACGGAGCTGGTATGGGAGCAATCTTTTGCAAACCACTTCCGAATGACTGCATCGGGATTTTATTATCCCATCCATAGGCTGATCAGCGAGCAAGTCGATACCGCAGATGGAAATGCCTTTTTCACCAACGCAGGATCGCTAAACCTTCGAGGTCTGGACGTTTCGTTATGGAGAAGTTTCCCGGGTGGCCTGGAAGGCACCGCTAGTTACACTTTTCAGGATGCAGTGAGCCCGGGCGCTCAGGTTCCCGTCACCAATTCTCCGAAACACCTTATCCAGGCAGGCATTAGCGTGCCCTTGGTCAAACAAAAGGTTTTCGCGAGTATGGATCTTCAGTACCTCAGCAAGAGAGCAACCCTAGCGGGCCAATATTCGGGAGCATATGCTGTTACCAACTTCACCCTTTTCACCAGAAATATTTTTAAAGGCTGCGAAGTCTCGGCAGGCCTTTACAACGTGTTTAACCAAGATTATGCCGACCCTGGCGGCAACGGCCTTGCGGAGGATACTATCCCTCAGGACGGGCGAAATTTTCGAATCAAAGTAGGATACCAATTCTAAATCGCAATGATGAGCATTCGTCTGCAAAAACGCGGTGATTGGGGTTCGGGGGGTGGTTGGCGTTTCATAATGGGGGTTGATTCGCGCCAAATTCGGCGAGCTTCCTTCTCCATAATCGTCGCCGGCTGGCTTTTCTTGGCTTCTTCTCCAACAGCACATTCGCAGAATGAGGAAAGCGTGGAATACCCGGTTAAACTCGCCTTCCTGTATAACTTTACGAAGTTTGTCGAGTGGCCACCTGACTCATACCGCAACCAAGGCTCGCCCCTGGTGATGTGCATCGTTGGCGATGATCCATTCAGCCCAGATCTTGAGGGAGAGTTACGGACCAGGACAGTGGGGGGGCATCCGGTCGAGGTTAGGACGATGAGACCAAACGACAATCTGAGCATCTGCCACATAGCATTTGTCCCTGCCACGGAGAAAGATCAAGCCGCCAGGATTGTGAGGGGTCTGAAGGGATCAAGCACTTTGACGGTTGGTGAAACCGAAGGGTTCGCTGCCCTGGGCGGGATTATCAACTTGACGGTCGAAGGAAACAAACTTCACTTCGAAGTCAACCTGCCTGCTGCAGAACGCGCCGGCCTGAAGATCAGTGCGAAGCTGCTCTCCTTGGCCAAGATCGTGCACGACGAAGGGCCTTCGAAGGGAGACTGAGATGCGTTCGCACGAGGATTTATCGATCCGGCAGAAGCTTCAGGGCATAATCCTGATTACCTCTGGCGTTGCCCTGCTCGTAGCATCTGCCGTGCTCACGTTGTATGACCGTTCTACATTCCGGCACGCAAAAGCGCAAGACCTTAGTGCCTCGGCAAGAATGGTTGGATCGAACAGTACAGCGGCGCTGAGTTTTGGCGACGCAGAATCGGCTCGGGAAGTTCTCTCCGCTCTACAGGCCAAACAGAATGTGATTTACGCCTGCATTTACGACAAAGACGACAGAGTCTTCGCAAAGTACAGTCGTGATGCGGCTGGGAGCGCTTTCCCTCCTCCTCCGGCGCAGGCTCAATCAACCACAATCGTCGGACGGAATATGCTCCTTTTCCAGCCGATCATCTTAAATGGCGAACCCATCGGCACGATTTTCGTCGAGGCAGATCTAGCTGACCTCCGTGAGCGTACGGCCCGGTTTGTGGAGATTGCATTCCTCGTACTACTTGCTTCGTTGGCAGTCGCTTTCGTGATTTCTTCGCGGCTGCAGCGTGTCATTTCAGGTCCGATTCAGGAACTGGCGAGCACGGCGTCGTCAGTCTCCGCCCACGAGAACTATTCCGTTCGCGCAATCAAAAGAGGCAATGACGAGATTGGTCTTCTCTTTGACCAATTCAACAAAATGCTCGACCGAATTCAGCAGCGGGATGTCGCGCTGCAGGAGGCGCATGACGGGCTCGAAAGGAGAGTCGCGGAGCGGACGGCGTTTCTTAATGCCCTCATCGAGAACAGTCCACTCGCCATTATGGTATCAGATTCTGACCATAAGGTTCAGTTGTGTAACCCAGCGTTTGAGGCACTCTTCCAGTATTCGCGGCAGGAGGTCGTGGGGAAAGGCATCACCGCGTTGTTTGCTGATGGTGACCTTTCGGAAGCCCGCAGTGCTTCTCGATTAATGTCCGACCAGATAGCAGTCCACCTAGTGACGCGTCGACGGCGAAAGGACCAAAGCTATGCGGATGTTGAAGTTCACACCGTGGGCCTGATGGTCAAAGGCGAAATCGCCGGTTCGCTGGCCATCTATCAGGACATTTCTATCCGGAGACGCGCCGAAGAACAGATGCAATTGGCGAAGGAAGCAGCTGAAGCGGCGAGCCTTGCGAAAAGCGAGTTTTTGGCCAACATGAGCCATGAGATCCGCACGCCGATGAATGGAATCATGGGCATGACGGAGCTCGTTCTCGATACAGAGTTGGACGGCGAACAACGCAACTATTTGAATTTAGCAAAGGTATCTGCTGATTCCCTGCTGTCCCTGATCAACGATATCCTCGATTATTCAAAAATTGAGGCTGGCAAGCTGGAGATCGACGCAATCGATTTCAATTTGGGCGATAGTCTTGGCGACACGATGAAGACGCTGAGCCTCCGCGCGCACCAGAAGGGTCTCGAGCTAGCCTTTGAGATTAATCCCGATGTCCCGGATGCACTCGTGGGAGATCCCGGGCGTTTGAGGCAAATTATCGTCAACTTGGTTGGCAATGCCGTCAAATTTACCGAACAAGGTGAAGTGGTTCTACACGTAGAGACGACGTCCAGGACGCAGGACGACATCCACCTCCACTTTACCGTCGCTGATACGGGAATCGGCATTCCTGCAGAGAAACAAACCACCATCTTTGAGGCTTTTAAGCAAGCTGACGGTTCGATGACCCGCAAGCATGGTGGAACAGGGCTGGGTCTGTCGATTTCGTCCAAACTTCTGGAACTGATGGGTGGACGAATTTGGGTCGAAAGTGATGCCGGACAAGGCAGCCGCTTCCATTTTATTGTTTGTTTTGGATTACAGAAGAAACCACCAAGAACCATCGTACCGAGGGACCCAACGACATTGCGCGATATGCGAGTGCTCGTTGTGGACGACAACGCAACCAATCGACAAATCTTGTTAAGGATGCTTGAGAACTGGCATATGACACCCACGGCGGTGGACAGTGGAGCAAAAGCAATTGTTACTTTGAGGGAGGCGAAAGGCATAGGGAGAACTTTCCCTCTTATTCTCCTGGACGCCCAAATGCCCGACATGGACGGATTCGCATTGGCTGAAGCCATCAAGCGGAACCCGGACTGGCGGACGGCCACCGTGATGATGTTGAGTTCCGCCGGACAACGCGGGGATGCCATTCGCTGCCGCGAGCTTGGTATTGCCGCCTATCTGACGAAGCCCGTGCGTCAGACAGAACTGCTGGATGCCATTCTAATTGCGCTCGGAACGCGGACCGAAAGGAAAACCACGCCTGCGCTGGTTACTCGCCATACGCTGCGGGAGAATCGAAACCACCTTCATATTCTTCTTGTCGAGGACAATGCCGTAAATCAATTGGTCGCCCTCCGATTATTGGAGAAGTACGGATACACCGTAGGGGTAGCCGGAAATGGCAAGAAGGCCTTGGACGCCCTTGAGAAGGGGCAGTATGACCTCATTTTGATGGACGTGCAGATGCCGGAGATGAACGGATGGGAGGCAACTCAGGCAATAAGAGAAAAGGAGAAGATAACCGGCGCGCATATCCCCATCGTCGCGATGACCGCACATGCCATGAAGGGCGACGAAGAACGGTGCCTGGCGGCGGGAATGGACGCATACTTGACCAAACCGATTCGCACGCAAGAACTGCTGGCTGTGCTTGATGAAGTCGGAAGCCACAAGGTGGGTACCCAGGTTCCCTTCAACTCGCCGTCCTCAAGGCCCACCACAGATGCCATCGACCTGATGGCAACTCTCGAACGGCTTGACGGGGACCAGGGCTTATTCCAAGAAATAGCCCAAGTGTTCAAAGAAGACTGTCCGAAAATTATCGAAAAAATGCGACGCGCGATCGTCGTACACGACGCGAAGAGCCTGGAAGGCTGTGCTCACACACTTAAGGGATCATCAGCCAATCTAGGTGCACTCGCAGTTTCCGAAGCGGCCGGAGAAATCGAACGACTAGCTCGTACGGATAATGTAGAAAGTACAAGTGGACAGTTCAGAGTTCTTCAGGAGGAACTTGAAAGAGTGTTTTCTGAACTCGAATCTCTCCGCACACAATGACAGATTTCTTTACTCCACGAAGGGATTATCAGAGCAGGACAGCGCCCTCGACGCGTCTAGTGGAATGAGGCATGAAGTGAAAAGCGCAGGAACATCTAAGAAGAAGATACTCATCGCCGATGACGATCCCGTTTCGCGCCTTCTTCTCGAAAACTTTCTCGTTAAGTGGAATTACGATGTGACCGTCGTCACTGACGGAACGCAGGCTTTGCGAATTCTCGAGAGCGAAAACTCGCCGCGCATGGCCGTATTGGATTGGATGATGCCTGGCATGGAAGGCATCAAAATTTGCCAGCGCATTCGCGAGCGCGAGTCAGGCCACTATATCTACTTGTTGTTACTGACGGCGCGCAATGAGAAGCAAGACCTTCTCAGGGGTCTCGAATTTGGTGCCGACGATTACTTGACGAAACCTTTTGACGCTCAGGAACTTCGTGCGCGACTTCATGTAGGACAACGTATTTTGGACACGCAAAACGCCCTGATCTCAGCCCGGGAAGAACTGCAGTTCAGGGCTACCCATGATGGTCTGACGGGTATTTACAATCGCGGTATGGCGCTCGATGCCATTCGCCGCGAACACTCCCGGATGGAGAGGGAGCACATGTCCTTTGGAGTTATACTGGCGGACCTAGATCACTTCAAGAATATCAATGATACATACGGGCACCTTTGCGGGGATGCTGTCCTGAAAGAAGCAGCGAGGCGAATGTGTGCTAGCGTCCGGCCGTACGACACTGTCGGCCGCTACGGTGGAGAGGAATTCCTTATTGTGGCGCCTTCAGCCGATGGCGCGGGGACCCTGGGGTTGGCGGAACGAATGCGCACAGCTATCGACGCACACCCGTTCGCGACAGATTCTGGTGACATACCCGTCACTGCCAGCTTTGGCATTGCAGCCAACGTTGGCGCAAAACCACTCAATTCAGATGAACTTCTTGTGCTTGCCGATGCGGCACTCTACCGCGCGAAACAGCAAGGGCGCAATCGATCGGAACTTGCCGCACCGCCAGAGCTCTCGATTCCATTGTGTACGTCAACTGCAAAACCGTAAGTTATCGTGGGACGCGGAGATACGCCACCGCCCGGTCAGGCTCTTCACCAACTATGTCCTCAATGAAGTCGCCAGCCAGTTGGGAATCGTCCTGGGCGAGTGATTCTGAAATAATCCACGCCCGGGCACGTCCGGCAGGCTGAAGTTCCACTGCACCGTGGAGGTATAGTCGGGTGAGGTCAAGCCAGGGTCACCGCTCGCTTAGAACAACGTGGTTTCGGTTTGCTCTATCACTCAAAATGAGTAAAACGAACGAGACCAGGACACGTGTCGATAAGCTACAGCTCATCCAAAAATTGTGGATAGAGTTGCGGCACGCGAGAGGGGACACCCCCGAATACCAGAAACTCATGAATAAGATTAGATTTCTGTCGATTGAATATTGACCAGCCCGAGTTTTTATACCAGTTCGAGTGAGAGAGTTTACATCACTGATCGGACCTGATCGGACCGGCTTTTCTATACCACGTCTAGGGTGAGTTTTCGGCTGTTCGTAACCCAAGGAAATCGTGGCTAGCCACGATTTCCTTGGCGAATTCGTTGGGCGTCTTCTCCCCGAGAGCCCTGTGAGGGCGACTCTCATTATATTCCGCACGCCAAGTCTCTACGATCCGTTGGGCTTCCGTCAATGACGTGAACCAATGTGCGTTCAGACATTCTGCCCGAAATGTTCCGTTGAACGATTCCACGAAAGCATTATCTGTCGGTTTTCCCGGTCGGGAAAACGCCATTCGCACTCCATTCTGATAGGCCCACAGATCCATCGCCTGACTGGAAAACTCGCTCCCGTTGTCACAGTAAACAAACTTCGGAACTCCGCGTTGGATTTTGATTCGGCTTAGCGCCAACACCACATCTTTGCCTTTCAACCTCTGTTCTGACTCGATCGCCAAGCATTCCCGAGTATAGATATCCACGACGGTCAGCGAACGGAACCTTCTCCCGTCCGCTAATTGATCTGCCACAAAGTCCATCGACCACACCTGATTCGGCCCCGTTGGATGAAAGCGTTCACGGCGATGCTCAGCCACTCGACGATGGCGTTTCCGCCGCTGGTGCAGCGTTAATCCCTCTTCCCGATAGAGGCGTTCTACCAAGTATTTGCCCACTTTCCAGCCCTCGCGGTTCAGCAGCACACGGATCTTCCGATATCCGTATCGCACTCGCGTTTGCGCGATCTCCCGGATGCGCATCCGAAGAGCGATCCGTGGGTCTTTGTGGCCGCGATATCGGAATGTCCCGCGATTCAACCGGGCTACCCTACATGCACGCCGCTCGCTCACCCGGTAGCTGCCATGCAGGTACTCGACGACCTGCCGACGCCGCGAGGGCTCTAGAATTTTTTTGATAGAACATCCTGCAACATGGCCTTGTCGAGCGTCAGATCGGCGACCAATTGCTTCAACCGGGTGTTCTCTTCCTGAAGTTGCTTGAGCTGACGAACCTGGTCGACCTCCAATCCGACGTATTGCTTCTTCCACCGATAGAAAGTCTGTTCGGAAATCCCAACCCGCCGGATCAACTCCGCCAGCGGCACTCCTGCTTCGGCCTGCTTTATCACCGTCACAATCTGTTCGACGTTGAATCGTTTCTGCTTCACGGCAAATCCCCCTTTTTCAGGCCTAGATTTTGCCGGAAACTAACCTTTGAGGTGGATCAAAAATACCGGGGCCGCTCAATTCGAGGTGGTTTTAAAAAACTCCAGGGCGAGACAGTATTAGCGTCTCGGCGTGAGCCGTAACAGGGAATTTGCATTCCCTGCTCGTTCCCTGTTCGATCCCTGTTCCGATTCGTCAAAAAAACGCAGATTTCGCGCCAAGGTATTCTCTGGCAGGTACTTATCCCGCAAGGGTTGCGAAATAAGAAGGAAATTCCCTGTATTTTTCCCTGTTAGCAGGGAATTGGAGCGGAGAAAGGTTCGCACGCGACTGCATCCTCCGCCAATCAGTCCGTTACTTTCCTCTCTTCCGATGTCTTCTGTTCGAAATAGTGATTTTGCGGGCCGTAATGCGAGAATTTGGCACCCAGCTCTATGCCCTGATTCTCTCCAACTCGATAATGGGGGCTAATCCGGACGCATTTCTCTGAACCAAGGTCCAGTGGTGGAGTTCTATTTCGCGATTCCGGCAAAAGCGTGAATCGGTCTATAAGAGAGCCGCGTGTCTTTGCGTCGACAATCCCTCACCCAATTGCTAGGATCTCGGCGTGGGTGACCGGAGACTCTTATCGCTACTCGTCGCTCTGTTGCTTCTCTGGACTGCGTCTGGAGTCTTCGCTTGCACGTTGTCTTGCGCCCCCCGCCAGTATTGTCCCTGCTGCCAACCGACGAAACACTCGCAGCCGAGCGCACGCGCAGCTCTTTCGCTTGAGAAATTCTTAACCTCAAGCATAGCCGATCAAATCAATTGGAGCTTGCAAGAGGCAGTCGGGAAGGTAAGATTTCCGCAGATTCAAATCAGATGTGAATCTAACATCTGCTATCTGGGTAGGGACGAGGCTCCCACGTTGCGTGGTGCAGATCACCCTCGCCCACCGGACTCTCATCTAGCGTTTGCCGCAAGCGGAGTCCTAGTCCATCTGTCGTTAGGGCATTATTTCCATGCAACAGCTGAGAACTCTGTCCGTGTCAGTACTCCTCTTTCTGTAGGCCTGCGAATCTAGCCTCACTTCGAATAGTCAGCCGCTTTCCCCCCAGACACGCTTCTTCCACTATTTGACGTTAACCATTGAGGAGCTTTTCATGAAGGCACATGGCGTTGTGATTGCCGGCTTTTTACTATTCGTGCCACTGGTGGCCGCGCAGCAGGCCAAAGACGACCAGCAGAAACAGCAAGATATGCAGAACATGCCTGGAATGGACATGAGCCAGATGCCCGGCATGAAGATGGGCTCCAACAGCAGCATGAACATGCAGCCGCAAACATTTGTGCAGGAAATCTTGGCCCACGCTACTTCCGGCACATCCGCTGAGCCTGATTCCACTCCCGCGCCGATGTTAATGAGAACCGCGCACGCCTGGACGCTCATGTTTCATGCGAATGCATTCGCGCTCGACGAGCAGCAATCCAGCGTCCGCGGCGGCGACAAATTTTTCTCCACGAACTGGTTCATGGGCATGGCTCAGCACGACGCGGGCCCGGGCAAATTCACCATTCGTGCCATGCTCACTCTCGAACCCGCTACCATCACCGGCGAACGCTACCCGCTGCTCTTTCAGCAGGGCGAAACCGCCTACGGCCTTCCCATCGCCGACGGACAGCACCCGCACAACTTCGTCATGGAACTCGCCGCGCTTTACGATTGGAAGGTCGGCGACGACATGCTTCTCTCATTCTATGCCGCACCGACCGGCGATCCCGCGCTCGGTCCAACCGCGTATCCGCATCGCGCCTCCGCGGCCGAAGATCCAATCGCGCCGCTCGGCCAT
>Ga0206995_1045_pt1 | contig 20264 bp, 28 predicted proteins | sample Alteio_BWMinCont_5_FD_153480 | JGI IMG/M metagenome (GOLD analysis project Ga0206995, IMG submission 153480) | Enriched cells from forest soil in Barre Woods Harvard Forest LTER site, Petersham, Massachusetts, United States -... | ecosystem: Environmental > Terrestrial > Soil > Temperate forest >... | reverse complement strand
AATTTCAGGAACTTGTCGCTGGCCAGGGCGGAGGCGATGCTCTTCTGTTCGCCTTGGCGTGGGCTGTGGTTGGAAAAATTGCCGATCACGGCGAGATATTCGGTGACAATAGCGGTATTGCCGACAAGGCAGGCGTTGGGAAATACCGGGTCTGCGGCAATCGCCCTGACTTCGACCCCGCATTGTTTCAGGGCCTCGACATATTTCTGGTGTTGCTGAAGCGCGCGTATGTCATCCGGCACGCCGATGGCAGCAGCTGCTGAGAGGTTTTTGCCGGGCTGGCAGACAATAGCGTGGGAGATGCGGTCGAATATCTCTGCAGGTGCCATGTCTGTTAAGACTCCTTAACCGTTGCTCAATATTTTGCTATCTATATATAGATTAAGTATCACACTTTTTCGTAAATTTCCAGCAAGATGTTGATTAAGTCCGGTTTGTTGACGTATCCGGCTTTTACTTGTAGAAGGGACGTTATACCTTTGTATAGCTGGAAAAAACGATGTTCCCGGAGATTATCTCTCATATCAGCCTGATACTGACGTTGCTTGCTGTCGGCGGCGCGGGCGGGTTCCTGTCCGGTCTACTGGGTGTGGGCGGCGGCATTATTTTCGTACCGGCGCTTTATTTTACCCTGACAACCTTTGCGCCCGAGGCCGGGCATGTCATGCGCGTCTCGATCGGGACCTCGACGGCGCTGATCCTGGCGACGGGCGCGTCATCGGCCTTCTGGCATCACAAGAAAGGCGCAGTCGATTTTGACATCATTAAAAGCTGGGCGCCTGCGGTTGTGGCCGGTGTTGCCGTGGGCACTTATTTTGCGTCCACCGTCAACGGCGATTTTCTCAAACAGCTTTTCGCCTCTCTTATGCTGCTTATCTGCGTTTATATGGCTGTATCGAAGGAACCGCACGCAGAGGCCCAGGGGCATCGCATTTCAAAAATGATACAAAGATTTTTTGCCGCATTTGTTGGCATGATTGCGGCGCTGTTGGGCGTGGGCGGATCCATACTGAATATCCCGTTTATGACGTATATGGGCATGTCCATGCGCAAAGCCGTGGGTACGGGCGGCGCGCTCGCTGTCGTGATCTCGCTGCCCGCGATGGTGGGTTATATCATGACAGGATGGGGTGCGCAGCAGTTACCGCCTTATTCTCTCGGCTACGTGAACTGGCTGGCGCTGCTGATCATTCTGCCGGTATCGATGGTGCTGTCGCCCATCGGTGTGAATGTATCGCACAAACTGCCGCGAAATACCCTGCGCCGCATTTTTTCTGTCGTATTGATGATCGTTTCGCTGCGCATGTTTATGAGTTGAGGGAATATCAATGACACGACCACTTGCTCTCTGGTTATTCGTTTGTGCCGCCATGTTGTTCCTCACAACACAGGTGGGAGCGGTGACACGGCTGACGGAATCGGGGCTTTCCATCGTCGAGTGGAAGCCGCTAACGGGCGCTGTGCCGCCGCTGGGGGATATCGCGTGGGACCGCGAGTTCACGCTCTATCAGGATAGCCCGCAATACCGGCAGGTCAATAACGGCATGAGCCTTGAAGAGTTCAAGCATATCTATTTCTGGGAGTGGCTGCACCGGCTGCTCGATCGCGTGCTTGGCCTGATCTATTTCGTCCCTCTGGTATTGTTCTGGAAGAAAGACCAAATTCCTGCTCCGGCAAAAAAACCGTTGCTGGGTATATTCGCGCTGGGGGCGATGCAGGGCGTACTGGGGTGGGCGATGGTCAGAAGCGGGCTGGTTGACCGTCCCGCTGTGAGCCCTTATCTCCTCGCCGCGCACCTCATGCTGGCGGTAACGATCTTTTGCTGCATGCTGCGCATGGGTTTTATTTTTAGCGTGACGCGGGAGGCGGAGGCGTCGGCGCTTATGCCGTTGCGCAAGATCGTGCGTGGCGCGGTGGCGATGGTTGCGATCACGATGGTCTGGGGTGCTTTCACAGCGGGCCTGCGCGCCGGGCAACTCTATAACGACACATTCCCGATGATGGGCAATCACCTGTGGCCGGGAGAGATGTTCCATGATGTACCGTGGTGGAGCAACTTTTTTGCAAACCCTGCAGCAGTGCAGTTCACTCACCGCGTGCTGGCAGTACTGACCTTTTTCAAGCTGCTGCTGGTCGCAGTGCGCGGGCTTTCACTAAGGGCAACACCGCGTTTGAATTGTTTGCTGGCCGCACTTCTGTTTATGGCTTTCACGCAGGTCAGTCTCGGCGTCGCCACGCTGCTGACGCACGTCAACATTGCCACCGCCACCCTGCATCAGGCGGGGGCTTTAACAATAATGGCGTTACTGATGGGACTGCTGCATAACATTCCCAAGGGAAGCACACATGCAATTCATTGACGCGCATAACCCGTTGTTTGTGTACTATGCTTCGGCTTTGTTGATGGCTGTGCCGCTTGCGCGCATTTTTATGAGAGCAGGGTTTAAGCCATACTGGGTTGTATTGCTGGGTGTACCTGATGCCGGCCTTATTTTATGCCTTGCGGCGTTAGCTCTTGGCAAATGGAGGAGAGTGACGTGATACACTATCTCGGCCTGCCGCAATGGGGCGAATATCTGCTGGAAGGCATACTGATTTTTGTCGGCATCGCTGCTACCGCCGTCGTGCTGACTCGCACCGGGCGCAATCCGTACTTCGCTTTTCTGCTGATGGTCCCTTTCGTACAGATCGCCGCCGTCTGGTATCTCGCCTTTTCCGCGTGGCCGAAGTCGTTGAAAAAAGCTGATTAAGAGGGAACCTTTAACGCATCTGGTGCGTTTTTATGTTTTTAGTTGACATTAATCACTTGTTAACATAACATATAAACATATTAACAAAGTTTCCGGGTGATTCGGCCGGGAAACCCGGAAAAGTTAACAAAGAGGAGAATGAAGATGTTGTGGAAGTTATTTAGGTCTGATGAGAAGGTTATGAAGGCGCTGAAGCAGCTTGGCACGGGGTATGATATTTCGCCTGACGCCCCCTGCCATATGCCCGCCAATAACGACGATGTGCCTGTGCGCTCTGCTGTCGGCGATCAGACGCGCTCGCGGCTGTGGCTGGAAGGCTGGAGCGAGCAGGACGAAGCCCGCCTCAAGGGCGGTCATTTTTGGGAAAGCTGCACAGGCTAAATGATCAACGACCCTTGCGGGGATCGTTGATGGGGTATGATTTTCCCTTAAAAACTGCTACACCTTTTCCATGAGCTTTTTTGAACAAATGGCCGGAACGGCCTTGCCCAAGGCTGAGGAAGCCGAGGTCAAGCTTGACCTATCGGATATGGACAAAGCCGCTGCGCTGCAGAAGCTCGATGCCGTGGTCAAGTATTGCAAGCGAAGCTGGGCAAAAACACTCTATGTCAGCTTCGACCCGGCGCGTGCGGATGGCATCGAGACGCTGTTTCAGCCTGTCGCGCGGTATTTCAAAGTGGAGAAGTTCAACGGCTACGTCGCCCGTGTCATCCCGCTGATGACGCCTGAAAAAGGCGGTGTCTTTGTGGAGTTTAAAATTTGACATGACAGTTTACCTCCACAACACGCTGACCCGCCGCAAGGAAGAATTCAAGCCTATCGACCCGAAGAAAGTGCGCATTTATTTTTGCGGTCCCACGGTCTACAACTATGCCCATATCGGCAATGCGCGCGCCTGCGTGGTGTATAACCAGTTGGTGAAGGTGCTGCGCCATGCTTACGGTCAGCAGCATGTGCAGTATGTGAGCAATCTCACCGATATTGATGACAAGATCATCGAAGCGGCGAAACAATCCGGCGAGAAAATAGACGTTATTACCAAAAAATACGCACAGATATATAACGAGGATATGGCCGCATTGGGCGCGGAAAAACCCGATTTTCAACCGCGTGCGACCGATTACATACCGCAAATGCTCGCAATGATCCGCAAACTGATCGATTCCGGCCATGCTTACGCCGCTGAAGGCCACGTTTTGTTCAGCGTGCCGTCATGGCCAGACTATGGCAAGCTCTCGCGTCGCAACCGTGATGATATGATCGCGGGCGCGCGTGTCGAAGTTGCCCCTTACAAAAAAGACCCCGCGGATTTCATTCTGTGGAAACCCTCGACACCGGAGCAGCCGGGGTGGGACAGCCCCTATGGACGCGGGCGTCCGGGCTGGCATCTCGAATGTTCGGCCATGAACGAGACGATCAATGGCAACCACTTCGATATCCATACCGGCGGTGAAGACCTGATCTTTCCGCACCACGAAAATGAAATCGCACAGAGCGTTTGTGCGCATGGCGGTGAAACATACGTCAACTACTGGATGCATAACGGCTGGCTCATGGTCGAGGGCCAGAAGATGGCCAAGTCCGCCGGCAATGTTGTGCTGGTGCATGATCTGATCAAGCGTATGCCGGGCGAGGCGATCCGTTTTGCGCTGCTGAGTGCGCATTATCGCCAGCCTTTCGACTGGACGGAAGAACTGTTGCAACAATGCAAGCGTACGCTCGACCGTTATTACGGATTGCTGCGTGATGTGAAGGATATTGTCGCCGCCGATCTTGATGCGCCGCAGACTGTTGTCGATGCCTTGAAAGACGATTTGAACACACCGCAGGCTTTTGCCGAATTGGCTGTTATTGCAAAAGTGCTCTCAACGGCAAAAACGGAAGCGGAGAAGGCTGAAGCTAAGGGGGGATTGCTGGCGGCTGGAAAGCTGATGGGGTTGTTGCAGCAGGATGCAGTGGCATGGTTTAAAGGCGACACTGGCCTTGAAAGCAATATTGAGGAATTGATTAACGAAAGAAATCAGGCCAAAAAGAACAAGGACTATAAAAAAGCGGATCAGATACGGCGCGATCTTGAAACCGCCGGTATAATTTTGGAAGATACGCCGACAGAAACAAGATGGAAGAGGAAGAATTAATCATGAAAAACGATCACCCCGAAATTTTTCACGTGCCCGAAGGCAAGCACCAAGTCGATTGCAACGGCGGGGGAGGGGCTTTGGGGCATCCCAAGGTTTATTACACCTTCGACGGTCAGGAGGAAGTGGTCTGCGGTTATTGCGACCGGCTGTTCACGAGGAAAAACCCCGTTGGCGCAAAGACTTATAAGAGCGCTGTTGCTTGATAGATGATGACGATGCGCTTTTCCAGCTTTATAACCGCGAGTTGATGGCGCTGTCGGCGCAAGTCGCCGCGCCCAAAACTCTTGCCCATCCCGATGCCAAAGCGACAGCCGTCAGCATTGTCTGCGGCAGCGAAGTGACAGTCGAACTTTCCCTGAAAGGCGATAAGGTGCAGGATTTTGGTTACGCAGTCGAGGCATGCTCGCTGACAAAAGCCGTTGTGGCGATCATGGCCCGCGCCATCCTCGGCAAGAAACGGCAGGAAATAGCCAGCGCCGGCGCCGCACTGAGGGATATGCTGGAGAAAAAATCGCCCCCCCCTTCCGGCGAATGGGCCGCGCTGAAAATTCTGGAGCCTGTCATCGACTATACAGCACGGCACGAAACAATTATGCTGCCGTTTGCGGCGGTAGAAAAAGCTTTCGCGGAAAGCAAGCGATCGTTGGGTTAAACATCATTTCCGCAGCGCTTATTATATTAAAATTATATTTTTGTATTTTATGCAGTGAGCTTGCAATTTAATTTTGATTTAATATTGACACATTCATAAATACCTATATATATCCCGGTCAATGGCGTAAGCGCCCAAGACATAGAAGTACAGTAACTAGAAAACTCTGAGCTATTGGATAGCTCGGTAAGTCACTAGAACTTCAATCTCATGGGAGGCCACCACTATGTTTTTACGTAGGACTAGGCGCGCTGTTGTCAAAACCCCCTCAGTTATTTTTAACAAAGCCGTACAGGTTATTAGTTTAACCAAACAGACTCTTGGTGCGACCAGACAGGTTGCTGATGTAAGCGGGCGCGTTGCTGCAAAAACTGGGCGAGGTATTGCAGAAGGGATAATAGTTACTGTAGCAACCGACTGTTTTTTAAACGGTGGCCCAATCCCTCCTGCTGAACGGATAACCCGCAGGAGGGGGTATGTTGGAGTTGAATTTGCGCTTGCTGCTGTGTCTGCTGTTACCGTCTTTGCTATGGCAGGCGCACCTGTTGCCTCTATTATACCCAGAGGTAATTTTGCTGTCGGAGCCGACACAGCTACAAGCAGCTTCGACACTCATGATCCCAGGAGACAAGAGCTACAAGATCGTCATCCACATGAGAATCAACGCCATTTCCGGCAAGAGAGAAAAAATGGAAACGGAACTGACATGCATCGCCCGCTGCGCCATGATTTGGCTGCATCCGTTGTACGCGGTGGCCTCAAAGGAGGATTCCAAAGTGTTAGATCTGCACACAAGCTGCGCGTTACAGTACACAACATTTCCGGACAAACGGCCCCGCGCCTGAAAACTGGTCAATCTGTCGTCCGCAGCTATTTAATAAAGCCCCGATAACTGCGGGTTCATGTTCTGTTGTTTCATGGCCGCGTATTTTTGCAGGCCATCCATCATTTTGGCAGCAATAAGCTCCGGCGATACGGCTGTTCTGACCGTACCTGCCGGAGCCTCTTGTGTTTGAGAGGCGCTGGTGGAGGCAGCGCCGCCCGCTTGAAGGACCGGCTGTGCAGATGAGGGAGAGGCCGGTCCTGCTCCGATTGTTCCCGTAGGTTGGGATGGGGGGAACAAGGGAGATCCTGATGTCCAGATAATATTCTTGCTGTCGCTATTACCTGACCAAATAATGTTTTTTGCGGATGCTGAAGCGCTGGCAGTTGTGCCGCTTCCTGCCGCAGGTGTCATCTGATTGAGATTCTGAGCGACCATGGTGTTCGGCGCGGTATTTGTTGGTGTTGCCGGGTTTTTGCCATGACCAGTCAGACTGGCGATGACGGTCTCACCCACGTCCTTGCCCGTGGTTTTCTGATAGGCGATATCGGCTGCGGCAACTGCACCGCCGATAACACCGCCGTAGAGGGCGTCGCCGATGAAATGCGCTCCCGGGCTGATGGTATCCCCCGTAACATGGCGATAGATCGCACTCACCACGGGGATGTGCTGCAGGGGGTTAACAACATCCCACAGGTTTTTCATGAAGCTTTTGAAAGAGCCTGTCGCGGGGGCGGGCGAGGTAGAAGCAGGTGTAGAACCAGAGGCAGAATTTGCCGTACTCTGGGCCTTCGCGGCTGCCGCTACTGATAACTTATTAAGAATACGCTGAAAGTCTGCCGCATTCTGGGTGTCATTGGAGGCGCTGCCATTTGTTTGTTGATTAACAAAGGGATAACCAATCGCCCCGGGTCTGCCAGCAATGTCAGAATACGTGTTAGCCATCGTGGTTCAGCACTCCTCACAGGGAAAACATTGCAAGGGGTATGCCAGCAGGCGGCGGCCAAATGTAAATAAAGTGTTAATTTTTTTCTGCTATACTGTAAGCATAGAATAGGCGGAATGGCTGGCAACAGGCAGGAGATGAGACATGGGTTTTGGTTTTTCGGATTCTCAAGGTCAAGGCAAAGGCAAAGAAGAAAAGACGAGTAACAAAGAAGAAAGGACTACTCATACGGGGTTTGGTTTTATCGCCGCGCAGCAACGTGCGGAGAGTGAAAAAATGGCCAAGGCTGGCGGTGGCGATAAAGACGGTAAAGACGGGCGCACCGGCAGCGCTAAACCGACGCGCGAGGGTCGCTATGACCGGGCTTCCGCCGTCGCAACGGAACAAAAAAAGCTGCGTGAAGAAGAAGAAAAGAAGAAACAGCAGCAGATACTCCGGCAGCAGGAAGAAAAGAAATTAGCCCAGAAGGCTTTTGAAGATAAGATGCGCCTGGAGCAGATGAGCGCAGACCAGAGACGGCAGGCGCAACTCGTCCATGAACAACAAGTCAGACAAATGCAACTCCTTCACGATGAACAGCTGAAGCAGTTGCAGCGCGCACATGATGAGCAACTGCACCATCAGCGCAGCATGGAGCAAGACAGGATGCACCACCAGCGTATGCACGATGACATGATGCATCACGAACGTAGCAAGGATAAGTGATTGTAAGGGCTATCCGCGGTATCAACTATGCCGGTAATTGCAGGGAGTGCAGCGGACGACTTCCTCGTTTTTTGTTTCATAGAACATGATAAAACCGCGCGCGACCGAGGCGTCGAGGTGTTCTTTGCGCAGGCCTTTCAGCAGGACAGCCTTGTTGCCGGCATCGATGATGATATCGCACGGGTTGTCCGGGCTGACCGTGAAGCTAATGGCGATTTCTTTGGCGGTGCCGAAAGCGGAGACGCAGGGCAGCATGATCGTCAACCCTGTACGCAGGGCGAATAACGCCTCGTACTTCGTAATTGTTTCGGATACAGCCTTAGAGGCTGCCTGGGATGCCTGATTCGACATATCGCTCTCCGTTCATTCACTCTTGGCAGAGTTAATTTTAGCAGAAACTCTCTTAACAAATCATTGCCGGGTATGATAAGTTTATCAAACATATGAAAAAAATCATTCTGATGCAACTGCCCGCCCCGGTGGAACAGGCTTTGATGGAGCACTTGGGGACATTCGGGGAATTCGAGACTGTTTTCGCAGGCAGTAACTCCCATGATATTGCCGCGGACGATCCTGATCTGGTTATCGCTGCGACGGCGGTGCATGTTCCCGGCTGCCCGGTGCTGCTGCTGTCCTTCGCGCGGTCCTACCGGCTGGGCGCGCTGCTGCGCCAGATCGGTCAGATGATCGCGCAGCCGGTCTTATATATCGACGATATCGCCATGGGGGAGTGCATTTTCAAGCCGCAGGAAAAAATGTTGTCGCGGGAAGGGCATGAGGATATTGCCCTGACCGACCGCGAAGTGGATATTCTCGCTTACCTCGCTCGCCACAACAGAGCGCCCGTCAGCCGCGACAGGCTGCTGAAAAACGTCTGGCGGTATTCGGAAGGCGTCGATACGCATACGCTGGAAACACATATCTACCGCCTGCGGCAAAAGATAGAAGCTTCCGCCGAGGAGCCCCGCATCTTGCTCACGGTGGAGGGCGGCTATCGTTTGCATCTGCCGGAAACGAAGGTATGATGAGGAATGAAGGAGTTTTTATGCGCCAAAAAGGCAGTATTCTTGTTTATATCCTGATCGCTATTTTTCTGACCGGCATGCTCATCGCCTCGATGACGCAGGGCGCGAAGAAAAGCGCCTCGTCCGAGCAGATCAATGAGATGATGATGTATTTGCAGCAGGATCTCAGGTCTATCCAGGCGAATATCACTGAATGCGTGGTATCGTACCAGAATAACAATTTCTGCCCGCCCAATGCCGCCGAGACTGGCGTGAGCTGTGTGTCGCAGTATGGTTCAGTGGCGCAGTCTGGCACGCCGGATTTCGGCAATTACAACGCGCCATTTCCGATGCCCAGTGTGGCTGCGGGTGGCACTGGAGTTGCGCTGACTTCCATGATATGCCCGCGCGCGCCATCCGCGACGAATACAATTTTTACCGCCAACATCACCCAGAGCCTGAAGCTGCTGCAGGATACGTCCAACTATACGGTCACTTATTACAACAATGCCACGGATGGCGTATATCTCCGCATTACCCGCGCCGTCACTGACCCCTTGTGGGCTGAGGTTCTCAACCGCCTCCCGTCGAAATATCAAACTTGCGTCACTAAGGTGACCACCGGTACAGATCCGACCGGCTTTTCTTGTGGTGCCGCCGGATGCTTCTACTACTTCATCAAACGCCCCGGTCCTGGTCCCGGGTCGCCGGTTTTGACGTGTCCTTGATTACCTTTTCAGCTGCGCCGCCGCATCGCTGATCGCGGCGATGATGGATTGTTCGTTGCGGATGGGGATGCTCGTGACGCCGTTCTGTTGCAGCAGATCGAGGTAAGCGATCACGTCATTGCCCACGGCGACGTTCTCCTGTTTGAGCAGGGCGCGGATCGCGTCTATGGAGAAGAAAGTGTCATCCTGCTTTTGTTCATCGGGAGAAGGATCCTTCTGCCCGCCCTTGTCGCGGTTTTTCTGGTCGGGGCGGTCTACGGTTTTATCGGTGGTTTCACCCTTGGCGTGCGAGGGGTTGATGAAGTTGCCTATTTTAGAGAGCATATGAAAGGACCCTTTTCTTCTTTATTGCCGAAGATTGATGATGCTTTGGTAATTCTTGTCATTGGCATCGACGCTCGATTGCCACAGCATGCTATCCTTGTTGGGTGAGTTGTCGGGCGGGTAAAGCATCATCTTTTTAACTTCCGCCACAATCGGCCAGTAGGTTTCGCCGTCGATGGTCGCTGCCGCCGACGGGTCGGCATATTTCGGTATGAGCATCAGCACCATGCTCAACACTTGGTTGTTGCCGTTGGCTGCTGCTTCAATGGCTTTGGCAGTCTCCGGATCATCCATTTTCAGCCATTGCTTGTCGGTGATATCCTGCGGCACGATCGCGTAAGACTGCCCGGCAAACTGCACGGGAAAGAAGGTTGACCCCTTGAAACTTTCAACGAAGAATCCCTGATTCTTCGCGTCATAAGGCGCCAGCGTCACTTGCGTTACCACGGTTAGCGGTTCTGTTAGCATAAGATCGTTATAGTCTTGCTTCATCTTCTGTGTCATATCCGCGAGCATGCTCGGCTGGTCGAAGGGGTTGGCGTTTTTGTAGGAGTCTTTCTGTTTCACCCAGGAGTCAAAATTCGGCGCCTGACGGCTGAGTTTATAAAAGGCGAGGGCGATGGTGTAAGGGGTGGTGGCGGTTGGTTTAGTCTCCTTTATGATCTGGGAGACCGCAGAGGCATTCCCGACGTCATCCTGCGCCGCAGCCTGCGTCAGCGGCATACAGCAGACGCAACACAAAAATATCCCGGCTAAAATTATCTTGTTCATACGGCTTTCCACCTTATGGCCCCTCTCTTAATATTATATCATAACGGGATATAAGGCGGGAGAGTTAGGCAGGATGAAAAAAGTAAAGGATGCGGAGGGGGAAAATGACAGGGACCTCTGGAACTATGTAACCCGTGGCATTAAGGCTTATAAGCCTTCCAGAACCTCCTCTTTGGCGAAGAAGCCGGTAATGCGGAAACCTGCTCCGATACGGGCAGCGCCGAAGCCTGTTTTACCCCGCAACCCGCCATCACAGGTTCCGGCCCCAAAAGGGTTTGATCGCTCCACTGAAACGAAGCTCCGGCGTGGACAATTGCCTTTGGAGGGGTGGTTGGATTTGCATGGCATGACGCAGGCAGAGGCTTTCGCGGCGCTGCACCGGTTTATCCATGCGGCGGTTATGCAGCAGAAGCGGACGGTGCTCGTCATTACCGGAAAAGGCCAGCGTTTTGAAGGGGTTCTGAAGCGCATGGTGCCGCAATGGCTGGAAGAGCCGGAGTTGGCGCAGCACATCATCGCCATCACTCCGGCGCAGCCCAAGGATGGCGGTTCCGGCGCTTTCTACCTGCGGCTCAAAAAGCCACAATGATATAATATTATGTCTAATATTAACTATTAGTAATGTTCCCGCAAATTTAAGCCGATGTCATTTAGGTTATGCTGGACTTATGGGTCGAAATAAACCATTATCCCGCGGTTACTAGAACACAACATGAACAAAGGAGAATAAAAAATGAACATCAGACAAATATTGATAGCCGTTACTGCCGCTGCTGCTTTAACCACAGCTGCAGCCATGGCGCAAAGTACACCTTCTGCCGCGCCAGCAACACCTGCCGCAACAGCTCCGACGGATCAGAGCAGCGGCCACAAGGGCAGGCACGAAATGAAATTTGAAGACCGCAAGGCTCATGCGCTCAAGCGTCTCGAAAAATCCGCTGCAACGATCCAGCAGAAGCAAGCCTGTGTTCAGGCATCGACTGACAAAGAGTCTTTGCAAGCCTGTTTCCCCAAGCGCGGGCAAGGGAAAGACAACGGGAAAGGCAAGGGCGGCAGACATAAACACGGCGGTAAAGGCGGCTCTGCTGCTACCCCTGCCGCTGCTCCCGCAGAGCAATAGAACCATTCGATAGGTATAAAAAACATCTGCCTTCGCATGGGGGGCGGATGTTTTTTTATTATCTGGATTAAGAAGCTAGCGCCTAATCAATTCTTCCCCAGCACATATAAACTCGACCTGCCGGCAAATTCATAACCGATCTTGCGGTAAATCGAATTGGCTTTGGTATTACGCGCATTGGCGTAGAGACAACACTTTTTTTTGCCCTGATCAAGCTGCAGTTTGCTGACATGCGCAACGACGGCGCTGGCATATCCATGGCCGCGGTTTTCGGGCGGGGTATAGACACGGTTGACACGCGCGATTGCATCAGTGCCAGAAACAGAGGCTTGTGCGACGGGCTTGCCATTCACAGTCCAGAACGCCATGCGCCGTGATTTGACCAGTTCCTCCGCCTGCAGCTTCGCATCCTTCGCGCTGATCTGTTCGGCTTTTGGCAGGGAGCTTTTGGAGAAAGCAACAATCCATTCCGCCACAAGCTTGACATCATCCTGCCCGGCAAAGCGCAATTCGCCTTGTACCGGCGGCGGCAGCAAGACGTTTTTCAACGTATAAATAATCTGGTCCATATACTCGATGGAGTGCTGGCCGGTAAGGTCCGTCCACTTCTCGGCGAAAACGCTGGTGACGTCGCTGGGACCGACAATGCCAGGAAAGGTGAACTTATGCTGGGCCAGAGTCTCGACCAGTTGCGCGATATCGGGGCGGCTTGATTTGCTCAGCACCAGATTATGCGGCGGCGTCTGCACGGCGGCGACCACAAACTCGCCGCTATCGGTCATGATCACGCAGCGGATATCCGCTTCCTCGCCGCGCGCGCGTTTCTTCTCCGCGTTTTGGCACAACGTTAAAATCAGGTTATGCTCGATTTCATCTTTCTCGAGGGATGCACCGCACCTGTCAAGAAAATCACGCGGATTGCTTTGGAAAGCCACTTGTATCATTAAAAACTCTTAAAATTCAGGCTGCCGCCAGCCAGGAAAGAACGGAATTCAGTCTCTGCCGTCCGGCGGCTGTTGCGCGTATATGCCGGTCGGTCACTTCCAGAAGTTTTTCATCTACCAGTCCTTTGAGACGGGCAGGATTTAAAAACTCTAAGAGCGGAGTTTGCGTTTCTTTTATAAAGGCGTCAAGGGCGATCCCTTCGCGCAGGCGCAAACCCATCATCAGTGCTTCCCAGCCGCGTTTTGAAACATCAACCATTTCAAACGGATGCGCACCATGGCCAGACTCTTTGACCCACTGCATCCATAATTCCGGCGCTTTATGCGCACGCGTCGCCCATTTTTTGCCGTTGATGGTCAGACGTCCGTGCGCACCGGGGCCGATTCCGGCGTAATCGCCATAGCGCCAGTAGACGAGATTGTGCTGCGATTCCTGCCCCGGCTTCGCGTGGTTGGAAATTTCGTAAGCGGGCAGGCCGCGTGCTTCCATCATTTGCTGCGTCAGCTCGAACATATCGGCTGCGGTGTCGTTATCAGGAATTTTTAAGTCGCCGCGCTGGTGCAGCGTATGGTACTGCGTACCTTCCTCGATGGTTAGTTGGTAGAGCGACATATGACCGGCGGCGAATTCGAGTGCTTCGGTGAGTTCTTGTCGCCAGCCCTCAAGGCTTTGATCGGGACGCGCATAGATCAGGTCAAATGAATAGCAGTCAAAAATTTCTGATGCTGTTTTTACAGCTATGAGTGCCTCTGCTGCAGAGTGCTGCCGACCCAGCTTTTTAAGATCTGCATCGCGTAGCGACTGAACACCGAGAGATACGCGGTTAATGCCTGCTGTCTTGAAGCCTTGCAACTTGTTTGCTTCAACAGAAGTAGGATTCGCTTCGAGTGTGATCTCGATGTTTTGCGGCAAACCCCACAGCCTATCCGCTTCTTCAATAATCGCCGCGACGGTTTCTGGCTCCATCAGCGAGGGTGTACCGCCCCCGAAGAAAATGGATTTTATCTCGCGTGGTCCGGTTTTTTCGCGGTAAAACCGCATCTCCTTCAGGTACGTCTCTTTCCACTCGGGATGATTGATACGTTCACGCACATGGCTGTTAAAGTCACAGTAGGGGCACTTGAACTTGCAGAACGGCCAGTGGATATAGAGGGCGAGGTTTGTCATTTAAAAATACCCCTCATCCTAGCCTTCTCCCGCAAGGGGAGAAGGAACACCACCTCGCCTACTTCCCCCTCTCCCCTCGCGGGAGAGGGTCGGGGTGAGGGGGCTACTAACGAAAACATTTGTCCATCATCTTGCTAAACGCATCCGCACGGTGGCTGGTCTTGTTTTTTTCCGCATCCTCGATTTCGCCGTAGGTGACTGTGCGGCTTTCCGGCATAAAGATCGGGTCATAACCGTGGCCTTTATTGCCACGCGGCGGCCAGACGATGTTGCCATGCGCGAAACCTTCCACCGTTTCGCAATGGCCATCCGGCCAGCAGAGCGTAAGGACGCTGGCGAAGTATGCTTTCTTGTTCGGATTATCGCCCATCTCCTTATGCACGTGTTCCATCGCCATGCCGAAATCGCGTTTGCCATCAGGCAATTCCGCCCAGTCTGCGGAATAAACGCCTGGTGAACCGCCAAGTGCTTCCACAAAAAGCCCGCTGTCATCCGCAAGTGAGATTTTTCCGGTTGCTGCAGCCACAAACTTTGCTTTCAGGATGGCATTCTCGATGCAGGTTGTGCCCGTTTCTGCCGGTGACTCAAGGCCAAAGTCCGCAGCGGATGACAATTTTATCTGCAATTCCTCACACCCGAACATCTCTGCGAACTCGGCTAGCTTTCCTTTGTTGTGCGTGGCGATCACCAGTTCGCTGCCGGAAAATTTGCGGATCATGGGTTTTTACTTCGCCAGAGTGCGGCGCTGAATCTCGACCAGCCCCTGAATGCCGTGCTTCGCCAGCTTCATCAGGTCCGTGAACTGTTCATCACTGAAAGGCCGGTGCTCGGCTGTACCCTGCACTTCGATCAAGCCGCCTTTGCCGCTCATGACAAAGTTGACATCCGCGTCTGAGTTGGAATCCTCAACATAATCGAGATCAAGCACGGCGATGCCTTTATACAGACCACATGAAACCGCCGCCACTTCATCGACGATGGGGTTTTGCTTCACCGCGCCGATCTTTTGCAAATGCGCGCAAGCCTGATGCAGCGCGATATAGGAGCCCGTGATTGCTGCCGTGCGCGTGCCGCCGTCGGCCTGGATGACATCGCAATCAAGCGTGATCTGCACTTCGCCGAGGATGCTTGCATCCACCACAGCCCGTATGGCGCGGCCGATCAGGCGCTGGATTTCCTGCGTACGGCCCGATTGCTTGCCGCGCGCTGCTTCACGATCAGTGCGGCTGCCGGTAGCGCGGGGCAGCATGCCGTATTCCGCCGTGACCCAGCCCTTGCCTTTGTTCTTCAGCCAGGAGGGCACTTTTGTTTCCACCGACGCTGTGCAGAGCACATGCGTATTGCCAAACCGCGCCATGCACGACCCTTCGGCGTGCCGCGAGAAACCGGGTTCAAGAATAATTTCGCGAAGCTGATCGGCGGCACGTCCTGAGGGGCGCATGGTGTTGTCCTTTACGTTATGTTAACACATCTTGGATGTATTGATCTTTAGCACTTCTCATACATATAGTGAAGCATGATAAACGAACTAAACGAGCGCACACGGCAGATTCTGCGGCTGGTGATTGATGCCTATGTCGAAACCGGCGAGCCGGTCGGCTCGAAGCTGATTTCGCAGAAGCCGGGCATGAAGCTCTCGCCTGCGACGATCCGCGCCGTGATGGTCGAACTCGAGGAACTGGGGCTGCTCTATTCGCCGCATACGTCCGCCGGACGCCTGCCGACGGATAGCGGTCTGACGGTTTTTGTCGAAGGGCTGATGGAAGTCAACGATCTCCCCGCCGCCGACCGCCAGAAAATTGAACGCGGCATGCAGGATGTCAAAGGACAATCGCTGCCGGATATCCTTGAACAGACCAGCAGTTTCCTCTCGGGTTTATCTTCATGCGCTGGTCTTGTTTTTGCACCCAAGGTTGAAAACCCGATCAGGCAGATCGAATTTGTGTTGCTCGCGCCGGGACGGGCGCTGGCGGTGCTTGTCACCAGCAGCGGCATCATCGAAAACCGCATGATGGAAGTGCCGCCGGAAGTGACGGCCACATCGCTGCAGCGCGCGTCGAACTATCTGAACTCGCACATCGCCGACAAAACCTTGCAGCAGGCGGCGGAGCGTATTAAAGCGGAGTTGCAATACCAGAAGACGCAGCTCGACGCGCTGACCGCGAAAGTTGTCACCGCCGGCATCGCCAGTCTCGCGCCGCAGGAAAGCGGCGGGCATTTCTTTATCAGGGGTCAGGCGAATTTGCTGGACGATGTCACGGCGCTGGAAGACCTTGATCGCATCCGCACTTTGTTCGAAGCGCTTGAAGCCAAAGAGACGATGCTGAATCTCCTGCAGGCAACGACGCAGGCTGATGGCGTAAAAATATTTATCGGCGCGGAGAACAAACTCTTCAACCATTCCGGTTGCACGCTTGTTATCTCACCCTACAAAGATCAGGACTCCCGCGTGATCGGCGCCATTGGCGTCATCGGTCCGACAAGGCTGAACTACGGGCGGATTATTCCCGTGGTTAATTATACCTCGCTAATGATCAGCAAGATTATTGGGTGAGTCGATAGGAGTAGTAATAAGATAATGAATGAGTTTTTGAGCGGCTTGCGAAATTCAGAAAGCGAAGAGGCCCTTATTGACTTCTGTAGAAAACAAGTTTTGCATGGATGCCCATTTGTTTTCAAAGCTAACGAGGAAGCACTATACGATTTTCGCAAAATGATAGCCGCTCATTTCCAAGTTAACTTTCTTGAAATTTACATTACAGGATCTGCTAAACTCGGATTTAGTCCCCATAAAGGAACTATTTTCTCTCTTGAATCAGATGTTGATGTTGCCATCGTCTCTGAAAAACTTTTTACTGAAATTATGGATCAAATTCATACGTATCAACTTGAGCTTAGAAAAGGTCGGAAATCGATTTCTGAAGCTGAATTGAAGCAGTATCATACTTTCCTTGAATATACGGCATTAGGCTGGATACGCCCTGACAAGCTGCCAACGTCTTTTAAAATTATAACATTAAAAGATAACTGGTTTAACTTCTTTCGATCTATATCGAACGGAAAATCAAGCGTCGGAAACTACGAAGTCAAGGCAGGCGTGTTTAAAACATACTCTCATTTAGAACGTTATCTAATCGAGGGTTATAAGCAGTTACAAAACCAACTAAAGGTGAAAGAAACTCATGACAAACCAAATTAAGCCCTCCGTTACCAATCCAACGATAGCGGCTACATATCAAGATATAGCCTCGAATGAACTAGAACTAAGACCTGAGTTTCAGAGAAAATTTGTTTGGACAACTGAGCACCAAGAACAATTCATTGATACTATTCTTCATGGGTTTCCATTTCCTGAAATTTATGTTTGCACAGGAGAAATGAATGTGAAAACGCTGAAAACGACACGCAAGGTTATTGATGGTCAACAACGATTGACAACCATTCGAAACTATATTGATGGCGTACAACAAAAACCCTTTGCACAGATAAAAAGTTATCAAAACTTGGAAGAAGACGAGAAAAGAGCATTTTTATCTTACCAAATCGTAATGCGCGACATAGGACAAGTAGATGATGCAACGGTTAGAGAGATTTTTCGTAGGATTAATTTAACTAAGTTTAAATTGGAAGATGTAGAAATTCATAACGCTATTTATGATGGACAATTTATTCAAACCGCTAAGGATATCTTGGGAGCTATTGAACTAGAAGGTTTTGGTGTATTTCGAGAGTCGGAATTTACGAGAATGGCTGACTTACATTTTATCCTGCTTGTGATGGCTACTATTGAAGCGGGTGGATACTTTGCCCAAGATAAAGATGTAGAAAACAAAATATCTGAATTCAACGACGATTATCCCAATAAAAGCGAGATTATAAGTTTATTGCATGAAGTGTTTTACATTATAAAGAGCATGGACCTTGAACCAGACTCTATATGGCTCAGAAAATCTAACTTTTTTACTTTAGTTGCAAGCCTTTCTTTTGCTTTAAGAACTGGCAAGCTTCCAAATGATCTTAAAGAACGTCTTTTGAAGTTCGAACAAGATATTCTAAATAACAAAAAGGCTTCCGAAACAGACTACGGAAAATATTATTCCTATATGTTCCAAGGAACCCAAAATCGTACAGCTAGGGTCACAAGATCGGATATTTTTAAAAAATACGTCTTATCATAATATAATTATGATAAATAATGAATCTCTATAGATAAAAAAGTCCCCGCCACTACTCCATTTAGCTATCCCCGCGCGGTGTTCTTTTTTTTAATTTAATCTGCTATAAGTAGCGTCGAATCCTTTCTTTTTACTGTTTTTTTGATATGGAAATATTGAGGTGCGGCGATGATGGAACCCCAGCCTGAACAAATGCCTGACGACGAGAATAAAGACCAGACACTTTACCCGCCTGACCCGAACGGCCCCACGCTCGCGGAAGCGCTGCAGCAGGTTGCCGCGCTGAACAAGCAGGTTGCCGACGTGACCAAGCAGGCCGCCGAGGCGCAGGACAAGATGCTGCGCGCGCTGGCCGACGCCGAGAACACCCGCCGCCGCGCCGAGCGTGACCGCACAGATACTGCCAAATTCTCCGTCACGGGTTTCGCCCGCGACCTCTTGACGGTCTCGGACAACCTGCGCCGCGCCCTCAACGCTATCCCCGCCGACCATCGCGACAGCAACGAACAGCTGAATACGATTTATGAGGGCGTCGAGGCGACCGAGCGCGAGCTGCTGCGCGTGTTTCAGAAAAACAGCATCAGCAAAATCGAGCCGCTCGACCAGAAATTCGACCCGAACCTGCATGAAGTGATTTTTGAAATACCGTCGGCGGACAAGGTTGCCGGCACTGTTTTGCAGGTTGTGGAGCCCGGCTACATGATCCACGAACGCCTGCTGCGGCCTGCGCGGGTTGGGGTTGCGAAAAGCATGGACGGTGGCGGCACGCCATCTGAAGGGTCGATTATTGATCAGCAGGCTTGATGGTTAAAGAATGTATTCATTTCAGGTGCGTGGTTGTTGCAATGGGAAGAAAATCTTTTTCTCGCAGCGCCTAAAGATCTTCCGACGCCATTAGCGTTAAATTACTATGACGGTCGGTTATTTGTAGCATTTTGTGCAGCTCGTCTCTTTCTCATTTGAGACGCTACTACGCAGCCAGCGCCGAGCCCAGCAGCTAGAACACCAGTAAAAGCTGCGACACCCATTAAAACAGTCCCAACCGTAGGGGGATGACTGCTATAGTTTTTGGCCACGTTAAAAGCTTCTTTATAAATATTGATAATATCTCTTCTGTTTGGAGGGGCAACATTTCTAAAAGCAACGCCAAAACCTCCCATAACAGAGGTAAAAATACCCATGCCAATACCAAATTTGCCTGCAGGGGTCCTTTTGCGCCAGAGCGTGTCGGCAATTCGAGTACGAACGCTCACTTTCTTGAACGCCACTAATGAGCGGCTGAGACGTTTTTCATCGCTCAGCCCTTCAGTAATTAGATCTAAAATCTTTTGCTCGTCATCGCCTAGCGGCGCATTTCCTTCGTTCCCAAGTGTCATATACTCTCCATATTTTGTATGCGAATCACATACCTTTAATTATTAACATAACTTAATATCATATTAAAATCAACATATTTCTGAAAAATCAGTATTTTTTTTGAGGTTAAAAAAACCAGAGAGTCTGTAAGCCGGGTTTTGTCCCTCTTGCGAGGGGATGACCATTCATCTGGGACGGCAGTTGCCTGACGCCTCATGCAGCCGACCCGGAAGATGAGGCCGAAAACAGCCCTGTCACTGAAGACGGATCTTCCCTATTTGGCCTTGCTCCCGGTGGGGTTTTCCCTGCCAGTTTTGTTACCAAAACCGCGGTGTGCTCTTACCACACCTTTTCACCCTTACCTCTAAACCGAAGCTTAAAGGCGGTACGTTTTCTGTGGCACTTTCCCTGAGGTCACCCTCGCCGGACGTTATCCGGCACCGTGTTTTCATGGAGCCCGGACTTTCCTCAAGCTTGCGCCTGCGGTCATCCGACTCTCTGGTTTCGAAGCACTCTACATCTACTTTGTGAATAAAGCAATATGATTATGAATATTTAGCCATCTTCTCCAGGACCTCTTGCAGGATCATCTGCGCTGCGAGCTGGTCGATCACTTTATCGCGCTGCTTGCGCGAGATATGGGCGTGTTCCTCAAGA
>Ga0206995_1043_pt1 | contig 21322 bp, 19 predicted proteins | sample Alteio_BWMinCont_5_FD_153480 | JGI IMG/M metagenome (GOLD analysis project Ga0206995, IMG submission 153480) | Enriched cells from forest soil in Barre Woods Harvard Forest LTER site, Petersham, Massachusetts, United States -... | ecosystem: Environmental > Terrestrial > Soil > Temperate forest >... | reverse complement strand
CACGTGCCGGTCACAAAACTGCTGGGATGAAAAGGGCAGCCGTCCCGCGATGCGGTTCCCACGGCGCACCGCGCGACGGCCGAGGCATCGACAGGATTGCCCAGGACTGTAGATGACGAACACAACCGCCACAACCGTCGTGAATGCCGCGCTCACCTACGCCCGTGAAGGCATTCCAGTTTTCCCGTGCTCCGAGAAAAAGCCGCTTACGCCGAACGGTTTCTATGATGCGACCACCAACGAAGAACAGATTCGAAATTGGTGGAGGATAAATCCAGACGCGCAGATTGGTATGCCTACCGGGTCGAAGAGTCACATCCTATCGATAGACTTGGATACTCCAGAAGCCGGAAAGTTTCTCGAGGAACTGGAAACCCAGCACGGCCTCCTTCCCGGCACGCGCCACATTGAGACAAGCCCCGGGCGGAGACAAATCCACATGCTTGTGCCCGATGGGGTTTCTACGAAGACCACAGCGGGGTTTCGAGGGGTACCCGGTTTCGATGTCCGCGGCGACGGCGGCTACACAATTCTACCTCCGAGCATTCACCACAAAACTGGAAAACAGTACCAAATTCTTATCGACTCGCCGCTAGCTGAGGCACCTCATTGGCTCCTTGTCATGGTGGCCAAGCAGAAGTCAACTAACGACAGAGACAGATCTGCAGGTGAACCGATCCCCGAAGGTCAGCGAAACACGACATTAACTTCTTTGGCTGGTTCGATGAGACGGGTGGGATTTTCCGAAGCCGCAATCTTGGAGGCACTACTCGAAGAAAATCAGCGCTGTCTTCCACCTCTTTCTGAGCATGAAATCGATCAGATCGCCCATTCCGTCGCCCGATACGATCCGACAGCCAAAACCGTGCCGCGGAGAAATTCACGAGGGGACGTCGTAGAACCTCCCGTAGCGACGCTCAACGATTTGTGCCGGCAAGCGTTCAACGACTTTGGAAATGCACAACGTTTCATCACGATGTACGGCGAAAACGTCCGCTATTGCACACCGATGAAAAAGTGGCTGATCTGGGACGGAGGCCGTTGGAAGATTGATGAAAAGGATAAAATCCGCGAACTCGTACAGGAAGTCATGCTCGCTTTCGTGCATCAGGCGGTGACCGCTGGCGACGATGCGATGATGCGGTTTGCTGGCCGGTCTCTGAACTCCCAGCGTCTCTCCTCAGCTCTTCGGGAAACGCAGCCGCTTTTAGCGGTTCATCCCGATGACCTCGATAAAAACCCGTGCCTGCTTAACTGTTTGAACGGGACCGTCGAACTTACCAGCGGGAAGCTCCGTGAACACCGCCGCGACGACCTGATTACGAAGATAGTGCCTCACGAGTATGATCCGCACGCTCCCTGTCCGAAATTTTTGGCTTTTGTCGAAGGTACGCTGGGGCCGCTCGTTCCTTACGTGCAGAGGGCACTCGGATACTCTATTACGGGCTTAACCTCCGAAAAGAAGGCATTCTTATGCCTAGGGCCAACCGATACGGGTAAAACAACCTTGCTCAACTTGTTCCGCAGTCTTTTCGATGAGTACGCGACATTGATTTTGATCGACGCCCTGATGCAACGCGATGAGGATAATAACTCCCGAGCCGACCTAGCCGATCTACGTGGCGTCCGCTTCGCTATGACATCGGAGACAGAAGAGGGCCAACGCTTGCGCGAAGGAAAACTGAAGCGGATCACGCAGGGCCAAGGGCGGATCAAGGCGGTCCGAAAGTATGAGAATCCGATCGAGTTCACTGAGACCCACAAGCTGTGGATCGACGCAAATCACCGACCGGTCGTTCGGGGCACTGACAACGCCATCTGGAACCGTCTATCACCCATCCCGTTCGACCGTCCTCTTGCCGAATCGGAAATCGACCGCTCCCTGCCCGCGAAGCTGCACGAAGAAGCCCAGGGGATCCTCGCGTGGGTGATCCAAGGAAGCCTCTTGTGGTTCCGGGAAGGTCTGGGCAAACCCCCTGAGATCGAGTCCACGAGAACTACTTGGCGCTTAGAAATGGACCGTCTTGGTGCTTTCCGTGAAAGTTGCTGCACTCGGGGACCTGGGTTCTCAGTTCAAGCGCGACCCCTCTACAAAGAATATCGCAGATGGGCAGAAGAGGCTGGCGAGCGACCAATGACTGAGACGATGTTTGGCTTGCGAATGAAAGAGGCAGGTATAGAGAAAGCGCTCGATGCTAGAAAATTGGTCATGTATATCGGCATCGCTTTGAAAAGCTCCGTCAATGGCTGACGAAGGCGCGTAGGGTATACGGACAGTTTGGTCCGGAGGGTTCCGGGGTGTTTTCCGGAAAACCCACTCTGAGAAATGACCAAAAACATTTTCCACAAAAAGACCCTGAACCCTCCGCACTTCTGAGCCCTCCGGAAATTGATGGGTACAGACCTTAGCATTCGAGCGACGACCTACAGCAAGACATAGGCGACTAAGTCAGAAGGTTGTCCCAATTGGGACCGCCTAATTCCCGGGGGTTTTGTGCGTAAAGCTTTATCAAAACGAGCATTTAAGAAGCGAAACCTTGCGCGAAAAGCGGTATAAGGTGAAAAACCGCGAGAATAAGCGCGTAATCCTGCGCAGATCTCGAACTCTCAATTGAGACGCTTTCGCAATTTAGATACGATCACACGAGCCTTCGGAAATGGTCCCTTCGTTGGCCGATCTTGGCGGCTTACCGTTCCTTCCTCTCGCTTCACTGAGGCGAATCCAGCCCTCTTGTGCGCGTTAGGAGCCAACCTGGGTCCAATTGGCGCTCAAGCGTGTGGTTTCTGACAAAACGAAGACCGGCTGGGGTGAGAAGTTACGATTGCAGGGCCATGACCTTATTGTCCTCGAAAAGGTATGCGAGGGTATGAAGCGAAAGGAATGAAGACTTCAGCCAGTGCGGCGCACATTCTTTGCCGGGATTCCAGGGTAACTGAGCGCACTTCACCACCGAAATGGATCCGAAAAGCATCTTTTTTGGCTCAGCAGAGCCTTTTCGCTGCTCAGAACCTGTCATAAGCGATCGTGTAGTGGGTGGCAAGAAAAACGCAGGAAGACAGCGTTATCGCTATAACTCGCTAAGACTGGTGACGCAACAAGAGGAATGGAATAATAGGAACGGTTTCAAGTGTCCTGCGGAGGGTGTAACCTTCAAATCAAGCTAATGATCGAGGTTCACGGTTCCTAAACCACCAGAGCATAATTCCGGCGAAAAGCAGCACCGGAAGTGAAGAAAGTAAGACCGCTGCCAGGGCGTTGATTGGATGACTTTTGACCTGGTCGGCATTTGCTAAGACCATTAGCGTCACCCAGCAAGCCGTAGCGAGTAGCACGAATAGTTTCTTTCCGGTCCGTGAAAACGGGCGAATTCTCCCCATAAACTTCCTAACCTGATATGCGCAGTAAAATCCAGCGCCAACACCTAACGCACATATGGCGGCTATAATGAACCAAAACGGCTCGTGGTCTTGCCGCTCCAATTCTTCGTTTCTGCTCTTTATCCTGCCGTATTCCCTCTCTAACTCCTCATGCCTTGGAACGTTGTCTCCGGCCCAATCTTTCCATTTCTGAAGCTGGCTTTGGCAAGCAGCCATTTGATCTGTTGAGTTTTGGGCTGGCAAAGTTGCTGGGCAAACTACGAAGGCTACCGCAAGCGTGAATAGCCTGTACTTATGTAAGAGATTTTCGATTGAAGTGGGGGGCTTCACGTGCCTCAGGTCTCCGACGATCAATCTGTAGAGGATCGTCTGTAGATTGATAGTATTCACGATATTAGAACTGAGGCGTGGCCAAGGCAACCAGATTTTCTCCCCTTACCTTCGGACGCGCCATCCGCTCACAACGAGAATCTTTGCGTTTATCTCAAGAAGCCTTTGCGGAGAAAGCGAACGTTCATCGCACGTACATTTCGTCGATTGAATTAGGCAAGGTGAGCGTAGGGATCGAGGTAGCCAACTCTTTGGCAGATGCTTTGGGAATGAAGCTTAGCGATTTGATCCGACGGGCAGAATAGGTCGTCAGCCATTGGGTGTCTCGATTGGGACAAAGGGTCTCGCTGCCTCGGAAGTGGAGCGCAAAAAAAGCAGCAAGCGAACGGCAGAACAAATTCACCGCTACAATTTCTCCTTGCTGTGATCCGACACCGCGATTTGGAGGAGGTGTTCCTGATGCCCTACTCCTTCCTGCAACGCGCCGATCGTCCTCCTGAGTGCCAATCTTATAGTCGGATTATCGGAGAGCTTCCTGGTTAGTACTGCACTTGCCCAGTAATCAGGAGTCGATCCTCACGTCTGCCAATTCCATCGGAATCCCACTTCCTCACTCCACAAGCAGTCCTATTGGAGCGACGGGCTTGCAAGAGCTGGTGCCGTACCGTCGGTCGTGAAGCGAATTACACCCGACTGGTCGGTGAAGAACCCACGCTGACCAGTTTGGCCGATGTTCGCTGGCACGGTGCTGATGGTGTAGATCAGAAACCCTGTGCAACCTCCAACGGCCGGCGTTGCTGTCGTGCCGGTGTACGTGAATATATAACCGCTCTTGCCAGGCGGGGCAGTTGCACCGGCGAGAATCGGGTCAACCAATTCCGCCAACGCGCAAGTCGCAGCGACGTTTGTTGGACCACCCATGACGGCCATGCTGGCGGGGTATTGCACTCCCCAGCTCGTGTAATAGTTGACCGCTGCGGTGTTGAGGGTACGCATCGAGCCGACAGCGGAAGCCTCGTTGGCCGAGATCTTAGCGCGGAGCAGGTTCGGGATTGCGATGGCCGCGATGATTAAGATGATCGCCACAACGATCAACAATTCAATTAGGGAGAAACCTCTCTGGTTTGTATTCATTCGATTCTCCTAAAAACGTGCACCGCAATTTTTTTCGTACGGTCAAGAGATCCTTCGCCGCCCGCGTTCCCCGAACAAGATTGGCTCAACGACCGCACCATTGTGATGATCTAGTCGTTAAAGGCTGCACTATGCTCTCTGAGCTGTACCAAAATCAATAAGACATTCCCGATTGCTCTACGCGTTTCAGTGAAAGTTCAGTGCGAGCTTTCATTTGTAAGCAGGGCGTCGCCCAACTATTTAATTTCTGTCATCGCGCCAAAGTCCGTCGGTGCTTCACTCCGAGGCAGCCTCAGTTTTCGCAGCGGACGAGCAAACTGGCGATGTTGGTATAACATTGCAGATAACTTAGGTCGCCTAAAACCTTCGTACCACTTTCGTCATTTCAAACTAAAACTGGGGCTTCTTGAGGTGTCGCCGCAGGAACGTCTGCTTACGAGCATAAGCATAAGAATTTATTAACACGCTGAGAAACAGATTTATGAAAAATGCGCCCATCTAAAGTTTGGGTTTGACTCCTGGAATTGTAGTTCATCGGCCCTCGGCCCCATTGCTGTGAGTTGTCACGGGTCGGCCATACTTCGTGTCCGGCTTCGAGACTCCTCACAAACAGGCTCCGCTGTATTGGCGCGTGAATGCTCTCTTACGGGCAACATTGTGTTGCCTCGGGATCAAGTGCTCGTTGGCATTTTGCTGCTGCGCGAACTCAGTTCTGTTGGAGGCGATATGCGTTCTACACGATTTGGCCTGCTGCTCTTCGTCTTGGTTGTGGTTCTTTCGCCTGACCTCTTCGCTCAAGTTGCTAATTATCCACCCGTGCCGCCCTACTCTAGTCTTCTTGTCAGACCACCGACGCGAGATCCCCAAGCCCTTGAAGTCCTTCAGACCGCCATTACCGCGATGGGCGGTGCAGCACTCATAGGACAAATCCAGTCTTGGCAACTACAGGGTCAGCTCCAACACACAACGACAAACGGCAATGAGGAAGGCACATTTTCATGGGAAGCCGCTGGTACAGAATTCCGCATCCAGACGGTAACTCCCTCGGGAACAAATGTAATCGTAACCGGCCATGGCACGCCGGGTGTTGTATCCGCCGGGAAAAGCCAAGCAATGCCCGCCCATGTCGTCCGGGCGATGTTCGTTCCAGCGCTCATCGGTTCAGTCTTGCTAAAAGAGTTTCAAGACCCAAACTGCTCGGTCGAAAGCCAGAACGACACAACTCTAGGCTCAGAATCCGTCAAAGTCGTGACAACTACTGTGCGCTCAAGCCAGATGGAGGCGATGGTCACACCGCAGACTTGGTACTTCGACAGCAATTCGGGATTGCCAGTGCGCGTTGAGTATCGACTGCCAGGAATGGTGGGGCCTAGGCTGTACGTTGCAAGTGCACATGATTTTTCCAATTTCCAGAACGTTGGCGGCGCGCTCTATCCCTTCCAGATTGTCACTTCCCGCCGGGGCAAGCAAAGCGACGTCGTTAACCTGCAATCAGTGATTCCGAACGCGACAATCTCACCAGACGATTTCAACGCCATGCCGACACAACCTGGAGGTGTCCAGTGAGACTCCGCTACTTTGTATGTTTACTGTCCATACTGATTGGCAGCGCGGCCTATGCCCAGAACGTCGATGTCGGTATGGGGTTTCTCCCTTATGAATCGTATCAAAGTGCCGATTTTGACTCGGTAAACTTGTCCGACGGAAACGTAGTTTTGCAAATCCCATTGATTTCGTTCCCACAAAAGGGAACGCTCCCCACTTTGTCCTTATCCGTCAATTACAATTCCTATGGCTGGTATGACGAGGAATTCTGCGACGAAGATTTCGATTGTTCCGACGAGTGGATGCCCCTTGGCGGCACACCCTGGGTGACTTGGGTTTCGGACTCTGTAGTCACACTTAATGTCGGGTACTACGACCCTTGCTTCCCCCCCATGACCGTTATGGACGGAAGTGGCGCTGCTCATGCAATGGGTTATGTCGGTACCTCGTCGACAACCCCATCGACCCTCAGATCAATCGATGGAAGTGGCTACCAAATTCAGGCGCCGCAAATGAGCACTTCAGGCTGCCCGACCTCAACAAAACCGACTGGGGGCTCGGATACAGTCATAATTTCCAAGGAAGGCATCCTTAATTCTGGTGGTACCTACGCGACCCCTATGATGACGAATGTCTCCGACCCACATGGAAACAGCGTCGGTTTCTACTACAACACTTCGACCTCATCCTTTGGCTATACAGACAGTCTCAGCAGGAATATCCCCTTACCGAATAACGTGTATTGGACCAGTCCCCACTGTACAACTTTGAATTATCCTGGGCCGCCAGGGTCCGAGTCTGGAACAGTCCCCATTGAGTACTGTGCAGGTTCAATCACCGTAACTTCGCCAGATGGCTTCTGGTCCTATCCCATGGTGATGCTAGAAAGCGTCACGCTGCCAAACGGAACGAGTTGGAATTTCACTTACAACAGTCTCGGCGACTTAACGGAAGTAACGACGCCAACGGGCGGAACGGTGTCCTACACCTGGACATGGGGCACAACCCGCAATGATGGTTACGGCACGGATGATCCTCGTTGGCTCGAATATCGAGATGTAAACGATGGCGCCGGCAGTAAACGCTGGACCTATAATCTCAGCCAAAATATTTATGCTGGAACGGCTTCAAACATTGTCACAGACCCCGCTGGCAACGACACGGTGCACTCCTTTGTCGGCGGGATATTCAATCCTTATTACGAGACAGAAACACAATACTACACCGGATCGCATTCAAGCGGCACCCTGCTGAAAACGGACACTATTTCATTCTCGCCCGTCACTTCGACATCGGAAGTAGACGGTTCCTTCTTCCACGTACCGGCGACCGTCACGACAATGTGGGGGGCCAGCGGACCGGTGAGCGAGAAGTGCATGTACTACGATCGCCAGGATCATACTGGATCCGGATTGTGTCCATCGGCGACGTTTGATAGTTCGGCACTTACGTTTCACCTTAGAGCTTCCACCTACGCGACGTACCAAGGCATCATTGGCAACGAGGTGGAGCGCGATGAATATGACAATGGCTCCAGCTCTGCCGGTTCGCTGCTGCGCAAGACTGTCACCGACTATGTGAGTTCAAGCCCCTATCTGACAGCGAATCTGCTGCAGTTGCCTGACTCCGTCAATGTCTACGACAGCGCCAGCAATCAGTGCAATGGGGCGTCAAACCCATGCGCCGAGACCACGTATGCCTACGACGAATCGGGTGCTTCGTCCTGCTCATCGAGCGCCCCCTGCGGAGATTTAACTACGGTAAACCGGTACGTCAGCGCCTCGACCTATCTCACTACGCATTATCACTACAATAGCAACGGCATGCTCACAATTATGTGTGATCCAATCGACACAAGCTGCGCCAACCCCACCCAGTATTCGTATGACTCCACGGGTTTATTTCTCAACGAGATTCAGTATCCCACTACAAATGGAGGCAGCACCACGCACGTCGAACACCCCGCATACGACTCGAATACCGGGCTCCTAACGTCGAACCAAGACCAAAATGAGCAGACAACGACGTATACGTATGACTCCATGCGGCGGCTTACAAGCGTCTCTCATCCAGATGGCGGTTCAGATGCTTTCAGCTACAACGACACGGTGTCCTATCCCAGCAGTCCGAACTTCACCTACACGAAGGCGATTACCTCCGGCTCCAGTTTCGTGGAGACGGGAGTTGTCGATGGCCTGGGCCGCAAGATTGAAACGAATACAACTGTGCCAACGTCCACCTGTTCCTCTGGGCACGTCTACGTGAATACGAGCTACGGATTTGACAGCACCGATCACGTAAGCACTCAGACGGTTTCCAATCCTGATTGCAGCACGACCCATTCGTACAGCACGTTGACTTGGTCGGATCCCTTGAACCGGGTGACCAAAGTCACCGAGCAGGACGGTAGCACCGTAACGACAGACTATTCCAGCTTCCCATATACGACGGTGACCGACGAAGCTGGGAATAAGCGAAAATCGCTGGTGGACGGCGCGGACCGATTGAAGGGCGTGTGGGAAGACCCATCGGGATCGGACTACGAGACCGACTACACCTACGATACAAACGACAACCTCACTTCAGTATCACAAAGCAGTTCGCGCACTCGCACGTTTACGTATGACTTCCTCTCTCGCCTGCTTACGTCGCTAAATCCGGAGATGGGAACAGCGAGCCATCCCGAATATGGAACGATTACGTACACATACGACAACGACGGGAACCTAATCACGAAAGTCGCTCCGCAGGCCAACCAGTCTAGTTCTTCGACGACGACCACGACCTATTGTTATGACGAGCTAAACCGGCTGCTCAAGAAAGCGTACGTGTCCACATCCTGTTCGGCAATGACGCCTGCCGCCAGCTACGCGTATGACGGCAATTCGCCGTCGGGCTGCTCGGTGGGATCATTCAGCTACGGGAATCCAAAACCACACCGCACCGCGATGTGCGATGCGGCTGGCACGGAAGCGTGGAGTTATGACCCGATGGGGCGGCCAACAAACGATCAGCGCACGACCGACAGCATCACCAAAACAACGACGCCTGTGTACAATTACGATGGCTCGATCTATACGTTGACTTATCCGACGGCGCGGACGATAACTTACGAGCCTAACTACGGAATGCCGCCACTGTATGCCAAGGATTTGACGAATAGCATCAACTACGCGACAAGTGCGGTCTATACACCGTCCGGAGCACTGGCATCACTCAACAATGGTTCGAGCCTGGTATCAACGCTGTACTACAATAGCCGCTTGCAGCCCTGCCGCATTTCGGTTGAGAGCGGTCTCACCCCCGCCACTTCGTGTACAGACTCGACCAACACAGGCAACGAACTGGATTTGAAGTATAGCTTCAATCTCGGGTCATCGGACAACGGAAATGTGACGACGATCACCAACGACCGGGACACAACGCGGTCACAGGCCTTCACCTACGACGCACTGAACCGGCTGGCAACAGGGGTGGCTTCGACATACGCCACCAGTCCGACAAACTGCTGGGGCGAGAGCTACGTTTACGACAACGTAACCGGTTCGCACGCCTGGGGAAACCTGATCCAGATCAATTCCCCCGGATCGTCGTATACAGGCTGTACACACGGGGAGAACCTAAATGTGTCGGCAAGCGCGCTGAATCAGATTCATGCTGTCACGGGTCCGGATTTTACCTACGATGTGGCGGGCAACATGACAAACGACCTCGTACACAACTACACTTTTGATGCCGAGAACCACATCATACAGGTGGATGGGACACCAGGCACGTGCTCGACGGCAGTGGATTGCTATGTGTACGATGGCGACGGGAAACGTGTAGAGAAGGCGACCAGCTCCGTGTCAGAGATATATTGGTACGATACAAGCGGCAACGTGCTCGACGAGACTGATGGCAGCGGAAGCCTCCAGTATGAATATGTTTTTTTCAATGGGAGCCGTATTGCGCGCAGGGATCCATCGAGCAATGTGGACTACTACTTCGCCGACCATTTGGGCTCGGCCCGAGTGCTGACGGATGCGGGCGGAACCATTCTGGACGATTGCGACTATTATCCCTTCGGTGGCTTAGTCTATCCGTCCTGTTCCACTTCGAGCGGCAACCATTACAAGTTCACCGGCAAAGAACGCGACAGCGAGAGTGGGCTGGACGATTTCGATGCAAGACACTATGGCTCAAGCCTTGGCCGCTTCATGTCGCCCGATCCGGCGGGGCTTTTGGCACAAAAGCCGACCTATCCGCAAAGCTGGAATCTCTACGCTTATGCGATGAACAACCCTCTGATCTTTATCGATCCAACGGGCCTGGACTGTGTGTATGCCAACAACGCTGGAAATGGGGTTGAGTCAATCGATCACGACAGCAACTCAGGCGAGTGCGGCAGCAACGGTGGAACCTGGGCGCCCGGTTACGTGGATGAGAACTGGGCGACCTTCAACCAGAAAACCCAAATGTTCCAGGTGGGCTCCGTCGACGGTGCGGGAAGCAACGCAACAGTCGATTACACCAACTTCGCAGCAGGTGCACAAACAGATGCGAATGGGAATTGCACGAGTGGTTGTGGTGGCTACGGATTCGCCTCGGCCAATGCCAATTGGCTTCAAAGCCAGCTTGTGGGGAACAGCATGTTGGGTGGCCTAGACGGATACATACAGTTCTTGACCGGTCGACAAACACCGCTACAAGGCGGGCTTCTAATGCAGCTTGCTGCCGGTCCGCTCGATCCCTCGACGGACCACTGGGCTGGGCCTGGCGGAATGGGACCACCGGGAGGTCGGGGTGATTGGGCGGCGTCGGTTCACGATTACAACTTCAGCACCAACGATATCAAGGTCGGCAGTTATTTCAACCCGACTTTATCGCTCTCTACGTCGAGGGCGCTCATCAAGAGCAACAACACTCTTATGCGCAACGCTGGCGGAATCCAAAGCCTCAAGATGGGGCTATTTTTCGGACCCGCGAACGCGCTCCAGTGGTACGCAAACAGTTGGAAGTAGTGATGCATTCAATCTTTGGTTCATCGGGGTGTGCATCATGAAATGTCGGACTGAGATCGCGGTGTTTCTGCTCTGTGTCTCTGCGCTAATGGCGAGCGCCCAGTCAGCACCGGAAGAAGGCAAGGGCGTTCAGGAGTCTCAGGAACGCAGCTATTGGATCGATCCATCCACTGGGCTGACGTGGGCTGGCAAAGACAACGGGAACGACGTGAGCTGGAAGAAGGCGATGAAGTACTGCCGCGATCTGCGATTGGCGGGGTATTCTGACTGGAGGCTCCCGAATATGGCGGAGTTGCAAGGCACCTATGACAGTACCGCCAATGTTCCCGGCCTGGCAGGCCCCCGCAAGAAGCCAAACACCGTCACTTGGCATGTGAAGGGCAATCTGTTCTTGACAGGTGACCAATGGAGCAGCAATTACAGAATGGATGATCGCGGACGCCCGATTGGGTATTCGTACTACTTCGACTTCAACTCCGGTAAACCGGATGATGATCAGGGCGGTTACTCCTACGGCAAGCGTGCGCTGTGTGTGCGGGGTTCCGGAAAATGATGCTCGCCGGAAGCGTGGCGAATCCGCCGCTGATATGTGCAGCAGAGGCGCGAGGCTGGGCTTTTTCTCGTGCTCCCGGAGTGCCGTTGTCAGGTTGAGTTTTTTAGCCGTGCTGCGCACGGGGTGGAGGGGAGACACTCCACCCCTGAAAGGGTGCTGCACGGTAACTTTCGGTTACCGTGCGCGAACCTGTTGAAAGCAGGGCAGCTAGAGGAAAATCGTGCCGATCCGGTTGCTGTAGAGCAACCTGAAGTTAACGCAGGCGAACTTGTTGATTCTTAAGCGCGGCTGCTAGTCTCGGCTGTGATGGCGAGAGAGGAAGCCGGGACATGGTGAAGCCGCCGCTGCGCACGAAATCCATCGGTTTCAAAGTCAGCGAGGAAGAGTACGCGCAGCTGGAAACGGCGGCGCAGGCGAGCGGAAGGACGCTCGGGGAATGGTGCCGCGAGGTGATCCTGCGGGGAGGGTCGGCCAGCGATGCCGAGAGGCACGATCCGGCGCTGGCCGAGATCATCGGAGTGCGTTTGCTGCTGGTGAACGTGTTGGGGCCACTGGCGGCGGGCGAGTGGCAACGTTCAACTCTGGGAGTGTTGTGGCTGTCAGCGTTGTGTTCTCCATTCTATTCTGCCTAGTTCTGGGATTGAGAGGATACGCTCTCGTTTCGGCATTCCTGGCATTTGGCGGGACGTTCTATGGCTTTGGGCAATTCATGCGGGGCATGGTAGCAACACCAAAGGTAGAGCTCAGCCGATCCAAGAATGAGGTACTGCTGGCAAAACGGATTCATTCTTCACGCTCAAGCACTCTCTCAACTTCCAGACAACTGAGCCAGCGAAGCCGATAGCCCGGTGGCTCGATCCACAATGGGCCTCTTAATCGCCGATTCACGCAACCTACCGTTCCCGTCACGTTCTTCCTGGTCCTTTCCCCGATCGGACACTCAAAACCGGAGTAATCCCACTTGAGACACATACCTAGGGAGGTGAAAGTGATCGAGGCAAAACAGCAAGCGGCTTCAGAAATTCCCGGCGAAAAAATTTTCGCGCTATGACCGGCACTCCTTTTTGAAGCGCGGGCATTTTAAGTACCTAACCCTCTCCCGCGAACTTCATACGATGAACGTGGCCTCATTCAGGAATTAGTTCCCGTACCGGCTTTCAGATAGTGCTTCGAAGTGTTCGTGAGCGTTGTCCCGTAATTCCAGCCACTCGATCGCTCGATCGAGGAGTTCATATTCTTCGTCGGGTGGCTCAGAGTGGCTGACTGCGTCCTCGCTGATCGGTACCGCCAGGAGTTCATCTAGTTGGTCGATATCTGTTATGCCCATCGCAAGCATCAGTTTTCGTTCAATTGTCGTTGGGCGCCTTTTCTCAGGGTTCGTCATCGATTGCCTGCGTTTAGTGGATTCTCGAGGCAGTTTATTACAGATGGATGGAATCAGGGGGTCTGGACAGTAGCCGGTCATTCTTGCTTGATTCAAGTCTCGATGACGTGTCGGCGCGGCTCGGAAGGGAATAATCGCTCAGACTTGCTTGACATACTTACTTAGCGTCATGTAAGATAATTTTTGTGAAGAATCCCCACGCCGTCGCGCTCGGAAAGCTCGGAGGAAAGGCACGAGCCGTTAAGACCACTTTCGAGCAGAGGCGGGCATGGGCTGCACTTGGCGGTTTATCTCGAGCACGCAAACACTCGAAGGAAACGCTGTCGGGGTGGGCGAGGTTGGGCGGCAGACCGACTGACTGATAAGGTGAATTGCGATGAAGGCAGCAATTTATGCACGGGTAAGCACAAACAACGGTCAGAACCCGGAGATGCAGCTTGGTGAGTTGAGAGCCTATTGCAAGCGCCGAGAGTGGGAGATCGCCGGCGAATACGTGGACGCAGGGATCAGCGGCTCAAAAGAACACAGGCCGGCATTGGACAGGCTCCTGGCTAGCTGCCGGAAGCGTTCGGTGGACGCTGTGGTCGTCTATCGCTACGACCGCTTCGCCCGAAGCTTGCGTCAACTCGTCAACGCTCTTGAGGACTTCCGCGCATTGGGAATTGAATTCGTCAGCTTGCATGAGGGTGTGGACACTTCAACCCCTAACGGCAGGCTGGTGTTCGGGATCTTTGCTTCAATCGCCGAGTTCGAGCGAGAGTTAATCCGAGATCGCGTTCGATCCGGGCTCGCTTCGGCGAAAGCTCGGGGCAAGCAGCTAGGACGACCGCGGATGATCGTGGATGCCGCCAGGATTGCCGTTATGCGGCACGCGGGAGCGTCCTGGGCGAAGATCGGAAAAGTTCTGGGAGTTGGGGAGGGTACTGTTCGACGCGCCTTTCAGAAATCCGCCAAAAACCCCATCGTACAGGTGCCTGTAAGTCCTGCAGCTCCTTGAGCAGATTCCATCGGCGCATATCCGCCAAAAACAGATGTTTTTGTCGGGCTCCTTCTCGAGAAATTTATTTAGCCCACCTTTGGTCCTCCGACAGGTTTTCTTGTAACGTGGCTAACTTATCGTGTGCCGAGAGTGACGGGCGAGCGCTTGGTCCGACCTGTCGATTTACGAGAATGGATGAGTCTTTGTGTTTCGTTTTTCCCAAAAGTGACGAACGACAGTGGACCAATCACCTTTAACATCCGGGGAAGGCAGCAACATAGGTTGCCTCAGCTCTAGAAGATAAGGATAGACAAGGCGGACTCGGAGGAGCACCTCGTAAGCAGTTTTGCCAACGGTTGCATCTGATTTACATGTGACTACAGCCGTAACCTGAGACGCACCGACCGGTCGGCCTGTCAAAAGATTGCGAACCCCCGAAAAAGCAATTCTTTCACCCGAGCTCGACGGCGTTAATGACTCGTCGCTGAAACATACGAGCGCGTAATGGGTTGTCCTCGTACCGGCTGGATCAAATCTACTTGTCACTAGTGAGGTCGCCGGCAACGCGAACGGCCCTCCCGAGAGGTCCCGAGCCGAGGTCCAAGCGGCGATCGACGCCGGCGCCCGATCTTCTTCGCGCGCCGCCGATTTTATCGGGCTGAAGAGTACTTCGGGTTGTGAGTCTCGACGTACAAGTTCACGTAGGGATGGACCAATCGCGTTTCCTATTCCCCAAAAGAACACACCCGAGTTGTAGACACGCTCTTGTTCTTTCCGCTCCAAAATGTTTCCAATATCCTGACCTGCTTCCGTTCCGACTCGACTCCAACAGAAGTGTGTTGGGAGTGCCAATCTGGGCGCCTCCTTAAAACAATCTAAAGTGTTATTCAACAGTATTCACTATGATTCTGTATCATGCAAGATGTTCGGGCCGAAATAAAAAGCTTCATAGAGGATAGCGGGCTCAGCCAAGCTGAGCTCGCGAAGAAGGCCGGTGTAAGCCAACCAACGATTTCGAGGATCGTACGTAATCAACGCGAACGAACCAGTCCACAGCGTCGAAAGGTAGTCGCGTATATAAGAGCGCAAAAAGGAGCGTCCGGCCAACTGGACTACGCACCGGGCGTAAATCGCGTGACCAACGCATTTGAGCGTATCTGGGATGGTTCAGATGCTCACTCGCGGGCTGTCGCGAGTGTGATAGATGCTATGGTGGATTTGCGACCGGCCGGCAAGAGGAGAAGGAAGCGTGGAAAACAACGCGGCGCGCCTCAGAGAACGCCTAAAAAGCACCGGCCTCAGCGATCCGGCCATTGAGGCAGCGTGGCCGGTTTGGTGGAGTGAGGATGCAGACGCCTCAGCATCCGCAAAGGTGGAACTCCGTTTCTCGGTCGCGCGAAAGCTTGGTCTCGACCCCCGTTCTCTTCTAGAAGACGACACACAACCACGCTTCATTTGGCGAGACGAGGCACGGTTCAAACACCTGTCAGGCGAAGGCGAGTTACAACGAGCGGCGATTACATCTTTTGGCAGCGCGCTAGGAACGTATCTAATCGCGGCCACAAAGGGCCAGCCTTTAGAAATTAAGAACGATCCGACAGTTCTCCGTAATGCGATTCTGTACGGACAGCCGTTCGTGCGGTTAATCGACTTGTTGTCTCTTTGCTGGTCGTTCGGAATCCCCGCGATACATTTGCGAATATTTCCTCTCGCACAAAAGAGAATGTCAGCCATGTCTGTGCGGGTCGGAGAACGAAGCGCCATCATGTTAGGCAAGGATTCGCTTTACCCGCCACACGTCGCGTTTTACCTGGCCCACGAGATTGCACACATTGCTCTCGGTCATCTTTCCGAACACCCAATGGTTGTAGATTTCGAGACCGAGGACCCGACCGTCACGGACGACGATGCGGAAGAAAATATAGCCGACGCCTTCGCTCTCGAACTTCTCACTGGGCGTTCAAGACCGATCGTATTGCCACAGCAGGACAGATACGGTGCTCAGGAACTCGCCCGTGTAGCGCGAGATGCGGCGGCCGATCTGGGAATCGAGCCCGGCACTCTAGCGCTGTGCTTCGGGTTTTCGACCAAAGATTGGGCTACGGCAAACGCTGCGATTCGGCAAATATACTCTGAGCCGCGTCCCGTTTGGCTGGAAGTCAACCAGATCGCAGCTAGTCAGCTTGCCCTCGATCTTATCCCGGATGACGCGCGTTCATATTTGAACGCAGTACTGGGAGCCGTTTGAGTTCACATGCTCGCACTTATCGACAATGATGTTGTATTCAAAGTTTCCTGTTACGGCTTACTAGAGACTTTGCTCTCACCCGTGTCAGCCGACCATCCGCCCGGCGTATTAGCGTCGGCACGGTTTGTGATTCCCACTAAGATCGCAAAGGCAAAGCTGCAAGGAGACCGAGATCTGGCATTGCGACGGCTCCGCGAATTCTTGGACCGCTCTGAGTCTTTAGAGCCTACAGTAGAGGAACAGAAAATGGCCGCGGATCTCGAACTGATCGCGCTCAAACTGGGAGTGAGTCTCGACGTTGGTGAGAGTCAACTCTGCACGATACTGGTGTCACGGCTCGTGCCTCTGCTTCACACTGGAGATAAGCGAGCGATAGTGGCGATCGAGAAACTACTGGACGCCGAGACCCGTTTGCTGCCGATCTGCGGGAAAGTCGTCTGCTTGGAGCAGCTATTCCTAAACGCCCTCAGACGAGAAAGTGCGGACTTTTTGCGCGGCGCCACGTGCGGCGAGCCCTCCATCGATATAGCACTCACGATCTGTTTTAGTTGTTACTCTGACCAGGTTCGGTACGAGAGTCATGTGGAGGGTTTACGTAGCTATGTCGAAGCACTTCGGCGGGACGCTACTCGGGTTTTGGCTGAGTGACGCCTTCTAGGTTGCGTACGTAAACCGCATACGGGCTAACGATATCCGCTACGAGGCGAATCGGAACCTTGAGTTCCTCCGGGGTCGCCGTGCTGAAGTCTTCCGCGACTTCTAGACAAGCCTTGTCCACCCTACCCTTAATGTATCGACTTCCAATCGCTCCGACGCTGTTTCCAAGGGCGACCTTTGTCTTTGACAGCGGAAGTTCGAATGACTCTGTCCGCAAATTCCTAATCACGAGAGCGAATCGGGAGCCCATAACATTTATCTTCGGGTGGATCTTCTCCCAGGTGACTCCATCCGCGGAGAACTCATCTGCGCGAATCGGATCAGCAAAATGCTTCGAGTCCATCGGCTGCATGCAAAGGTAAATTATCCCGTTGCGCTGTTCATAATCCCTTGCGAACGGTTGGACCATTATCTGAGGATGACACGTATTGCCCCCATAGCCCCATAGCCCAAACCCGGCATCTTCGATTTCCTTCGTTTTTCGAGCTATGATCTGCTCAAGACCTTCCTTCGCGTGAGTACCGACCTTCATGTACAACAATGCTTGGCCCGGTCTAAGATTTAGAGTCATCGTTCACACTCCACTGCTCAAATGAATATTCATCGTCGTGGGCTTTGCCGTAGTCGAGACGTTTTTTCTCCCGCACGAACCTGACTTTCGGTGGATTATCGCGGCCATAGAAGTTTTTCAGCCGATGGGACTCAGCAATTCGTTTGCTCATCCCAGGCGCCCGATTATCGGGCAGTGCCTTGATTATCAAATTGCACGATCGAAGATCTGGAGCGTCATCCAAGTGGTACAGATGAAGTTGTGGCATCATTTTCTGAACGAAAAAACCCGAGTCAGTTGCAAACTTTTGAACATTGGCGAGGACACGCTTAGGCCAAGGCAAGTCGTTGTCATCCGCGATCACGATCATCCCCTCGCCAGCATAAGCCGTCGCTTCCATACCACGCTGGACGAAAACTTTTACGCTCTCTCCTTCGTTGCTCGCACCCCAAGGCGGATTGGTGTAGAAACAATCGAATTCATTGGGACCTGGAAACGAATCCAAGCAATTGTATAGCTCAGCACGTAATCGTCCCAACTGCTCTTTGTCGGCAAAGCGTGTGACCGCTCCGCAAATCCGTTCGTCGAAATCGTAAACGACAATCTCGGCAGGACCGTAATCTATGATCTCGCGTTCTTGGAGATAAGCCACGCAGACGCTGATGGCATCGCCATCTCCAATGAAAGCGAGCTTCTTACCATTCGCCCAATGCGCGACCAGTTCGCTCTGAAGAACCATGTCGCCGGTTTTCATGTAAATTTGATCGAGTTGGCGTATGGGGCGGGGGCGATTCTGAACAACATCTGACACCGCATTTACCGCGGCCCTAAGGTCGATTTCTTTTCTGGGAGCCATGTCTCGTTCGACAAATTGTACTACAGGCGCAGCCGGTTGAATTCGTCCGGAGTAATTGACCCTGTACTAAACGAATTTGTCATAATGATTGCCACAAAGCAGGCAACAGGAGCGAAATCCAGGAAATGGATGCGCTGTCTGACCGGGCGAAATCGAGCGTGCCAAGAGAACGACGAACGAGCTGGGAAGGTTCCTGGCGGCGTCACCTGAATGGCAGTCGGACCTTGAAGACCAGCAACGCTCGATCAACCGCATTCGTGCAGAGACGATTTCATTGCCACCGTTCAGACTGCCGAAGGGCCGGCCCAAGCGCACTAAGATCGGAAGAAATGATCTCTGCCGGTGCGCCTCGGGCGGTATCTCGTATACAAAAGTCTCAATTGGGACGTGTCCCCTTCTGAGGTATCGCGAGAAGATAGGCTGTGGCAGCTTCCGGACTCATTTCAAAGTTTTCTTCCTCGAGTTTTCACAGGCACAGAACTGTTCGATACTCACGCAAATGCGGCCGTGTCAGCACATCCTGCTGCCGTGGTCGGCGATCTCGTTCCCAAAGGCAGATCCGGGTACCTGGCGTGTACCTGAGTTCAGCGTTTCTACGGTTTTTCTAGAATTTGTCGAAACATGGAATGAACACCTTATGCGGTTTCAGTAGACTTAAGGGTCCGATTCCCACCCGTTCCTCCAAGCCTTTATTGAGTTTCAAAATGCTGGGAAACTTCGGAACTAATCGCGCAATTTTTGTGACGCGCTTTGTGTCATAACCCTGCCATCCAAGCCAAAATAAACGCATGTTATACAGTGTCGGTCCATGTTCCCCATATGCCGGTCGAACTCGAGTATCTCGAACTGGCCTTATCACTTAGACTCACTCGTTGTCGTTCTTTGTCGAATCGCTTCCTGAATTGACACGGTGGAGGTCTGCGGTTCGAGCCCGCACGGGCCTACCATTCATCCCCATATTGCATTATCGAAGCTAACGCGCCGTGAGGGTGCGTTCAGTTGGCTCTTTCGCCGGGAACAGCTTCGTTCATTACGATAATCAAACACGGAAGCTTAGAATAGACGAATGGAGAAGAAGATCTTTTGGGCCGCATTCACCGTCCTCGGCGTGGCGGCCGATTTGGCGTTGCCGCTCTGGTGGGCTTTGTTTGCAACGATTCCAATTGGCTTCGTGAGCTGGTGGATCGCCTATCGTAGCGATTGGTTCTAGCTACGCGAAGCCAGCACGGTGCTGCCATCTTTTCACTTTCTCCCTTAGCGAATTCCTGGTCACGCCAATCTTCGCGTCGTAATTTTCGTAATCTTCCCTCGCGCCATCACCAATCCGCTTTTTCAGCGATTATTTCTTGACAACTCACCTCCAAGCTCGTGTATTATTATGCAGTTGCATGCATATTCACGCATGACGCGAACATGGGCGTACAAAAGCGATTCCGGCAAGGGCAGATTCTGAAGCTCCTCACGGGCCAACCCGTGGCGAGCCAGGATGAGCTGCGTCGCCAGCTCGGGCACCTGGGTGTGCGCGTGACTCAGGCGACGTTGTCGCGCGATCTTCGCGAACTCCGATTGGTGAAGACATCGGCGGGCTACCGGCCGCTCGCGTCAGCCGGGACCGACGACGCATCTCCGCTGCCTACGCTCGCGCGCGCGCTCAAAGATTTCTTGCTCGATATCCGGCCAGCGCAGAACATGCTCATTCTGAAAACGCCGCCCGGCGGCGCGCAGCATCTCGCTGCGGCGGTCGATTCCGAACACTGGAAGGAAGTCGCGGGCACGCTCGCAGGCGACGACACGGTACTCATCATTTCCACTTCACGAACTGCATGTAACGCCGTTCAGAAACGCGTGGAGGAAATGCTCCGATGAACGACCCGACAAGGGTCGCCGTCGTCGGGGTAACGGGCTACGCGGGATTCGAGCTAGCCCGGCTCCTTCTGCGGCATCCTCACATCGAAAAGACGACATTCTTTCTCCGCGGGGAACAGGCGAATGTCCGCTGCCTCACAGAGCTTTTCCCGCAGCTTCGCGGCTGGGGCGATGCGCCCTGCCGGCCGCTTTCCGTCGAGGCAATTGCCACGAGCGGCGCGGAGGTTGCATTTCTCTCGACGCCGCATGAGGCTTCGCTCGAACTGATCCCCCAGCTTCTCGCGGCGAATCCCGCGCTGCGCATCGTGGACCTGAGCGGAGCATATCGTTTCCGTAACGCAGAGACGTTCACGCAGTGGTACAAGCTGCCCGCACCTGACGCGAAAACTTTGGCGGAATCTGTCTATGGACTGCCCGAGTTGTATTCGGACGCGCTCCCAAAGGCGCGCATCGTTGGAAATCCGGGGTGCTACCCGACGTCGGTGATTCTGGGGCTGCGTCCACTGATCGAGGCCGGCTGGATCAGCTCCTCGCGCGGGATCGTTTGTGATTGCAAATCAGGCGTCACGGGCGCGGGCAAGGAGCCGAAGCGCGATACCCACTTCGTCGAAGTGAATGAAAATTTCCGCGCTTACGGAGTTTTCACGCATCGCCACACGCCGGAAGTTTCCGAGCATCTCGGTCTGGCATCCGAGAATTTTGTCTTCACCACGCACCTGTTGCCGGTGGACCGCGGGATTCTCTCGACGCTCTACGTTTGGCTCAATCCTTCGCGCAAGGCCGGAGAGGTCGAGGCGCTATACCGCAAATTCTATGCGGGGCGGCCGATGGTCCGTGTG
>Ga0206995_1038_pt1 | contig 22323 bp, 20 predicted proteins | sample Alteio_BWMinCont_5_FD_153480 | JGI IMG/M metagenome (GOLD analysis project Ga0206995, IMG submission 153480) | Enriched cells from forest soil in Barre Woods Harvard Forest LTER site, Petersham, Massachusetts, United States -... | ecosystem: Environmental > Terrestrial > Soil > Temperate forest >... | reverse complement strand
GGTAGTCCTTATATGTCTTGGATCGCGGCCGGCCTTTGGGCAAGTGCTGCTTTTTTATTTTTGACACAGGAAGCCCTGGCCACCAAGTTACCGATGCCGGACCTTAAAGGACAGTTTAAAAAACAGGACAACAAGACCTCTTCGCAAGTGACCCTGCAGGCTGACCAGGTCAGCTTTTCTTCCGTGGACAATAAAGCCCATGCCAAGGGCAATGTGGTGGTCGTATCCAAGACCCAGCAATTGTATTGTGATCAATTGCAGCTGGACCGTGTTGTCCAGGAGGTCGTGGCCGAGGGCAATGTGTATCTGGATACGCCGCAGGAAAATGTCATTGCCCAAGGGCTGACCTATAATTTTAATGATGGTACCGGAGAGTTTCGCAAGGCAAGGGTCTACACTGATCCTTACCAGATCAAGGGCCAAAAGATCAACAAGGTTTCCCAAAATTACATGGTCCTTAAGGAAGGTTATATGACCACCTGCGATTTGGATGAGCCGCATTTTCGGATAGGCGCGCACCGGATGGATATTTATCAGAAGGACAGGGCCGTTATCCATGGCATGAAAATTTATTTAGGCAAGGTACCGGTGATGTACATGCCTTATTATGTGCAGGACCTTAAAAACCGTCCGATATTTACCTTCGTGCCCGGCCAGAGCAAGAATTTCGGATTGTTCCTCTTGACCTCAATGCGTTTTTCGGTCGGCTCCCGCGTGAAGGTGACCTTGCACGAGGACATCCGCGAGCGTACCGGTTTTTCTGAAGGCGCTGACGTCAAATACGATACTCCCAATTTCGGCAAAGGCATTGTCAGCGCGTATTACGCGGCCGAAGATAAAATTGCCAGCCATCATTTATGGGACCTGTATAAAAACGGGGTCAAAAAAGGCAAGACCATCGACCATGAACGCTATCGCATCATATGGCGCCATAAGTGGCAGATCGACCCGGATACCAGCGCGGTATGGCAGATCTACAAGATCCATGATTGGGACATTACCAATAACGGCTTTCTCAAACAATATTTTCCGAAGGAGTATCTTCAGGGAGAAACTACCGATTCCTACTTTTTGTTCACCCATAACATGCCGCACGGCACCCTGATCTTTCACATCGAGGATTCCCGTATCAACCGTCCTTTGCGCGGGGTGGAATATTATCCGCAGATCCAGTATATGGTGAATAATCAGCCGATCGGTAAAAGCGGTTTTTACCTTAAAAGCACCAATGAATTTTCGAATATAGTCCATGACACCTATCCCAAGACAGTCAACCAGAAGACCATGCGTTTTGACACTGATAATGATATTTCGCACCCTTTTAAGCTTGGGTTTATCCAATTTAACCCTCATCTGGGAGGGGATGAAACGTATTACACCCGTACCGCCGAAATATCCAAGTCCAACATCATCCGCGGCATGTTCCGGGGAAGCTTGGACATGGCGACCAAGTTTTACAAGGTCTGGGATTGTACAACGAATTTCGCGGGGTTGAACATCAATGGCTTGCGCCATGTCATAACCCCGACGATCACGTATTTGTACCAGGCGGCACCCACCTTCCCGGCGTATGATCTGAATCAATTCGACGGCATTGATAATCATGTCAGGATCCATCAATTTGAATTCGGGTTGGAAAACCAATTGCAGACCAAGCGCAACGGTCAAGTGGTGGATTTGGTAAGGGGCACGATCACTTCTAATTACGGCCTCAAGGGAACGACCGGCCGCAGGGCGTTCAATCCCTTTGATTCCCAACTTGATGTTAACCCCACCAACTGGTTTACTTTTCACAATGATAACGAATTTGATTACCATGCCGGGCATTGGAATAATGAAAATTTTGATGGTGTCATTCATGGCGGGGGCTGGTCTTTTTCCCTGGGCAGCCGGTGGGCCCGCTACCAGGGCGAGCAGCTGACCGGTGAGGTTGATTACACCATTAATCCCAAGTGGAAATTCAGGCTATACGGCAGTTTCCCGCTGACCCATGCGACCAACGGGAACATCAGCTCTGCCAGGCAATATGAGTATGTCATTACGCGTGACATGCATGAATGGGAAATGGACTTTGCCATTGATCAGCAACAGGGCCAGGGTTCGACATTTTATATCCTTTTCCGTCTTAAGGCGATGCCAGGCATGAAGCTTAATTTGATCAACACTTTGTTCCACACGTCCAGGCCGACGCCGGTGGAAACGACAACTACAACAGGAGCGACGCAATGAAAATTACGATCATAGGTTCAGGTTATGTGGGTTTGGTGTCAGGGGTTTGCCTGGCTAATATCGGGCACCATGTGATCTGTGTCGATAATAATCCCGATAAGATCAAGACTTTAAAAAAAGGGCGCCTGCCCATCTATGAGCCCGGCTTGCTTGAGCTGATGAAAGGGTGTGTCAAAAAAAAGCGGCTTTCTTTCACAGGTTCCATCGGGGATGCGACCAAGAAATCCCAGGTGATCTTTTTAGCGGTGCCGACACCCCCCAAACCCAATGGGGACGCGGACTTGACCTATATTGAGAATGTGGCGCGCCAGATCGCCCAGCACATGGATTCTTATAAGCTTATCGTCGAGAAATCAACCGTACCGGCGGAAACCGGCAAAAAGATCAGGCGTACCATCCATTTGAACCTGGCTAAAAAATACAAGAAAGGCAATAAGGTCCTGCTGGACTTTGATGTGGCGTCCAATCCTGAATTCCTTAAAGAGGGGACGGCCATCCATGATTTCATGAACCCCGACCGCATTGTGATAGGGGTGGAATCTAAAAAAGCAGAAGATCTTTTAAGGGAGATCTATAGACCGCTTAAACCCAAGATCCTGGTGACTAATATCGCTTCCGCTGAAATGATCAAACACGCGTCCAATTCGTTTTTGGCCACGAAAATTTCTTTTATCAACGCGGTGGCCCAGATCTGCGACCGGGTGGGCGCGGATGTCCTCAAGGTGGCTGAAGGCATGGGATTGGACAAGCGCATCGGCCGCCAGTTTTTAGACGCGGGTGTCGGTTACGGCGGGTCTTGTTTCCCCAAAGACGTGGACGCGTTTATCCGTTTGAGTGAACGCAGCGGCTATGATTTTTCTTTATTAAAAGAAGTGCGGCGCATCAATGATGCCCAGCGCCATTGGTTTGTACGTTTGATCGAGGAGAAATTGTGGAACATCAAGGACAAGACCATCGGCGTATGGGGCCTGGCTTTTAAGCCGAATACCGATGATATCCGTAATGCCGCGGCCCTGGAGATCATCCATCTGCTGCAGGCGGAGGGTGCCAAGATCAGGGTTTACGACCCTAAAGCATTGGACAATGCCAAAAAATCGCTGCGGGGGGTCACTTTTTGTAACAGTGCCTATGCGGTTGCCGAAGGCTGCGACTGCCTTTTGCTTTTGACCGAGTGGCCGGAATTTAAAGAGGTGGATTTTGTGCAGATCAGGGACGCCATGGCCCAGACCGTTATTTTTGACGGCCGTAATTTTCTGGACGGGACGCATCTGAAGGACATTGGTTTTGAATATTTCGGGACAGGACGGGGAAAGTCCCTATAAATAATAGAAAGGGTTTTACATGCCTAAGAAAGTGGTGTTGATCAGCGGTGGTGCCGGGTTTTTGGGAAGCCATTTGTGCGACTGGTTCATTGGTCATGGCTTCAAGGTGGTTGCGGTGGATAACTTGATCACGGGTTCCCCGCGTAACGTGGCGCATTTAAAGCCCAATAAGGATTTTAAATTAATGAAGCATGACGTTTCCAAGCCTTTCAAAGTTGCAGGCAAGGTGGATTATGTGATGCATTTTGCCTCACCCGCGTCCCCGGTGGATTATATGAACCATCCCATTGCCACCATGCTCGTCGGCAGCTATGGCACGCATCATCTCTTGGAGATCGCGCGGGCCAAGAAAGCTGTCTTTTTAATGGCGTCTACGTCGGAAGTCTACGGGGACCCTTTGGTCCATCCCCAAAAGGAAGGTTATTGGGGCAATGTCAACCCTAACGGGCCGCGCAGTATTTACGATGAAGCCAAACGTTATGCCGAAGCAGCTGTTTTTGCCTATAAGCGTGTTTATAAGATGGATGTCAAGGTCGTCAGGATCTTTAACACCTATGGTCCCCGCATGCAGATCAAGGACGGACGGGTGGTGCCTAATTTTATTGACCAGATCTTGAATGACCAGCCTTTGACCGTCTATGGGAATGGCAAGCAGACACGTTCTTTTTGTTACGTGGATGACCTGGTGGATGGCATAACAAAGCTGCTTTTATCTAAAATTTCCGGTCCGGTGAACATCGGTAATCCCAGGGAGTTTACGATTTTACAATTTGCAGAACTCATTCGAAAGAAGTATAATCCCAAAGCTAAAATCATTTATCAGCCCTTGCCCCAGGATGATCCCAAACAGAGGCGTCCGGATATTTCCCTGGCCCGCAAAGAATTAGGGTGGGAGCCGAAGGTGCCTCTGGAAGAGGGCATTGCTCGTACGATGGATTGGTTTGCTAAGAATCATGGTCACTAAAGACGAAATCATAGCTTTTGAAAAAGAGAATATTCCCTATTGCTTGCTCGGCAAGCGGTTGTTTGGCGCGTAAAGGGTTCGAATGATCACAAAAGATGAAATTATAGCCTTTGAAAAAGAAATTGCCGACATTTTTGCCACCGGGGTTATCCGTGCGCCGGTGCACTTGCGCGCCGGGCGGGAAGATGCCTTGATCGCGGTCTTTAAAGAGCATCAGATCAATGATGATGATTACGTGTTCGGTTTTTGGGATTCCCATGAACTGGCCCTTTTAAAAGGCGTGCCCCGTGCGGAATTAAAACAGGCAATTATTGAGGGAAAAAGCATATCTTTATGCTTTCCCAAATATAAGGTGCTTTGTTCTGGGATTGTTGGAAGCCTTATGGGGACAGCGGCAGGTGTGGCGTGGAGTTTAAAGAACCAGGGCAAAAAGGGAAGAGTATTTTTATTTTGCGGGGACATGTCCGCGGAGACAGGCATTTTCCATGAAGCTGTCAAATACGTCCATAATTTCGATCTGCCGGCCACCTTCATTGTTTGCGATAACGGGGTGAGCGTCATGACTGATACCAGGGCTGTTTGGGGCAGTGCCGAGCCTTGGTTCGTCGGTACTAAATATGAAAGCAAGATCATTTATTTTAAATACACCAACGGCTATCCGCATTCGGGTCTTGGTAAATTGATCAAATTCTAATATGGATACGACGGTGAAACTAAAATATTTTGATGAGTTAAAAAGGACCATGGAATGGCTGGCGACCCAGCCCAAGGTGATGTTCGTGGGACAAACCGTCGCAGGCCCGGGAACATTTATGTTCCAGACCCTGCGCGACTGCCCCAAGGAGCGTTGTCTCGAGATGCCGATCAATGAAAGTTTTCAGATGCAGTTTACCATTGGCATGGCCCTGGCGGGTTATGTGCCTGTTTCAGTTTACCCGAGGCAGAATTTTTTATTGTTGGCCACGGGGGACATGGCCAATATGCTCGATAAAATTCCTCTGGTCTCCGGCGGCAAGTGGCCGGTGAAGGTCATCATCCGTGTGGCCACAGGCCCTGACGCGCCCGTTCATCCCGGGCATCAGCATATTGGCAATTACGCGAAAGCGTTGCGTGAATTATTCAGCTGGATCGAAGTGGTGGAACTGAACACCGCTGAGGAGATTTTTCCGGCCTATACGCACGCGTTGACGCGCACCGATGGCAAATCTACGCTTATCATTGAGCATGGCAATTTTTATAATGAAGAGTATTACGCCAAACGCATGATCACCTCAGGTTGAATGGCCTTTGGAAACGAATTTTTTCGACCGCGGTCGGCTTTTTCCGCCGGCCTTTTCTTATAATTCAGAAACACAACGGGCCTTCGGCCCTGTGTTTCAGAATCGGTGACGAAGGCCGGCGGGCCTCCAGCGGTCTTCAAAAATTGTTTCCAAAGGCCATTCAACAGACATGAAAAAATATATGCACCGTAATTCAAGAATTTTTATCGTTGGTCATAATGACAGTGTTGAAAATTCCCTTCGCGGGTATTTTCAGTCCCAGGGATTTGCTCACGTCATTTCGAATACCCAAGATCATATTAATGTATTAGATCAATCAAAGGTCGCGGATTTTTTTAAGAAATTCAAACCGGAGTATGTTTTTTTAGGTTCCCTGCGTTCGGGCGGTATCGCGGCCAACCAGAAATTCCCCGCGGAATTTATTTACGAAAATACCCAATCGCAGAATTTGGTGATCAGCGAGGCCCGTCGTTGGAGTGTCAAAAAATTATTATATTTTTCCAGCTCCTGCGTTTATCCAAAAGCAGCGAAACAGCCGATCAAGGAATCGTCTTTGCTGACAGGCCCGCTTGAGCCGACGAGCGAGCCGTATGCCGTCGCGAAAATTGCTGGGACCAAATTATGCCAAGCGTATAAGGCACAATATGGTTTTAATGCCATTGCCGCCGTACCGGCAACACTTTATGGGCCGGGCAGTGATACGGACATCGAAAATGCGCATGTCCTGGGCGCCTTGATAGCTAAATTTCATAAAGCTAAAACTGAAGGTGCCAAAGAAGTTACTGTCTGGGGCTCTGGAAAGCCGCGAAGAGAATTTCTATATGTGGATGATTTTGTCAGTGCCTGTCTTTTTTTAATGGAAAAATATGATGGGGCGGATGTGATCAATGTCGGCAGTGGTCATGATGTGACGATCAGGCAATTGGCAGGCATGATCAAAAAGGCCAGCGGCTTTAAGGGCAAAATTATTTTTGATACCAAGAAACCGGATGGTGCTATGCGCAAGCTCCTGGACACCACCCGCATGTGCAAGCTGGGCTGGAAGCCGAAGGTTGGCTTGGAAGAAGGTATTGAAAAGACGTATCAGTGGTACGCGCGGCAGAAATAAAGAAGGCCGCGATATTCTCGCGGCCCTATGGATAACGCTCTTTCCCACGCAGGATATGATTAATTAAAGTATATCAATTTTCTTGTTTTTTGCAAGAAAATCTTGGTCTTAAAGAAGCTTTCCGATCATTCTTTAAGACCTTTAATGCCCCGAGTCGGATTCGAACCGACACCATCTTTTTCGTGGGAAAGAGCTCTATCCAATTAAGCTACCGGGGCACTAAATTTAGTTATTATCATAACATATTTTGATTATTAATCAATATAATTTTTTTATTGAAGATAAAAAGAGAAAGGGCCGTTTATCTAATAAAAATTAAGGAATCGGCACAACCTAATCAATGTAAAAGAATCATGGAATTATAAGGAAGGAATATTATGAAGATATTAGTGACAGGTGCGGCGGGATATATTGGCTCAGTTTTAGTACCGCGGTTATTATCCGAAGGCCATGAGGTGATCGCCTTGGATAATTTTATGTACAATCAGTCCTCGCTTTTGGACGTCTGCTACCATGATAAGCTGACCATTATCCGCGGGGACACGAGGGACAAAGCTTTGATAACGAGGCTCATGAAAAACGTGGACGCTATTTTCCCCTTGGCTTGCTTGACTGGCGCTCCTTTATGCGCCAAAGACCCTGTAGGCGCCCAGACCATCCTTTTTGACGCGATCAAAATGATCCTGGACCTTCGCAGTAAAAGCCAAAGGGTCATTTTCCCCACCACCAACAGCGGCTACGGTATCGGCGACAAGGGCAAGCAATGTACAGAAGATTCGCCCTTGAGGCCCATCTCTTTGTACGGCAAATTAAAGGTGGATGCGGAAAAAGCCATTCTTGACGCGGGGGAAAGCATCACCTTTCGCCTGGCCACGGCCTTTGGGATCTCGCCTCGCATGCGCCTGGATCTGTTGGTCAACGATTTTACCTATCGCGCGGTGTACGATAAGTTTGTGATCCTCTTTGAGGCCCATTTTAACCGCAATTATATCCATGTCCGGGACATTTCCAAGGTCTTTATCCACGGCTTGAATAATTTTGACAAGATGAAAAACGAACCCTATAATGTCGGTTTAAGCGACGCTAACCTGACGAAGCTGCAACTTTGCCAGGAGATCAAAAAATTCGTGCCTGATTTTTATTTTGTGGAGGCCGCCATCGGTGAAGACCCTGACAAGCGCGATTATATGGTCAGCAATGCAAAGATCGAAAAGACGGGGTTTAAACCGGATGTTTCCCTGCAAAAAGGCCTGCAGGAATTGATCAAAGGTTATCAGGTCATTAAACGCAATCAATTTGCGAATATTTGAGGGACAATGAAACAGCTTGATGTTTTGTTTGTGCACGCCAACGCGTCCAAGAAAATTTATCAGGATTTAGCCAAGGATTTTTCCGCTATCGAGCCCCCGATCTGGGCAGGCATGCTGGCTAATCATTGCCGCCTCAAAGGCTTTTCCGTTGATATTTTGGATTGCGAAGCCCTGCATTTGGATGATGAGCAGTCCGCCCAACAGATCGCAAAGGCCAACGCGCGCCTGACCTGTTTTGTGGTGTACGGCCAACAGCCTTCGGCCAGTTCCCAGAATATGGCCGGGGCCACCCACGTGGCTGATGCAGTTAAAAAATCAGCGCCTGAAGGAAAAATTCTTTTTGTCGGTGGCCATATCGCTGCTTTGCCGCGTGAGGTTTTGGAACACCACCAGAGCATTGATTTTGTCTGCCAAAATGAAGGCGTTTATACTATTTCTAATTTGTTAAAGACGGATTTAAAAGACGGACTAGAAAAAGTAGATGGCTTGGGCTTTCGTCGGGGGGGCGGCATTGTTTTAAATAAACCCTCACCCATCGTGGCCAAGGCAGACTTGCCCCGTGAGCTTCCGGGCATTGCCTGGGACCTGCTGCCTGTTAAAAATTACCGTACCGCGCTATGGCATTCTTACCCAAATAATTCCAATCGCCAGCCCTTTGCGGCCTTGTACACATCTCTTGGCTGTCCCATGAAATGTTCTTTCTGCATGATCAATATCATCAACCGCCAGGAGAATGAATATTCCGACGGATCGGCCGTGTTCCGTTATTGGGAACCGGAGCATATCATCAAGGAATTTGATTATTTCGCCTCCCAGGGCATCACTAATATCAAGATCGCTGACGAGCTCTTTGTGCTTAACGCCAATCATTTCCTCAAGCTTTGCGAATTGATCATCCAGCGCGGTTATAAATTCAATATCTGGTGTTATTCCAGGGTGGACACGGTGCGTGACCAATATTTAGCTACTTTAAAGAAAGCCGGTGTCAATTGGCTGGCCTTGGGGATCGAAAGCGGGAATACCCGGGTGCGCAAAGACGTGACCAAAGGCCGTTTTGAAGATGTGGATATCCGTTCGGTGGTGGGCAAGATCCGTGATCATGGCATTAATGTCATCGGCAATTATATTTTCGGCCTGCCGGAAGATGATCTAGCCAGCATGCAGATGACCCTGGATTTAGCCATCGAGATGAACACCGAGGAAGCTAATTTTTATTCAGCCATGGCTTATCCGGGCTCTCCCTTGTACGGCATTGCCAAAAAAGAGGGATGGAAGTTGCCTTCGAGCTATGAAGGGTTTTCTCAACACTCTTATGAAGGCCAGCCCTTGCCTACCAAATATCTGACCGCCGAGCAAGTCCTGGCTTTCAGGGACGAGGCCTGGATGAAATACCACACTAACCCGAAATTTTTAGAACTACTATTAAAGAAGTTCGGCCAGGCGGCGGTGGATGAGACCATTAAATCGACTAAGATCAAATTAAAACGCAAGATCTTACAGGAGGCGCCTACAGCCCCATGATCATTTCCCGTACCCCTTTTCGCGTGTCTTTTTTTGGCGGAGGCACTGATTACAACGGCTGGTTTGCGGACCACAACGGTGCTGTCTTGGCCACCACCATTGATAAATACTGTTATATCAGCTGCCGTTACCTGCCGCCGTTCTTTGAACACAAATCGCGCATCATTTATTCCAAGATGGAGCATGTGGGCAAGTCCATTGATGAGATAGACCACCCTTCGGTGCGTGAAGTTTTACGTTTTTTGAAGGTCCATGAAGGCATTGAGATCCATCACGACGGAGACCTGCCGGCGCGCACGGGTTTGGGATCAAGTTCGTCTTTTACCGTCGGGCTGCTTAACAGCCTGTATGCCCTCAAAGGGCAGATGGTCACCAAGGAACGCCTGGCCCGTGAAGCGATCCATGTGGAACAGGACATGATCAAGGAAAATGTCGGGTGCCAGGACCAGACCCTGGCTGCTTACGGCGGTTTTAATTTGATCGAATTCGGCGGCACCAATCATTTACGCGTACAGCCCCTGACTGTCCCGGCGGCGAAATTAAACCTTTTGCAGGACCATTTAATGCTTTTTTTCACGGGGTTTTCCCGGAAAGCTTCGACCATCGCCAAGACGCAGATCAAGAACATCCCGCAAAAGAAGGCGGAATTGGCCCGCATGCATGAAATGGTGCATGAGGCGGTGGAAGTCTTAAATGGCAATGATATTTTAAAGTTCGGCCGCCTGCTTGATGAAAGCTGGAAGCTCAAGCGTACCTTGTCAGACAAAATATCCAGCTCACACATTGATCATTTGTACTCAAAGGCAATCGCTGCGGGAGCAGTGGGCGGTAAATTGCTCGGGGCAGGCGGAGGCGGCTTCGTACTGCTTTTTGCAGAGCCTTCAAAGCAAAACAAGATCCGCGCAAAGCTCAAAGGTTTTTTGGAAGTTCCCTTCAAATTCGAGAATTTAGGCAGCCAGATCATTTTCTATCAACCCGACAGCGGCCTGATCAAATAATATGTTCCCAGATGTCGTTATCCTTGCCGGCGGTTTGGGTAAACGCCTTAGATCGGTCACCGGAGACACCCAGAAAGTTTTAGCCAAGATCAATGACCAGCCGTTTTTAGAGATACTCATTGATTACATTGCTTCCCAGGGCGGCAGGCGTTTTATTTTATGTGTGGGCCATGGCAGTGACGAGGTTGAGGCCTATTTTAAGGATAAATACCAGGACCGCGAGATCATTTTTTCCAGGGAAGAGGCGCCATTAGGCACGGGCGGGGCCATTAAGCAGGGGTCCCGTCATGTTAAAACTGACCGGTTTTTAGCGATGAACGGGGACTGCTTTTGCGTGATCGATTATAAAAAAATGATCGTACAGCATAAAGAAAATAAAGCCAAAGCCACCATAGCGGTCACCCTGGTGCCTGACGCCCGTGATTATGGGACCATCGAGATCGCGTCAAACGGCGCCATCGGTGCCTTTAAAGAAAAGCAGCTGATAAAATCTTCGGCGTACATTAATACCGGCACCTATTGTTTTGACCGCAACGTGTTTGCTTTAGTGAAGACCACGTCTAAATTTTCGATCGAACATGATTTTTTTCCGTATCTGGGGGGTAAAGGGTTTTACGCGTTTAAAGTGGAGAACCGCTTCATTGATATCGGCACCCCGGAGCGTTATTCCTGGGCGCAGGAACATCTTAAAACATTAAAAGGCCAGGTATGAAATCAGATTTTAATAAAGCGACGGCTATTAGCGACGGTCAGGAGGCTTCCAAGTCCGGGTATAAAGTCCCTTTTGGGACGGTCTCGATCACTTCCAAGGCCAAAAAGCTCATTGATGAGGCCATTGAACGCCGCTGGCTGACCAAAGGTAAATACGTCAGGGAATTCGAAGAAAAATTCGCGGAGCTTTTCGGCGTCAAATACGGCATCGCGGTTTCCAGCGGTACGGACGCTGATGCCATTGCCTGCGCGGTGCTCTATGATTTTGGCGCCCAGCGCGGGGATGAGATCATTGTGCCGGCCTTGACCTTTGTGGCCACGGGTAACGCGGTTTTACAGGCAGGTTTCACGCCTGTGTTCGTTGATGTGGAGCGGGAGACTTTAAATATCGACCCTAAGAAAATTGAAAAAGCCATCACTCCTAAAACGCGCGCCATTATGCCCGTGCACTTGATGGGCAAGCCCGCGGCCATGGATGAGATTTTGAGTATTGCCCAAAAGCATAAACTTTATGTGATCGAAGACGCCGCCGAAGCGCATGGCGCCCAATACAAGGGGAAAAAAATAGGTGCCATCGGTGACATGGCTTGTTTTTCATTGTACGCGGCGCATATTGTAACGACCATCGAGGGGGGCATGCTCATCACCAATAATGAAAAAATGGCTGAGGCCGCCCGCTCCCTGCGTAATCACGGGATCGATGGGAAATTCCAATTCAAGCGCATCGGCTTTTCCGCCAAGATGAATGAGATCGAGGCCGCGGTGGGCCTGGGGAATATTGAGATATTCCACGATATCCTGGAGAAACGGCGTGCCAATGTCCGCCATCTGATCAAAGCTTTTGCCAGGTTTGACCAATATTTTTGGTGTCTTAAAGAAGAGGCGCACGAGGTCTTAGGTCCGCACGCGTTTTCGATCGTCCTTAAGCCCGGCGTTAATTTTACCAAAGATGAGTTCGTGACGTATTTAGAAAAGCAGGGGGTGGATTCCCGTAATTTATTCTATTCCATCCCCACACAGACCCAGAGCTACCAGTTCATGAATCACAAGCTCGGAGATTTTCCCCAATCGGAATATTGCTCCGACCATGGGACGCATATCGGCTGCCATCAGGATGTGGGGGTCGTTCAAATGGATTATGTGGTAAAGGTAGTTGAAGATTTCCTTAAATCCAAAGGGTAAACAAGTGCATGCGCATAGCCATCAATTGCCGGTCCATCCTGTTAAATCAGCGTACGGGTATAGGCCGCTACACCTATCATCTTTTAGACAATTTAGGGAAGATCGACCATGCCGACGAATATGTCCTTCATGCCCCCAAGCGTCTGCTTGATCTGAAGCGGCACTTGCCGGATTTTTCCCGTTATAAGAATTTTAAAAGCCGGGTAGACCGTTTCCGCCGGGGGGCCGGTAAGGGCGATATCTACCATTTGCCTTGCCCTGATCGCATCGGCCCCTACTCGGGTAAATTGGTCGTCACTATCCACGATCTTATTTATAAGACCTATCCTCAAGCCCACACGCCCCCCACCATTGATATCACAGAAAAGTACATGCAGGCCATCGCGGCCAAGGCCGATCAAATCATTTGTATTTCTGAAAATACACGCCGTGATCTGCACGCTTTTTTTAATATCCCTCTTGAAAAGACCTGTGTGGTCTATAATGGGGTTGATCATCATCTATTTTATCCCTTATCACCGATAGAGCGCCTTGAGGCGGCAAACCATTTGAAGCAGCTGGGCATTGATAAGCCTTTTATCCTCTATGTCGGTACCATCGAGCCCAGGAAGAATTTAGCCGGTTTGCTTGAAAGTTTCGCTTTGCTTAAAGGAAAAAGAGTGTTTCAAGGGCAATTGGTCGTTGCCGGCATGAAAGGCTGGATGGTGGAAAGCATTGCCGGTCTTATTAAAGAATTAGACATTCAAGCGGATGTCATTTTTACCGGCTTTGTCAGCGACAGGCAATTACGCCAGCTTTATAATATGGCGGAAGTTTTTGTATTCCCGTCTTTTTATGAGGGCTTTGGTTTTCCCATCCTGGAAGCTTTTTGCTGTGGCACCGCGGTCATCACCTCACAGACCTCGTCGTGTGCTGAGATCGCCTCTAAAGCAGCGTTGACGATAGACCCCAAGGACACCAAGGCGATGGCCCAGGCCATGGAGCAGGTCTTGACTGATAAAACCCTTAAAGGGTCGTTGCGTGAGGCAGGATTAAAACGCGCCCAGGAATTCTCATTTTTAACTACAGCCAAGAAAACCCTGGAAATTTATCAAACATTTCAATTAATCTAACTAAAAAGGAAGTGCTTATGCCGGAAGGAAGAACCAGACTGGATATCGGTTGCGGAAACAATAAAATGCCCGGAGCGACGTATTTGGATTTTGACAGTAAGGCCCATCCGGACATTTTACATGATCTGAATAAATTCCCTTATCCTATAAAGGACAATAGTTATGATGAGATCTATGCCAAACATATCATTGAGCATTTAAACGATGTTGTCAGCTTTATCAAAGAAATGGAACGGATCCTGAAACCCGGCGGGACCGTCTTTATCGCTACCCCCCATTTTTCGAGCCGTGTTGCTTATTCAGAGCCGCAGCACACAAGGTTTTTTTCTTACTTTATGTTCAACAGCTTGTTAAGTTTTGTCAATTTAGATGTCGTCGAGCAAAAAATAACTTTTTACAAACTTTTTCGCGCAAGCGGCATCAGCTTTCTTGCCAATAAATATCCTGACACCTATGAACGTTTTTGGACGTATATGTTTCCGGCGGAAAATGTAACATTGCTTGCCAAGAAAAAGGTCTCTTAGGTCCCGTGAACATATGAAAATCAGCGGTTTTACCATTGTCCGCAACGCGGTCAAATTCAGTTATCCTGTACTGGCTTCCATACGCTCGATCCTGCCTATTTGCGATGAATTCATCGTCAATGTGGGGGACAGTGAAGATGGCACGCTGGAGTTGATCCGCTCCATTGACAGCCCCAAGATACGCATTATCCAAAGCCAATGGGACATGGGCCAGGGGTCCAGTGTGCTGGCACTTGAAACCAACAGGGCTCTTAAAGAATGTAAAGGCGATTGGGCCTTTTATCTGCAAAGCGATGAGGTCATCCATGAGGCTGATCTGAATAAACTGAAATTCTGGATGCGTCATTATCTGGCCCAAAATGACGTTGATGCCCTGCGTTTTTGGTGGTTTCATTTTTATGGGTCCTTCTGGCGCTACCGCGTTGATTTCGGCTGGTATCAAAAGCAGGACCGCATTATCCGTAATAATAAACAGGTCGAATCCTATGGCGATGCTTTTGGCTTCAGGCGTATCGACGGAAAACCTTTGCGCACACGCCTGACTTTCTGTTATCTGTATCACTATGGCTGGGTCAATTCCAATGAAGCGATGCAAAAGCGTTTTGATAATGCCGCGGCCATAGGTTACGCGGACAAAAACAAGAGTAACTCCTTCACGGGCGGTTATGGGGACTTGGACCGCTTCCCGTCGTATTTAGGCACTCATCCGGCTGTCATGAAGGAAATGGTGGCAGGGCATCATTTAAGCCGTGAAGATTTTGATATGATCCGGCGGCGATCATGGTGGAACCTCTTCTTCTGGCTCCGCCTGCGTTATAAAACCGGGCGGCGGGTCAGGGAGAGGATCGTTTGAAGATACTGATCATTAATCCTTACGGTGTCGGGGATGTTTTATTTACCGGTCCTGTCATCAGCAATCTGCGTTTGGCCTATCCACAGGCCTCGATCGCGTATTTGGCCAATAGCCGCACCGCGGAGCTTCTTAAATCAAATCCGGACATAGCCCGGGTCTTTATTTATGAACGTGATGAGTTTGTGGGAAAGCTCCCCAAGTATCTCGAACTGTTTAACAGCATCAAGCAGCAAAAATTCGATATGGTCTTTGATTTTTCCCTTAACAGCTCTTTTGGATTTTTGTCCGCGGCCTGCGGCATCAAAAAGCGTGTGGGATTTGATTATCGCAAGCGCGGGGGGTTTTTGACCGATCGCGTCTTTTTGCTTGGGTTTGAAGAGAAACATATCATTGAATATTATTTGGACCTGCTTCGTTTGGTCCAGATACCGGTTGTGGTCAAAAAAATGAAATTAGATGTGCCTTCCCAAGATATCCAATGGGCTCAAGAATGGCTCAAGAGGCATAAGATCGGCCTGAACAAGCCTTTGATAGCGGTCTTACCCGGTGGAGGGGCCAGCTGGGGGGCGGCCGCCGGGAATAAGCGATGGCCGGCGCCTAAGTATGCCCATTTAATAGATAAAATCATTGAAAATTTCGACGCTGACATTATACTGATGGGTGACCCAAAAGATGAGGGCTTGTGCCGCGAAGTCGTTAGTCAGGCTAATTTCCCTATACATTTTGCCGTTGGAGAAACGACACTTTTAGGGTTAGCTGCTTTGTTGATGCTGGCCCAGGGTGCCATCGTTAACGACGGAGGCCCTTTGCACGTGGCCGAAGCGGTGGGGGTCAAGACGGTTTCCATCTTTGGTCCCGTAGATCCGCACGTGTACGGCCCCTATCCCGCGACGACCCGCGCCGTGGTGCAAAAGGGCCTGCCTTGCCAGCCATGTTACCGGCGTTTTCGCATGGCCCGTTGTGAACATATCAGTTGTTTGGGCGAACTTTCAGTGGAAGAAGTTTATAGAAAGGTACAGTATATTTTATGAGTATTCCCTTTATTGATTTTAAAGAACAAAACCGCCTGATCCAGGGTGAGGTGGACTTGGGGTTTAAAAAAGTATTTGAAAAAGGCGATTATATTTTAGGCGAACAAGCCCATGTTTTTGAAGGGGCTTTTGCCAAATATTGTGACGTCCAATACGGGGTGGGTGTTAATTCCGGCACCGACGCGCTTCATCTGAGTCTGATGGCCCTGGATATCCGGGAAGGTGATGAGGTCATTGTCCCGACGCATACCTTTATTGCCACGGCCCTGTGCGTTTCTTTTTGCCGCGCTAAACCGGTTTTTGTGGACATTGAGCCGGACACCTTTAACATTGATCCTAAATCTTTCCAGGCGGCGATCACGAAGAAAACAAAAGCAGTGATCCCGGTGCATATTTACGGCCAGCCGGCCAATATGGATGAGATCGTCACCATCGCCCGTCAACACGGCATCAAGATCGTCGAGGACGCGGCCCAGGCGCATGGTTCCCGTTATAAGGGCAAACGTGCCGGGTCCCTGGGCGATGTGGCTTGTTTTTCTTTTTATCCCACCAAGAGTCTGGGGGCCTGCGGGGACGCGGGGATGATCGTGACTAATAACAAAGATATTTATGAAAAAGCCTTAATGCTGCGTGATTACGGCCGTCAAGGACGTTATGAACACAAGATCAAGGGGACCAACTCGCGCCTGGATACGCTTCAGGCGGTGGTCCTTAATGCCAAATTAAAACATTTAGACAGCTGGAATGAAATGCGCGCGAAAAACGCCGCCTATTATGGGCAGCTTCTCAAACCGTTTAAAAGCGTGGTCACTCCTGTCACCAAGGCAGACCGCACGCATGTGTTCCAGACCTATGCCATCCTTGTGCCCAATCGCGACAAAGTCGTCGAAGCCATGAAAGCCCAAGGGGTCGGGGTGCTTATCCACTATCCCATCGGCCTGCATCTGCAGGAGGCTTACGCTGATCTAGGGCATAAAAAGGGAGATTTCCCCGTTGCTGAAAAGGTGGCTTGTGAGGTGATGAGCCTACCGATGTTCCCGCACATGACCAAAGAACAGATCGAGGCGGTGGCAGCGGCCCTGGAGAAGTCTTTGTGAACAGATCTTTGATCATTTGCGATCGATTGATGTACGGCGCTTTGCTGGTGATGGTATTTTTTATACCTTATTCGTTCGCGCTGATCGAGATCTGTCAGGTGACGATGATCATGGCCTGGATGGTCAAGCGTTTTTTATTAGGCAAAGCACCAGTGCGCCGGGGTTATGCCCAAGATACGGATCCTGTTCCCAACAGCATGATCGGGCCATTAATAGCCATCGGCTTGTTGATCGTCTTGACGATACCGTTCAGCCATGACCCTTCCTTGAGCGCAAGAAAGTTTTTTTCAAGGTTTTTACAGCAAGTTTTTTTAATGTATCTGGTCACGCAGGTCCTCGACAGCCGCAAGCGTTTATACGGCGTTTTGTCTATGCTGCTGCTGACATTTTTTCTTGTCACCGTCGATGTCATGATCCAGTACACCTGGGGTAAAAGCATTGTTCATCATAATTCGCTGATCTTCGGCAGGGTGACGGGCCCCATGAACCATCCCAATGATCTGGGGACCTTGCTGGTCACGGTTTTACCGGTGGTATTGGCTTCGATCATCATCTCTCTAAAGCGGATGCCCTGGGCGGGGGGTGCCATCGGCGTATTGTTTTTACTTTTGGTCAGCGCCCTTGGCCTGACAGCTTCCCGCGGCGCGTGGGTCGCTTTTGCCGTGAGCATGGTCGCCTTGGGGATTTGTTTGAAACATTATAAGTTAACGGTCCTGATCATTTTGATGCTCGCCGTATTTTCCTGGGTATATGGCGTGCATTGCTTAAGCACACGTGTTGATATGTATGGTGTCACCTCCGTGACGCCGAGCAATATTGTAAAACCAAGCTTTATTAATACATCCGGCCTGCCTTCCGGTTTTGATGCATTAGAAATACTTTTTGGCCCTTCAGGCCGTGAATATTACTGGGGGACAGCGGTCAATGTCATCAAACATTATCCGTGGTTTGGGTGCGGGTATAACGCGTATGTTCAAACACTCAGGGACTTGCGCGTCGGGCATGAAGAATATCCGCACAACAGCTTATTGCATATTACGGCGGAACTTGGGATCGTCGGGTTGTTATTTTATTTATGGCTTTTTGTTTCCCTATGCCTGGAGGGTTGGAAGGCAATGCGCCGGGTGGCGTGGGCAGAAGACCTTCATGTTTTAGGGGGTGGGTTGTCCTGCGGGATCCTGGCATGGATGGTCCACAGCCTTATGGACACCCCGTGGTCTTCTTTACAACTGAACATTTTATTATGGTTATTGATAGGGATCTTGATGAGCCTCGGGACCTATTATAAGGAGGAAAAACGTGGCACTACCGCTTAGCGTCGTTATTATTGCGAAAAATGAACAAACCAGGATTGCAGATTGCTTGGCAAGTGTCGCAGGCTGGGCGGATGATATTGTGGTGCTGGATGATGAGAGCGTGGACAATACGCGCGCGATAGCGGCCGACTTTACCGATAAAATATTCATCCGGCACATGGAGCTCGAAGGGAAACACCGTAATTTCGGGGCTTCCAAGGTGAAAAATGACTGGGTCCTGCTTTTGGATTGTGATGAGCGTCTGACGGATGATCTTAAGCTCGAGATCGCCGCGGCACTCAAAGATGGGGACCCCAAGATCGCGGCGTATTGGGCGCCGCAGATCAATTATATAGGCGATGTGCAATTAAATAATGGCGGCTGGTCGAACCCGCATATCCGTTTGTACAATAAAACCTATGTGAAATGGTCTGAGGCGGATTATGATGTCATCCACCCGGGCCTGAAATTTTCAGAAGGGTATCGGGGCGGGAATATGAAGGGCAAGACCATCCACTATAGTTTTCGCAATGTGGAGGATTTTATCAAGAAGATCAATCGTTATTCGACGCTGGAAGCGTACAAATGGTATGTGGACGGACGGAAAATGTCGATGGGCAAGGCCGTATGGCGGACAGTGGACCGGGTTTGGCGGCGTTTCATCACTAAAAAAGGATATAAAGACGGTTATTATGGCTTTGTGGCAGCGGTCTTGAGCGGCTTTCATGAATTTGCCGCGTACAGCAAATACAGGGAAATGAAGGAAAAAGGGTATTACATCAACGACATTAAAGCCAAAGTTTAATCATGGGCCGATTTTACCACCATGTTCTTTATCAAAACATTTTCAGCCTTCCGTCCACGATCATCAAGACGGTCAGCCGTAATGTCCGGGGGCAAAAATTTGAGCCGGAAGTCGAAGCCCTGTCAAGGCTGATACGCGAGGATTTTTATTGCTTCGACGTGGGCGGGGCATATGGACGTTATGCGTATCCCTTGTCAAAGATGGTGGGCACGCAGGGCAGGATATACAGTTTTGAGCCGGGGAGTTACAGTTACAAAGTGTTTTCATTTGTGAAAGCTTTCTTCGGCCTTAAGAATGTGGTCTTGACCAAAAAGGCGGTTTCCAATAAGCCGGGGTCGATCGAGTTATGTTTACCGCCCAAAAGATCAGGCAAATTAGGCGCCTCGTTGGCGTATATCCGTTCAGGGAAAAAAGAAGACAGCTTTTGTGAAACAGTTGAAATGCTGACCCTGGATGATTTTGCAAGGGCCCAAGGCTTGGTGCGCCTGGACCTGATCAAATGCGACACCGAAGGCTCGGAATTATTAGTGTTTCAAGGGGCCAAGGCCGTGATTGAACGGTTTAGACCCATTGTATTGACGGAAATTGATGCTAATAATCTGGCGCGTTATCAGCAAAATCCGTCGGATATGCTCGATTTTTTTCGCCAGTGGAATTATAGGCTTATGGTTTGGGATGCGGGCGCCTTTGTCCCGGCCGCGGATGCAGAAAAACCAGGGAATTATTTTTTTATACCGGAACATCATACATTATGAAGGTCATTTTTCTCGATAGAGATGGTGTCATCAATAAGTTTCCGGGTAACGGTTCTTACGTGACCAAGGTCAAGGATTTCCATTTTATCCCCGGATCTTTGGAAGCGATCCGTGCGTTGACCCAAAGCGGGCACAAGATCTTTGTCATCTCCAATCAGGCCGGGGTGGGAAAAGGTGTTTATTCTTTGGCTAAACTCAAACGCATTGATGCCAAAATGACCAAGGCCGTCGAGAGATCAGGGGGCCTGATCCGCAAGAGTTTTTATTGCACGCACCGTTCGGATGCCGGCTGTGACTGCCGCAAACCCGGCATCGGGTTATTGAAGAAGGCCCTTAAATCCCTCAATAAAACCATCAGCCACGCGCAAAAGGCTTTTTTCGTCGGAGATACCGAAAGCGATATCAAGACCGGGGCAAATGGCGGATGCAAAACTATTTTTGTGCTTTCAGGCCGCGAAGACCGCCGCTATATGCGCAAGTGGACGGTCAAGCCGGACCACATCGTCAAAGACCTTAAAGGCGCTGTCCCAATTATCCAAAATGAAAATTCTAGTCATCCACGCAACAGCCGGGGCCGGGCATAAAAAAGCAGCAGAGGCCATTTTCCATGGGTTACAGGCCCAAGGCGGCTTTGATGCCCGTCTGGTTGACGCCCTGGATCATACCAATCCTTTTTTTAAAATAACCTATCCAGGGTTTTATTCATTGATAGTTACGCGCCTGTCATGGGCTTGGGGGTTTTTATTTGCCTTGCTTGATATTCCCTGGATGCAGCCATTGGTGCATATGGCCAGGCGCTTGTATAATGGTTTTAATGCCCAAGCCCTGCAGAAATTCCTGATAGAGGAAAAGTTTGATGCTGTGATCACGACCCAATTCTTGTCGGCGGAAGTGTCCGCGTATCTTAAACGTACAGGCAAGATCAAATCCAAGATCATTTGTGTCGTGACGGATTTTGATGTGCATCGCATTTGGGTGAATAAGGGGATCGATGTTTATACAGGGGCTTGTGAATACACCAAGAATAAATTGATCTCTTTAGGCGTGGCACCTGAAAAGGTCTTTACGACCGGTATTCCCACCGATGCCAAGTTTGCTCTTCAACCCGACACCACGGCCCTAAAGAGAAAATTAGGGATCCAAGACGGGATATTGACTGTTTTGATCGCCACCGGTTCTTTCGGCATGGGGCCGATCGAAGAGCTTATGCAGCTTTTGGAAAATTATCAACTGCTGATCGTTTGCGGGCATAACAAGGAATTATACGAACGATTAAAGCCCAAGGCCGACAAAAACGCGCATGTCCTTGGGCTGGTTAATAATATGGATGAATTAATGTCTGTTTCCGATGTCATGGTGACCAAGCCCGGGGGATTGTCCATCGCGGAAGCATTGGTGAAAAAATTGCCGATGATATTCTTTAGCGCCATTCCGGGGCAGGAGACTAATAATATTAAAGTCTTGAGCAGCTATGAAGTGTGCCAGGGGCAGAGTTCCTTGCCGCAAATTTCTGAGACCATCCATGCATGGAGTTCTAATCCTAAGAATTTAGACGTCTTGCGCCTGCGCTTGAGCGAATTATCTAAACCCAATGCCGTGGCCGATATTATCGCCTTGCTATGAATGCTCCACATGGACTGCCGACATCGATATCGGCCTGCGCATGAATGAAATTCTACTATGATCGCACAGGTTGTTTTTGATCTTCCCATCGACGGGACTTTTGATTATTTGGTCCCCGAACATTTGGTCCCTCAAGTTACGGCAGGGACGCGTGTCAAAGTTTCTTTTGGTCCCAGGAAACAAACCGGTTTTGTGATCGGTCTGCTTGAGCATAGTGCTGTTCCCAAATTAAAACCGATACAATCTTTGTGTGATCCTTCCGCGGTGTTTAACAGCCTGGACCTGGCCTTTGCCCAAGATTTTTGTGCGTATTACGGCTGCAGTTTAGGTGAAGCCCTGGGTACGATCCTGAGGAATAAGGAAGACCATAAGCCGTCTATCCGCCGGGACCATAAGCCGCTGTTTTCTTTATACACCTGCCAGCCCGATCGCTATGCGGTCAAGATCCAGGAGATCATCAAGGGATATCCTCATCATTCCTGTTTTTTGATCTTAGTCCCTGACGCTTTCAGGGGCCAAACGCTTTCCCAACAAATACATTCTTCCATAAAAGTAGGCACACGCTCTTCGGTGTTTGAATGTGACGGTCAGTATGATTGCGTC
>Ga0206995_1035_pt1 | contig 23429 bp, 30 predicted proteins | sample Alteio_BWMinCont_5_FD_153480 | JGI IMG/M metagenome (GOLD analysis project Ga0206995, IMG submission 153480) | Enriched cells from forest soil in Barre Woods Harvard Forest LTER site, Petersham, Massachusetts, United States -... | ecosystem: Environmental > Terrestrial > Soil > Temperate forest >... | reverse complement strand
CAGGTGCGTAATATGGCGGACATCAAAGCCACCCTGGAGGCAACCACTAAAACGATGGCCATGCTTTTAGGTTCTATCGCGGCCATTTCTTTGCTGGTCGGCGGTATTGGTATCATGAATATTATGTTAGTGTCAGTGACGGAGAGGACCAAGGAGATCGGTTTGCGCAAGGCCATAGGCGCCAATCGCCAGGACATCATGATCCAATTTTTGATCGAAGCGGTGATGCTGTCCTTGATCGGCGGGATTGCCGGCGTGGCGTTCGGGGCAGGGGCGTCTTTTCTTTTGACTCTTTTTGCCGGCTGGGCGGTGAAGATCTCCATGTTCTCCATCATTTTAGCGACCGCGTTCTCTTTGTTCGTCGGATTGGTCTTCGGCCTCTGGCCCGCCTATAAAGCCTCTTTACTTAATCCCATTGAAGCTTTGCGGTTCGAATAAAGGCCTGAAGACGGAACTTTTTGGCGCTGCTTATTGTCTAAATAAGTGAAAGGGTAAATAATTCAGGATAAAAAACAGGAGGCTCATATGGTAACAAAGACAAAGATCGCAGGATTAGTGGTGGCTTTAATGGCTTTATCAGCTCCAGCAGTGTGGGCGGACACCGGTACAGCCCCGGATGCTTCCCAGAAGGACGGTGGTTGGCATCATGGTGAGCATGGCCGCATGATGGGGAAGGTCCTCAACCTGAGCGCAGACCAGGAAAAGCAGTGGAAAGACAGCCGCCAAAAACAAAAAGAAGCCATGAAAAGTGTTTTTGAACAGATGAAGGCCAATAGGGAAGCATTTGATGCTGAGATCGTCAAAGCGACGCCGGATATGAATAAGATCAATGATATTCAAGCCCAGCTTAAAACTATTCAAGGGCAGATGGTTGACAATCATTTAAATTCCATTTTAGAGGTCAAAAAGATCCTGACACCTGAGCAATTCGCAGGTTACATGGCCCTGGAAAAAGAAGAAGATATGATGAAGCATAAGGGGCACAAAGATCATTCTCCCGAGGACAAGGATTAATACAAAAAAAGTGGTAGACAGATGACGGTTTTAAGACGATAATTTGACAAGTGTTTTAATTTGTCCCCCGCCAAGGCGGGGCCATAACAAGGAGAGCGCATGGGTTTTCAAGGTGGACAAGGTGGTGGTAGAGGTGGGTATGACAGAGGACCGCGGGAAATGCACAAAGCTGTTTGCGCGGATTGTAAAAAAGAGTGCGAAGTCCCATTTAAACCAAGGGAAGACCGTCCGGTTTACTGCAAGGACTGTTTTTCAAAGCATAAAGATAGCCGCTGATCCGCGGCTTTTCATCAAAAGCCCGTCAGCAAAATCGCTGGCGGGCTTTTTTATGGAGATCTCTTATGAAAATTAAAATGATTTACGTATTTTGGCTGATCTTGGCTTTTACAACAGTCCCGGCATTCGCCCTGGAGCAGCAGAGCACCAATGACATTGTCCTTAAAATGCAGCATGATCTGAATTTGTCAGAAGACCAGGTAGCTAATATTACTCAGATCGTTGAAAGATATACGGAGGCCTCCGATGATCTTCAGAAAAGCATCGAGGATGGGACCATTAATCAGAGTGCCATTGACAGCCAAAAGCAGCAGATCAAAGCAGCGGAAGACCAAGGGGTAGCCCAATACTTAAGGCCGGACCAGTTAAATGAGTGGAACCAAATTCAGGGCCAGGGTGACCGGGGCGGCGACAGCAGTGGCGGTGCGGATGAATATTCAAATCTGCCCAGTAGTGCTTCCGCGCAAAAGCAGTAGGCTCCCCTGAAATTTTTCCTACCCATAAAATAGTAATTATGCTAATATTGAACCTTCTTTGGGGCCTATAGCTCAGTCGGTAGAGCAGGGGACTCATAATCCCTTGGTCCCAGGTTCGAGTCCTGGTGGGCCCATTTTGAGTATGAGGGACTCATAGCTCAGTTGGTTAGAGCGTCGCCCTCACATGGCGAAGGCCGTAGGTTCAAATCCTACTGAGTCCACCAGATATAGTAAATTAAAGGACATATGACGGTGGCAAACCAAAATTTGAAGGATCAGATCAGGAAACTCGTCGATCTTCAGGTCATGGACGAGGAAATTTTCCGTTTCAAACGCGAACTGCGTGAAAAGCCTGCGGAGCTCGAAGCTTTAAAATCCGAATTTGAATCTAAAAAAACCACGCTCAAGGGCCTGGAAGATAAATTAAAAGCCATCCAGGTCGTGCAGAAAGAACTGGAGTTAGATCTCAAGGTCAAAGAAGAAGGTATCTCTAAAGCGGACGGTTCCTTGTCCCTTTTAAAAACGAACAAGGAATACCAGGCCCGGTTGCTTGAAATTGAGAATATGAAGGCGGATAGGTCCATCGTCGAAGAGAAGATCCTTTTGGGTTATGACGAAGTGGATGCGGCCCGTAAAGCGCTGGAAGCGGAAAAAATCACGGTTGTCCAATACGAAAAAGAATTCAATGCCAAGAAAAAGCAGGTGGACGATGACGTCGCTGTGATCGGTGATCAGCTTAAAGTCAAAGAGTCCCAGCGCTCGCGTGTAACACCGGAGATCAGGCCTGATTATTTAAGCCGTTATGAGCGTATCCTGAACAATAAAGATGGTTTGGGTATTGTTAAAGTGGTTGATAGCAGCTGCGGCGGCTGCTTCATGCATTTGACTGAACAGGTGCTCAATGAGCTTAAAAAGTACGAGCAGATCATTGCCTGCGATATGTGTGCCAGGATCCTTTATCTGGCCGATGACCTTTAGTTTATGAAACTTGAGATATTTACCGACGGCGGCTGTTCAGGTAATCCGGGGCCGGCGGCCATCGGGGTGGTCATTAAGAACGGTGCGAAGACCGTCAAGACCCTGAATCGCGCCATCGGCCAGGGGACCAATAATATCGCGGAATACACGGCCTTGATCGTTGCCTTACAAGAAGCAGTGATCTTAAAAGCGGATGAAGTCAGCGTTAAAACCGACAGTGAATTGATGTGCCAGCAAGTCCGCGGCAAGTACGCGGTCAAGCATGAGAATATAAAACCGCTCTTTGATCAGGTCAAGCATTTGGTGACAGGTTTTAAAAAGTTCCAAATTGCGCATGTGCCCCGCGAGCAAAATAGCGAGGCAGACGCGCTGGTCCGTCAGGTCTTAAAAAAAGCAGGTCAGGATGGCCGCTGTGATGCTAATGGCGTCGCAGAGGAAAGTCCGAGCTCCAAAGGATAATGCATCCCGATAACGCGGGACGGCCGAAAGGTCAGGATCAGAGCTACAGTGACGATGCTCCCGTAAGGGAGAGTGAAACGAGCAATCTCTGCATGGAGCAATGCCAAATAGGGGAGAATGCCGAAAGGCAAGGGAACGGTCCGTTCCGTCATACTCCCGGGTAGGCTGCAAGATATCCGCCAAAGGCGGATGTGAGTCAAATGGTCATCGCCTCGTCAAGAGGTTACAAAACTCGGCTTATTGACTGCTTTTTTAATTTAAAGTTAAAGAGTAACATTATCAGGAGGTTTTTCAAATGTCAGGTCATTCTAAGTGGGCAAAAATTAAACATAAAAAAGGTGATGCGGATGCCAAGCGTGGGGCCCTGTTCACTAAATTGAGCAAGGAAGTTACTGCTGCTGCCAAGGAAAAAGGCGGCAATATGGACACTAATTTCCGTTTGCGCGCGGCCGTGGCCCGTGCCCGTGAATACAATATGCCTCAAAGCAACGTCGAGAATGCCATTAAGAAGGGTACAGGAGAGATTCCTGGCATTGTCTATGAAAATGTTGTTTTTGACGCGCGTATGGGTGTGGTGGCCCTTTTGATCGAGGGATTGACCGATAATAAGAACCGTACCACAGCCGAAGTCCGCAATATTTTAAATAAAAAAGGTGCTGCTTTGTCCGGTGCCGGTTCTTCAGCCCGCTTGTTTACCAAGAAAGGGTTTTTGGAAGTTGATAAATCCAAAACCACGGAAGATGCCTTAATTGAAATTGCTTTGGAAGCAGGGGCTGAGGACGTTAAGACTGAAGGTGAATCTTTTGATATCTATTGCGATCCTACACAATTGGAAGCTGTTAAAAATGCCTTGACCGCCAAGAATATTGAAACTATTTCCGCTGAAGTCACCATGGTCCCTGATCCTAATTCCGTCATGACCATTGAAGGCAAGGATGCCAAGAGCGTTTTGGACTTGATCGAGACCCTTGAAGACAACGAAGATATCCAGCATGTGTATGGAAATTTTGACATTTCCGACGAAGAAATGGCCAAGCTTTCTGCCGAAGAATAATCTATGCGTATCATAGGCATTGATCCCGGTCTTATTACCACGGGATACGGCGTTGTCGACGTAAAAGCCGGCAGTGTCAAGGTCCTTGAGGCGGGCACCATTGAGCCCAATGTCAAGGACCCCTTCGAGCAAAGGCTTTTTAAGGTCCATCTGCATATCACGACCATTCTTCAAGCGCATCATCCTGATGTAGTGGTCTTAGAAAAATTATATTCCCATTATAAACATCCTGCCACTGCTCCTGTTTTAGGCCATGTCCGCGGGGTGATCTGTTTGTGCGCGGCCCAGCAGAAAGTCGAACTTGTCGAGCAGAGCGTTAAGCGTATCCGTAAAGCCCTGATCGGCAACGGCAATGCCACTAAAGTTCAAATGCAGGAATTTGTCAAACGGCTGTTGAATATTAAGTCGCCATCGTTTAAATTAGATGCCAGTGATGCCTTGGGCCTGGCCTTGGGACAAGCACACATGATGCGTTATAAATTGATATGATCGCAGCCATCAAAGGTAAGATATCGCGTCAAAATGACTTAGGGCTGACCCTTGAGGCCAATGGGTTAAGTTATGAGATCTTGACACCTATCTCTGTCCTGCAGAGGGTCAAAGAAAGTCAAGATAGCGATGGCAATATACGTTTAATCACGTATCATTATTATCAGATGACCCCCTCGAGCGGTGTACCGGTCCTGGTGGGTTTTTTGAATGAAGTTGAACGTGATTTTTTCCTGGAATTCATCAAGGTTTCCGGCATAGGCCCCAGGGCCGCGGTCAAGGCGCTTAATAAAGCGATCGGCGAAATTGCCCAGGCCATTGACCGGGGAGACACCAAGTATTTGAAGACCCTTCCCGGCATAGGCGAGCAAAAAGCCAAGGAGATCGTGGCCAAGCTGCAGGGGAAGATGGGCAAATTCACCCTGATGCGCGACCGCGTGGCAGTGTCTGGCCCATCGACGGTATCAAGGGACATTGAAGAAGAAGCCCTGCATATTTTATTGCAGTTGCAGTATAAAAAATCAGAAGCAGAAGAGATGATCAAAAAAGCCTTTGAGCGGTCAACAAAGCTGGCTACTTCAGAGGAATTGCTCAACGAAATATATAAACAAAGAAAGATTTAATATGGACGAACAAATCCAGAATTATAAAAGCGCCATTGAAGCGATATTATTTGTCAGCGAAAAACCTGTGGTCCTGGACCAGTTAAAAGAAGTGTTTCCGGAACTGAAACCTTCCCAGGTCCATGACCTGATCAAACAATTGCAGGAAGAGTACGTCAATCGTGAGGCCGGCATGGTGGTCGTTGAGATCGCCGGCGGTTTCCAGATGCTTTCCAACAGCCACGCAGCTGCCTTCATCCGCGAATTTTATAAGACCAAGACCAAGGAAAAACTTTCCCGCCCGGCGTTAGAAAGCCTGGCGATCATTGCCTACAAACAGCCGGTGGGCCGGGCTGAGGTGGAGGTTATCCGCGGGGTCAATTCCGACGGTACCATCGCGCATTTGCTTAATAAAGGCCTTATCAAGATCACCGGCCGCAAAGAAGTGCCTGGCAGGCCGTTCTTATATGGCACAACAAAGGAATTTTTGGAGTATTTTGGTTTAAAATCTTTGGAAGACCTGCCTAAGATCGAGGAGTTCACTCAATTAGGCGTTGACATGCCCAAGGCAGAAGCATTACAGGCAGAAGAACCAGTATCAGTTCCCCAAGAAGCTGTTGAGCAGATGCAGGAGCAAGCAGTTAGCCAGGAGAGCAGCGGGCAATCCCGTTTACAAGCGGACGGCGCTGCGCAATAAACATGGATTTAAGCCACTTAAGAAAGAAAATAGACGGATTAGACGCCAAGATCATTGAACTTTTAAATGATCGCGCGGCCATTACCTTATCTATCGGCCGTGAGAAGATCAAAAATAAAAAGCCGATCTACGCACCGGACCGCGAGCAGGATGTGCTTAAGCGCATCAAAAGCCTCAATGGCGGGCCCATTAAAAATGAGGCAGTAGAGGCGATCTATCGCGAGATCATGTCAGCGTCCCTGAATTTAGAAAAACCTCTGCGCATTGCGTACATGGGGCCTGAAGCCACTTTTTCGCATTTGGCATCTTTAAAAAAATTTGGTTCTTCCGTCGGTCATGTGGCCTGCGATAATGTGGCTGAAGTATTCGGCAGGGTGGAAGGCGGGGATTGTGATTATGGTGTTGTACCTATTGAAAACTCCATTGAAGGCGTCGTTACCCATACGATGGACCTGTTAGTTGATTCTGATCTTAAAATTTGCTCCCAAGTTTTATTGGATGTGACGCATCATTTGATGTCCAAGGGAAGCTTGTCCCAGATCAAGGAAGTTTATTCGCATCCGCAGGTCCTGGGCCAATGCCGTCAGTGGCTGATGAAGAATATGCCTAAAGCGCACTTGATACCCGTGGTCTCAACCACTAAAGCCGCTCAAATGGTGGCTAATAAAAAGAACGCAGCTTGTATCGCCTCCCAGGTCGCGGCTTCTTTATATGGGCTTTCGATCCTCAAGAAAAATATCCAGGACAGCGCGCATAATATTACACGCTTCCTCGTGATCTCAACCATGGATGTGCCGCCGACGGGCAGGGATCGCACCTCGCTTGTTTTTTCCATCAAGGACAAGGTGGGCGCCTTGCACGCGATGTTGACCCCTTTCATGAAAAACAAGATCAATCTTACCAAGATAGAATCCCGGCCTTCTAAAAAGAAAGCCTGGGACTATTATTTCTTCGTTGACTGCGAAGGTCATCAAAGCGACGCCAAGGTGGCCCGCGCCCTGTCCCAGCTTGAGGGGATGTGCAAATTCCTCAAGATCCTGGGCTCCTATCCCGACGCTTAAAAACCGGGACACATTGACTTTTCCTATATTTCTATAAAAAGTCAATGTGTCCCGGTTTTTTTCTATATTTCTATAAAAAGTCAATGTGTCCCGGTTTTTTTCATTGACAGATAAAGTTTTTTTGTTAGGATACTTAAAATACATAATTAGTATTTATAGGACTTAGGATGAAAAAGAACGATCCCATTCAAGAGAAGATCCTTAATGCCGCAGAAAAACGAATGATCAAATTCGGTTACCGCAAGGTGACCATGGATGAGATCGCCTCTGACTTGCACATGAGTAAAAATACCATCTATAAATTGTTTGCCGGTAAAGAAGAAATTGCTAAGGCCTTGGTTAAGCGTCTGCAGCAGCAATTGGATGAAACCATGGACAATATAGAGAAGAGATACGAAGACCCGATGAAGATTTTTTCCGGCAGCATTTTGTTATTGCGCAGCCAACTGGGCCCCTGGTTTGAACATTTTTTCAGTGAAATGCCCGCCGAACTGCCTGGGCTTTGGGAAGAATTCCTTCATTTTAGAAATGAAAAGATCTTAAGTATCCGCTCATTAATAGAGAAAGGAAGCAAAAACGGCATTTTTCGAGGGGTCAATCCATCCATCGCCACAGAAGCATACTTGGGAGCGATAAAGGCTGTTACAAACCCGAGATTTCTTGAGCAGGAGAAGATCACTTTTGAACAGGCCCTGGATGCGGTTTATAATATATGGTCCTATGGGATCGTAGACTTGAGCGATAGTCATGTTACGATCTGAAATTAAACATATAAGAGAAATTTTAAAAGACCTCAAAAAGATAAAATATGGTTCTGTTGAGATCATTGTCCATAACGGCGTGATCACCCAAATAGAAAAGAAAGAAAAGATCCGCATCGAAAATCCAAGCAGACAAACTGCGTGAAATGACATATAGCAGCTAAAGCTGACCGGACAAACTGGAAGCTTCAAGCGAAAGAAGGAGCATCGCATGAGAAGTTTCCAGGTAATTATTGTTGTTTTATTATTAATGATGGTCACCGTTTCGGGAATGGTCAATCCTTATCCGGCTTTCGCGGATGACAGCACAGCGGACATTGAGAAACGCTTAAATGATCTTGAAGCCCAGGTCGCTGATCTTAAACAAGAATTATGGAAGAAAAAGAAAGCATCCCCCACGAATATTACAGCCAATGGCAAGGATGGCTTTTCTATTAGATCAGAGGACGGGAATTACAGCCTTAAGATCGGCGGTTATGCGCAGGCCGTGGCCCGTGAATTTGCGACCAATGGCAATAATCAGGGCTATGGCAGCAGCATTATTCCTCGCCGCGTCAGGCTTATGATCCAGGGAACAGTGGCGCGTGATTTTGATTTTTTTATCCAGCCTGAATTTGGATATACGAATACGTACAGCTCGATCACAGCCACCGCCCCGACTGCCTATGCGGTGGGCCTTCAGGATGCTTGGGCTTATTGGAAATATTTCCCTTGGGCAACGGTCAAGGCGGGTAAGTTTAAAACGCCCTTTGATCTTGAGAATTTACAGGACACGCGCTACACCGCTTTTACCGAGATAGGATTGACCGGCAATCTTTCACCACAGCGCGATATTGGCGTGCAATTAAGCGGGTCTTTGTTTGACGATACGGTGAATTACGCGGGAGGACTTTTCGACGGGGCAGCAGACCGTGAAAACTCTTATGGCGGATTTGCCGCCGCTCCCGGCGACACCAATGAAAAAGCTGGAGTAGGTCGTATATTTTTAAAACCTTTTAAAGATACAAATATTGAACCATTAAAAGGTTTAGGGGTTGGATATGCGGTCAGTTACGGCAAGGTAAAAGGCACGGACATCCCCAGTTATTTTTCGACGGGGCAGGCGCCTGTTTTTACTTATAACAGTACTGTATCAGCTGCCGGTCCGCAAATACGCACATCACCTCAGGCGTATTATTACTATAAGTCATTGGGGATCTTGGCAGAAAAGGTCAACTCACAGGAAGAATTAGAGTATAAAGGCAGCGGCACTCAAATTTATCGTGATAAACCGACGAACAGGGCCTGGGAAGTGACCGGCTCTTATGTTTTAACCGGTGAAAATGCCTCGTATAATGGAGTCACACCTGATCATGACTTTGATCTATCCAGCGGGCATTGGGGCGCGTTTGAATTAGTCGGCCGTTATGGGGAATTAAAGTTGGACAGCTCGATCTTTTCTGAAAGTTTTGCCAACTTAAATACGTCCATATCAAAAGAGAATACATGGGGAACGGGCATCAATTGGTATTTAAACCGTAACGTCAAATTAGCTGCTGATTTTGAGCAAACGAAATTCAGGCGCGGGGCAGTTGATGGTCCAAGCGGTGATGACCGTAAAACTGAGAATGTGTTTACCGGTCTGGCCCAGTTGAATTTTTAATTTGAAAGGACATTATGAATATCCGTTTTGATCGCCATGAATGGGCAGGCGCCTTTGGGGACATAGGCACTGACCTTCCTTTGATCGTCGGTATGATCCTGGCCGCTCATTTAGACGCAGTCGGCGTCCTGGTGATATATGGGGCCATGCAGGTCCTCACCGGTCTTGTCTACCAAAGGCCCATGCCGGTACAGCCTTTAAAAGCAGTGGCCGCCATCGTGATCTCCCAAAAGATAGCGGGTCCGACGATCTTTGGGGCCGGTATAGCTATTGCTGCGGTGATGTTATTGTTGACATTAAGCGGTGGATTGACCTGGTTAGGACGGGTCATTCCCAAAGCCGTTGTCCGCGGCATCCAATTAGGATTGGGAATGAGTTTGTCGGTCATTGCGCTCAAAGATTATCTCGGGCGGGACGGGATGAATGGCTACTTGTTGGCCTTGGCAGCCTTCATTTTAGTTTTATTGCTTTTGCCGAATAAACGTTTTCCGGCCGCGATACCGGTCATTGTTTTAGGCATTATTTATGCCTTTATTTTTAAGGTCCACGCCGGAGATTTTTCAGGTAGCTTTGGATTTCATCTGCCTCAGGTCCAAGTCCCCAACGTCCAGAACATCATTTCCGGTTTTTTCCTTTTGGCGCTTCCGCAAATCCCTTTATCTCTGGGAAATTCCATGCTGGCCACTGCCCAGCTTAATAAAGATCTTTTTCCTGATAAGCCGTTAAGTATGAAGAAAATCGGATGGACCTATAGCTTCATGAATTTTATCAGCCCGCTTTTCGGCGGCATTCCTGTTTGCCATGGTTCAGGAGGGATGATGGGCCATTATACTTTTGGCGCCAGGACAGGGGGTTCAATTTTAATTTATGGGGGAATGTATTTGTTCCTTGGATTGTTCTTAAGCCAGGGATTCAGCAAGGTCATCCAAATATTCCCGATGCCTATTTTGGGAGTGATCCTTTTCATTGAATCTTTAGCGCTCATGACCTTGGTCCGAGACCTTAGCGAAGATAAGACCGATATGTGGATCGCTTTTATGGTAGGAGGCATCGCCTGCAGCTTACCTTATGGCTTTATAATTGGGTTAGTTGTGGGGGTTTTAGCCTGCTGGCTCAAGGAAAAACGCATGATCACGTCATTTTGAAGGAGGGGTATGAGCAAGAAAAAAGTTTTATTCGTCTGCATCCACAATTCCGCCCGCAGCCAGATGGCCGAGGAGCTTTTAAGGAAATTGGCAGGCGACCGTTTTGAAGTGGAATCTGCCGGCCTTGAACCAGGCAAACTCAATCCTATCGTTGTTGAAGTTTTAAAAGAAGAAGGGATCAATATCGCGGGCAAACAAACCAAGGCCGCGTTTGACCTGTTTAAAAAAGGTAACAGGTATGATTATGTTATTACGGTATGCGATGAAGCAAGCGCGGAAAAATGCCCTGTTTTTCCCGGATCGAGCCAACGGCTCCATTGGAGTTTTACTGATCCGTCAAGGTTTCAAGGGACGGACCAGGAAAAACTAGCCAAGGTAAGAGAAGTCAAAGAAGAGATCAAAGGGGCCGTTAAAGAATGGATTTCCCGCCATTAGCCTTTGGTTGACATTCCCCGAAGTGACCCGTATAATGCTCTGTCTTATTGAATTAAAATAGAGGTTATACTGTGCAGGCTGCAAATCCATATATATATAAAATCAAACCCTATGTTCCGGGCAAGCCCATTGACGAGGTCAGGCGCGAGCTGGGTTTAAAAAGTGTCATTAAACTGGCTTCCAACGAGAACCCTTATCCTCCTTCGCCCAAGGCGTTGGCAGCCATGAACTTGGCAGCCCGCGAGGTCAATCGCTATCCGGATGGCGGCTGTTTCCTGCTGCGCCGCGCCTTGGCCCGTAAACTTAACGTCGATGATGATCAGCTGATCTTCGGCAATGGTTCAGATGAGATCATCTGTTTGAGCGTAAAAGCCTTTGCAGCCAAAGGGGATGAGGTCATTATTGCCAAGCCCTCATTCCTGATCTATGAGATCGCTTCGACTTTATCCGGTGCGCGTTTGCACCAGGTACCGCTCAAAGAATTTCGTTATGACCTTGCGGCCATGAAAGCCAAGGTCACGGCGCGCACTAAAATAATTTTTATCGGTAATCCTGACAATCCGGCAGGGACATATATTACCCAACGCCAAACAGAGGACTTCTTGCGCTCGGTGCCTAAAAGCACCCTGGTATTTTTCGACGAGGCTTATTTTGAATACGTGCGGGCAAAAGATTATCCTGATACGTTGGGATTGATGAAAAAATATCCCAATCTGATGACCACCCGTACATTTTCAAAAATGTATGGATTAGCCGGCCTGCGCGTCGGTTATGGGATCGCGAGTGCCGAGATCATCGGTATTTTAAACCGTTTACGCGAGCCTTTTAACGTCAACAGCATGGCCCAGGCCGCGGCGGTGGCTGTTTTGGGTGATGAAGCGTATTACCGCAAGATCGCAAAAGATGTAGAAGAGCAAAGGCAGTATCTTTACCGTTCTTTTGAAAGTATGGACGTCGCTTATGAGGTGAGTTTTACGAATTTTATTTTGATCAATGTGGGTGTTGATAGCAGCCAGGTGGCCGGTGCTTTGCTTAAAAAAGGTGTCATCATCCGTGACATGGCCGTGTGGGGTTTAAAAGGTTATATACGCGTTTCCATCGGCAGCGCGTCGGAAAACAAGCGTTTTATAAAAACATTAGGAGATGTTCTATGATCGTTATTTTACGCCCGGATGCTACCGAGGCCAATATTCAACATATTGTTGAGCGCACGGGGAAGTTGGGACTTAAGGCCAATATTTCGCGCGGGGTGGAGCGCACGGTGATCGGCTTTATCGGGCCTGAAGATGCCTTGCGGGCCATTCCTCTGGAAGTTTTTCCTGGAGTTGAACAGGTCATGCAGGTCCTGGCGCCCTATAGATTAGTTTCCCGCGAGTTCAAGAAAGAAAATACCGTCATTAAGCTGCCTTACAATACGACGGTGGGCGGCAAGAAGATCACGGTGATGGCAGGCCCCTGCTCGGTGGAATCTTATGAAGGCATGCTTTCCATTGCCAAGAAGGTAAAAGCGTTGGGTGTTACTGTCCTGCGGGGCGGGGCTTTTAAACCGCGCACCTCGCCGTATGATTTTCAGGGCTTGGGTGAGGAAGGTTTGAAGATACTGCAGGCCGTGGGTAAAGAAGTGGGTATCTGTACCATCTCCGAGGTCATGGACACCCGCCAGGTGGAGCTCTTGGCAAAATATGTCGACATTTTGCAGATCGGCGCGCGCAATATGCAAAACTTTTCGCTTTTAAAAGAAGTCGGCATCATTAAAAAGCCCGTGATGCTCAAGCGCGGCATGAGCGGGACCATCAAGGAATGGCTGATGTCTGCCGAGTATTTGCTGGCCAATGGTAATTATGATGTCATGCTTTGCGAGCGCGGTATCCGTACCTTTGAGACCGCCACCCGCAACACGCTTGATATCAATGCTGTGCCCGTTGCCAAGCGCCTGTCCCATTTGCCCGTGGTGGTTGATCCAAGCCATGGCACAGGATCATGGGAGTATGTGGCCGCCGGGGCCCGCGCCGGTATTGCCGCGGGTTGTGATGCTTTGATGGTCGAGGTGCATGAAAACCCGGAAGAAGCGTTGTCTGACGGGGCGCAATCTTTGATGCCGGATAAATTTAAAGAATTGATGGACTCTTGCAAACGCGTCGCTGGCGCGGTTGACAGGGATTTTTAAAGGGAGAATTATGTTTAATCGAAAAGAATTGTTTAGAAGGGTTGCGATCGTCGGCGTTGGTTTTATGGGTACTTCCCTGGGTCTGGCCATCAAGAAAAAGGGTTTGGCCCGTGAGGTGATCGGTATCGGCCGCCAGGAAACTTCTTTAAGGGAAGCCACTGACCTGGGTGCCATTAACGAAGGGACCATGGACTTTAATAAAGGTATCATCGGCGCGGACCTGATCGTTCTGGCGACACCCGTCAATACGATCCTGGATATCATTGAGATATTAGGTAAAGATCACAGGCGTGGGTGCATCATTACTGACCTGGGCTCCACCAAGGCCGCGATCGTTGAGCGCGCTGAAAAAGTATTGCATCACTCCATCCTTTTTGTGGGTTCCCATCCTTTGGTGGGTTCCGAGAAAAAGGGGGCTGCCAATGCCAATGCCCAGCTTTATGAAGGCGCCGTCTGCGTGATGACCCCGACGGACAAGACCAACCGCCTGGCCCGTGATAAGGTCAAGCAATTCTGGATGCAATTAGGTTCCTCCGTCAAATTAATGACGCCTCAGGAGCATGACCAGGTCCTGGCCTATATCAGCCATCTGCCTCATCTGGCGGCCTTTGCCCTGATGAAGGCCATGCCGGATAATTTTTTGGAGCACGCCACCCAGGGGCTTAAAGATACGACGAGGATCGCGGCCTCAGACCCACAGGTCTGGCGGGACATCGCCTTATCCAATCATAAGCCGATCCTTAAAGCGCTGGATGAAGCGGTCAAAGTCCTGGCCGCGATGCGCAAAGCCATTGTGGCCCGTGACCAGGATGCGTTGACAGACATTTTTAAACAAGCCAAAGAAAAACGGGAACGTTTAGATCGTGCTCACGCCAGCTGAACATTTAGTCATCACCTTGGACGGCCCCGCGGGTGCCGGCAAAAGCACCGTAGCCAAATCATTGGCCGGGAGGCTGGGCATTACCTATCTTGATACCGGTGCGATGTACAGGGCCTTGACATTAAAAGCCCTGCGTTTAAAAATGGACCTGTCCGACGAAGAAGCCTTGACCGCCCTGGCCCGCAACACCAAGATCACTTTTAAAGAAACGGCAGATGGTTCTTTGGATATCACCCTGGACGGTGAAGATGTGGCTAAGGCGATCCGTACCCCGGAGGTGACTAATAACACTTTCTATGTCGCCAAGACAGCGGGGGTCAGGACATTGATGGTCGCCTGGCAAAGGGCGCTGGGTGAAAACCGTTCTCTTGTCACCGACGGACGCGATCAGGGGACCGTGGTCTTTAAGGACGCGCGTTATAAATTCTATGTGGACTGCGATGTGGAAGAACGCGTACAGCGCCGTTATAAAGAGTTGGCCGCTGTCGGCAAACCTGTTGACCTGGACCAATTGCGCGCTGACATGAAGGACCGTGACCAAAAAGACTTTACCCGCAGTGTCGGCCCTTTGAAAAAAGCGAAGGACGCCATTACCGTTGATTCCACCGGGCTCACGGTCGAGGGGACGGTTGACAAGATCATGAAACTGATCCACCTATGAAGAAGCACTCCAATATCCGCAATTTTTCCATCATCGCCCATATCGACCATGGCAAATCCACCCTGGCGGACAGGTTTTTATTGTTTGCCGGTGCCATCGACGAGCGCAAGTTCCATAACCAAATGCTTGATGACATGGACCTGGAGCGCGAGCGCGGTATTACCATCAAAGCTTCAGCTGTACGCCTGGATTATAAGGCCCAGGACGGGCAGCAATATATCTTTAATCTGATTGATACCCCGGGCCACGTGGATTTTTCTTATGAAGTTGAAAAGTCCCTGCGTGCCTGCGAAGGGGCGCTTCTATTGATAGATGTCACCCAGGGGGTGGAGTCGCAAACGATCGCCAATTATTACCTGGCCATTGATAATAATTTGGAAATTTTGCCGGTGATCAACAAGATCGACATCGCCAATGCTGATATCGACGAGGCGAAACGGCAATTCATTGAGATCCTCAAGTTCAAATTAGAAGACATCCAATTAGTGTCAGCCAAGCAAGGCATAAACATCGACGGTTTGTTTGAGAAAATAGTGAAGTTTATCCCGCCGCCCGAAGGAGATCCGGAGGCTCCTTTGAAAGCCCTGGTCTTTGACATGAAGTATGATATTTATAAGGGCATTATCATCTATGTGCGCATCTTTGAAGGGGCCATTAAGCCCGGTGTGCGTATCCGTTTTATGAACGTGGGCAAGGATTTTGATGTGCAGGAAGTGGGTATTTTTGCCCCCGGCGTCCAGCCGGTCAAGGGGCTCTCCGCCGGAGAAGTCGGATATATCACCTGCAATTTGCATGACCCCAAAGAAGTGCGGGTAGGCGATACCATGACAGAGTTGGCCCGGCCGACAGCCCATCCTTTGGAAGGGTATCGTCAGCTAAAACCGTTGGTCTTTTGCGGAGTGTATCCGGTCCAGGCTGGAGATTACGCGCCTCTTCGAGAAGCTATTGATAAATTACGATTATCAGATCCAAGTTTTATTTATGAACATGAGACTTCGCAATCTTTTGGGTATGGATTCCGCTGCGGTTTCCTGGGACTTTTGCACATGGAGATCGTTCAGGAGCGTCTTGAGCGTGAGTATGACCTGAATTTGATCTTAACCACGCCTAATGTCGGTTATAAGATCGTCAAGCGCGATGGCTCTGTGATGGATTTGGAAAATCCGTCGGACTTGCCCAACGGTTCAGAGATCGCCCGCATTGAAGAGCCGGTTTTGGCTGTGTCCATTTTTACGCCGGTCACCTATATGGACGCTGTCATGGAACTCTCTAAAAGGAAGCGGGGGATCTTCCAAAAGAGTGAATTTATCGGTGACCGCATGAAGATCCTTTTTGATATACCGCTCTCCGAGGTCATTGTCGATTTTAATGACCTGATCAAGTCTGCTACCCGCGGATACGGGTCCATTGATTATGAATTTAAAGAATATGTCCAGGGTGTGATCACGCGCTTGGACATCCTGATCAATGATGAGATCTGTGACGCTTTCTCGTGCATGGTGCATAAAGACCGCGCGTATGACAAAGGTTTGGGGCTGGTCACCAAACTTAAAGAACTTATCCCCCAGCAATTGTTTGAAGTGCGCATCCAGGCCCAGGCCGACGGCAGGATCATTTCCTCTGCCAGGGTCAAAGCAGCCGGTAAAAATGTCACGGCCAAGTGTTATGGCGGGGACATCAGCCGCAAGCGTAAATTATGGGAAAAGCAAAAAGAAGGCAAAAAGAAAATGAAACAGATCGGCCGTGTGGAAGTGCCGCAAGAGGCTTTTTTAGCCGCGTTAAAGATCTAGGAAAGGATGCCTCATGCCCCAAAATAAAAAACCAAAATCACAGCTGCGTGAATGGGTTGAATCCATTCTCATTGCCCTGGTTTTGGCGGTCTTGATCCGCAGTTATTTTATTCAGCCTTTTAAGATCCCCAGCGGTTCCATGCGCATGACGCTCATCGAGGGGGACCATCTCTTTGTGGACAAATGGAGCTACGGCCCGCAGCTTTTGCCCCCTATGTTCTGGGACATCGGATTTCAGGAAGGCTCGCCGTTATTATCGCTGAGATGGCCTAATGCCTTACTGCCCATGACCCAAAAACGCCTGCCCGGGCTTGGGAAACCCCGACGCGGGGACATCATTGTTTTTGTCTACCCGGTTGATCCGACCAAGGATTTTATCAAACGCCTTATTGCGGTGGGCGGTGAAACCGTTGAGATCAAAAATGGGGCCATTTATATCGACGGTAAGCTGATCACGGATCCCCGCATCAAACGCACCTATTATTATAATCGCGGCGATTACGGCGCTGAAGGCCAAACCGTCCATGTGCCTCCGGGTTATGTTTTTGTGATGGGGGACAACAGCGGCTCGAGCTATGACAGCCGTTATTGGGGTTTTGTCCCTGAAACAAGCATTATCGGCAAGGCGGACTTTATTTTTTGGCCTTTGGACCGTATACGGATCATCCAATGAAATTTGTGCCGCTGTTGACATTCATTATTTGTTTCTGCGGCTGCCAGACAGCGCCGCACCAGCAAGGCCCGAGCCCGGCAGAAACAGTTTCAGCGTTGACGACGATGAAACAGGGACTGACGGCTTTAAGCCAGCAGCATACGGTCAAATATTGTCCGGAGGATGGAGAACGTTTTAGCGCGGACATGATCTGGTGCCCGGACCATAAAGTTAAATTAGAGTGGGTAGAGTAAGCCACTAAATGTGGCTTACTCCCTGAAAAACCGCATCCCAGGTTTTTCAGGGGGTTCCATAATGTGTAGTTAGATGGGATGTAATACTATGGCGTTAACATTCGCGAACAAAGTCACCGTCGGCCGCATTTTGATCGTCCCGTTTTTTATCGCGACGGTGATGTATATTTCACCCCGGCATGAATATTTCCGCTGGCTGGCCTTGGGGCTGTTTTTGGCAGCGGTCATTTCTGATATTATTGACGGTTACATTGCCAGGACCCGCGGACAGAAAACAAAGGCCGGGGCCATCCTTGATCCCCTGGCAGATAAAATATTGTTGATCAGTGCCTTTATTTGCCTGTATATCAAACGGGCGTGTTTTCCGGACATCCATTTTCCTTTATGGTTTGTGGTGGCCATCATCAGCCGGGATGTCATGCTGTTGATGGGCAGCGCGATCGTCCAATTATCTACGGGAAAATTGGAAATTGAAGCCAACCGTTCAGGCAAGTTCACCGCGTTTTTGCAGATCGTATGCGTGCTGGGCGTTTTATTACAGTTGAAATTCACCTTTGTATTCTGGTATGTGGCCTTGGTGGCCACCTTTGTTTCCGGCGTCATCTATATAAAGGAAGGGATCAAAGCTCTCAATGAATCTGCTATTTCTGGCGGTTAGTGCCGTCCTTGCTTATTTGATCGGATCCATTCCGGTGGCGTATATTTTCGGCCGCGTGCTTAAAAATCTTGATATCCGCGAGCATGGCTCCGGCAATATGGGGGCGACCAATGCTTTTAGAGTTTTGGGCAAGGGGCCGGGCACGATCGTCTTGATCTTGGATATCATCAAAGGCATCATTCCTGTCACCATAGTGGCTAATGCCTTTGGACTGGGGGATGCTTTGTCTCTGGTCATCATTGCGGTGGCAGCGGTGGCAGGCCACAATTGGACAGTATTTTTAGGCTTTAAAGGCGGCAAGGGCATGGCCACAAGCCTTGGGGTTTTGATCGGTTTGGCCATCCAATTGCCAGGCCTACGGATAGTCCTGGGACTGGCAACCTTGATCTGGCTGGTGCTCTTTCTTTCATTGGGGTATGTGTCTCTGGCATCCATCAGCGCTGCCGTTGCCTTGCCTATTTTGATGGTGGCCTTTGAAGCGCCTTTTCCCATGAAGGCGATGGCCATTGTATTGTGCGTTTTTATCGTTTTTCGCCACAGGTCCAACATTAAACGCCTGGTCAAAGGCCAGGAAAACCGCGTTTCCTTTCCTTTTCGCAAACGCCCCTAAAATTCTTTATTTTTCATGAATTTTCATCGAAATCAGCCCTTTACTGCATTCCTCCGTCGCTAATATTTTAAGAAAGCGTTTTCTCAAAAGCAGCCAAACCCCCTTGTTTTCACTTCCTGGCGTGTTACACTTCGTTTAGAGGCCATAAGACGGTAAAAATAGGGAGTTTTAAAATGCGTAACATTTTTCATAAAACTACAGGGATCTTAAAGGGCAGGGGAAAGGTCATCACCCTGCGCGAACACGCTGAAGAAAAGGAATGCGTCACGGACGTGCGCAAGAATTTCATCTATTTGGCCACACAGGCACAGAGCGAAGAAAAGCAGTCGATCCCGCAGGTGCATATTAAGAAATCTTTCGATAGTGTCGGCCGCGATGAGAAATTTTCTTTCCGGGTAAAGGGGTACTTTTACGTAAACCACAGCCGCCGCCTGATGAAGGTGGACTACTGTCATACGTTAAGGATCAATTTACATTGGAAAAGCAAAGATTCAACTCCCAAGAAGACCGTGACTATGGCCTAGGAACCGTAACTGTCACATCTTCCCTTCCTGGACCCTGCTTGTTTGGCGGGGTTCTTTTTTTGGCATTTTTGGTTTTTATCGGGTATACTTGACGCATGAAACCATTAGACAAGCTTTTCAGGGTCATTTTATTGCTAATAGGCATTGCTGTCCTGTCCTTTAATGCGCGGCTTTATTATCTTTATGACCAGCAAACAAAAGCAGTAAACGCGATCAAGGACCAGCAGAAAATGGACGCACAGGTCAATAGCAATAAATTTAAATACCAAGAGGACCAAATGGCCAATTTAAATAAAGACCTGGAGGACGCCCAACAGCAGATCAAAACTCAGAATGACGCGTTAACTGATGAGAAAGACGCGCTGGCGGCCCAAAAAGATGCCTTGCTTCAGGAGGTAGAAAAAAGGCAGCAAGTAGCCAATGAGAGTAAAAGTATCCAGACTTCCCTGGTGGATATTAAGGCAGAAGCTGATGCCATTAAGCAGGACATGAAAGAATGGCAGAGAGATTATGTGTCTGTTTTAGCAGAGCTTGAGAAAAAGATGGATGATTCCCAGGCAGAAATAAAAAGCGTTAATGATAATGTCAATTCATTGAAAGCCGATATTGAAAAAGTTGCCCACCCGATGGATAGTAACGTGCCGCCTGCGCCGGAGAAGAAGATCGAGCGTACCGAATTGCAATCTCAGTAATGAATAGGGACGCCTCCCTATTATTCCAATGACAGTTTCTTTATTTGTGCTATAATGCCAAGTTCTTGCTTGTTTGCATTGAGAGCATCAATGAGGGGAAAATTCCATGGATAAAATGTCCCGTCCCAGTGAAAAAATACTGACTTCCAAAGAAGAGATGCTTCTGGCCAAAGAAGCCCAATACTGTTCTTGGGGTGATACTGTCCATTACGCCAAAGAGCTGAAGATTTTTAGCCTTTCTGAGGGAATTTATGTCTATGACAGCCATGGCACCCAATACCTTGATCTGCAAATGTGGCATTCGGTGGCAAATTTTGGTTATAAGAACCAGTATATAAATAATATAGTCAAAGACCAGATCGACGCGCTTCCCCAATTGTCCTGCCAGTATTTGCATGAAGAAAAGATCCTGCTCGCTGAAAAAATAGCTAAAAATATTGAAAAGACCTTTGGTGAGAAAGGCCGGGTGCATTTTAATATCGGCGGGGCATCTGCCATTGAGGACGCGATCAAGATCGTCCGCAACCACACCAAGAAGAATTCAGCTTTCGCTTTCATGGGCGGGTATCATGGCCGCACACTTGGCGCCACTGCGATCACTTCCAGCTTTCGTTACCGCGAGCATTTCGGGCATTTCGCGGACCGCGCCCATTTTGTCCCGTATCCTTATCAGTTCCGCTGCCCTTCTGACCGCGGCAAAGATTGCTGCGACATGTCTTGTTTTAAGGATTTCGAAAAATTATTCGGATCAGAATATTATTCCCTGGTCAATCCCAAAACCAAAAATTGTGAATATGGGGCATTTTTTGTCGAGCCCGTGCAAGCCACCGGAGGTTACATCGTTCCTCCGAAGGGTTATTTTAAGGAGCTTAAGAAACTGCTCGACCGCCATCAAGTCTTGTTCGTGGACGACGAGGTACATATGGGCTTTTACCGCACAGGTAAAATGTGGGCGATCGAACATTTTGACGTGGTCCCGGACATCATTGTTTTCGGCAAGGCATGCACCAATGGCCTTAATCCGCTTTCAGGGATATGGGCCAAGGAGCATTTGATCTCTCCGGAAGTTTTCCCTCCGGGCTCAACACACTCCACGTATTCTTCTAATTCCATAGGTACTGCCGCGGCCTTGGGAGTGATGAACCTTATCGAGGCGTCAGATTTTTCCGCCAGCGTCCCTGAAAAGGGGAAGTATTTCCTGGACCGGCTTAACGGGTTAAAGAAAAAATATCCGCAGATCGGCGACGTGGACGGGTTAGGTTTGGCCTTGCGTATTGAGATCTGCCAAAAAGACGGCCGTACACCTGACCGCGAGTTAACAGAGAAGATCATGAACATCGGCTTAAAAGGGAAATTAACCGCCGCGGGCCGCCAGCGGGGGCTGCTGTTGAGCATCGGCGGATATTTTAAAAATGTTTTTACTCTGGCGCCGTCTTTGTATATAACACATCAGGAAATAGACCTGGCCATAGACCTCTTTGATGAGGCTTTTAGTGAAGGGCTGCGATGAGAAATTTTTTGGTCGTCGGTTTGTGCCTCGGTCTTATCGGCTGCGCGCACACGCCTGATCTGGTGGAAAAACCTTTTGTTGAGCCCCAGTACGGCATGACCAAGCTGCAGATGACTGATCTGCTCGGAAAACCGGATTCCATAGAACTTTATAAAAAATCCAACCAGACCCGGGTAGAGTTTTATATTTATCATAGGCAGTACCAATCCTCGCGGGAAAAAGTCCCTGTTTGCCTGATCAATCAAAAGGTGGTCGGCTGGGGAAAGACTTTTTATGAAGACCATGTCAGCCAGGATGATATCAGAATAAAATGAATTGGGAAAAAGAAGCCCGGGAAGACTTTGAAGGGATCTTGAGCAAGATCCCGGTTTTTTTGCGCGGCATTGCCGAGAAAAAAGTGTCGCAAAAGGCAGAAATGCTCGCCCGCCAAGCAAACCGCCCGGAAGTTTTGCAAAAAGATGTAGTGGACGCTTTTTTTATGGAAACACCGTTTGGGTTCCATGGGCCTATGAAAACGGACATGGAAGCATTGGGCATTGATTATGAAAAATACGGCCATTCCAAATAGATCAGTCCGGTCTAATGACAGTTTTAGTGTTTTTTGTGATTGGGGGATCGTTTTTTCCCTATGCGTTTGTATTTTTGTCTTGCCGGTTTCCATTGCCTACCTTGATTCTTTTGCGGCTTTGGCGATCTCTTTTTATTTATTAAAGAAAACGAAACGTATTGCCATTGATTGGCATTTAGGAAAATCCTATGTAGGCCTTTTAGGCAAGATCCGTTTCATCTGCGAAGGTTTTGCCCCGCCTGTCAATTTTCTAAACCGTCCTTTGCGATTTTTGGCCCTGGCGGTTTTTATCTCCGTTTTGTTCAGCCAGTACCCGGGACTTAGTTTTCTTGCTTTTTTAGGAAAATTCATTAAATGTGTATTTTTGTATTTCAGCTTTATAGAAGCGTTCAGTGACCGCAAGCGCGTCCGGATCTTTTTGGGTTTTTTATTGCTGTCCGCTTTAATTACAGCCTTAAGCGGGCTTGTCCAGCATTACACAGGCAGGGATTTCTTAAAAGGGCGTCTTATCGGGACTGAGAATTCTGTTTCAACGCAGAGGATAAGTTCGTCGTTTTTCGGCGCCAATGGTTTCGGCGCTTATTTATTGCCTGTCCTTGCGCTGGTCGCCCATTTTTTATACGCAACCCTCACGCGCCGCAGGTCCTGGGTCCTGGGAGGGGTCTTGGCCCTTTTTCTCGTCTTATTACTGGCTTGTTTATGCTGGACCTATTCCAGAAGTGCCTGGGTCGGATATTTGGTCATATTGTTTTTAATGGTATGGATGGACCGGCGCAAGGTGTTTTTTGCAGGGTCTTTATTCCTGGTTTTTATTTTTATCTTTCTGCCTTCTTTGGACCATGTAAGGCACCTGTATTTGCTCAATGATCCTTTCTTGAACCATGCGAGGTACCAGCATTCGATCAATGATAATACAAATGTTTCCAATAAAGAAAAGGTCCGGTCTGTTATAGAAAAGGGGGGAGCAGGACGTCTTGCCAGTTGGAAAAAGGCTGTTTCGATCATCCGTTCATCTCCCATCTATGGAACAGGGCTCAACACTTATACAAGGATCATCCGGCGGGACCCTGATCAAGGAACATGGCTGTATGCCCATAATTGTTATCTGCAGATGGCAGCGGAGACCGGGCTGCTGGGGGTGTCTTGCTTCTTATGGTTGTTAATTGTTCTGTTACACAATGGCTTAAATTATTGCCGGCAGATAAAAGACCTGTGGCCGCTGACCATTCTTCAGGGCGCTGTATCCGGTTTATCCGGCTTTTTGGTCCAAAGTTTTTTTGATAATACTTTTTTTACGGTCCAGCTCGGAGTGCTGATGTGGCTGGTCTTTGGGCTCCTGGTGGCTGTGACACGCTTCGATCTCTCTGCAGAGAA
>Ga0206995_1011_pt1 | contig 23974 bp, 19 predicted proteins | sample Alteio_BWMinCont_5_FD_153480 | JGI IMG/M metagenome (GOLD analysis project Ga0206995, IMG submission 153480) | Enriched cells from forest soil in Barre Woods Harvard Forest LTER site, Petersham, Massachusetts, United States -... | ecosystem: Environmental > Terrestrial > Soil > Temperate forest >... | reverse complement strand
GAGCTACAGGCCTAAGTCGTTACAGGTTTAAACTCGTTTTACTTCTTTGTTTCTTTGTGCGGCGTACGCTTACGGCAAAAAGCACAAAATTTCTTTAACTCCAGGCGGTCTGGATTTTGTTTTTTATCTTTGGTGCTGTTGTAATTGATGCGATTGCACTCAGTGCATTGAAAATGAATTGTCTCGCGCATATTTATTCCTGATTCTTGCGCTCCCCCGGTTGCTGGCCAAACGCCCTACTCAACGGAGTCACAGAAGATTTGATTTTAAAGAAGCCCTCGAGCGGTTTTGAACCGCTGACCTCGTCCTTACCAAGGACGTGCTCTACCGACTGAGCTACAAGGGCGTAAGCTTTGCACCTTGCAGCATTTTGCCTGTATTCAGGCAAAAATAATGAACCTGAAGTATATCTGCGGGCAAAAATATTGTCAAGGATATTTTTTAAGTTTATATGAGTTTCAAAAAACGCCGTTTTCCGATCTTTAAGACACCTTTTGCCGGGGGCCAATTCTCGTCGGCAACCAGCCTGCCCTCATGTGTCACAGCTTTTTCTTTGATCAAGCGGCGGGCTTCATTCTTGGAAGCGGCCATGTTCGTAACTGCCAATATATCAATGAGTTTTTGCCCTGATGTGATTTTAAATTCAGGGATATTTTCCGGGTTTTGGTGCTGGCTAAACGTGCTTTCAAAATGCGCGCGGGCTTTCGCCCCTTCAGATATAGGATGGAACATTTCCACAATGGTTTGCGCCAGCTGTAATTTAGCTTCTTTGGGATGCATTTTTTTAATGGCATCCAGATCAGCTTCCGTAAGGATCTCATAATAACGCAGCATCAATTCATCGCTGATGGACATGACCTTGCCGAAGATCTCATTGGGCTCATCATTAATACCAATGGTATTGCCCAAAGATTTGCTCATTTTATTGACGCCGTCCGTACCTTCCAGCAAAGGCGTCATTATCACCACTTGGGGCTTTTGGCCGTAGGCCTCCTGCAATTGCCGGCCCATCAACAAATTGAATTTCTGGTCATTTCCCCCTAATTCCACGTCCGTTTTCAAGTGCACAGAATCATAGCCCTGCAAAAGCGGATAAATGAATTCCAGTAAGCTGATCTCCTTGCCGGACTCAAAACGTTTTTTAAAGTCCGCGCGGGCCAGCATCTGGGCCACCGTCAAGTGAGCGGATAATTCCAGCGAATCCTGGAGGGTCAATTTATTGAGCCAATGGCTGTTAAAAACGATCTGTGTTTTTTTAGGATCGAGGATTTTAAAAACTTGTGTCTTATACGTAGCGGCATTTTTTTCAATATCCGCCATCGACATTTTCTTGCGCAATTCATTGCGGCCGGTAGGATCGCCCACTTGGGCGGTAAAATCCCCAATGAGAAAAACCACTTTGTGTCCAAGGTCCTGGAACTGCTTCATTTTACGCAGCAAAACCGTGTGTCCCAAATGGATATCAGGAGCCGTAGGATCAAACCCAGCCTTGATGACCAAAGGCCGGCCTTCCTTAAGCTTAGCCTCAAGATCAGCCAAACTGATGATCTCAGTCGTACCGCGAGTAATCTTTTTGAGGGCTTCTTGGGGTGTCATAGTGTGGGAGCAACAATAAAAGAGGGACGTCCCCCATTATTAAACGGGAAACGTCCCTAACTACTTATAACCTTGCGCTGACGCCGATCTTCATGCCTTCGATGTCAACTTTAATGATCTTCACTTGGAGCTTGTCCCCGGCCTTAAGTGCGGCAGCCTGGGTTTTATCTATTTCTGAGGAATAAACCAATGCTTCGATGTCCTCTTCCAATTTCACAAAAACCCCGAAATTGGAATTCATGATCACCACTGAATCGATCACAGCGCCAACTGGGAATTTATCGGCAATGGTGGCCCAGGGATTGGCTTGTAATTGCTTAAGCCCCAAGGTGATCTTGCGGGCTTCCGCTTCCACGGCCAAAACCAGGACTTGCACTTCCTGGCCCTTTTGCACCACTTCCTGCGGATGATTTATTTTCTTGGTCCAGGACATGTCAGAAACATGGATCATGCCCTCCAAACCATTGTCCAATTCGACAAAAGCACCGTAATCAGTAAACCCGCGGACGATACCCTTGGTCTGCGCACCGACGGTAAATTTGGCCGCGGCAGAACTCCACGGATTTTCTTCCAATTGTTTCATACTCAAGGAAATGCGCTTGGCATCCTTGTCCACATTGATCACCTGCACTTCGATGATGTCCCCTAATTTGAACATTTCCTGAGGATTGACCATCTTTTTCTGCCAGGTAATTTCTGAGGAATGCAAAAGCCCTTCAATGCCCTTGTCGATCTCGACAAAAACACCGTAAGGCATGATATTAACGATCTTACCCTTGATACGGGCGCCCGGAGGGAATTTAGCCACTGATTCATCCCAGGGATTGGATGTAATTTGTTTTAAACCTAATGAAACCTTGGAATTAGCCTGATCAAAATCCAGGATCAAGACCTCAAGTTTCTGTCCGACGGCAACGATCTCGGAAGGATGATTAATGCGGCTCCAGCTCATATCAGTGATATGCAGTAAGCCATCAACTCCACCCAAATCAATGAAGGCACCGAAATCAGTGATGCCTTTAACAGTGCCGCGGCGCTTCTGGCCTTTTTTAAGTTCAGCCCAGAGCTTTTCGCGCACTTCTTCACGTTCTTTTTGGACCATTTCACGGCGGGAAAGGATCAAATTGCGGCGCTGCTTGTTCATTTTAGCCACGACAAATTTGTAATTGTGTGTCGTGATATCATGATTGGACAGGCCCTTGAAAGCGGACAGGGACATCGGCAAAAACGCTTCGATGCCAAAAACATCGACGATATAACCGCCCTTGACCGCGCGCATGACCTTGCCTTCGAGGATATCGCCTTCATTGATATCATCAGAAAGCTTCTGCCATCCTTTAAGCCTTTCAGCCTTGGAAAACGAGAGGATCAAGCGGCCGTGGTCATCTTCGATATTCTCGATCAAAACCTCGATGGACTGGCCAATGGCCAATTCAGCCGGGTTGCGGAATTCCTCGATGGCAACGAACCCTTCAGACTTAAAGCCAATGTCGACGATCACCTCTTTGGCGGTGATAGCGGCAATGACCCCTTTTGACACTTCGCCTTCCTTAATATCCTTTAAGGTACTGGCGTACAGCTCTTCCATTAATGATTTTTCTGCATTCATGGGATTCTAAAACCTTTCTTTGAAACGGAATTCTTTGTGAAGACCTGCGCCACAAAGTCTGGTAATTATGCCAATAAATTTTCAAATGTCAACTGAAATCTTACTGCACCCCTAAAAACGCCCTCAAATCCACCAGCGGCTCTACACTAATAATAACCGGCACAAAACCCGAAGCATTCTGCAGTTGTGCCAGCATGGCAGGGTCAAGATGAAACTGTATGCCATTGTCATTCCCGAACGCAGACCTACCCTTGTCATCCCTGAACGCTTCTGTCGGGGATCCAGCCCTTGTCTCTACATTCATCTTCGCAGGGGTCAAATCAATCCCGCCTTTATTGAATCCCAACATGGCCCTATTTGGGTTAATGGTGACTTTCCCTTCTTCAATAACTTTCAAAGGATCTGCGCCCAGAATTTCGGAAACCCATCCATAGTCAAGAGATTTTACAGGGGCAATGAGATTTTCTTTAAAATATTTGGAGAGTTCAAAATAATCAGTTTTATCGTCCTTTGTTCTAACAAGCATGCCTTCATGGATGAAAAAATGGTCCTTGTTTTGGGAATGCCTCACAATTCTCATCAAATTCTTTTCTGCTCCTAGATTAAGATACATTAATGTGTTCTGGCAAAAAGTGAGATCATAATGATTTTGGTCTAAAACATCCAGATGAGAAGCTTCTTCCAGATTAAGATAAATGGGATGAACATGAAAATGCCGGGTGATTTCATCTTTGACCTTGTAATAGCTATTCACTTGAAAAACTGAAAATATGACTTTATCGAAATATTTTTCCAAAAAATGATGAGTTCTGTCTTTGGATGCTATTTCACCTCTTCTTGAGAAATAATTTCTTAGGTCAATCTCCAGCTCTTTTCCTGAGTAAATACCTCTTTTTATTTTCGATAAATTCTCTGCCTGACCATCAAACCCATCTATATCTATACGCCAATCCTTGCTCCACTCCTCAAAACTTATTTGATCAGCGATGTTTAAACTGTTATATAAACGCTGTAATGCCTGGTACATATAAATCATCCCCGTAAAAATCTCTTCTCCCCCAGCCGTGCCAATATGCCGGACACGGATATATTTATTACCGTTGGACCATTTTTCTTTGAGAACATTGTCCAGAAAATCTGAAAGCTGGTCTTCGTACAAATCTGCAAAACGAAAAAAATCAGTTAAGTCGCTGCCAGCTTTCATTCTTAAAGATTTCTCGATCCATGTAACCCAACGCCCCCTCTCACGCAATGCCTGCTCTGTTGATTGTTGTAAAAACAAAGAATAATCATTCAAGGACAAGCCCTGTCGTGCGGCTCGCGTTCTCATCAAAGGAATAAAGAATCCACTCATCTCTCGACCAAAAACCTCTGTACCCCCCAAGAAAAATCTGTCTTTGTTTATAATACTCCACAAAATATCTTCCACACTTACCTTTAATTGCTCTTCCCCCGCTGGTTTAGTTTGCATCGCCCGGTCCCCTGGCTTGGATGGGGCCACGGCCACTTGGGCGCTGTCAATCTTATCAGATTTAATACCAACATCTTTTTTAGGCTCCTTTGCCTGATCATTTATAAGAAGAATATTATTATTTTTTAAAAAACTGGCTGCCTTTTCCGGGTACCGCTTTGCTATTTCCGGTAATTCACTTTGCTTCCACGTCTTTTCCTTTCTTGCTGATACCGATTTTACAAAATCATGCCACATTTTATCTTCCTTAACAAATTCATCAGAACTTGTCGTCCTTTCGCGTTCATTTATCAACATAGGATGAGAGTGGCCATTCAAGCGTTTATATTTGGCCATGTCATTCCTGAGCTCTCTCTGCTTCAAACCAGAATATCCATTTTCGGCAAGAAGATCCATAAATTGGTTATATGTAATCTGCTCCCCCCTCTGCGATTGCAAATCTAATATTTCAATCTCTTTTTTAAATCTAATCTCTGCCCGTTCTATTATAGCTGATCGGCTGTTGTCCCCTGCCGACTTCATCGCCTGATCCTTTTTAGAGAGTCGGGACCTGATCTTAAGGGCCTTGCTATAGGCCGCCTGACTTGGATAAAACCAGTCATTTTCAGCATCATAATAATGGCCAAACGATCTTAGTAAAAAATGCCTCCAATCACGGTACCATTGGCTGCGTCCAAAAAACAACACCATTAGATCCGCTTCATTTTCCTGTCCCTCAAACATCTTTTCAACAAACGTATAATATGTCTGTGGATCTTCCTGCTCTTTAAACTCTTTCGCGATCATCAAGGCCCTTTGCCCGAATTCCTTGACGGGCATATCTGGTCCTGTAGGAATATAAAAAGTAATATACCGTGAATGCTTATTTGTCGTTATAACAGCCTTAATGTTTCCGTCTGATGATTCGCGTACTTGTTCAAGGGTATCATGCGTATATTCACGCATGCCGCTGTTCCATTGCCAAGGACCTCCTATACGCTGGTCCGGTATGGAACCAGGGACAATCCCCAACGCAATCTCCTTGTTACGTTTTGACAGCTTACTGAACTGCAAAGACAACTCCCCATACATCCTGCCATCATGAAAAAGTTCAGAAGATTGTACTATACCCGTTCCATTGGCAGACGTTGAATGAGTTGGCACATGCTTTGTCCATAGATTAAAAACCGCAGCCCTAAGAGAGGCTTCTATCATACGATTAATGCTCTTGGGACCGCTGATCCGGCTTCCAGCCGGATGGTAAATGGGTCTTATGTCTTTTATCCTCACCTTCATCGCCCGATCCGCCACTTGGGCGCCGTCCCTATTTTGGGAGGTGACCAGCTTTTCCTGGCCTGAATTTCCTTCAATTACAAATTCATGGCCCATATCATAATATCCAGGATAAATGATCGCTTTTGCCCGTTCGCTCAATTTATTTATTGGGACTACATTATTGATTTGAGCATAAACCCAGGTATCTGCACCACGAAAATCAACTTTTTTCTGAATGATCATTTGGCGGGTCAAATAAATCAACCTTATATTCTCTAAAAACGCGAATTGACTGAATTTCTCTGGTAACTTCCCATGGGATAACTGATAACTTTTAATTAACTCAATTTCTTCATCTGTTCCTGACTTTATTGCCCCTTTAGGATTACTTGCAAGCCATAATTCAGTCTCATTTTCAACTCTTTGGATCATCCCATCTTGAAATAGCTCTTTCTTGTCCTCGCCGATCTTATTTGGGTTTAAGCCCTTACCTAAAGTAAAAATGGATGCGACCCTGGCATCTTTGACGGCTGGTTCGATATCAGGTTTTCCGGGGATCAGATTTTTTACATAATATCTTTGCACTTCATCGGTTTCTTCAGGTTCAATAAAATTTGATATCAAACCTGAAGACCATGTATCAAAGTCATGGTCACCAAGGTATTTTAAAAGCAGGTCACCACCTCCCCGACGAAACTTCCAATCATGGTATGCCAATCTTTTTAAGTACCCCAACATCTTCGGGTCATTCGTCATCGCCCGACTCGCCTGCTGTTCCCCAGCCAATGGGGTGCTGTTATCTCTAATAAGCGTCTGGCCCAAATAAATCCCCATGGCCCCGGGTTTAACGGAAATGGCATTTAAATCATGCGTAAATGAGTATTGATCATCTACTCCTGACGATGTTCTGTCAATTAATCCCCTATCTGACATGCCGATAAATACCTTGCCATCCAAATAGTAGGCGTTGGGTTTTGCTGACCTGTCCTCGGGTTTGAACCCGAAATGCAGCATCAACTCCCTGAGCAGCAGGGCATTACGCGCCTCCGGATGTACATACACAACGCCTGGGTGTTGCTGCAGCAACACCCTGATCATCAGGTTCATCATGCCTCGGACACGCATATCCTTAAGGTCGTCAACAAAAACGCCTCTTATAGCCATGGGGCCGCCATGGCGAATGGGTTTGGTGTAGATATAATTATTATAGGATCGGAACGGCGCATAACTGAAATTCAACGTTTCCCTGCCATCCCAATCATCCACGGGCGTAACATAAAAACTCTCCCCTTTTATCCTTACGGTAAAATTCGGACTGTTTTGTTCTTTTTCAATGGCGAATCGATCTTCTCTGGCAAAGTTAAAACCGTCCCGATCGGCCTTCAGCATCGCCTGGTCTTTTAAGCCAGCCAATTGGGCGCTGTTCTTAATCACCTTTTGCACAGCATTAGCAAAATAAAACAGTATTTTTGAATTAGCCGGCGTTATGGTTATTGTTTCTGGACCTCTTTGTACGGGAAATTCTTCTTTCGAAAACAGAGGAGTGTTGAGCAATGCTCCCTTGTCTGATAACGTTAATAGCTGGTCCACAGGAATCCAAGCGTAATCCTCAACCTCTTTTTTATTAGGATTAAATTCTATGTCCTTGCCCTGCCTTACCGCTGCCACATATGGATATATCCGGTAACTTTTCTTATCAAGCGTATCTTCATGACGCAATACCCCGATAACATCGTAGACTTCGGAAGACGGGCCCATTTCTTCTTTTAATTCCCTCAATGCCGCATCTCTTATTGATTCAGGATGGTCTTGGTTCCCTCCAGGAAGGACCCATGCTCCTGGCCATGAAGAAAGACTACGGGCTCTTTTTGTCAAAAGAAACTCCCATTTCCCGTCAATCTGCCGCAGAAGCAAGACCACCCCTGCATTTCTTTGCACGCCACGATTCGGCTCATCCGTAGGAAAATCTTGTTCCAGAACACTGCTTAACCTTGTAATAAAATCACTGGGAATGTCTCTCGGCTTTTGGGCCCCGGGTTGCATCATGGCACGGCCAATAAAAATAAACGGCGATTCATCAGAAAATTCAATCCCGATCGAGACTTCTTTAGATATTTCCCCATCATCAAGCACTCTAACCGTGCCCTGATATTTTTTACTATACACACGAGCCATAAATGAACCTATCCCACTGTTAACCTGGTCTAGACTATTAGACCGATCATCCGTAACTTTATCTTCTGCAAATGAAATTCCCCTATGATCAAAAAATAAAATATCTTTACCTTCTTCTGTTGAATATAAGCGGTTAATTTCATCTGATGTTGCCAACCTGTATTTTCCTGACTTAATTGACTCTTCCCCCACAAAATCTTTATGTGCAAGTTCATCGATGGAGCCATCTGATTTATTAGGAACGTAAAGCAATTTATTGGTAACCAAATCATGGTATCTCTTTATCATTTTCTCCCATGGTATTTCACCGAAGTTCTTTATTAAAATACTATTCCCCTGAACATCGACCCTTATACCCCCCCCCTTTTTGTTCTTGATGCGCATTATGCATTGGTTCCGATAATATGTATTCGAAGTCCCCTTCTATTTCTTCAATTGGATAAGAGGATGACTCCTTTAATTGTAGGTTTATCGGATCTTTGAAAAGAAATTTAACATTATTGATCCCATGGTCTTTGGCAATTCTCTCTATCATTTCTTTCAATTTAATTGTCTGCGGCGTTTTGGCCTCTGCACCACTTTGGTTTGTTTGGGTCTCGGCCATGGCACAGTCAACAGTTATAATTTGGGCCTTATTGACGCCCAGTGATCGGGGTACCTGTGACAATTGGGCAAGGCTTATCGTCGGAAATATTCGTTCGGCATCAAAACCGCCTGAAAAATATTTCCTGGGAATGACTGCTTGTGTCAGGGGATCCTGGTCTTCTTTGATGTAGTTGTAGACGCCTTTTTTGAAGGCTTTTAAATATTGTTGATAGATGTATTGTGGATCCCCGATTAAAGCATTTGGGGATGACAATCCTTGGGAGGTCGGGAATGACAAGCCTTTGATCTTATTCTTGTCTGCATACACTCGCGACAGGATGCTGTCTTTGATCTTCTTTTTGTACCAGGTGGCTAAAATGAGGCTGTTGTAGACTTGGCGGAGTTGGGCGAAATTTTTGTTTTCGTTGACTTCTTTGGTGAGTGCGGGGATGACGATTTGGCGGATGACTTGGGAGGCGATGGAATGGGATTGATTTTGTTGATGATGAGAAAGCGCCATGTAATCCTCTTCCAACATCACCTTTAACTTCGCTTCCACCACATACGCCGTTCCTGCCTTGGCGTTTTCGTAAACAACCGCCTTCTCAGGGACGATCCAGACTTTGTTAAATGTGTTTACGGGGATATTGGTGGTGCCGAATTTTCTAGCTGCTTCTTCGTAGATGCGTTTCCAGAATTTCTTACCGATCCCATCCTCCGGATAAATAAGACTCGCGGTAATTTGTTTGAGCATATAATCTTCCGCTAAAAGGTCCCTGCCCATTTCGGTGAGGCCAAAACTTTGAGGGATAATGCGGTTTTTCTCATACGGAGACAAATTTACCCAAAGATCTTTTTCAGGGATGGTTAAGCTGGCGAGGAAGTACTTGATAAGACGAGTGGCTTCGGTTTTAGAGGTGGCAGATGAATCACCCTGGTCTAAAATAAAATCAAATCTAAATGGATTGTCCGGATGGACTTTGAGACCTTTTAAAATCGGAGGGTTAAAGGATGGACTTAGCCGCACCATCACACCTGGCGCGGGCAAACGGAACCCCTCGGCATAAACGGGACAGGTCCCCAATACGCTTGTTATAAAAAAACACAAAATGGTAAGCGCCAAAAGTATCTTTTTCATTATACTTGGAAGTATAACACGTGCATTTATATACTGCCAGTTGGGGGGTTCTTAAGCCAGAGAGTAAATCTTGTCTAAAATACGCTGGGAAGCTTCTTCATAGGTGGGAGCGTCACTGACGAAAAAGGGCTTACCAAAAGTAGCGGACACAGGACCTCTTTTGAATAATTTAGTGCCGGGCGCCATGACTTTATTGGTCCCTTGCACATAAACAGGCACTATCGGCACGCCGGATTTCATGGCCAAAAACCCGACCCCGGCCTGGGCCTTGGACGGTTCATTGCCGATACGCCGGGTGCCTTCTACAAAGATCAATATCACACGCCCTTCTTTCAGGCGCCTGATCGCCTCCCGCATGGCGCCGAAATCCCCTGCACCCCTTTTGATCGGGAAAGCCCCTAAATTCGTCAGAAAAAATCCCAAAAGGCCTTTGAACAATTCTATCTTGGCCATAAAATTCAAACGCCTGACTGAACATATTCCCAAAACAACCGGGTCTAAATTGCTGATGTGATTGCTGGCCAAAATAAATCCCCCCTGACGGGGAATGTTAGGGGTTTGATGGGCTGTATAGGGAAAATAAAGCCAGCTTACGATCTTGGTTAGAAAATAGGTGATGTAATAAATCATTATCTGGGATCAACCTGTTGGCGGCCGAAATTCAGGATATCCTGGGACCGCTTGTGAGATTTAGATTCGGCGTAAATACGCACCAGCGGCTCCGTGCCTGATGGGCGGAACATCAGCCAGTCTTCATTCTCACAGATGAGCTTGACTCCGTCGAAGTCCTTGACCTCAATGACCTTCTTGCCTAAAACAGACGGGATTTTTTTCAATTTATTAATATCAACTTTTTTAGCGTCCATGGAATGATCCAGCCGCAAATAATAATAACGCCCGAATTCCTGCTCCATGTCCTGGACTAATTGCTTGAAATTCCTTTTGTTATAAACCATCATCTCCAACAGCAAAAGCCCGGCCAGGGTACCGTCACGCTCGGGGATATAATTAGGCAGGCCCATGCCTCCGGCCTCTTCTCCACCGGCAACTATTTTTTCGGATATCATCAGATCTGAAATGTATTTGAAACCTACCGGAGTTTCATAAAGTTTACGGCCAAGTTTCTTGGCAATCTTATCGAGCATGGTTGTCCCGCATAGGGTCTTGATGATCCCGCCTTCAACTTTGCGATTACGCACCAAATGCAGGATCAAAAGTCCTAAGATCTTCTGAGGAGAAACAAACTCCCCGCCAGGCATCACTGCGGCGATGCGATCAGCATCGCCGTCAAGCACATGGCCAAAATCAAATTTTTCTTTTTTCATGCGCCCCATCATCACCTGCAAACATTCAGGAATGGGCTCCGGCTTACTGCCGTCAAAACCGGGGTTTACATCCTCACGCATCAGGGTGAGCTTGATCGCCGTACCTTTAAGGATCTGAAGCATCAGGTCACGGCCGCTGCCATGCATGATATCCGCCAGCACCTTGAACTTGGCCGTCTTCATCTTCTTTAAATTCAGATAAGCGCGGATGAATTTAACATACGCTTTTTTAAAATCATGCTTCACGATAAGGCCCTGGTCAACAGCCGCGGCAGCATTCAGGCGCTTCACCGGTGTTTGGCCCAGATAACTCTCGACGAGATTGGTAATGTCTTTAGAGGCGGCGCCACCTTGGGCAGTCTTGATCTTAATGCCGTTGAATTTGGCAGGATTATGCGAGGCCGTTATCATGATGCCGCAAACGTTGGAAAGATCAACAACCCCCAAACTCAAAGTGGGTGTCGGCAGGGAAGTGTCTGAAAGATATGTTTTGATGCCATTGGCCGCGAACACTTCAGCGAAAGCTTGGGCATATTCAGCGGAAAGAAAACGGTTGTCAAACCCCACTGAAGCGGTTTTAAGTAAAAATTGAGGATTATCTTTATTGACCCAATCAGCCACGGCCTGGGCCACGATACGGACATTTTCAAAAGTAAAGGTATCAGAGATCACCGCGCGCCAGCCATCGGTACCGAATTTAATTTGAGACCTGATATCGCTCATATCGCTCCTTGTTTAACATATAACCGGTACTGCTTAATATAACGGATAACAGCCTTGGGCGTCAAATACCAGATCGATCTCCTGGCCTTCAGGCGCTCACGGATATCACTGGAAGAAATATCCACTGCCGGCATATTGATCTTCACATAAGGCCAGCGCTTGGGATAATTCTTATCAAAGCCCGGGCGGTTTAAGATGACCAGGCCGGCCAATTTTAAAATGCCCTGCGGATCTTTCCAGCGGTGAAAAGTCCTTAAATTGTCAGCCCCCATCAATAAAAAGAATTTGGATTGGGGGTATTTGGCTTTCAGTTCTTTTAATGTATCGACAGTATACGAAACCTGGCCGCGGCGCAATTCACCGTCGTACAATTTAAAAGCCTTATTACCTTTAATGGCTTCCTTGACCATTACCAAACGTTTAGACGCGTCAGGCAAAGGATGCTTGGTTTTAAAGGGCGAACAATACGCCGGCACAAAGAACACCGCGTCAAGCTTCAACGCCTCCACCGCACTTTGGGCCATCAGCAAATGGCCAAAGTGGATGGGATCAAAACTGCCGCCTAAAATACCAATACGTTTCATTTGCGAATTTGCCCGTTACCATAAATCTCATATTTATAACTGGTCAAGCCTTCCAAAGCCATGGGCCCGCGCACGTGCAGTTTATCCGTGCTGATGCCCACCTCTGCCCCGAAGCCGAATTCGAACCCGTCAGTAAAGCGGGTCGAGGCATTGACATAAACGCATGCTGAATCTACCGCATCCAAAAATCCTTGCGCTTGTTTCTTGTCCTTGGTAACAATGGTGTCGGAGTGATGCGAACCAAAAGTATTGATATGTTCAATGGCTTGTTTGGCATTTTCAACCACCCGCACCGAAAGGATCAGGTCCAAATATTCCGTGCGCCAGTCTTTTTCCGTCGCCTTTTTAACACCCTCTTTAACAATCGCGCGTGTGCCTGCATCCCCGCGGACCTCGCAGCCGGCTTTCTGCAGGTCCTTGACCATGGACGGCAAGAATTTCCGGGCAACGGCACGATCAACCAGTAAGGTTTCCATGGCATTGCACACGCCTGGTTTTTGGACCTTGGCGTTCATGGTAATTTTGTGCGCCATGTTCAAGTCCGCTTTATCACTGACGTATACATGACAGACGCCATGATAATGCTTGATCACCGGGATGCGGGAATGGTCTGTGACAAAACGGATCAAACTCTCGCCCCCACGAGGGACAATGACATCAAGGCATTCATCAAGTTTCAAAAGTTCCTGTACAGCCTGACGGTCAACAGTTTCGATCAATTGCAAAGCATCATAAGGGATTTTAGTTTTCTTTAACTGGCTTTTTAAAATTTTAAAGATCGCCTTATTCGAATGAATAGCCTCACGTCCGCCCTTGAGAATGGCCGCATTACCGGATTTCAAGCAAAGCCCTGCGCAATCAGCCGTTACATTAGGACGCGATTCATAAATAATACCGACGACACCTAAAGGCACGCTGATCTTTTTGATCAAAAGGCCGTTGGGCCGCTTAATGGTCTCGAGCAGCTGCCCGATGGGATCTTTGAGTTTGGCACACTCGCGAAGACCATCGCTCATCGCGGAAATGCGTTTGGAATTAAGCGTCAGGCGATCAATAGTCGCTTTAGAGTCACCGACCTTTGCGGCAGCAGCCACGTCCTTGGCGTTTTCCTTCAATAAATAGCCTTGCTGGGCTTCCAAAGCCTTGGCCATCAAGATCAGCGCGCGGTTCTTCTCTGCTGTGCTGACCAGTGCCATCTGAAAAGAAGCCTTCTTAGCCGCCTTTGCTATTTTTAAAATTTGCGCGGATAAACTCATACCTTAAAATACGTCCCAATAGGTTCACGGGCAATTATCTTCACTAAAACATCCTTCACATTGCCTCCGGCGATAATACAAGGAATATGCGCTGCGCGGGCGATCTGTACAGCATCGATCTTGGTCTTCATTCCGCCCCGGGCGACGTGAGCATTGGAGGTGCCTTTGGACACGGTTATAATTTCAGGAGTGATCTCTTTAACTTCCGTGTACACTTTTTTATTGATATCCCACAAGCCATCAACATTGGAAAGGATCACCAAAAGGTTCGCATGCAAAAGCTTGGCCACCAAGGCAGAAAGCTTATCATTGTCCCCGAATTTGATCTCTTCCGTTGAAGTGGTATCATTCTCATTAATGACTGGCACAATGCCCTTTTGCAATAAGGCATCCAAGGTGTGGCGGACATTTAAGGAACGGGTATCCTTGCCAAAATCATCCCAAGTCAACAACACCTGCGCGCACTTGAGTCCCACCTTTTTAAACGATCCAATATAATTACGCATCAAAACCGCCTGCCCAATAGCCGCCCGTGCCTGCAAAGCTCCCAAGTCAGTAGGCCGTCTGCTTTCCCCTAATTCACCCATGCCTGTTGCAATAGCGCCGGATGAAACCAAAACAACCTCAATGCCTTTTTTGTGCAAAAGACTGATCTGCCGAGCCAACGAATTTAATCGTTCCCTCCGAGCCTTGAACTTCTCGTCCACGATCTGGCTGGAACCAAGCTTGACAACAATGCGTTTAATAGGTTTTTGAAATGTGCGTGTCATATTTTCTTAACCTTACCTAAATATTCTCTACCAATTTGAACTCCTACAGCTAACGGATAAATTTGTTGCTTCGAAGCGACTTGTCCATATCACTCGTCGAATATGACCAAACGGTATTGTGGACGAAACATTCAGGGATTTTTCGCCAGATGTCCGCGAGGCTTTACAACAAATTTTTTCCAAATAAAGAGAATCTTTAGAAAAAATTTGTTGTAAACCGAAGCGGACGGCCAAAATATCCCGTTTCGGGAACAATACCGTTTAACCAGATTCGCTTAGCGAACGTATGTCAAAACAGCTGAAATCAGCTGAAGGTTCAGCAAATAATAGACGGCATTTAATCCGAACAATTTCCAGGGCTTGCGCTCCCATGTTACGGTACCTAATAGCAACGGCACGTAAAACCCAAGCCAAACTAATACCGCTGCGCCAGCATTGCAATGAGGCTTATAACGGCCCAAAATATAGGCCAACGCAAAAACGGTGAACCCCGTCCCTAAAAGCGTTATTAAAAGCGCTGAAACAGGAGGCTTCCCGCAGCACTTGCTATCGTCCTTCTTGAATCCCATCAACCCAGCCCATGTCTTACCAAACAAAGGGCCATACCACAAGTACCCAAAAAGAAAACTCGCTACCACAGCTATTAATATCGCCAGCTTGCTTTCGTGGGTGATCGGACAGATACCTCCTCCTATTGGACACATGTTTCCTCCTTTGGAATAAGGGCATCAGCGCCCTTTATAGTTCTATATTATAGCAATAATCTGATAGTTGCCAAAAGTTTATCCAGACCTTCTTTGTCTTTGGCAGAAATGGGGATGATGTCCTTGGTGACCTTGCGTTTGAATTTTGTCAGGTTCTTTTTAGCGTCCGGAAGGTCCATTTTATTGGCCACGAGTATCCGGTGCTTTTGCAAAAGCTCTTCGCTATATAAATCTAATTCTTCACAGATCTTATAATAATCGTCAACAGGGTCCCTGCCTTCACTGCCGGACATGTCGATCACATGAACCAAAATTTTAGTACGCTCGGCGTGTTTGAGGAATTGATGGCCCAGGCCCTTGCCTTCATGGGCCCCTTCGATCAGGCCCGGCAGGTCTGCCACCACAAAATTCCTGTCCTCATCGTCCTCGTCTTTGACGATCCCTAAGATCGGCGCCCTGGTGGTAAAAGGATAATTGGCGATCTTGGACCTGACCTTGGAAACAGCGCAAATGAGCGTTGATTTACCGGCATTAGGAAATCCGATCAATCCCACATCAGCGATGATCTTGAGCTCCAGGCGTATCATGCGCTTCTCACCTTCATGAGGAGGCAGGACCGTGCGGTTATGATTATTGCCGCGGCCGCCCTCGCCGCCTTTAGCTACGATCACCGTGTCCCCGTGCACGTTCAGGTCACGGATCAATAGGTCCGTGTCATAGTCCCACAACACCGTTCCCACGGGAACGCGTAAGATGCAATCTTCGCCCCTTTTGCCTGTCTTATTATTACTGCTGGCATGCCCGCCCCGCTCGCCCACGTAATGTTGTTTGAAACGGTAATCCAAAAGGGTATGCAGGTTACGGTCGGCCTGAAAGATGATGTTAGCACCCCTCCCGCCGTCGCCGCCATTGCAAATGGGATAACGCGTGTACTTGTCGCTGTAATGGCTTTCACAGCCTTTACCGCCATTACCGGCCTGGACTTCTATGCGTGCCTGATCAACGAATGCCATAAATAAACCCCTAAAATTAGAAATCCCGGTGCCCCATGCGAGGGAACCGGGAAATCTAAAATTTCAAAAATGATTAAACTGAGATCTTTGCAATTTTAACGGTTGTCAAATCCTGGCGATGGCCATGGGTGCGCGCGGAATCTTTGCGCTTGCGGTACTTATAGGCAATGACCTTGGGTGCGCGCATTTGATTAAGGACCTCTGCCTTGACCTCAACATCCTTCAAATACGGCGTGCCTAATTTAACATTCTTACCGTCGGAATAAAGCAAAACTTTATCCAAAACGATGCTCTGGCCTTTTTCATGGTCCAGACGATTGGCCTTGATGACATCGCCTTCGCTGACCTTAAACTGACTATTTCCTACCTGAACAACTGCAAACATGGCTATCTCCTTTGAACGCTTTAGAAAGTCCGTATTATACAAGGATATCAAATTTCGTCAATTAATCTTTACCTTGCCCCGGCCCTCGCAATAAGGGCAACTATGGAACTCCAAAGACTCAATGGTCTTACCTGTACGCGCCCGGGTCATTTCCACCAATCCCAGCTGGGAGATGCGATTGACCTCGGTCTTGGCATGGTCCTTAGCCAAGCCCTCACGCAGGGCATTAACTACCTTGCGCTTGTGCTCTTCGCGGTTCATGTCGATAAAATCAATGACAATGATCCCCCCTAAGTCCCTTAAACGCAGCTGCCGGGCGATCTCCGGTGCTGCTTCCATGTTGACCGCGAAGGCCGCGTCTTCAGGCGTGCCCCTGCTCTTAAAGCGGCCGCTGTTGACATCCACGACCGTCACCCCTTCTGTCGGTTCAATGACCACATACGCGCCGGATTTCAGGTACACCTTGGGCTCGTAGATCTTGTCCAGCTCACGCGCCACGTTCTTGGCCTCAAACAAGGTCTGGGGCCCGGGATGATACTGGATCTTCTCGATGACCTCGCTGCCGATCAAATTTTGCGCAAACTTGCGCATTTTAACGAACTCATCCTTGGAATCGATGATCACATGCTGCACATCATCCTTAAGCAGGTCCCGGATGACCTTCCAGATCAAGGACCCTTCCTCATAAATAAGGGCGGGCGGCTGCTTTTTCCTGGATAATTCGCGGATCTCCTGCCATTTATTGACCAGGAATTTAGAATCGCGGAAAATTTCTTTTTCACCCTGCTCCATGGAGGCGGTACGGACAATAAACCCTCCGCTTTTGGAAAAGGTGAAGGTCTTTAAAATGTCCCGCAGGCGCTGGCGCTCCTCGGGCTTTTCAATTTTCTTGGAAATACCGCTATGCTTGTCCACCGGCATATACACCACAAAACGCCCGGCCAGGCTGATGTGGGTGGTTAGCCTCGCCCCTTTGGTACCGAAGGGGTCTTTGACAACCTGCACTAAAACTTCCTGGTCCTTCTTTAAGGGCAATTCATTTTTGTCCTTTTGCGGGGGACGGTTGCGATTGGCCTGTGGTGCCTGAGAAGGCGATACAGCCGGCACGGCCTGTTCAGCCGCGGGCTTAGGCAAGATCATGTTAAGGATCTTTTGGGGAACGCTTTGTTTAGGCTCTTCCTCGATCTTCTCAATATCATTGAGAAAAGGGTTATCAGCGTCGGTCAAATACAAAAAGCCGTTCTTTTCCTGCCCGATGTTGACAAAAGCCCCGTTGATCGACGGCAGGATGGACTCGACCTTGCCTTTGTAGATGTTGCCGAGCATGGATTGGTGCCGGTCAAGCTCAATATAAAAATCATCCAGCTTGCCGTCTACCAAAACCGCCACGCGCCGCTCGTCTTGCGCTACTTGGATTAAAATTTCTTTAGCCACAGTTTTCTCTCTCCTTTAAGGTGTTTTTAAAATTGGTACCTTCTCACGCAGGATAAGGAACTATGGGGTTGTATCCGATGCAGGATCTTTACCAACTGTAATGATGTGCGGCGTCAGGAAGATGATGATCTCTCTTCTGCTTTTCACGGTGCTGGTGCTGTTAAAAAAATGATCGCCCAGCCAAGGGATGTCCCCCAAAATGGGGAACTTTGTCTTGTTGACAGTCTTCGTATCCGTGATCAGACCACCGATGACTAAAGTTTTGCCGTCTTCCACCATCACATTGGTTTCAGCCTCTTGGTTGTTCGTATCCGGTAATTGATTACTGTTTACCGTGATCGTTTTGTTAAAGGCCGAGATCTGCGGATGCAGCTCCAATGTCACTAGTCCTGCGTTGTTCACATGCGGTGTAACCTCAAAATTGATGCCGATAGGTAATGTTGTAAATCCTGTCACTTGCTGCTGTCCTGTGCTCGAGTTAAAAGAATAAGTCGCCTCCGGATATTGTTCAGCAACCACGATCTTGGCCTTTTGATTGTCCAGCGTCACGATGCGCGGGTCTGAAAGGACATGGATGTTCTCGCGGGTACTCAGGTAATTCAGTGTAGCGGAAAGCTGGGAAGCGTTGATCGTCCCGTAAGTAAATCCTGAAGTGGTGGGAGATGTTAAAGCGGGGGCAGAAATGCCCGATAAAGTGGAAGATAAAGTTGGATAAAAGGTGGTGGCCCCAAACTGTCCCGGCTGCCCCGGTTTTGCCACATTAAAAGGAAAGATCGTCGGGACGCTGGCCCCTGAAGCGCTTACCTGAAGCACCCAATCAATACCCATATTTTCAGTGGTGTTCAGGTCCGTTTCAATGATCTTGGTTTCTATCATCACCTGCGGGGTAATGGTGTCTATGGACTTGATGACCCCGAATATCAACTCCAGGTTCCTTTCCAGGTCCCGCACAATGACCGAGTTAGTGCGCGCGTCAAAATTAATGAACCCCCGCTTACTTATCAATTTATCAATGACCTTCAACACATCCTCAGCCTTGGCAAAATTGAGGGCGTATGTCTTGGAAACCAATGCTTCCTGGGCTTCCAGGGCCAGAGAATCTTCCCGGTACTTTTTCAAATTCTCGACGGTCATGACCGTGATGATATTGTCCTTGCGGTCAAAACCATACCCGTAGGTGGACAGGATCACGTCCAGGGCCTTCTGCCAGGGCACATCCTTTAACTCAATATTCACAACACCGGTGACATCAGGGGCAGCCACGATATTCACCCCGCTTTTAAAAGCCAGTACTTTCAACACACTCCTGATATCCGCGTCCTGAAAGTCCAAACTGACAAGCCCGCCATCCGCAGGCAAATTGGCTTGCGACAACTCACTGGGCGCTGCTGTGCCGGAGGCAGTTGACACAGCAGCCCAAACCATCGGCACAAAAGCCGCGGCCGCCATCAAGAAGCCCAAACCGGATGCACGCCTGAACATCACATCCCTCCTTTTTTGATCTTTAATATAAATCTCTCGGTCCCTTTCAAAAATTCCACATGATCAACAGCAATAACATCTACCAGGTACGGGCCGATCTGATCATGGGCCTTAACGACCTTGCCGTTGACAATGGCGGCATTATTCCCCGACGCGTCAGCCACGATCCCCTCCAGGGCCAGGTCATTGACTGACAGGTCTTCGTCGTAGGTGACAACCATTCCGGCTGAAGACACTAAAGGTGCAAAGGGATCACGTTTCCCATGATCATTATACATAAAAGCTTCCTGGGCATAAACCCGATTGGCTGCTAATAATATTAACACAAAAATGAGCGATCTCATAAATTTTTAGCCAGGACCCATGCCCTGTCCACCAGGATGATTTTGATGGTCAAAGAAAATAAACGCGTATTAGGTTCCTGCGCGTCGTTTTGAATGATGAAATCTTTCATGATAAAATACATGTCCTGATTTTCCAACTTACTTAAAAAACGCCCGAACATATGGTATCCGCAGCGGGCCTTGATCACAATGGGTAAGGCATAGTACTTGCCCTCCGCGGTCGTCATTAAAGTTTCCTGCAGGTTTTTTTCAGGGACTAACTGGTCAATTTTAACACCGTACTCATTGGCGATGCCGGAAATAGCGCTGAGGATCGCTGGGACTTCCTGGATAGGACGCACCTTGCGGCTAAGCGAACCTAATTGAACGTTCTGGTCCAGAAGATTCTTCTTAAGCTGATTGGTCCGCTGGCGGTCCGTCAAGACTTGCTGGGTATCTCCGGACATTTTTTTTATTTGGTCGTTAACGCCGTCAATGCCGCTGATCTGGGGCAGGACGAGAAAAAACACATCCACCGCAATGATCAAAAAGACCACTCCTCCCAATATGGCATAACGCACCTGGTCGCTTAAACTGTTAAAAGACTTGAAAATATTTTTCATTTTAATTTGGCCATGACGGTAAAATCAGTGACCTCAACGGCATTGCTCTTGCCCCGCTGGATGGAATTGACTTCCAGCGAAGAAAAATCTTTCATAAAATCACTATTTTGCTTTAAGGCAGACAAAAAAAGGCCCACATCATAAATTTCATTCTGGGTTTTGGACACCACAGAGCCTTCCATTGACAGACCGGTTTTGTCTAAAGTCATTTTCCTGATCCAAAGCCCTTTGGGAAGCGCGTCACTGATGGCATTGAATTTAGGGGCCCATCGCACGGACTTTTTGACCGTTATATCGGCGATCGTGTTGATCTTCTTTTTTACATCACCAAACTCCTTGTTGATGGAATCCAATACGACCTTATCCGGCAGGACCTTCTGCCACTGCACATTATGAAAAGACAATTGCCCAAACGCGAACAGCCACACAGCCCCCAACAGTAAATGGACCATCACTATCAGCAAGACCAGCCCTGACGCCACCCCTAAAAGGATCTCCTTGGGGAAATTGATCATCCAGGAATCCGCGTTGCCATCGCCGCTTTTTCTCAAGACCGCCGGAATTAAATTAATTTCGATCATAAGCTACAACCCCAACCCCAAGGCCACGCCAAACTGCGCGGCATAATTTTGAATTTCCCCGGAGGCTGCCGGGACCTTTAAATACCCGCTCTCCAAGGGGTTCCAAATCTTGACAGGTAACCCTAAATTCTTTGCAAAAACATCGCTCATTCCCTTTAACAATGATCCGCCTCCGCTTAAGAAGAGCTCGTCGACCTGGACATTTTTTTCAGTCATATAATAATCCATTGACAAACGGATCTCGGTGATCAGCGTATTGATCGGCATGTCACAAGCTTCAAGGACCTGGGCCAATTTTTCACCGGGAGCCAGCTTGAGCGCCTCGGCTTGGGCTTCATTGACCCCCAAAGCATTGGCGATTTTCTTTGTAAGCTCATGGCTGCCGACAAATATGTCCCTGGCAAAGCGCGGAGAAGAATCTTTAAAGATCATCAGGCAAGAGGCTGATCCGCCGATATCCAGCACGGCCTTGGCTTTCCCCGACGCGTTGACTGACGGCCCCAGGCGCCTGAAAGCATTGGCGATGGCGATCGAGTTGATCGTCACACTGCTTAACTCAAGCCCTGCTTCTTTGAACAATTTTAAACGCTCATCCACCATTTCTTTTTTGACAGCTGCCAGCAATACCAGCATTTTTTTGTCTTTATTTTCGGGGTCTAAAATAGAACAATCCGTATAAATACTTTTGGGATCAAAAGGAAAATATTTATCCAAGTCATAAATATATGATTTGCGCAGGTCTTCCAAAGGCATGCGGGGCAGGTCCACATAACGGATCAGCGTGCCTTTGCCAAAAACCGCGCAAACCAGTGTCTGGCCATTGAAACGCAGGCGTTCGCCGATCTTTTTTAAAGCGCTTTTAGTATCAGTACCCGTCAGAGGTTCAATGGCCCAATGGCGTACTTCAACCCCCCCGGCGGCTCGCGCTAATTCCACTGCTTTGATCGAAGAAGTCCCTATATCAATACCGATGACGGGAGGCAAAGGGGGCTTGGGCATCAAACGATTGACCAATAACAAGTATTGGTCAAATAACTTCTTATAATCCATGGGTTTATTTTAACAGATTCACAAAAATGATGTAAGCAATATCCCTGATTTTTTAAAGCCCCTTGCACAGGCGGTTTTTCTCGGGTATACTTTGTGTATAGATAAGGAAAATATGAATAAGCGCGGCCAATCCATGATCGAATACACCTTAATTGCCGTCCTTGTTATTTTGGGGATCGTCTTGATGGGTCCCTATGTCCTGCGGTCGGTCAATGCCCATTTTAAAATATGGGATGACGGCGTTAAGGACTCTTTTGAAGAGCACCTTACCCAAGCCCCTGTCAATAGCGTGCCTCCTATTAATGTGACCTGCAGATGCCCGGTTTCCAAAGGAAGCTGCGGAGGGTCTAATAACGGCGGCACTGGTTCATGCGCTACCAATCAGCGCGAGTATGATTATAACTGTGATCCTCCGGGATGCAATGGCGCGCAGCAGAACTTCTATTGCCAAGATGATGATCAGGACTGCTGCAGCGCTTGGGTACCTGCCGGTTGTGGACTGACTCCGATAGGGCAGGTCCCTCCGCCCACTGATTGCAATTATGGCTTTGAAAAACAAGCCCATCAATGCGGGAACACTAATGTTATTCAATGCACCCAAGATCCCAGTTGTGATCCCCAATGCAAAGGAAATTATCCCGCAGACCCGACGGTCAACCTGTTTTGCGCGAACAACAGCACTACAGCGCCAAACTCCGGCCTGACCCAAGACACGAACATCAGCTATGTGGCCAATCAGGCAGGTTGTCCTTCCAGCCCCACTTGTCAGATGTATTGCGTTGCTCCGAATGTCCTTAATCAGACCATGACAGCTTGTGTCCCACCCGCTGCCGCCAGTCTTCCTTCCTGCTCATTTTTTTGCGCTAACCCTGCCAATAATCCATTGGCAGGGTCTTGGACCGGCAAATATGAAGATGTCATCCCCGCTCTTAATAGTGGCCAATTTTTGGCTTTTCTTTCTGTGACGTGTGGTTCAAATGATAGATTAACAGGAATTTGCCTTAATGGTGTTAGTACAAGCAATCTATCCCGAGGTTTCTCCACTGCCTCGATCTGTCCGGGCCTTTCTCCTACTCCTGGTTCAATGTTTTGTAATTGGGGCGGGATTGAAGTCATTACCACTTCAAACGCACAGCGGTCTTTTTCTCTTAACTGCATCAATAGTCAAATTGTAAGCATCAATTTCAACAGTAACCCGATAGTAGCAAACGCGCAATGCAATTGGTCAGGAGAACAAGATGTGGAAGATTTGGGGTCTGGAAATGACATGTTTTTAACATGTACCAATGGAAATATCACACAGTTTCAATACGGCCCTCAGGCCCCTAGCTTCACTACCGGCTGCAGGAGTTAAGGGCTGTTAGTTAACTGCTGGACCATCAATGCCAGGCGGGATTTACGTTTGTCCAGATCAACCATTTGGGTGCGCAGGTCCTCTAATTCCGCCGCGAGCCCCTTGCCCTGGCGGTTTAGATCATCCCTACTGCCCTGTAATTTTTCCTCTTCAATATGCTGGCTGACCGTCATCCTCGGGTTCTGGGCTTTTTTGCCCATTTGCGCCATTAACGTTTTTAGTTGCGAATAATTCTTTTCCAATACTTTTAACTCCGATTCCAACTGGCCCAGCTGGGTATCAGCCGGTCCGTCGGCTGAAGACCTCTTGAGGATGGCTTCATGCAGGGACCCTTGCCGCTGCTGACTGTCATAGATCATTTTCATCAATTTTAATTTTTCTTTTTGACGATGGGACGCGGCTTGGGCCTCCGGAGACGGCGCTGGGGCCGCCGCCGGCAGGGTATTTGTCATTCCTTTTAACTGCAAGAGCAGCCGCTGGTCTTCCTGATATCCCGCATCCAAAGACTGTTGGATCAATTTGATGGCAACTTCAGCTTT
>Ga0206995_1012_pt1 | contig 26523 bp, 21 predicted proteins | sample Alteio_BWMinCont_5_FD_153480 | JGI IMG/M metagenome (GOLD analysis project Ga0206995, IMG submission 153480) | Enriched cells from forest soil in Barre Woods Harvard Forest LTER site, Petersham, Massachusetts, United States -... | ecosystem: Environmental > Terrestrial > Soil > Temperate forest >... | reverse complement strand
AGGAAAAGACAGAAGATTTATGCTAAGAGCGAAAGTGCGTGATGACCAACGCAATGAAACCAGAAAACACAAAGAACCAACAAAAGCAAGACAGCTTGAGCAACCCACAGGTTGGATTGCAACAGGAGAATTTGACAATGAGGTTTGGGACCTTGGTGGCGCAGTAGGAATGACGGAACAAGTGAGGTTCCAAGGCCCTGAACTACAAGGCGAGAAAATAGTAAGGCACCATAGTGCATGGCGTCACAGTGTCAGAAGAGAGGACGTGACTGTTTCTAGGGCGATAGTAATACCAGAGGAAGAGGAAGAAGAACAGAACACAAGAGAAGATAGGAATGCGTATACACAAGAACGCAGGGATCTTAAGAGAAATCCCCAAGGGGAAGACGTTGAAGGAAAAGACAGAAGATTTATGCTAAGAGCGAAAGTGCGTGATGACCAACGCAATGAAACCAGAAAACACAAAGAACCAACAAAAGCAAGACAGCTTGAGCAACCCACAGGTTGGATTGCAACAGGAGAATTTGACAATGAGGTTTGGGACCTTGGTGGCGCAGTAGGAATGACGGAACAAGTGAGGTTCCAAGGCCCTGAACTACAAGGCGAGAAAATAGTAAGGCACCATAGTGCATGGCGTCACAGCGTCAGAGGAATGACCACGCCTGTCTCAAGGGCGATAGTAGTGTCAGATGAGGAAGTAGAAGATCGGAACACAAGAGAAGACAGGAATGCGTATACACAAGAACACAGGAACCCTCAGAGAAACCCTCAAGGGGAAGGCGTTGGAGAAGACATAGGATTTAGGACAATAGCGAAAGAGCAGGATAAGAAACGCAAAGAAGCCAGGAAACTCAAAGGACCAATAAAAGCAGGGCACCATGAGCATCCCACAGGTTGGATTGAAACATGGGATATGGACAATGAGGTCTGGGACCTTGGGGGCGCAGTGGGAATGATGGAGCAAGTGAGGTTCCCAAGCTCTGAACTTATGGGCGTTGAGATTGAGTTACCAACGGCCATGATCGCGATACATGCCGGCGAAACTTTGGAATTAACCACAAGCACTAACGCTCTTGGACAGCACCAGCAATGGTACAGAGTGATCAACGGGCAAGAAGAGCCCATTGATGGACAAACCGCGCGATGGCTTATTATTTGGAATGTCGGAGTATTACAGATGGGCGTCTATAAAGTAAGGGGATGGACGGAGAATCAGTCGTGGAGCCAAGAAATAGAAGTGAACATGATACCAGCTATTATAAAACAGCCGGGCAGAAAGATGGCCAACGGTACACCGGCAGTGCTCATGATCAATGAAGGCGCCACGGAAGTACTTGTTAGAGGACAGGATGTGAGGGGCAATGGGCCGATTTATAAACAGCTGCAAAAGCAGGCGAGCGATGGCCGATGGGTTTGTGTTGGCGGTGTCACAGAGGGGGATCTGAAACTTATAAATATCACCCCAGATCAGGCAGGGCTGTATAGAGCCGTGTTATGGAACAAAGGCGCTGGGATTTGGACCAGGGAAGTGGCGGTGAAGGTCAATTTAAAACCGATAATCAAAGTACAGCCCAAGCCTGAATTAATTTTCAGAGAAGGCCGGAATGTGACTTTGCAATTGGTTAGCCAAAGCAATGCTCCGATGACAGCAAAGTTATTCAAGGACGGCAAGCACATAGGGTTGCTGTCAGGATATAGTGTCTCAGAGACCCAGGAAGATATTGCAGGTGTTTATACCCTTAGAGCAGAGTATGAAATTCCTGCAGCCCGCGCAGAACATGCGGGGACGTATGTCTGGCAAGCGGTCACCTTTACGGGTTTGGAAACATCTTCCGATCCTATTGATTTGAAAGTGGAGCTGCTGCCGCAACATGTCAGGGTGCCTAAGAATGTCGTTGTTTATTTAGAAAAAGGACAGGCTTCAATCACAGCAGCCATTGAAGCAAACCATAAAGACATTGGTCCAGCCCAATATCAATGGCAAAGGAAGGTCCCCATCAATTTCTTAGGATGGACCATATGGACGAGAGAATGGGAAAATGCCCAAGGCAAAGGGGCAAAGGAAGCAAGGTATGAGCCGGTCTTGACTCAAGAAGATAACGGTGCCATTTTCAGAGTGATCGTCACCCAAGGCAGTCACGAGGTCATCAGCGATGGAGTTGTCGTATCGGTAAGGCAAGCGCTTCTAAAGCCGGATGCTCCTACCCAAGAGATAGCTGCGCAAAGCGAAAGCCCTAGGAGCATTGTCGTCACTTTTACTCCACCCGTGGGAGAGTATAAGATCTATTGCAATGAGGATAGGATCGAAGACGCGGAGATTTTGACGGACCGATCAACTCAAAGAGCATATTTCAGGCACAATGGACTTGTTCCCGGCCGTACGTACAAATATCAACTGAAAGCGCTCACCAAATCCACTGACGTGGATGTGCCCATTGTGAAGACCGATGGCACGGTAGGGGACATTGAAAGCCTTCCCTTTTTGGAAGCCATGAGGCGGCTGCGTTGGGAATTAGGCGGCAAGAAGGGAGTCCCCTACTTTTCTCCAATGGCTGAAGCCAAGACCCCGGATGAGCCTGCCTTTGACTATGCCCGTGCCAACATTAAAGAAATGGGTAATTTTACATTGACTAAGAATAAAAATGGCAATGTGGGCATTAGAGTCTCAAGTGGGCCTGTTCCCACTGGGCTCTTTTATGAAATTAATAAGGCTTATCGCGAGCTGCTTACAATCGAAGTCCAATATCAAGATCGCAGTACGGAAATCATTCTCCCTAACAGCTATGTCCTTGTTAACAGTGCTCAAGGGGCAGTGATTTATATAGGCAAAAAACTTTCCAAGAGGGCCCAAACCGTAAAAGTATCATCGGTTGAGCATATTATGATGACAAGATCTTTGGCCATACCAGCGGCATGGGTTGGGCTGAAAGCACAGCACGTGGCTTACGTGGCTGATGAAACCATTGCGGCTGATGAAACCATTGCGGCTAGGGTGGACAACATTTGGGCAGGCACCAGATACACAGAAATAAAAACCGATAGAAAATTCGAAAAAACCCCTGACCTGTTTGAAGCTTTTGTTGAGGAAGGCCGTTGGCTCGTGGAAATGCTACATACCCTATTCCACTATCTTAGACCTATAAAGGTCACAAACATTCCTCTAGAGATTTCGGCTGAGGGGACGTTGATTTCCTGGAATGCCTTGCCACGCAAGGACATTGAGGAGTATGTCATTACTCGTGACGGATTGGTACTCCGTCCCTTACGCAAATCAGAACAGGAGATAAAGGAGAGAATGGAATTTGAAATTAGGCAAGAATGGTATTACCAAGTATTGGCCCTCGATAAGCGAGGACGAAAGGTTGCTGAATCCCAAAGGGTGATCGTCGGCAAGTCATTGGTGCCTATAACTGTCATTGACGATAAACCTATGCCTGTGGAGCAACGGCAAGCCGCCCATGCTGCCATGTTGGTAGATTTTCAGAGAAGATATGATGCCACCGATGATCGTGACCAGCGCCTCAGCATAGCTTTAGACGCTGCTGAGCAGGAACAGAGAGCGCTGTTCTATAAACATATCAGTGAAGAGGAATTTTTATTGAGACATGATGAAAAGTACCGTCCCCGTCTCAGGCTTCTATTGCAATTCATGAGGGAAATGAGCCTCAAGGACCAGATTGCCGTACATAAACTTAATAATCTGCTCTGGCACGAGTTTCAATATGGCTCAATGCCAAAGATGGAGGACACTGATATATTCAAGGGCTGTTCCGATGATTTGCAAAGACAGATCCTTGATAGCAGAGAACTTTTTGGCTATGTGCCGGCCATGATGACCGTTGTTAAAGATCCTAATAAGAAAGATGCTGATGAGAAACAGAAAGAAATGATCGTAGATTTGGCATTTGTGATCTTTGTATTTTTTCTATCAATGTATTACTTTGATTTTAGACGAGCAAAGCCCGTTAAGCCAGCCGTTACGCCCAAGTTGCCGTCATCATTAGCCGCTCAGCCAAAAGCACCGCCTTTGGCAGCTGTGCTGTCCCTATCAAGGCCAATGATAATGACAACGCATAGGTTAACAACCATTACAGCAGTCCAGTTCTTGAAAACGTCCGTACAGGTGTCATCGCGACCTCTGCTTTTAACAGAGACTGCTTTGTTTTATTCGCAAAGACAGAAACCTCTCAATAATAATATTGGGCCTTTTAACATAATAAAAATTTTTCTGATCACCCAATCGTCATCTATCTTTGCTTTTAATTTAACGGCTTCGCTCCTCTTTTTATTTTTACTCTTAGGTTTGCTTTTTATTTTTGGAGGGGTGCCCATAAAACTGTTGTTCCTCTCAATAATTACGGTTTCCGTTACTATTGTTAAAGTCATTGTTAAATTGAGACAGCGGCATATTGCGTTGTATTTAGTAAATTTACTAGATATAAGCAAAAAAGGGTTCGAATTCCTGGCAGGAATGGTTAAAAGTGTTTTCCTTACTGTATTTATGGTGGATATTGATTACACCGTAAGTACATATCAATACAGCATGGTCGTTTAAATCAAGAAGGGAGAAAACATGGATGAACGAAGGCAATTGCCGCGTTGGGAAATAAAGAAAGAAGCAAAGGTCTGGATGTCGCAAACGCAGGGCTTTAGTCATTGCATTATCGAAGATATACATTTAAAAGGGATGTGTGTGTCTTTTAACAGGCCCTTGCCCCAGCAAGGGCCGGTAAAGATGTCTTTTGCAATAGGGGACAATTTTGACTTGATTAAAATTGAAGCCCAGATACCTTGGTCCAAAGTAGACCAGGGCCGGTATGTTTATGGCCTGTCATTTAATAAAATTGCGGACACAGATAAGGACAGGATATACCAATATATAAATACTAATTGTTATGATCAGATAAAAAATAAATGGTTTCAAGTGTAACCTATTTAATTTCATATAGATAAGAGATTAGCATCATGTAAAAAGGAGCCGGGGTTGTTTTTAGGGGATAAATGTTATATACTTAAAATAAGCGAAGCCATGGTGCTGCCCCAATTAATATTTAAAGTATATCGAGGGGATTAAGATGAAAAAGTGCATAGCTTTATTAGTGTCATTGTTATTAATTATCGATCCTTCGACTTTTGTTTTTGCCCAAAACAGGTCTTTTTTAGGCCTGCCCCAGCCAGGGACCATGGTCGATTTAAGCCAGACTTTCATGCCGGTCATGATCCGCGGCCTTAAAATCCATCCTGACAACCCTTTATTGTTTGATTTCATCATTGATAGCGGTAATTCAGGGCTTAACGTCAATACCCCTGGTTTCAAACGTGAATCTGAAAAATTGGTTAAATATTTTTTGGCTTCCTTGGCCATTAAAGAGGAAGATTTATGGGTCAATCTTTCCCCCTATGAAAAGAACAGGATCATTCCTAATGATCTGGGGAAAACCGATCTAGGAAGGGACATGCTGGCCCAGGATTACTTTCTTAAGCAATTGACAGCGTCTCTTATTTACCCTGAAAAGTCCTTAGGCAAAAAATTCTGGGATGAAGTTTATGATAAGGCAAGACAAAAGTATGGAACAACGGACATCCCCATCGAGACTTTTAATAAAGTATGGATCATGGCGGATAAGGCCAAAATTTTGGAACGTAACAATGCGGCTTTTGTGGTCAGTTCACATTTGAAGGTCATGCTGGAAGAGGATTTTTTGGCCCTTAACAAACATGGCAATTTCGGGACGGGTATGCCCACAGGTAAATCCCATACCGTTGCGTCTGAGATTGTTCGGACCGTGATCATCCCTGAGATTGAAAAAGATGTTAACAATGGCAAGAACTTCGCACCATTGCGCCAGATTTTTTATTCCATGATTTTATCCTCATGGTATAAGCTAGCCATTAAAAATGCCCTACTTAATCAGCTTTATAGCGATAAGGGGAAAATTGGAGGGGTGTTGTCCAATGACCAGACTGCCAAGGAGAAGATCTATCGGCAGTATCTCCAAGCATACAAGAAGGGTGTTTTTAATTATATTAAAGAAAGCATTGATACGGTCAGTAAGCAGGAAATTCCCCGCAAGTATTTTTCAGGCGGGGTGCATTTTTATTCAAACAGGAATTTTCTGGACCGTGAGCAAAGTTTGCTGTCAGGTGAAAGCATTAACCCTGTTTCCCAAATGGCCAGGGTTGTTGTCGGTGTAGAGAAGGTTGCTCCTGTGGCACAGGCGATGGTGGCCCTTCCCAGCAATGGGAAAATGGCCCCCAACAACGGATTGGAAGATACAATAAAGGTAATCGAAAGAGCAAGGGCCAATATGCTTTCAGGGAGTAAGCATTGGGACGCGGTGTATGTGTTGACTTCAAGGAGAAATGATGCGGTAGCCTCTATAGAGCGCCACTTGAACCAAATGGAGAGCTTGTATGAGCACACCCATGTAAGGGTCGTGCCTAGTCCTTCCCTTTACAGGATTCATGGGCAGATTGTTCAGGAAGGCGAAATAACTTCGAAAGAACGAGGGGAGTTTGACCAGGATGAATTCAATAGAAACGGGGGGGCGTTTACGATTACGGCCTTGGGTGAGGCCTTGTCCCAGAGAAGGATTGAATTGCCGCTCGGAAATGAGGTAGGGTTTATTAACGACAATGTATTGCCGGACAGGGATTTAATTAATGATTATCCGGATGTAAAGATTTCTGATGAAGAGAGGAGGGTCCTAAGAACGGGCGATGAAAGCGCTGTGAGGATAATCAATAGAGGTATTATGATGAAGGGCGACCCAGAGGCAGTCCCAAACCACAAGGTCTCCACCGGTAGCTTTGATCTGACCTTGTGGTTTTTAAACCAATTGATGCAGGGCAAGGTCAAAGATGAAAAACAGATGGGTAAGGATGACAAGGTTTTGATTATTCTCGATGTTGGTTCTGGTTCCCGGCTTTATCCCCTGGTAGGCGCCCTGGTAGGCAAGGGAGAGGTCGAGATTCCCCACGAGATTGAGGGGCATCTGCTGGAATTGATGGACCAGGTCTATTTTCAATCCCATATGATCCTCGAAGGCATGTCGGAAGGGGGAGTTGTCATACTGGCCAATGATCAGTTGTGGTCATTGAAAGAAAATACGAAGATCAATGGGCCGATTACGGTTACAGGCCATATTTATCCGATGGACAAGGTTTTGGCTGAATTAAAAAATTTGGGCTGGGTCAGGCAAAAAAGCGGAAGTAGAAGAGTTTTGGTATTAGATGAAGATAAGATAAACGAGGTGACAGATGAAGACGCAGAAGAGAGATTGATGGATACCAGGCTCGCGAGGTTGGAAGAATACAAATCAAAGGCCCCGATTTTGTATGCCCTGACACAATTAGGCCATTTTGTTGAAGGCGATAATCATGGCAAGGTCAAAGAAATGGTTGAAAAACCAAAACTTTGGAGCCAAATAAAGAAGTTCTTTGTGAAAAGCCCGGTGGCCAATTGGTGGAACCACGCGTATACGTATGAGGCCATTAAGAAAATGCAGCCGGCCATAGAACAACATGAGATCATTGGTGATAATATGGATGTTTCAGTAGATTTTTTAGAGGCCATGGTTAAGGCTAACACTGAACTCAGCTATAGGGAATGGAAGGAACAAAGTGGCCGGGAACAGAGAGTTGGCATTATGCCTGTGAAAAAGATTTTAGGCATACAAAATGGGAGAGGCCTGTTGGCTCGATTACTTGCGAGGCATGTGGTTAGAAAATATGGTGGATATGATAAATTGGATGAAGAAAAAAGGGAAGTTAGTATTGTAAATCAACATTTCTATCCGGCCGACATGATTGAGATTGCTGAAGGGTTGGGAATCGATGCTCTAGAGATATCAAATATCTGGAAATATATGCAAAGAGTATGGTCTAATGCAGAAGCAAGGTCAAGAAGGACTTTTAGATTTGCCCAAACGGTTAGAGCAACGGTTGGGGAACTGTCCCTGGTCAAGGGAAGCCATTTTATTGATGTGGGCACAGTGCCTTCGGCCCACACTGCATTTTCAGGCACTCTCCCTGATATAGAAGAGAGAGAGGTTGTCAGGCATTTATTAGGGTTGGACCAGGATGTTAAAGTCCTAGAAGCATCGCCCAAAACACTGGAAGCCATTAAAAGGGGCGATTTAATCATTGATGACGGCGGTCTTGTTGTAGGGGGGGAAATATTGTCAGGGCATGTGGGCAAAAACTCAATAGTGCAAGACTGTTTTGTACAGAAATTGGAGACTGGCACGGGGAGCTGGGTCTACAAGCTGAGGCAGCAAGGCCACACAATCCAAGTCAATAGTGGCGAGGTGATGGTTGAAATGTTGTCTTTTGATAAGAGTGGAGCGGAAGGATCTTATATCGCAACTTATCCTATTGACTATAAAGGCAAGGTTGCTCATGAACAATTGAGTCCCGAGAGATCAAAGCAAAATCGATTAGCAATAAGACGTTTTTACGAAGATAGTAAAAGCAACGCGATGACAGTAGACGGTGGTATTGCCTTGAATGCTAAGAATATGGAATTCAATATTTCTAAAGAAGGACAGGGCGTTAGAATGAAATTTAATGAGGCGATGATTGCGGAATTTCGAAAAGGCAATTTTAATGGGGTCAAAGGAATCATCCTTAAAATCATTCCTTTGCAAAGTCCGTTGCAGATGTTGGGACTTTGAACGTAGCATTAAGGTTAAGTGCGTAGGAATTGGCGATCCAGAAAGTTCTGGGTCACTTCGATGAGTGTTGGGCGGCCATGCGGGCAGGTGAAGGGGTCTTTGCATTCAAGCAATTGTTTGCGCTGGTGATCAGCTTGGGAGGCATCGAGTTTGTCGCCGGCCGTTATGGAAGCTTTGCAGGCACGGCGGGCCAAGGCAGCATGGTCCATGCGCGGGGCTTCTCCGCCGGCCAATAGGTCGAGCACCACGGCCCTGATGTTTTTAAGCAATAGCGGCTGGGTTTGTACGGCGATGGTGTCATCATCAAATTGGGTGGTTTCAATACCTGCAGTGGTTAATTTCTCCTGTAATTCTTCCCACGCGATTTTTTCTTGAGGTGTTAATTTAAGCAGTAAAGGGGTGAGCAAGGGCTGGCTTTCAACTTGGGCCGCTTCGATCTGGTCTTTGAATTTCTCGAACATGATGCGTTCCTGGGCCGCGTGCTGGTCAACGATCAAGAGCGATTCGTCCACTTCATAGATGAGGAATTTTTGAAGGAAGCTCCCCACAAACCGTGCGCGGGTGAATTTGGAGCGCAGAGTGTTCTCCTCGCCGAAGAGTTGAAAGTCTAAGGGCAGGTCATGGGACATGTCATTCTGAGGCTTTAAGGCCGAAGAATCATAAGACGTCTTAAGTTCCTTCGCTTCGCTCAGGATGACGGGGTTGGAAAATTGTTTGGCCTGCCCTTTATGCATCAGCTGGTATTCCGTCATGCGCCGCAATAAACTGATGATCCTGCCTTCATCTTTCAGGCGCACCTCACGCTTGGTGGGGTGAATGTTGACGTCTACATTAGCGGGGTCCAAGGCAATATTGACGATAAAAGCTCCATAAACGCCTGGCGGCAGGATGAGCTTGTAAACATCATTGAGATTATAATTTAAATTTTTGCTTTCCACTGGGCGGTCATTGATGAAGATAAACTGTGAATCCCGCCGGGGACGCTGGATATTGATATTGCCCAAGACCATCTTGACCCGGATCTTTTCCTCAACAAATTCCTGGTCAGCTTCCAGAAAATGGTCCATCCGGGCATTTAGCGCGGCAGCGGCCCTGTCTATGTTTGAAGAGGCAGGCCGCAGGTCTAAAAGGGTACGGCCCGCGTGGGTCAGCACGAAACGTTTTTGGGGATAGATCAAGGTGTAGGGAAGCACGACATTGAGGATTTGATTTAACTCGGAAGTATTATTTTTAAGGAATTTACGGCGGGCAGGGGTATTAAAGAAAAGCTCAGCGATCTTGATGTCTGTGCCGTTCCCGCTGGCCGCTGCAGGCGTAAGCCCCAACCGTTTTCCACCTCTGATATGGATTTCCCATGCCTCGTTCTGGATTCCCGCTTTCGCGGGAATGACGCTGGTTTGTGATCTCAAAATGACATCGCTGACAGCGGCGATGGAATACAGCGCTTCTCCGCGAAAACCCATTGAATGGAGTTTTTCTAAGTCTTCAATGGCTGAAATTTTGCTGGTGGCGTGGCGCTGGAAAATTTTTTCCAAATCCTGACGGGAAATCCCCGAGCCATTGTCCTTGATATGGATCAATTCTTTGCCGGCGTCTTTAAGATGTATTTCAATGCTGGTGGCCTTGGCATCAATGGCATTTTCAAGGAGTTCTTTGACCACAGAAGCCGGCCGGTCCACTGCTTCACCGGCGGCGATCTTGGCAATCACATCGGGGGAGAGAATGTTGACTTTAGCCATAGGTGTCTTAAGATTCTTCGCTTCGCTCAGAATGACAGGTATGCTTTTTATAGTAGTTTACGCTTAAGTTCATCCAATTTTTTCAACGCTTCCATCGGTGTCAGGGTATTGATATCAATTTCTTCCAATACGGCGCGTATTTCATCCATCTGCGGTTGGGCGCTGGGGACAAAAAGGTTTAATTGCTTGTCTTTTTTCGCATAGGGGTTGGGTGTGCCGATCTCAAGTTCAGAGAGGATTTCCTTGGAACGATTGATCACGCTCTCCGGAATTCCTGCTAATTTGGCGACATAGATCCCGTAAGAATCATCCGATCCGCCGGCAACGATCTTGTGCATGAAGATGATCTTGTCCTTCCACTCGCGCACCGCCACGTTATAATTTTTAATCCCTTTAAATTGGTTTGCTAAAGCAGTCAATTCATGAAAATGCGTGGCAAAAAGTGTACGTACGCTCTGTGCATGCATATGCTCGGCCAAGGCCCAGGCCAGGCTTAGCCCGTCAGAGGTTGAGGTGCCGCGGCCGATCTCATCTAAGATGACGAGCGACCGGGGTGTCAGATTGTTGAGGATGTCCGCGGCCTCGGTCATCTCCACCATAAAAGTACTTTGCCCTTTGGCAATATCATCATGGGCGCCGATGCGGGTAAAGATTTTATCAACCAGCCCGATGCTGGCTGAAGCCGCAGGGATGGGAGCGCCCATCTGGGCCATGATCACTAAAATGGCACTTTGGCGGATATAGGTGGACTTGCCCGCCATATTGGGCCCTGTTAAAATGATCAGGCGATTCTCATCGGTGTCCAAAAGAGTGTCATTGGCAATGAAATTATCCGTCACGGTTTTTTCAACGACCGGATGCCGTCCATCCTTGATGTCAAGGGTAGTTGAAGTATTGACTTCCGGAAAAATGTAATTGGGCCATGCGGCTAATTGGGCCAGCGCGAAACAGCAATCTACGGTGGCCAATTGATGACAGACGTCGTGCAAGCGTGCGACTTCAGCGAGGATGGCTGCTTCAATTTGGCCGAGGATGCGTTTTTCAATATTCAGAATTTTGTCCTGGGCGGTGAGGAATTTTTCTTCGTATTCTTTAAGCTCCTGGGTGATGAAACGCTCACCATTGACCAGGGTTTGTTTGCGCACGTAAGAACCGGGCACGCTGTTTTGCTTAGTTCTACTGATCTCAATATAAAAGCCAAAGACATTGTTGAACCCGACCTTTAGCGACGATATCCCTGTTTTTTTGATCTCTTGGGCCTGGTATTGGGCCAGCCATTGCCTCCCGTTCTCTAAAATATTTTTAAGCTCATCTAATGCTCCGTCTATGCCAGGCTGGATCATTTTGCCTTCGGGCTTGGCCAGGGGCACGTCGGGGTTAATGGTTTTGGTCAACAGCTCGCGTAAGGGGACCAAATCCTGGATCTTTAAAAGAGGGTTGGAACTACCTGCCAAGGTCTCAGCGATCAGGGGGATACGCAGTAAACCCTGGCGTATGTTCAAAATATCTTTGATGGAGCCGCATCCGCAGGAAAGCCGTGAGAGCGCTTTCTGAAGGTCAGGAAGGTTTTTTAGACATTGGCCCAGCGTGTTATGGATTCCCGCCTTCGCGGGAATGACAGTGGAAAGAGATTGAGCGGCCAACTCTTTGGCTGCTTCCTGACGCAATTGGATGGCGGCAACGTCCTTAAGAGGATGATACAGCCAATAACGCAAAGCCCGTCGGCCCATGGGCGTTGAAGTCAAATCAATGGTGGCAAGCAAGGATTCAAGTTCCAGGCCATAATGAGCGGCAGGGGAGATAAAGACATGATCATCTTGGGCGTAAAGAGCGATCTTATCAATGTGCTTGAGACTGGTTTTATTCATGTTTTTTAAATATTCCAGCAAAGCACCTGCAGATCCTATGGCCTGCGGCAGGTCATCAACACCAAAGCCTTTAAGCGACTGGGTGGAGAGATGATCGCAAAGCCCTTTTTTAGCCATATCAGGGTTAAAAGTCCAATCGCCTAGAGGGCTTAAGGCAATGGCGCGCATTTTGACTAAAGGATGGGAAAAAAGATCTTTGATGGCTTCTTCCTGGGATTCAGGGTAGAGGCATTCAAAAATGGGAAGTTTGGCTAAAAGCTCGATGGTCTGATGCAAAGAGAGTTCATTGGCAAAAATGGTGCCGCCGGAATTATCTATAAAAGCGACACCCATCATGGGGAGCTGTCCCCTATTAATGGCCAAGATGTAACGGGAATCAATGGCTTCATCCAGATAGGTCCCGGCGCTGATAATGCGGATGACATCGCGTTTGACAATGCCCTGTGCCAGTGCCGGGTCTTCGATCTGCTCGCAGATGGCGACTTTTTTACCGGCCTTGATGAGTTTGGCAATGTAATTGTCGCTGGAGTGATAGGGCACCCCGCACATGGGTATCTTGCCCGAGGCGTCCGACCCGCGGGAAGTCAGGACCAGATCTAAAATAGAGGACGCCTGGGCAGCATCTTCAAAGAACATTTCATAGAAATCACCCAAGCGGAAAAAAAGGATGGCGTCCTTGTGGCGCGCTTTGATGTCGTGGTATTGTTTGATCATGGGGGTCGTTGCCTGCACAGGGATATTATGCTACTATAATTGAATTATGCAAATTTTTTTGTTAATGGCCCTGCTTATCATCAGCCCATGTCTTGGTATCTGTGCTCCGCTGCCTTCGCCGCCATTTTATGACGCTATCATGAAGATCATCAGCCCGTTGGAATATTCGGGGGTCCCGGTCATGGTCAAGCCCCAGGTGTCTTTGAGCGTTGATTTTAACCAACGGACATGGACCATGCATCATATCCATGAATATGACCCTCAAGGCGTGATCATTTTAGAGCAGGGCCGTTATGGCCTTTGCGCGGAATTGGCCACGTTTTTATTTGAGAAGATCAAGCCATTGCTTGACGGGCGTTATGAAGTCAAATTCGCCATGGCCTCGGAGGCGGGTTTTTTTTCCACGGCCCAATCCAATCACATTGTTTTATTGCTCGTTGACAGGTCTGACAAGCAGGTTTACCTGATCGACCCTTCCTTTCATAAATACGCAAGGATGAAGGACCTTCCCGAGTATCATGTTGTCAATATCCAGGACACGTTGTCCTTTGTGAAGGACAAGTCCCATGATGTTTCTTTTGGTGTTGACCAGGGCATACCGCTTTATATCAAGAATGATTTTCTGCTGTCTTTCGCGGTGACCTCTGTTGACGGGAAATTTGACAGGGACAATTTTGTTTTAGTCATTTCCGCCAATCGCCGTAATAAGTTCGTTGGCCGCGACATTGTTGTCATCGGCCGCAACAACAAGGTATTCGCGGATTTTGAAGATAAGGCCTTGCTCAACCAGCTTTTGACCCCGGATGAGATCAAAACTTTGTTCGATAAACTAAAAAGTTGGATCATACAGGTTTAATGCTATGAAATGGTTCTCCCGTTGGGAATTTTTTGCATTGGCGTCGGCCTTTTTTGCCGGGCTTACGGCTTTTTTAGGCAAGATAGGCGTCATGAATGTTAATTCCAATCTTGCGACATTCATCCGTACCGTCGTTGTCCTAGTGATGACGGCGTGTATCCTTTCATGGCGCCATCAATGGCAATGGCCCCAAGGTGCTGTGATGAAGGCCTGGGTCTTCCTGGTCCTTTCAGGGATCGCCACCGGACTTTCCTGGCTTTGCTATTACCGTGCCTTGAGCCTGGGGCCGGTTTCCAAGGTGGCACCCATCGACAAATTGAGTGTTGCCTTCGCCATCATTTTAGGGGTATTATTTTTAGGGGAGAATTTCACCTGGCAGATCGCTGTGGGCGCGGGACTGATCATTTTGGGTGCCGTGCTTATTGTTTTTCTTTAGCCATAAGTCCTAATTGCGTTGGAGTCAAAAGCCAGTTAAGAGTGGCGCTTTCATCTTGGACAGTTACGGAACAAAGCCCGCCTTTTTTGAAATCAATATTAAGTGGTTTGCCGCTATTTAATAGAGAAGAGACCATTCCTGACAGGTGCGGCTCGTGTCCGACCAATAAAACATTTTTTGATTTTGGAAAATGGGCAAGGATTTCCTGGAGCAATTTTTTGATAGAAGCAGGGGGAAGCAGATTATTTGTAAGACGCATTGTCTTGTTTTTTAGTTTGTAGACTTGCGTTACGGCTTCCGCGGTTTGCCGGGCCCGCAGGTAGGGGCTGCTAAGGACAACATCAAATGTTAAGCCCAATGCCTGCATGCCTTGGGCAACAAGGCGCATTTTTTTCCGGCCTTCCGCGGTCAAAGGGCGCAGGCTGTCGTCTTTGTATTTAGGATCACCGTGCTGGCCTGCGAGGCCATGACGTAGAAAATAAATTTCCATAAATTCTCCTAAATCTATTATAATGGATTCCCGCTTGCGCGGGAATGACAATTTATTGGGGGGTTGTTATATGCGCTGTGCATTGATTATTCTTTTAAGTTTAAGCCTGGCCGGCTGTGCCTCAAGCGTAGTTTATAATCCTATGCAGCAGCCGCTGCCGCAGGAGATCTTATTAAATGAAAGCGGGTTTAAGGCGGTCCAGGATGGCATGACCGAGACTCAAATCCATCAACTCATGGGCACTGAGCTTGTTATTGGTTATAAATCTCAGACACCTGGTTACCAGCCCCTGACCATTCCCAATCCGTATAAAAGTGAAGCTATTAAAGGCACGACCTATTTGATCGAGTATTACATTGAAGCCATACGCCAACCGGACGGCATTGTCAGCGACAATGAATTGATGCCGTTAGTTTTTAAAGACGGCAAGCTCATCGGCCGCGGCTGGCCTTTGGCAAATTCCGTGCGTCCTGCTCACCCCTCAGCATGAAAGCTTTTTATGTTTCGCTAAAGCCTTTTTTAAATCACGGCGCCCTTAAGCGTCCGACGCTGTGGGGTACTGTTTTTGCCAATGATCACCCGTTAGAAGTGGAGATCGGTTTTGGCAACGGTGAATACCTGGCAGCGTTAAGCCGTGCGGACCCGCAAATTAATTTTGTGGGGTTTGAACAGTACTGCGAACGCATCCACAGGACCTTGCGGAAATTAAGCCGCACGGGCCTTGATAATGTGAGGGTGCTGAGATTAGACGCCAGGGCGGGTTTTGAGCGTTATTTGGCCCCCAAGACCGTCTCCCGGGTGCATTGCCTTTATCCGCCGCCGTGGCCTAAAAAATCCGATATCAAGCACCGGCTTTTTACGGGGGATTTTTTAAAGCTCGTCAACAGCCGGCTCGTTGATGGCGGTGTTTTAAAGATCGTGACGGACCATCATCCGTATATTGATTGGGTCAAGGAGAACATCCAGGATACCGGATTTTCCGTTGAGTCTAAGAACATTCCGGCGAATTACGGCACAAAATTTGAGAAAAAATGGGTCGAAGGCGGCCAGAGCGAATTTTATGAATTGCTTTTGACCAAGCATCAGCATATTCCTGTGGAAGTAAAGGAGGACAGCACCTTGCAAAGTTATCTCATTGATCATTTTAATCCTGATAATTTTGGTTTTAGCGATCATTCCCAGGAAGGGGTGGCGGTGTCTTTTAAGGAGATCCTATATGACCCTAAAAAGAAGACCGCCCTGGTCCACGTGATCGCCTGCGACGGGCCGCTGGCCCAGAATATACGTATTGTGATCGTCCACTCTCCCAAAGGCTGGCGCGTGAATTTGGCCGAAGGGACCATGTTAATGCCTACCATGGCCGTGTCCCAGGCGCTGGAATGCGTGTACCTAGCGGCTAAAAATAGTGCTTCGGACAAACAGCCATTGGGATGAATTTTTTAAAAATTATCCCAACGTCTGTTTGACGCAGACCAATTCTTAAAGTATATTGCAGTTTATGTTGAAATTCCTCCGTCCAGCGCTTATTGCTATTTTGATAGCCATTTTGGCATCTCCTCAAGAGGGGATGGCGTATCGCCCTGCTTTCAGGCACAAGAGCGCGTATCATTTGACGGCGAACACAGCCCTTCTTTGGGACCCGGCGAGCAATCAGCGTTATTTTGACCTCGGCGCTGACCGTGAAGTTTTTCCGGCCTCAACCACCAAGGTATTGACAGCGCTCCTGGTCCTGGAAAATCTTCCTTTGGATAAATATGTGACGGTAAGCCGGCATGCCACCGACGTGCCGCAGACTAAATTGGGCCTAAGGGCCGGTGAAACTTATCGCGTGCGGGACCTGCTTTACGGGCTCATCCTTAAGTCTGCCAATGACGCGGCCGTGGCCCTGGCTGAAGCCGTGGCCGGGTCTGAGGAAAAATTTGTCGACATGATGAATGCCCGCGCCAAACAGATAGGGGCCCTGCACACCCATTTTGCCAATCCCCACGGGCTTCCCTCACGAGGCCCCCAATTTACAACAGCTTCGGACATGGCCCTGATCTTCAACCAGGTGCTTAAAAATGGATTTTTCCGTGAGGCGATCACTTTTAAATACTTCGTCATTTGTTCCAAAGACGGCCGCCGCTGTTATTTAAAATCACATAACAGGACGTTATTTTTGAATTGGAAGCACCATGTTTTCGGTAAAACAGGCTTTACCTTTGAGGCGCAATCCTGTTTTGTGGGATATATCCCCAAGGGGGGAAATGATATATTGATCATTGCCGTTTACGGATGCCGCAAGCGCTGGACAGATATGAAGTATATTATTGAACGCTTTGGGCACATCTCTCTTTAGAATTTCATTGTTTGATTTTTTGATTTGAGGTAATATACCGTATTGATTTTAATAATGGAGGAATTATGGAAAATAAAAATAGTGTCGTTGTTGTTCTTTTAGTTGTCTTGATCGGTATTGTCGCAGGGGTAGGCCTCTTGATCGGGATCAATAATGCCGTCGGGGTTGCTTTAAGCCCGTTGTATGCCAAGATCGCCCAGATCGAGAGCACGCAAAAGAGCATTGAGAATAAATTAAACGCGCAGGGCAGTGGTAATTCAAGCGATTCCCTTGCCGCTATTCAAAGGGACCTGGCACAGTTAAGCCAGCGCGTCAACGCCGGCAATGGCCAGCAGCCCCAACAGCCGCCGTCTGAAGATATGAATAAAGTTTACGCGATCGATCCGGGTGTTTCTTCCATTATCGGCAGGAAGGACGCGCCGGTGACCATTGTTGAATTTTCTGATTTCCAATGCCCGTTCTGCGCCCGTTTTTATCCGGTGGTCAAGGATGTCTTAGCGGCCTATCCTGATCAGGTCAGATTGATCGTCAAGAATTTTCCTCTTCCCTTTCATCCTAATGCCCGTCCGGCAGCCAAATTAGCCATGGCCGCCAACGAGCAGGGTAAATTTCAGGGAATGATGGAGGCCCTATTGGCCAACGGCGGGGATGTTTCCGATGCCAAGGTCAAGCAATACGCCAAAGACTTGGGATTGGATTATAATAAATTGATGGCGGATTATAAGAATAAAGATGCCCAGTGGGAGAAGCAGATCCAGGACGATACGCAGTTAGCCACGAGTGTGGATGTGCGCGGCACACCGACGTTTTATCTCAACGGCCGCAAAACCAATGCCCGGGACATCGCCAGCTATAAGGCCGAAATTGATGCCATTTTAGCGGGGAAGAAGTAATTTTCCTTTGCAAAAAAATGGTTTTCGTGTATATTGAACCCTTCACACAAGGCATTTTTTACAGGAGGTTTTAGCTATGGGTGGTCGTGTAGGGGGAATTTCAAGTAAATATTATTGCGAAACAGCCGGCATCAAGGTTTCCGGCGGCCAGAAGGTCAAATCCGGCACTGTTTTGACCCGCCAAGGGGACCAGTGGAAACGCGGTCTTAATGTGATCGGCCGCAGTTCTTTGACGGCCGCGTGCGATGGTGAAGTTTATTTTACCCGCCGTAAGAACGGTTCTAACAAAGTCATCACGCTCATTAACATTAAGCCTTAATTATGTGCGGCATTGTTGGCTATGTTGGTAGCAAAGACGCCCTGCCCATCCTGCTTGAGAGCCTCAAAAAACTCGAGTACCGCGGGTATGATTCCAGCGGTGTGGGTTTTTTAGACCATGACGCGCATCTCATTATCCGTAAAGCCAAAGGCAAGATCCGTAATTTAGAAGAGTTGATCCGCAGCCGGCCTTTGCCTTTTGCCTGTGCCGGGATCTCCCATACGCGTTGGGCCACGCACGGGTTTCCATCTGACAAAAATGCCCATCCGCATACAGACAATAAGCACACCATCGCCGTTGTCCACAACGGCATCATCGAAAATTACCAGGACCTTAAAGCCGCTTTAAAGAAAAAAGGGTGCAAATTCGTTTCTGAAACAGATTCTGAAGTCATCCCGCATTTGATCGCTTCTTTTTATAAGGGGGATTTGCTCACGGCGGTACGCCACGCTATTGCCAAGCTTAAAGGCACCTTTGCCCTCGGGATCATCAGCCGCGACCATCCGGGCATGCTGATCGCCGCGCGCGTGGGCTCTCCGTTGATCGTGGGTATCGGCGAGCATGAAAATTTCATCGCCTCTGATGTGCCTGCTATTCTGGATTTTACCCGACGGGTCATTTATTTGAAAGACGGGCAAATGGCTGTCCTGACCAGGGACAAGGTCGAGTTGTCTACTTTTGACGGGAAAAAAGTCACTCCCAAAATTGATACCGTATCATTTAACGTGGTGGCCGCCCGCAAGGAAGGCTACCCGTATTTTATGCTCAAGGAGATCCATGAACAGCCGGATGTCCTTAAGCAGATGTTAAGCTTGCGTTTAAAAAATAAACGCCTGGCCCTTGAAGGACTGGGATTGTCCGATGATATTTTAAGACGCACGCGCAAGGTGATGGTGGTGGCCTGCGGCACGGCGTACCATGCCGGTTTGGTGGGCAAATACATCATTGAGAATTTGGCCCGCCTTCCCGTCGAGGTTGATACTTCCAGCGAATTCCGCTACCGTAATCCCATTATTGATAAGCACACCCTGGTCCTGGCGGTCAGCCAGTCCGGAGAAACAGCGGATACCCTGGCCGCGAGCCGCGAGGCTCGCGCCAAGGGGGCAAAGGTCATTGCCATTTGCAATGTGGTGGGCTCCTCATTGGCCCGTGAGGCCGACGGTATTTTATACACCTATGCCGGCCAGGAGATCGGTGTCGCCTCCACCAAGGCGTACACAGCCCAGCTGATGATGTTTTATTTGGTCGCCTTGAAACTGGCCCAGGCCCGTAAAAGCCTGTCACCTAAAGCATCAAAAGACCTGATGGCCCAGTTGCTCCGTATCCCGTCTTTGTGCACGGAAATCCTAAAGGACATGCATAACATCAAAAAAATAGCGGAAACTAATTCGCATTTCGGCTGTTTTCTTTTTTTGGGACGGCATGTCAATTTCCCGTCGGCCATGGAAGGGGCGCTCAAACTCAAGGAAATTTCTTATATCCCCGCTGAAGGCTATGCCGCCGGTGAGATGAAGCACGGGCCCATTGCCCTGATCGATGAATACCGGGCGGTAGTGTGCATCAATCCCCAGTCCCATGTTTATGAAAAAATGTCTTCCAACATGCAGGAGATCCGGGCCCGCCGCGGCAATGTCATTGCCATCGCCACCCGCGGGGACCGTGAGATCAAATCTAATGCTGATTTTGTGATAGAGATACCGGCCACCCCTGAACTTTTGAGCCCCTTGCTTGTGGCCTTGCCCCTGCAGATGTTGGCTTATTTCATCGCTGTCAAACGCGGCTGCGACGTGGACCAGCCGCGCAATCTGGCAAAATCCGTTACAGTCGAATAAAGGAGCTAAACAGCCATTGGAATGAATTTTTTCAGCCAAAAATTATTCCAACGTCTGTTTAGACGCATAACATGCTGTATATCGTTTCTACTCCTATTGGCAATCTCAAAGACATCACCTTACGCGCCATTGAAACCCTAAAGTCCGTTGATTTGATCGCCGCCGAAGACACCCGCCACACCAAGATCCTGCTCGATGCCTACCAGATCCAAAAACCGTTGACTTCTTTTTTTGAGCATAATCAGATCAAAAAAGCAGACCATCTCTTAGGCCTTTTAAAGATGGGTAAGAATATCGCCCTGGTCTCCGACGCAGGAACTCCGGGCATCAGTGATCCGGGATTTTTGATGGTGCGCCTGGCCCAGGAAAATAATATCCCCATCACTGTTATTCCGGGCGTTAGTGCCTGCATCAGCGCCTTGACAGCGTCGGGCCTGCCGGCCCATCGTTTTGTGTTTGAAGGTTTCCTGCCGCCTAAAAGCGGGGCGCGGCGTAATAAATTGATCGCTTTAAAAGGGCAGGAGGCCACGATCATTTTTTATGAATCGCCGCACCGTCTCCTGAAAACTTTAAAAGACATGCAGGATGTTTGGGATGACCCCACCATCGTCGTGGCCCGCGAACTGACCAAGAAATTCGAAGAGGTCCGCAAGGACAAGGCAAGCCGTCTTATTGAACACTTTACCCTGCATGCCCCTAAGGGAGAATTTGTTTTATTGTATCAAGGTTCATGAAGAGCAGCAGACGATGGAAATGACAGTAGTATCCGCAGAAGTCTGGAATTGGTCATAAAGGTCGTTGCCAGGATCAACGGCCTTTTGTATGAACCCTTGCTGGCACTGTCCCTGTGGGGAGGGTGTTCCGGCCGCCCAGTTCGCACAGGTAGAACTCCCCACGGGTATTGCATTACCGGGATTATTATAGGAACAGAAACTGTTATAGCACTGTTGAGGGTAGCTGGAAACCGCACCATTCATGCACACATGTAAAGCCCCGTTACTGTCTGTATAAACTGTCCCATTATTGGCCCCATTACTATTACAAGCGGGAGATGACCCGTTAGCGCTAGGAGCTAATTTGACTGTATTATAAGCTGCCGTAGGCGGCGGGTAATAGGTGGTCAGGGTAGTGGTCCCGGCCAATGCGCGGCAGGTGAGCAAAATGAAAAAGAAGAAAAGTATGTAAGTGTATTTTTTCATGATGTTGGAAGGACAGTAGAGTTACCGTTAGGAGTACCGTTACCATTACAACAAACAGTGGAATAAACAGTGTAGCCGGCACTTGTTGTAAAGGGATCATTAATGGGCTTTACTACTCCGCCAGTTGTATATTTTCCTTGAACATACCCTGCGGGACATGGGCTACCCGTAAATCCACTGGCGTTACAGGAGGCGCTGGAACAGCCCCCTGCGGTACAGGAGCAAAACCGGTTAAAGCAGGTCTCGTTGTAAGGGACCGGTTTGTTTGTGCCGTCTTTAGTGCACATTTGTAAAGTATTTGTACTAGTGTCTATAAAGAGTTGTCCTGCATTACTTGCTTGTGTGCAGTCGGGATTTACTGAAAGATTTTGAAGAGTGACCTTATTATAAGATCCATTAGGAGCAGGGTAACTAGAGAGCAATGTATTATTCCCGGCGTAGATACCGCAAGTTGCCAAAATGGAAAAGTATAAAAATAATGCAAAAATAAAGATTTTCATAAGCCGTAGCTCCCGCTTATTATTTACCGACCATATGAGCCGCTGCCACCAGACGAGCCACCGCCGCCACCAGTGCCGCCGCCAGAGCCCCCTGTGGTACCAGTGCCGCCGCCAGAGCCCCCTGTGGTACCAGTGCCGCCGCCAGAGCCCCCTGTGGTACCAGTGCCGCCGCCAGAACCACCCGTGGTACCAGTGCCGCCGCCAGAGCCACCCGTGGTACCGGTACCGCCGCCAGAACCACCCGTGGTACCAGTGCCGCCGCCAGAGCCACCCGTGGTACTAGTGCCACCACCAGAGCCACCTGTGGTACCGGTGCCGCTTCCGCCGGTAGTGCCAGTGCCACCCGTTGTACCAGTGCCGCTCCCGCCGGTAGTTCCTGTGGTACCAGTGCCACTACTGCTTCCACCAGTGGTTCCCGTGGTTCCTGTAGTTCCGCTCCCGCCAGTGGTTCCCGTAGTACCAGTGGTACCGCTTCCGCCAGTAGTTCCCGTAGTTCCAGTAGTACCGCTCCCGCCCGTGGTTCCAGTACTCGTACCAGTAGCAGGGGCACAAGCCCCTGTAGTGGATCCATTACAGGACACGCAACCAAATATGGAACCGGCACAATATTGACCAGCGGCACAATCAGCATTACTGCTGCAGGAAGTTGGGCATGGAGCGCCAGGGCCATTGCATTGGCCGCAAACATCATTAACATGGCCGGCGCAATCGCATTTTCCAGCAGCAATAGCCGTGCAAGTTGGGTAGGTACCGCAAGGAGTAGCTCCACTGCAGGCAGGGGGATAACAACAGCCGCTGCTAAGGCCACCAACGCCCTCGCAAGTGCCTGTACATGATGAGGGATCCGAGGGGTTACACATCCCAGAACTATTACCGGGGCAATCATAACTGCAGCAACCAGCGCTGCAGTTGGCAGTAAGGCCGCTGATATCAGGGCAATCAGTATTAATTAAGCAAGGCGAACTACAGGCTGGTGCAGCACATTGTGAAACATTACTAAGCCCAAATGGGGTTTGAACAGCTTGTGTTGAGCAGTTGCCTGAGCAGCAGTCTGGACCACCCGTGCAATATGTTCCATTAGGCCTGCACGCATTACTGCAAGATCCCCCATCACACCACAAGCCATCACAACATGGAGTAAGACCTGGACCGTTGCTGCAAGCTTCACCAGCGATGTAACAGGTTTTTTCGCAGTTACATTCACCGCATGAATAACCCCGTGATGCATCGCAAACACCGGGACTGCTACAATGTGCGCATTGAGGTAGATTAGAGGCGTTACATTCTGCGCCGGGACAGGTCTGCGCTAAGGGATTTTGACAATCACCAAAGAAAGCAGGGCGGCAATTATTATTAACGACACCTCCAGGCTGAGAATTATTAGGCATGCACCCTGAACTGGTGCAGCAAGTTTCGCTTTCGCAACTTCCAGAGTAAGTTTCCGCGGAAGGTGTCCACCATCCTCCACTTTGACAAACAGAATTTTGCTGGAAACAGCCCTGGTCATCACAAAGAGCACCATTAGGCTGTCTATAGCATTCAGGGTCGCAAGGATTTCCGCAATTATCAAGACCGCCCGCACCGCAGCTGGAAGACGAGCAAGGGACACCGCACACATTGGGAGTTCCGCCGGCACCGCAAACTTGACCCGGAGGACAAGAACCGTTCGAACATTGGCCGCCGCAGCCATCAGCATCCCCGCAATTTGCTCCGGAACAGTGAGGAACACATGTACATGGACTTGGAGTAGTTAAAGACCCTGCATTAGAATTAAAGCAGCAGTTCCTTTTATAGGTAGCCGTTATATCTGACGCGTTAATGGTCTCACAACCAATATCATAAGCATTAGAATCGCCGCCATGCGCAGTGTCGTTGCAGGAATATGGCAGAGCGGGAGAAGTAGCATAAATTGAAAAACAGCCTGATTTGGCAGCTGAAGCGCCGGGAGCAGGTCCGGTAAAACAGCAGGACCAGGAATAAACATTATTAGCACCGCTCATTAAAAATTTGCTGTTCGTCCCGTTGACACTGACCTGGTAATTGCTTGGGCATGTGGGGGTGTTGTTATTTGAGAAACGGTTAAAGCAAGAACCCGGATAGGAAGCGACCGAACCATCGCTTTTACAGATCTCCAAATAGCCGGTTGTTGGGTCTGCGAAGATGGTCCCGGCATTGATATAGGTGTGGCCGACTTGGGGTGACGCATCTTGTCCGTTATTGGTTTTGAGACAAATGGCAGCGCTAGTCGCGCCAGCACCTTGGTTTATAAGATGCACCTTGGTATAGGTGCCGCTGGGAGAAGGATAGTAGGTAGACATGCTCGTCTGGTTGGCATATGTAATAATGGACATCAGCAGGAGGCTGAGGCTGAAGGAAAGGGTAAATATGACAAGATTTTTTTTCATAGCCAACCCTGAAAGCGAATACCACACTCTTACTTAGAGTATAGACTAAAGAGAATAACCAAGCAATATTCTTTTATGCCTTGTGGTTTTGAATTTTTTCCCGGAGCACTTTTAACCGCTCTTTGGCCTGATCCAGTTGTTTTTGGAGCGTTTCGACGGAATGCTCGGCCATTTCTTCAAATAATTCATCTCTTTCTTCCAGCAAGAGCTTGAGCTTGGTATTGATTTTTTGACGCGTTTGCTTATCAGGCGCGGCTTTAAGCTGTTCTTGCAGCGGCTTGATCTGGTCCTGGAGTTCTTTGGCCTCAGCCTTGCGTATTTGCGTGTATTCCTTTTCCTTTGCATCCGAGGCGGCTATTTTTTCGGCTATCGTTTTCATGGGATTATCGCTTTGCGCGAAAGCGCCGACACTACATACAAACATTCCTGATAAAATTAACGTAATTTTAAACATTTTCATAGATACTTTCCTTCCGTTTAATTATCAGCAGCCACACCATCCTGAGCAGTTCCATGGCTGGGGCCCGCAAATATCTGTATTACAGTTTCCCTCGCACGCCGGAACGCAGCTTGGATTACAGCAGTTATTGTCGGTGCCGTTGCAGGTACCCTGGCAGTCATACCACTGACAAGCAGGTGAACAGCTTGTTCCGTTGCCTTCGCAAATACCGCAGGCATCACACCATGGGCATCCGCCGTCGCATGTGCCTGTGCAATCAGGCACAGAACCATCGCAAGAGCAAGCTCCAGCAGGCATGGCGTAACAACTCCCAGGAGCACCGCAAGGAGTGGCTCCGCCGCAGGCGGCAGCGCAGTTTCCGACGCCGATGGCCCAGATCCCATCAGGCCCTTCACAGATAGAACCGCCGGGACATCCGCATCCGGGTGAAAAGCACCCTTGAGGGCAAGGATTACAGCTTGATCCATTGCCGCCGCAAACGCCGCAGGCATCGCTCACATCGCCGGCGCAATCACAAGCGCCAGGAGGTAAAGCCGTGCAAGCTCCCGGGGAACCGCAAGGAGTAGCACCGCCGCAGGGGACAGCACAGGCATTATTATTAGTGCAAGGATTATTGCAACTATCAACACCTGACCCGCCGCCGCAAGCACCGGAACATGAACCATTGGGGACGCAGGATGGAACACACGCGCCCCAGGCAGTACCGCACGCGTCACATGTTTGTGTCCCGCCACTGCAAGCTTGAGTGGATCCGGGTGCGCAGACGGGGCCAACACATGGGTTCCAGGAATTGCCCGCGCATGATTGGTCACCTTGATTTGCGGGACATCCCGGAATAGTGCAGTTTTGCCATTGCTCATCACCATTACATGCGTTACCAATGCCGGTAGTCCAAGCACAATTGGATGAACCATTGCAATAACCGCAATTATCAACAGGACCAGCGCAACAAGTTCCCGAATTACTGTATTGGTTAGCGCAGGATAGGCCAGAGCAACAATGTACCCCTATCGGACCCATGTCGCAATGCTGATTTTCAAACTGGCAGGCTTGCACGCATTGACAACTACCGGAATCGCATACATAATTTGCTGGGCAACCCGGTAGACCGGGGTGGCCGCATTGTGCGCCGGGGCAGGTGGCAAAATCGTAAATACAGCCTACATCTTGGTCAGGTCTACAACTTGTAGAACCTACGTAAAGACCACCCGTGATGCAAGATCCTCCCTGGCATCTTCCGCCGTATTGTTCTTTATATGATTCCCATATTGATCCATTCGCCTGACAAGATGCGCCAGCAGGATTACAACCCAGGTCGTCACAATAATTACCATCAGACTGTCCATAGCATTGAGGGTCGCAAGGATTTCCACAATTATCAAGACCACCTGCACTGCAGCTGGAAGACGAGCAAGGGGTACCGCACTGATAGGGAGTCCCGCCGCCACCGCAGGTTTGGGCGCCGGAACACGAACCGCAAGAAAGGGTCCCGCCGCAGCCGTTGGGAGGGTTGCCGCAGTTATCGCCAAGGGCCCCGCAGGTGGTAGGAGCACAACAAGGAGAAGATCTCCCCAAAGCATATTGCCCCGAACTGTCATTAAAGCAGCAGTTCCTTTTATAGGTGGTAGTTATGTCTGACGAAGAAATGGTTTCACAACCAATATCATAAGCATTAGAGTCAATAGAGGAGCAGGAAGCAGGAGATATAGGCACAGAGGAGCTGGCTGAGTTAGCATAAGTTGAAAAACAGCCTGATTTGGCAGGTGAAGCGCCGGGAGCAGGACCGGTAAAACAGCAGG
>Ga0206995_1030_pt1 | contig 26858 bp, 25 predicted proteins | sample Alteio_BWMinCont_5_FD_153480 | JGI IMG/M metagenome (GOLD analysis project Ga0206995, IMG submission 153480) | Enriched cells from forest soil in Barre Woods Harvard Forest LTER site, Petersham, Massachusetts, United States -... | ecosystem: Environmental > Terrestrial > Soil > Temperate forest >... | reverse complement strand
CCTGCAGTGTCACCGTGAAAGTGGCGCCAAGTGCAATGGCCGCCGCGGCGAATACAGCGCGGATCATGCGATGCTTTCATATAGAAAGCGGAATGGCGCCGGCAGCTTGGCGACGTTGTCGGCGATACGACGGGATACTATCCGACAACCAAGGTGATTGAAGAGCCTTTTTGTGCTGGACTTGGTCCGGAAAGACGACACAAAGCCGGTGAAGCCAAATGTCCGGTATGACGACAAACACGGGCTCTGGCGGAACCGGCACGTATCGCATCCTCAGGAGTTATTTACGTGCCTGAGCGCGCGGGGTGCGCTTCCCACAAACCAGCGTCGCGGACGAGATGCACAGCTGAAATTAAATTTTCTCTTGAAGGCAATGAACCGCTCGGCGCTCCTGTGCCGGAGTCATCCCAGCCGCCAAGGCCATAGCGCGAGCTTGCAGCACGCCTACTTGGCCAACGTAGGCACGCACCATTTCACAGTTGATTTGCGTGGGCCGTCTAAGGATCGACGAGTTTTCAGAAACTCGGCCGGCGCATCCCTCTCCCGCAAAACCGCACGCGAACAGGATCACTGAAAGCCACAAAGTGCTTTTCACGGCACTACCCCTCGACTCGACTGCCCTATCGAATGGTGCCACAACTTTTTTGAAATGCCAGAAACATCCGCACCCCTGTTAAATTAATTGTGGGCAACAACGCCCATAACACTAGATCGGAAAATTGGGGAAAACGTAAGCAATGGCGGCACTATTGGCATTTGCCAAATCCTGTCATTGAAGACGTCGGCTGTGTACATTTGATTCCGGCGGGCTAACTCCTCACGCATTTTGGTGCAGCAGAAAGAAGCCCCGCGCACGTGAGTGGCGGGGCTAAGAATCAGTGAGCGCAGAAAAATTAAATTTCTCAAGCGCGCGTGTCGAGTGATAATCCCATACTGAATGCTTTTTGTCGGGTTGCGCCTTCAGTTCGTTTCAAACGCTTCGCGATTGTGCCGGCCCCTACCTTTTTCCGGGCGAGTACCTTGAGTTCACGAACCTGTACAGATGTCCAAGCCCGTCTCTTTTTTCCATTTTTCATAAGTATCTCCGTGTGAACATCAGTTGTTTATCCGGAAGTCCTCCAAAAGGAAAGCTCCATTCCGCCATTAGCAGTCCCACTAAATTTGTGGAACAGGAGCTGTTGAATAACCGAGGCGGCAGCTAGGCGTGACTTCCGGCGGCGGGCGCACGACGGTCGGCAAAGTAACGTTTATCGTGGCGCATCAACGAAAACAGACTGCAGGTGTTAGAGTCTGTCGACCGTTGAGCGCACCATTGCGATGACCGTTACTGGGTTCGTTTCGCAAAACGGGAAACAATCATGCTATGTGCAATCCCGTAGGGGCGTCTGCACGGAAATGACCTCGCATCATAGGCAATACCGGTCCAATGCTGTCGAGTCAGGCGGCGAATTGATTCAGAGCGCGAGGACTTGTCATTATTGCTTGTTGGTCCAGCTTTCAATAGCGAGGGCGGCGGCCGTATCGCCCAAGCTCAGCGATCGGCGTCTAGCTTCTTCTTCATCTTGGCCGCCAATTCAACCATTCTACGGATTGCTTCAGCACGAGATGGGACGTCGATCTCTCCGCGGCGCCAATCGTCCACAGTCCGCAAAAAGGGCTCCGAGACCCCGCATCTGAAATGGACGATCTTGGATTCGCTTTTGTTGGGCTTGGGTAGATCCATTTGCAGTGGGTGACCCTCGAAACATGAGCATGAATTTTATCGTCTTTACCTATTTTTATTGAGGCGAACGCCGATACCGGCTGCCTCGTCATTATCGATAAATAGGACTCCGGCATTTTCGAATGCTGATTGAATTCGCACTATTGTTGAAACATAGCCTGTTATTGGGCGATCGCTCTTTTCGATGCGTTGAATCGTGGCCGTGCCCACACCGGACGCCATTGACAGATCCTCTTGACGCCAGCCGAGAAGAGCCCGTGCGGCTCGAATTTGCGCAGGTTCCAGCATCCAGAGCGCCTTTCCTGATTCTCCCGTGCCTAAATACTAATTCGACTTGACAACACTCCCAAGTTGATGGATTATCAATCGACTATAGAATATTAACACGCTACATCGATGCATAATGACCTAGGAGGCGCCAATGTCGAAAGAATCGGTGGTTCAGCGAAAAGAGCCAAAAGTGATCACGGCGCGCCGCCACTTCATCGGCGGCTCAGATGCCCGGATCATCATGGGCGATGACGAAGTCGCTCTGGTGCGGCTGTGGCACGAGAAGCGGGGTGAGGCCGAGCCGGCGGACCTCTCTGGGAACCTGATTGTTCAGCTTGGCGTGGCCACTGAGGCGCTTAATCGGCGGTGGTATGAGTCCAACACGGGGCAGGTTATCACCGACGTGCAGCGGCACGTCAAACACCCGGGCCTGGGGTGGATGGCGGCGACCCTCGACGGCCGGGTCGAGGCCACTGGCGCGGTGTTCGAAGCCAAGTTCATGCTGCCTTGGTCATTCTCGGAAGAGGGGGCCGCCGAAAAGTATATGCCCCAGCTGCAGCACAACATGTGGGTTGTGGGGGCTCGGCAGGCGGTACTCTCGGTCATCACCGGAGGCGGCAAGTGGGTGGAAATCACTGCTCATGCGGACCCGCTGTATCAGCACCTCATCGTCACGGCGGAGCGCAAGTTCTGGCGCTGTGTGGAGAGCGGCGAGCCACCTCGGCTATTCGGGGTCGAACCACCAAAGCCCCGAATCGAGGCCATCCGCATCGTCGACATGAGTGCCTCCAATGCCTGGGCGGAGTTCGCCGGCGTGTTCGCACGGACCAAAGCGGCCCATCTTGAGCACGAACAGGCCAAGACGGAACTGAAAGGTCTGATGCCGGAGGATGCCAAGGAGGCCATTGGCCACGGCATTCGGGGGAAGCGCTCGAAATCGGGCGCCGTGAGCTTCGACCTCCTCAGCGTGGAGGGCGGCCGTGCATAGGTCCAGTCCATCCATCGCCAGCCTGGCGGCGGCATTGGCCAAGGCGCAAGCCGAACTGGTCAATCCAGAGAAGTCGCTGGTTGCAACGGTTAGTTCGGGACACCGTGGCGGTCCTGAACAGAGCTTCCGCTATGCTCCGCTGTCGAGCGGGCTCGATATCGTGCGCAAGACCCTTGGCCAGCACGAAATCGCGACCGTGCAGACAACGGCTATCGACCAGAGTGCCGGCTTGGTCAACCTGACCACCGTCCTGGCGCATTCGTCGGGGGAATGGATCGCCTCGGACTGGCCGGTCTGCGCCATTGCCGATACCGCCACGCCGCATCGGATGGGGGCGGCGCTGACCTACGCCCGACGCTATGCGCTGTTCACGCTGGTCGGGATTGCCGGGGAAGACGATACCGACGCCCCTGACCTTGTGACGCCGCATCCGCAGACGTCAGAACCCCAGAAGCCGAAGCAGGAACCCAATAGGCAGTCCAACGGCAGTGGCGTTGGGCGGCTGATTGGCAGCCAGCACGATGCTTCTCAGCGACAAGATGTTGGGCGACACGGAAAGGCCCATTCGAGCTCTGAGCGAGCAATGCTTGGGTTTGAGGCATCGGCAGAATTGCGCGATCGCCTTCTTGGCGAACTCAATAATTTTGCCTGCGGCGATGAGGCCGCGAACTGGGCGAAGCGATGTCTGCCCGCGAAGAACAGATTAACGGCAGCCGATGCCCAGCGTGTCGAGGAGGACTTCCAGGCAAGGCTCGCGAGCCTTGTCGCCGCCCCTTCAGCCGGACCTCAAGTGTCGGAGAAAGCAGAACAGCTCTTAGCTCCACATAAATCGCATCCGGCAACGCCACGGAACAAGAGATCGCGAGCCAAGAAAATTGATAAGACCGCGCTGACCTTGCCGGAGCCACGTCGTGTTCGGGACCGCGACCACATCCGCTATGTGGCCAAGCAGCCTTGTTTGGTTTGCGGTCGTCAGCCCTCGGATGCCCATCACTTGCGCTTCGCACAGAGCCGGGCACTTGGACGCAAAGTCAGCGACGAATTCACCGTGCCGCTGTGTCGAGGGCACCATCGAGAGGTGCATCGCTGCGGCGATGAAGCCGCTTGGTGGCAGAAGGCCGATCTCGACCCCGTTGTGAGCGCCCGTGTCCTTTGGCTGAATACGCATCCGATGCCGGCAACTTCTGAGAAAATAAAGGACAGCGAACAAGCTGCTCACGTCGGTGCCGTTGGTGGCGATCAGAGTAATTCCAAGCGCGATCGGCCACTCCATCGAGGCGCGATTTACAAAACGAAGCCAATTATTCCAGCGGGTGCCCTATGACCTCCCTCAGGCAGATTGCGGCCAACCGTGCAAATGCTCGCAAAAGCACCGGTCCGGCTACGGAAGAAGGCAAACGGCGTTCCCGCCGCAACGCTATCCGCCACGGACTCACGGCCGAGACAGTGATCGGTACGTTGGAGGATGCAGAAGATTACGAAGCGTTCGAGGCGACCATTAATGCGGACTATGATGCTCAATCAGCAGTGGAGCGGGAACTGGTGCTGCGGCTGGCGAGCCTGCTGTGGCGGCTGCGGCGCGCCACGACGATGGAATGCGGCCTGTTCGAGATCCAGGCAGGCCATCTGAGTCGGTTCAGGCAGACCCGCTGCATTAATCCTCGAGAGGTTTCCAATGCGATGTTCGGGCGGGCTGACCGAGTCAGTTTACACCAGGTACCGGCATCGCACGGCAGCACAGACGACTCGGAGCCCGCGCCTAACTCAGATCCGCCAAATGCCGGCCCTGCCATCGATCCTAATACTGAGCTTGCGCGTTGCTATTTGCGTCTCGCAAATCTGCCCAACTACGCGTTCGATCGCCTCAGTCGATATGAAGCAACCCTTTGGCGCCAAGTCGGTCAGGTCCTGTTTACGCTTGATGCATTGGATCGCCGCAAACCGCAGGAAAGACGAACTCGTTCTCGTGTCGATGGCCAGTGGGAGCCCCCCTGTACGCACGCGACGAGTCCTGGCTCTGCAAGCATCGCTGATCGTCGCATTGTGAGATGAAACGGCAGCTCATCGATCGGAGTTGCCCTGCAAAGCGGTTAGGGTACTGCGTCTCGACTGTAGCTCGAGACGAGGCGCTGAGCGGTATCGCCGGGGAAACCTCCTTACGCCGACCCAAAAAGGTCCAGGCGTGGCGCCCCCCCCCCGCGTTCTCGGTCCTGGGCGGCTTAATGGCGGGCAGCACATCGGGGGTCAGAAGGGCCCAATCGCCGAGAGGACGATCCGGCGTGCCAGGCCGGATCGAGCTAAAGTACGACCCTGCTGGGGCCGAGGCGTCCGCGGCGATATGCGACGGCATGGTCCCCGAATTAAATGCCCTTCAGGGCGGAGAGGATGGCTCCCTGTGGGCGTTCCCGGCTGACGGCGGCCGACGCTCAGCGCCTCGAGGAGGCCTTCCGCGACAGGCTGATGGGCTTTGTCGCCTCCAGCGATGCCTTCGGGTCACCAGAATGGACGGCCGTGTCCCCGCCACCGCCGGTTTCGGCTCGAGGCGGGGCGGCGCCAGCCCAGCGCCACCGCTAGCATTCCCAATCGGTCCCGAATTCGGCGCGGCTCCGCAATGCCAAACCGGCTTTGTCGATCCTTGGTGATCGCGATCGGGACTTGGGCTGCCGAGGCGGCCGCGTGACCACGTCCCATTACGACGCCAAGCATCCTTGCTTGAATTTACGGTCGCCAGCCTCGAATGCCCATCACTTGCGCTTCGCAAAGCGGGGTGCTCGGCGGCAAGATCAGTGGGTTACCGTGCCGTTGTGTCGCGGGCACCATCGCGAGGTGCTTGCTCCGGCGAGGAAGCCACGTGGTGGCTGAAAATCGGAGTTGACCTGACCATCGCGGCTCGCGCGCTCTGACTCGAAACACATCCAGTGGTGACGGGTCGAGAATTGCATGCCGACGCCGCAGATTCTCCGGACATCAGGCCAACAGATTGCTTGATTACTACGCGTGATCGGCGGGTCGGCGGTCGTCGAGCAAGCCGCTAGACAAAATCTATCGAAGACACATGGCGTCGCATAGTCTGATTGAAGCCAATTGCCGTAACGCACTCAGGAGCACTGGCCGAAATGCAGAGGCTGAAGTTCCAACTGTGCCCGACGCGACACAGCCTCAGATAAGGCGTCTAGTGGTATTATCTAAGGGTTGTATGCGAAACGACCTCCACACATACTTCCGCCGGGCGGCCTTTTTGGTTGAGCAGAGGTATGTCAATTGGAACTTGAGACTATCGCCCACGCCATCGCGGAACGGGCAGCGTCAGACCCGACCCGGCCTGCAATTGTCTGCGGTGGCTTCCCTCCCTTTTCATTTCGCGAACTGGACTGGAAGATCGAGCAGATCGGTAAAGTTTTGTCTGCCGCCGGTGTCGCAGCGTCCTCACGTCTCGGAGTGATGTTGCCACATGGGCCGGAGGCAGCCATTGTCGCCGTCGCGGTCTCCGCCCATGCCATCGGGTTTCCGCTCAACCCTACACTCAGTGCGGCGGAATTTGAGTTCGAACTTGCACGGGCCGACCTTGACGCCATCGTGCTTCCAGACTGGGTGAAGTTGCCGGCGACCGGCACGGCTCAGACCCGCCCCGTCGGCATTTTCTACGCATCCAGAGCGACCGGCTCCCTAAGCGAGATCAATCTGAAACCGGGAGTCGAGGTTCCTTCCACACGCCGGCGGTTCGGCGTCCCAACGCCTCGTTCGGTAGCTGTTATTCAAACTTCTTCGGGGTCGACGGGTACGCCAAAACTAATTTTGGTTACCCACGCCAATTTGTTCGATATTGCGGCTAAAATGCACACTTGGTTTGGGCTGTCCCCATCCGACCGCTGTGCGTGCGTGTTACCGATTTACTCCGGATTCGGGTTCAAAATCGCTCTCGTCGCGCCTTTGCTGATTGGCGGCAGCGTGTCTCTGACGAAAACACAACAGCCTGAAGACATCGCCGCCTGGAGTTCCGATCTGCATCCAACCTGGTTCGTGGCAACTCCGACCTATCTGCACGCTGCATTGGACAAGCTTCGCGACGCACCAATTGCGCCGCCGAGCTCGCTCCGATTCTTTGCATCAACCTCGGCCTATCTGCCGGAGGCTGTGCGCATGGGACTGGAGGCAGCCCTCGGAATTCCTGGGCTTGAATTCTACGGATTGCGGGAAGCCGGAATTGTCGCTGCCAATCCCGCTCCTCCGGCGACGCGCAAGGCGGGCTGTGTTGGGCTCGTCTCCCCGGACGTCGCGATTCTGGGTAACGACGGCGATGTTCTTCCTCGCGGCGCGACCGGTGCCATAGCCGTGCGCGGGCAGGGCGTCTCCCCCGGCTATATCGAGGCGCTGCCAACTGGTTGCGATACGCTCGTCAACCCCGTGTCTCAAACCGCATGGATGTTGACGGGTGATCTTGGGACTATCGATGAGGACGGGTTTCTTTCGATCGTCGGTCGGATGAAGGAAATCATCAACCGTGGTGGGGAGAAAATCTCTCCATACGAGGTCGAAAAGGTGTTGTTGCAGCATCCGGCGGTTCGCGAGGCCGGCGTCTTCGGAGTCCCGCATCCGCGCCTTGGGGAAAACCTGGCGGCTGTCGTGGTCCTTCAGCCAGATGCCGGGACGACATCAACAGAGCTTCGAACCTTTTTGCGCGCTCATTTAGCGGCGGCCAAAGTGCCACCGCGCGTCGATATTGTGAACTCGATTCCAAAAAGCCATATCGGCAAAATTTCCAGAATACGACTCGCAGAGGCGACCGCAAATCGTGACCACCGCATTGATCCGCCAGAGCACCCGTTAGAATTTCAGATTACCGAAATCTGGCAACGTCTGTTGCAACGCGCGGACATCGGTATCCACGATGATTTCTTCGAGGCTGGCGGCGATTCTCTGCTTGCCACACAGATGCTTCTGGAAGTTGAGGCGATTATCGGTCGCCGGCTCTCACAGTCTGCCCTGACGGAGGCGTCTACAATCCACCAGCTGGCCAAAATCGTAGTGAAAGAGGCTGGGGATGGCGATGAACTTGTGACGAGAGCGAAGGACGGAGCGGGAACGCCGTTCTTTTTTTGTCACGGAGACTTCGCCACGCGCGGATTCTATGCGCTAAAGCTCGCTGCCCTACTCGATCGTGATCAGCCCGTCTATTTCATTCATCCCGTACGCGACCTAGATGAGACAGTCGAGCTTGTTATCGAAGATATGGCGCTGCCGTACGTATCGCGGCTCCTGGAACTTCACCCCCGCGGCAACTTCAGGCTCGGCGGATATTGTAATGGCGGCCTCCTTGCGTGGGAGATAGCACATCAGCTGGCCCGATCCGGCCGGCAGGTGGACGCGGTTGTACTCGTAAACAGCCTCTCGCTGAATTCGCGCCGGTTATTTCGTATTTTTCATCATGTCGTGCATGGCACGTCCGTGCCATGGACAAGGACTTCGAAGTCGCGCTTGAGGCGCGATGGGATGAGGGTGGCTTGGGATTGGGCGAGACGAGCGCGGGGCAGCCGAATTGGCTGGATTGCGCAAGCATTCCTGTCGGTGCGTAATCGGCTCGTCCGGCGGAATCGAGCGACAAGGCCTCAAGGCTCGCCGTTTGCTAAATACGTTGCATCGTACTATCGCGCGATGGCCAACTACATTCCCCCGAAGCTCGATTGCGAGATAGTTGCAATCACCTGCGAACGGGACGCAAATTTTTTTGAATGGTCGGCCGAACCTTGGACTGGACTGGCGCGCGACGTCCATCACGCAATCGTTCCTGGCGACCACATGACTTGCATCACAACTCACGTTGAGGCGCTTGCGCAATCGTTGAATGCGGCAAGCGTTAGCAAAGCGCAATCTGGGTGTGCCTAGTGTGTTGGGATAATGGACTTCATCACCGCTGGCGCAATTCGACCGAAAAATTGGTTTGCAGTTTCCGCCCTTCGGCGAGGGGCGCCTTTTCCGCAGCCGCTCATTTCACGTGCTAGTGCCTATGCCCAAAAGCTTGCAGCGATTCTCGTGTGCTGGACGGTCCGTTCTCGCATTTCGGTGGGGATTGTGCTCGGTAAAGACCGCGCTATTCTTAGCTTTGACTCATCCGATGAAGGCCATTGGCGTGCCCCGACCTGAGTGTTTTGGTTGACTCACGCCAGAAGCAAAGTGATTAGACTAACAAAAGTGCCGCCTGCCGCGCGACTGGTGCCGAGAATGAAATGACTGCGACGATGGATCCGAGGAAACACTCATGAGTACGACCGCAAACGACGAGCCGAAGCTGTTTTTTCCCGGCCTCGGTGGCCTTTACGCATCGATGTCCGATCTCTGGTACCCAATGATCCGAGTTGCCATCGGCGCCATACTTTTCATGCATGGTTGGGGCAAACTCGATGCAGGCGTGGCTGACATCACTGCATACTTTTCCAAGAATGACTTCGTATCGGCTGGTGGTTTCGCCTATGCGGCTATGTTTCTGGAGACAGTTGGTGCCGTTTGCATCATGCTCGGACTATTCACGCGGTTCTTCGCGGCGGCGCTCACCATCGGGCTCGCCGTCGCCTTCGTGAAGATACATTTGCCGAACGGATTCGCAGTTAGCGAGAATGGCTTTGAATATGTGCTCTTGGAGGGAATAGTCATGTTCGCCATCGCATTGCGCGGTGGCGGTCCCTATTCGCTCGATCGGATCATTGGAAAGCAGCTTTAGGGAGAGCATCCGGGTACGCTTAAAGAACTTCACTGCGCTGCGAAGGGTGGTCGCTCGAAGAAGATGCTCATCGGCGGCTGCGGCAAGGCCTACACCTGTCCCAATGCATGACTTAGCGCCGACTTGAACCCCGTCGGAAATTTAAAGCCAGTCGCCAGCAGCTTGGCGTTAGAGAACATCAACATGCCGAGTGGATAGCGCAGCATAACGCTGTGATGCTTCACCACGTCCTTGGCAAAATCCAGGATAAAGGGGCAATAAATCGTCAGCTTGTATCGAGGATTTGCCGTCACCTCGTAAGCAGCGCGGAGAAGGTCTCGGTACGTTCCGGATTCTTGATCACAAATATTAAATGCCTCAATCTTTTGGCTAGGCCTCTCAGCTGAAAGGCCGCGCGAAACCAGGTGGGCAATAGCGGCTGCTGCATCCGGAGCATAGACATACTGGGTACGCCGATATGCCGCGGCGAATTTACGGATAAAGCTCCAATTTCCCGCCTCGAGCAATCGATCAAAATCTGCAACAACGGTCGGTCGATAGAGATCAACATTAAAGGAGGGGCGGGAAGCGCGGATCGCAAGTTCTCCGAGCGTCTTGGTGCGAGCGTATTCAAGCATATAGGGCTCGGCGTTGTATTGGCGCGCGATGGGGGCGTCCGGATCAAGAAGCGGTGTTGCCTCGTCGACAGTTCGTCGCCGCGGCGAACCGTAGACTACGATCGAGCTGGCGTGGCCGAAATAGCGCACACCCCGGGATTCAGCCGCAGTGAGAAGCGCACGCGTTGCGTCAACATTGACGCGATTCATCCGCGATACATCTGCCAATTCAGCCGCGAGATGTACCACCCCGTCACAGCCCGTAACCAATTCATCAAAATCCAACTTTTCGAGAATGTTCATCTGCCGCCAATCGACGCCTTGCACTTTGCCAGGTCGCCTGTGGAATTGCCCTCGCACCTCAAAGCCGAGGCGTCGTAACGCGGGCACCACAAAGCGTCCCGCCATGCCTGAGGCACCAGTAACTAGAATCGTTGAACTCATCGGTTGGCTTTCGGTGCCGCCATCAAGCTAGCGGGAGAGGTCGATCTTGATTCTATCGGCAAGCCGGATCGCGAGCGCCACAATCATCAGAGTCGGATTAGCGTGCCCGCTCGTCGGGAATACCGAAGCGCCCGCAACATAGAGCCCAGCCACGCCATGAAGCTGGCAGTTTGAACCAACGACACCGAGTTTTGGATTATCCGACATGCGTGTCGTGCCGGCGGTATGTGCCATATCGATAATAATGCCGTCTTGGGGGCGGTCTTCAATAATCCAATCCTCCAACAGTGGCGCTGGCAACCCGACCCGCGGAAACTCCTCCGCTAACAGGTGCCCGAGCCGGACAAGAGATCGGCGCGCCTGGTTATCTATCCGCCAATCGACGCGCGCTAACGGTACACCGAGTGCATCAGTTTTTTGTGACAAGGTGATGCGGCTTTCCGGATCGGGACACTGTTCAGTGATGGCATCGATCACGAGACCGGTCAGTTTATGTGGCAACCCGCGGCTCTGAAATTCGCGTACCACAAAATTCGGATTTCGCAGGATCATTACATTAGTTACGAAGTCCTTGAGTCGCTGCGGAACGGCATTTGTCGCAAACAACCGCATGCCCAGCCCCTTGACGATCAAGCCAGGGCTCTTCGCTATGGCAACCAAATCGGAAATCGGCCTCTTCGATTTTGCGCGTAAGAGACGCTTTAATGCTTCCCAGGGATCGTCTGGAGCGCGTTCCTCCATCATATAGGCCGCGCAATGCATCAGTTGCTCCCGCTCCTGGAGCTCTTTGCTGGGAACGAGGCCGTGCATATACATGTGAGAGTGGCCACGATACTTGAGACCATAGAAACCGAAACGCCTCGTGATTGCGGCAAAATCCTCGGGTTCGAAGCGACCAATTCGAGCACTTAGGTGATCCATGAGGAAACGACCGACGAGGTCATTTTGATTACCCAGTCCTTCGGAGTGGACTCGATTAGATGCGAGTAGTAGGCGGGGATTTTCAATTGCGCTCGCGGCGAGTACCGCCGCTTTCGCGCGCACCCGTGAGTGCAAGCCGGCAATGTTTGAAACTTCAAGCCCAGTAAAGGCCGTGCCGTCCTCATTGGTGTCAATGCCGATCACGGTGGCATTCAGAAGAACGCGCACATTGGGTGCATCGGTGGCGAGGAACTCCCGACCAAAGCGCATAATATCCATGCTATCGATGCGCGACCGAGCGAATTGCCAAAAGAACGATTTAAGCAGTTTCGGATCGAACTGTGGTTTGGGCGGAGGAATCCCCATGAGCTTCCACAATCCCTCGTCATAGCAGTTGGGACCAAGGTTGAGTGCTTGGCCGGCGCGGTCGAGATAAGGATCAAGCATCTCACGTTCGAATGGCCAGCCCGAATGGGGCACCCAAGGCCGAGCGGCGAAGTCCATATCTTCGAACGCGGCTGATTTACCTGCCCACGCGTGTGATGAACCACCAAGCACGCGGCAGCGCACTCCAAACGCCTGGGATTCGCTTAACCACGAGCTGGAATTGGCGCCGTGGAAGGCGATACGCCTGTCTCTTTGCGCTGGGCTTTTGGGCTCGCCTATGCTCTCGACGGCATTGAGGGCGTCAAATCGGGCATCCTCTTCCAACTGGCCACTTTCGAGGACCAGCACACGGGTCCGGGTCCCGAAGAACTCGCGAGCAATCGTCAGGCCGGCCGGACCGCCGCCAATTATGACAAGGTCCGTATCAAATACGGTATCCGCACTGACATTCCCGAGATTATCGACTTGCAGGCGCCATACTCCGACCGCCTATATCCGCAAAATAGGATTAACACTGAAGAAACTTCGGAACAAGCGCGCAAGAACAATCCCTGACGTAGTAGAAAGGAACCGCATTTCGCATCAACCTGCGGACTTTGCCGGCTGGCATTGTGACTGGGCCACACCCGCATCCTTATGTTTTCGGATAGTATTGCGCAAGGTCGAACCTCGATGCGAGGGACTGATGACTAAATGGGTTTAGTGTACGTGTCGCACTTATCTAGAGACACAATCCGAAAGAAAGAACCGACAGGTCGGCGGTGGTCGGTAAATGGTAGATTCCTGACTCGCAATGCGACTGGTGTTGATCGCTACGCGCGGGAAATCCTAATGGCTATGGATGCGCTCATTCGCGAGGGCCACCCACTGACCGCTGGGCTCACGCTGGACATATTGCGCCCGGCTGGAACTGTGGAAGCCTCGCCATTCCTCAACATTGCCATGCGGACGCTGCCAAGCGCACCCGGCCACTTCTGGGAGCAGTTCATCCTGCCCGGCTATGTTCGGGGGGGCCTCCTGAGTTTGTGCAACACCGGCCCGCTCGCCCTGAAAAGGCAGATCGTCTGCATTCATGACCTCAATAGCCGTATTACGCCAAAGAGCTATGGCTTGATGTTCCGAGCAGTCTATCGCGTTCTTGTACCGGCACTTGGACGTCGCGCCGCGCGGATCGTCACAGTGTCTAGTTTCTCACAGAAGGCATTAGGGCGATTTGATATCAAGCCCGCTGACGAGATCGAAGTGATCCACGACGGCTATGAACATGTGCTGGGGTGGAACCCAGATCGCTCACAGCTCGCCAGCGCTAACCTACCAAGACCGTTCGTGCTTCTTGTTGGAAGCAAGGCACCACACAAAAATGTCGCTATCATCTATTCGATTGCGTCGGAACTCTTCGCTAGAGGCATCGACCTTGTGGTGGCCGGCGGGGAAGATCCTATGGTATATGCGCGTCAGCGCAGCGGTCCGCTGCCGCCGAACGTGAGGCATCTTGGTAGGGTTAACGATAACGATCTCGCTTATCTTTACCGCCACGCCCTCTGTCTGGTATTTCCCTCTAGGACAGAAGGCTTCGGACTGCCGGTACTGGAGGCGATGGCACTAGGCTGCCCGGTTATATCCAGCGATGCGGCGAGCCTGCCCGAAGTTTGTGCGGAGGCCGCTCTTTACGTCACACCCGACGACGCGGCGGGGTGGCTTGCCGCGATTGGACGAATGGCATCGGAGCCCCTGCTCCGAGAGAGGCTTGCGGCCGCGGGGCCGCAAAGGGCTAAAACGTTCTCCTGGCGGGAAGGCGCTAAGAAATACCTCGAATTGATGATCGCTCTTGACCATGGAAAGGGCGACGGAGACGGCAAACCACGATGAACGTTCCCGTTCTAGTTTTTTGGGCGGTGATCGCCTGGAGCTTTACCGCCAGCAATAGCACAGTGCTGGTGTTATTGCTCGCGTCAACACCGTTCGTTAGCTTGGCGTTGCTCCCGCCTGGCGCGATAGGAATGTCGCTTTTGCCTCAATCGATGTTCGCCGTTGTTTTGATCCTTAAGGTGCTTTCCCCTCACGCGATGCCGCTATCCTCAAAACTCTGGGAAGCTTTGCAACTTCGTCACCTTGGATTTTTGGCTCTATTTCTCGTGGTGGGCGCTGTAGCGACGGTGATCATGCCGCGCCTCTTTGGGGGGGAGGTTGTCATTGTGCCGATGCGAGACATTTGGGGAGCTGAAATACTCAGTCCGGCTACAGCAAACTTCACGCAGTTAGGTTACGTGACGCTGTCCGTTCTGACCGCAATTGCAGTAATGTTGATGGCGGATGAGCCTAATTTCATCAGGACATTGCTCACAAGTGTTCTCGCTGGAGGAATTGTCACAGTTCTCACGGGACTGATTGATATCGCCGCCGTAGCCACCGGACTGGAGGGATTGCTTACGCCCTTCCGCAATGCGGATTATGCCTACATTACCAGCGCTGAAATCGCGGGCGTAAGACGGGTCGTTGGTTTCACTCCAGAAGCATCATCTTATGGCAATATTTGTGTCCAATTTTTAGCCGCGATTGCGCTTCTTCGGACCTTATATGAAGGACGACAGCGTGTCTGGGCAACGACTTGCGCTGCTAGCTTAGGCATACTGGCGCTGTTCTCTACGTCCTCCACCGCTTATCTGGGTTTGGCAGTTTTGGCTGCTGCATACGCAGTTAACTGGATCCGGCGGGCGATTTTGTCCTCATCATTTGGCCAGAGCGGACTTGTAGTGGAGCTGTTCGTAGGTCTTGGTGTGGCGGACACACTGTTGGTGATTTGGATCATTAATCCAAATCTTTTCGATCCCCTTGTTAATTTGGTCAACGAGCAGATCTTCAACAAACCGCTCAGTTCATCTTTTTATGAAAGGTCATTTTGGAATACTACCGCCTGGAACGCGGTGATCTCCACCTGGGGGCTCGGCGTCGGATTTGGGTCAACCCGAACATCGAACTGGTTTGCGGCCGTCGTGAGCAATGCGGGGCTTTTGGGTGCAATTTTCATGGCGTTCTTTCTGATTCAAATATTCTTGAAGCAGCCGATTTGGCGCACGCCGTTGTTTAGTGAACTCGTGCCCGCGCTCAAGTTGTCGCTAATTCCCGCTTTATTCATGGCCAGTGTTGTTACAGCTGGGCCCGATTTTGGAATCTGGACGGGGGTTGTCTTCGGTGCGATTGCGGGAATTGCGGCGCTTCGGCCGAGACACAGTTCCCTTGCTGTCGGGCTCGATGAGGGGCCGCTCCTAGTGGGAGCCACCAAACTTGGAGGTTTCGGAAAACGAGGCTTTGGCCGGACCTTAGCGCCCGGGCGTCGCCGAAATAGCGGCTCGACCAGGCCGACCCCACGGCCATCATTCTGACCGGGTACACCTATCCACCGAAATCACAGACGGATATGAAATTAGGCCTCGTCATTGCGTCGCATGGACGGCCGGAGATCCTGCAAAAGGTGCTGATGAAGTTGATGTGTCAGCCCAGGATTCCGGATGAGATCGTTATCTCCGCCGTGACCGAGGCAGACGTTCCTGAGTTTTGTCCGGGTACTGTCAACCTGCAAACAGTGTTCGGGAGCGCTGGACTTACATCTCAGCGAAATCGAGGAATGTCTCATCTCAATGATACAACTGATTTGATCGTGTTTATCGACGATGACTTCATCGTCGGCGACAACTATTTCTTGAAGCTTGAGAAGATCTTTGAACATGATCATTCCATAGTGGCCGTGACCGGAGAGGTCATCGCCGATGGTGCAAGTTCGCCTGGCTTCACGTTCACGCAGGGCGTCCAATTGGTTGAGCGATACTGTCGCCAGAAAGAACCGGCGACCTACATGCGGGAAACCAGAGGCACGTATGGGTGCAACATGGCCTTTCGGGTCGAAAGTATAGGCTCGCTGCGATTCGATGAGCGCTTACCGCTCTATGGCTGGCAGGAAGACCTGGATTTCTGCGGAGCACTGCGCGGTCGCGGTCGCATCGTTAGGACGAACCTTGTCTGGGGAGTCCACCTCGGTACAAAGCGCGGCAAAGGCAGCGGGCTTCGACTTGGCTACTCGCAAATCATCAACCCGGCGTATATATTTAGCAAAGGAAATATGTCGTTTGGATATGCGTTTCGCTTGGCAGCGAGAAACTTCCTTGCCAATCTCGTCAAGAGTATCCGCCCGGAAAGCTATGTCGACCGGCGCGGTCGACTGCAGGGCAACTTGATCGGCTTGATTCATTTGATAACTGGTCGACTGACGCCAGAGTATATACTGAAGCTAAAATGACTTCGGACGGAGTCCCCTTATCCCCAAATATTCGTCGGCACGAGTGGGACGTCCGTTTACGGCTATAACCGCGATTCGCGGCCCCTTCCAGAGGTATGTGAAATCGAGATTGCCTTCACTGCGAGTTGCAAGCTCAACGCGTCGGAATTCCACGACTGAAAGCCTGCTTTTTTGCCCAGGATGCAAGATGTGCGACGGCGTGGGCACTGATCGCCGGCCTGATCGTACTTGCAGGCACTACTTTTCCGCCGCCTCCTTGACCGGATCCTTTACTGCCGGGAAAGTTTCAAATTCGATCGCCCACGGCTCGCCGCCGACCTTCTGAACTCTGCGGATATAAATGTTCTGAACAATGTCGCGAGTACGCGGGTCGATCGAGATCGGCCCGCGCGGGCTTTCCCATTGCATGCCCTTCATCGCGCCGACCACGGTATCGGCGTCGAGATTGCCGGCCGTCTTCTTCAGCGCCTCGTAAATCAGGTTCATGCCGTCATAGCCTCCGACCGATATGAAGTTGGCGCGGTGACCGGTGGCCTTCTTGTAGGCCGAGGCATAATCCCTGTTGAGCTGAGAAGGATGCGCCGCGGAATACATTCCTGCAGTAACCACGCCGATGAGTGCGTCGCCCATCGTCGGCAGATCGTCATCATCGACGATGTCGCCTGGCCCAATCACCCTAATGCCCGATTTGTCGAGGCCACGCTCGGAGAACTGCCGCGCGAACGTGCCCGCCTGTCCAGCTGGCACGAACACGAAAAGCGTGTCGGGTCGGAGATCGCGGGCGTGTTGCAGGAACGGTGCAAAATCTGGATTGGCCAGCGGCACTTTCAGTGTTTCGAGCACCTGTCCACCGCCTTTAGTGAAATTCGCCTCGAAAACCCTGGCGCCCTCGGCGCCCGGCGCCCAGTCGGATACGATCGAGACTGCGCTTCTGCTGCCGTTCTTGATCGCCCAGTCGGCGATGATTCCGGACTGCTGGCCAATCGTGAAACTCGTTCGCACATAGTAGGGTGAACGCTCAGTCACGACCGAGGTACCGGAGACCATAACCACCGTCGCAACTTTCGCCTCAGTCACGATCGGCGCCATCGACATCGCGCTCGGAGTGAGACCCGCGCCCAGAAAATTTACCTTATCGTTGACAATCAAATCTTGCGCGAGCCGCTTGGCGTTATCTGGGGCGCCGGCGTCATCGCGGATAATGAGCTCGATCTTCTTGCCGGCTACCGTGTCGCCATGCTGCGCCATGTAGAGTTTGGAAGCGTCGGAAATCTCGCGCCCGATCGCGGCCAAGCTCCCGGTCATCGGAACGACGATGCCAATCTTGACCGCGTCCTGAGCGACGGCGTTACCGGTGCCGGTCCCGGTGACTGCAAGCGCGAGACAGGCAGCTATAAAACGCGCGAAACGCAAGTTATTCCCCTTTACTGGTTCAATCTGGAATGCCGAGGGGCGCCTGCCATGCCACAACAAAAAGTGCTTTTAATAAGCTCCATCATTCGCCACATCTGTAAAGTGCCCCGTGGGAGTTATGGTTTGTCTCCAAACATGTGGAATGAACGCAAGTATCCGATTTTCCATTGGAGCGCTACCCATGTTAAAAGGACGGTCAATTATGAAGATTGTATGTGACTCGATCATTAATATCCCGCGATGTTGATTTCAATCTTCACTGGGTGCGTGCGGTTGAATTGACAACCTGTCGACGCGGCAGCTCGAACTGATTGTCCCCCGCCCTTACTCTCCTGTGCTCGGCAGTAACGGCGCAATCAAAGCCAGCAGCCATGATAATTTCTCGGGTGGCTGGCGCCCACTCGCCAAAGGGGTATGCAAATGAGCGAATTGGTGTCCCAAGCATCACCTGAAGGGAGCGCGAGCCGAGCACGATATCCTGTTCTTGTTCGGCAGGACTCAACATGGGAAGGCAGGGATGCGTAGCTGTGTGCCCCCCGATTTCAAAAAGTGGGTTGGCGGCCAGCGTGCGCAATTCGGCCGAAGTCATTGGACGATGTGTCGCGCGAGTGTTTTTTTCCATTCCAATTTGATCCCGCAGATCGTCAAGATACTGACGACGATCATTGGTCGAAAGGCCACGAGCAAGTCGCCATAGACAAAGAAAAGCAGCAAACGGTTCGTCGTCTCGACCAGCGTTGCCAAGGCGATTTGCCAACCCACTCTTCTGTAACTGCATCGCGCGCGAGTAATCGAATGCGGGAGCATGGAAAATCGCTTCGAGTTGATCCCACCAAAATTCCTCTGACCGGACGACCACATCCGAAACAACGAAAAAGGTTGCGGGATATCCAAACGCTTCAAGCATCGGCGCAGCCACGAGCGCGTTGCACGCGTAGCCGTCGTCGAATGTAATAGCCACCGAATTTCGCGGTAAGTTGTTCCGACTATGAAGTCTTGTGAACTCCCGCAGCGGAAGTACGGTCTTGCTGCGGAGCTTGCCCAGCTGCCGTTCGAATTCGTCGGGCGAGACCGCAATATTCCAGGGGTCGAAATCGGCTTTTGCGATCCGGTGATAGATCAGAATCGACCTTCCGAGAATCGGACGCCCGACGATGCGCCTGGCGATGCGCCTCGCGACCTTGATAAGCTTGGCTCTCACGCTCGCTCCATATCAAAGCTCCTGGACGAACTCCTACTCCTAGCCGCGCACGGAGTTGTATGTCCCTTGGCAAGACGAATGCTTGGAAAGCTGTTCTGGAGCAAGCGGCTTGACTCTGCCCAACATTCGGAACATCTGGCACCCCTATTCAAGTTCATAACGCTGGTCCTGCGCAGGATCCCTGGGGTGAACTGGTGGTTCAAAACACGTCAATACACGAAATGCGAGCGGCAGGAAATCGGTCGGTCGCCGTCATAGTAACTATAGGTGATGACGCCCCGTTTCTCGCTGACGCGCTGCGAAGCTGTATTGAGCAAACAGTCCGGCCCACGGAAATATTATTGGTTAACACCCGTCCAGACGACAAGGCGGAGCGTATTGCGGCCTCGGTTCCGGGGGTCGTAGTCCATCGGGAGGAAAATGCGAATTATCCTGCTGCCAAACGCGCGGGTTTGGCGCGAGTCTCAAGCGAGTTCACTGTATTTCTCGATGCGAATGACCGGCTGACGCCGTTGGCGATAATGGCTGGCCTCGAGTGCTTCGACAAGAATCCTGACGCCTGGCTGGTCTGCGGCGCGCATCGAATCATCGATTCGGCGGGTCGCATGGCCTCCCCCGCGTGGCATGAGCGGCTAGACCCGCCTCAGCCCGCATTGCGCGCAGGCAACGCGATTGCGATGCAAGCCGCGGTCCTGTACCGGACCAATCGTTTGCGCACTATGATGGGTTTTGACGCAAACAGAGAGGAACACGAGGACCAAGATCCGCATTTCCCCAGTCCGTTTGCGGGGCTCCCTGCCAGGCATGACTATTGTGTGGCGGAATATCGAAGTGGAAAACGCATGATGCTTATGCGCGCCCTCGTCGGGCACCAGACGAATCAAGACCACTCACGAGGGAACGACGCGGCGACACAAGTCGAGCGGCGGATGCTGTTTCACCATAATGCGCCTCGTATCTTTGCAGCATCGGCAAATGCGCTAATCCGGAACGGATGGAATTCGGACTCGGCAAAAATGATGCTTCGTGCGGCGAAAATGGCGCCTTTCGCATTGTTGAAAACCCTCCTGTCGCGAAGCGTGCAGGCGATCATGCGGCACTTTCCGCGCGCCATTGGCCGGCACTTCGGTGAAGCACTGTGGGCCCCCGGGGTCGGCAAAGTGCGCTTTGGCGACTTTGGAAGAACAACGCCGATCAGCGCCGATTATGGGTTCGATCGGGGAACTCCAATAGACCGGTACTACATTGAACGAGCACTAGAAGCTCACTGTGAACTGGTGCGCGGTCGCGTTCTTGAGGTCACAGAACGCAAGTATACGCGATCGTTTGGAGCTGAAAAGGTTGTGCGCAGCGATGTGCTCGACATCGATCCGCTCAACCCGGCCGCGACCGTCATTGGCGATCTCGGTGTCGTTGGCGCGCTTCCTGATGGTGCATTTGATTGCATCGTTTTGACTCAGACTCTGCAATTTATCTATAATATCGACAATGCGATTTCAAATCTTTATCGGGCACTAGCGCCGGGTGGCGCCTTGCTGATTACGGTTCCCGGCATTTCGCCGATAGCGCCGGACGAAATTAAATATTGGTATTGGGCATTTACGGGGCTTTCACTAAAGACCATGCTGAGCGAGCGTTTCGGCGCGAGCAACGTGGAAATAAAGTCTTACGGCAACGTGTTCGCCGCAATCTGCTTTCTGACCGGAATTTCGTTGGCGGAAGTTGGACCGGAGAAGCTAGACTACATGGACGAGAAATTTCCGGTAACGGTCTTCGCGTGTGCACGCAAGCCGCATTAGAGAAGCTTTTTGCGGTGGAAGTGTGATGCCCTACGTGTCAGTCGTCATTCCTGCCTACAATGCGGCCGCTTTTATAACCGATGCATATCGCTCAGTCGTCGATCAGACGATCGACGATTGGGAAGTCATATTCGTGAACGATGGGTCGCAGGACAAGACGCTTGTCATCGTCCGATCGCTTGCAGCAACCGACAAGCGCATTAAGGTCGTCGATCTCGAGTCGAATTCGGGCCCGGCTTGCGCGAGAAATGCGGCGTTCGCGATTGCGGAAGGCGATTGGATTGCAGTGCTGGATGCAGATGATCGGTACAGTCGAGATCGGCTGGAGGTGTTGACACGCGCCGCCGAACGAACTGGGGCGGATATCGTTTTGGATAACCAATTCGTTGTCGATCCGATCTCAAGACACACTGCTTTTCTCGCATTTGAACGAAAGAAGGACGATGTAACAATTCTAGAATTCACCGAGTTTTTGCGAAACATCCAGTCAGATACGTTTTTCGACTTCGGGTATTTGCAACCAATCATCAGGCGCCGCTGGCTGGTTGCCAATGATGTAAAATATCCGGAAACGTTGCATCTCGGAGAAGATTTGATGTTGCTTTTCGAGTGCTACGCTCGCCGGGCTAACGTGATTTTACTGTCAAAACCCTATTACTATTATTACTCTCAATACAGCCGATCAAGTCGAAAGAAGTCTCCGACGAGCAGAACCGAAGCTAGCTGTAAGCCGCTGCTGGCTGAAATGGAGCAATTTCTAAAAAAATATCACTCGCGGCTATCTCCACTTGAAAAGCGCCTCGTTGCCTCAGGTTGCGAGGCCATACGCGAGGCAATGACGGTCGCGGCATTTAGAGCCAGCCTGAAAAGCTTTGATGTTGTCGAGCTTATTTGCAATCTATGCCACCCGGTCAGACTTTTCAGAGGCATTTATTTTGCAAATAGAAGAAGCTTATTACAGAGGCGGGCGCCTAAGGGTGTATTCGTGCAATGAAGGCCATCTGGTCCCGGGCCCCGACGGCTGAGTCGCGCCCCACTGACATGGTGCGAGGAAAAGCAGTAAATGCGGCTTAAATTACCAAGTTTGTTGACATCAGGACGAGGTTGCGCCTTGCACCTTGGCGAAACATGGCTTTTTTGCCTTCCATGATAGACCGACACCAATCGACAGATCATTGCATCGCTGATCATGGAAAAAACGGGTCCGCGAACGCTTGCGTCGACGTGTTGATCGCCGCGCGAGACCGAGCGGACACCATCGAGCGCGCCATATCCTCTGCACTCGGGCAAAGTGAAGTGCGCGTTGTAATTGTGGTCGATGACGGATCGACGGATGATACGGCTGCGCGGGCGAGCCGTTGCGATCCCGAGGGCAAACGCGTGATTATTGAACGTTTGGAATCCAGTGTCGGACCTTCGGCGGCACGCAACATCGCGATCGAAATTTCGGTGGCTCCGTGGCTCGCCGTTCTTGATGCTGACGACTTTTTTCTTCCGGGGCGAATCGGCCCACTGCTGTCCCGTTCGGACGACTGCGACCTCGTGGCTGACGGTTTGTTACAAGTATCTGAACACAGTGCTGTCTCTGCCTCTCCGCCGCCGCTGGCATTGGACCTGATTACCCAGACGCGGCGTCTTACTCTCGAAGAATTCGCTCTTGGCAACGTGACCCGGCGCGGCTTGCACAGGAAGGAGCTTGGTTACCTGAAGCCGCTTCTCTCCCGCCAATTTCTGGATCGGCACGGGCTGCGGTACGACCCATCCCTGCGCCTGGGCGAAGACTGTATGCTTTATGCGCGGGCGCTCGCCGCGGGCGCTCGTTTTTTGCTGATTCCTGCGGCGGGATACGTTGCGGTCGAGCGCACGGATTCGCTCAGCGCACGGCACGATAGGCGAGACCTTGAAAAGTTTGGAGATGGCGTTGCTGACCTGTTGGCGATGGGTCATCTCGCCTCGCGCGAACGTGAGGCGCTCGCCAAGCTCCATTGGGATCTCCAATGCCGCGCGCAGTGGTTGATTCTCGTCGAAGCAGTCAAATCACACAACCTTTCAGAATTTGCATCGGCGTTTTTTTGCTCACCTGCGATGACGCCTTATATAATGAGACGACTGCTTGATGAGGCGCCGAGACAAATATGGAAACGCTCCGGTTTGCGTTACAACTGGTAAAAAGGCGTGCGAGACTTCGATGTCCATTGAAGATAACAATTTTAACGCGTTCCCCGCAGCACGACCGCCACGGGTCGGCTCTTCTCCGTGTCGTAGACGTGGATCGGCAGGAAGCAGCGCTCGTCATAATGAGCGTTGAACTCATAGCCGCAGCAGATCGCGAACATGCGAGAGCGGAACATATCGGCGAGGCTGTGCAAGACCCGCGTCGGGTCGCGCCGATCCGGGAACACCAGGCCAACTTGTCGGCCAAGCCGAGACGCCGCTCAGCCATCGCGAGAAGCATCACGCCCCCGTTCGAGGTCAGGCGACCGCCGTCGAAGGCAGCTGTGATTTTCTTGGCGTGAGGCGTCGTCTGGCGAATAAGACGAGTTAGGGACGCCACCACGCAAGCGTCCACGACGTGTCTTGATAAGACGCTGTTTCGAACTGCACGCCCGGAATTTCCTTGACGTGCTTGTCTAGTACTTCGCGTGCACCGTCGTAGTAGCTGATCAGGCATACCCGCCCAAGCGCCGAAAGCCGCCTTAGCGCGCGGGGAACATCCGCCATGTAGTAGAGAACCTCGCATGCGGTCACAAGATCGAACGGAGGCGATGGCATGGATTCCGGTAGGCTGTACATATCTCCAGGACCAAATAGGCCCAGCTGGCACCGACGCCTGGCTCGTTTTACGGCCCGGTCGCTCACGTCGACACCGTGCAGTCGATCACATACGATCTGCAGATGGCTGGATTGAATACCCTCACCGCAACCGATTTCGAGCAGGCTGTGAACGTGTCCGAAATTGCCCATGATCAATCCATTAGTCCGCATAAAGCGAAATCGCTCGCTCTCAGAGCAATTCAACGACCATGGGTCTCGAACCAAGTACAGACGATTGAAGCGTAATGTTTCATCACGGTAGTCTGCGCCAAAGGGAAATGTACTTTCCATCCACTTCCCTTTGAGCGCTCTAACGATCCTGTCAGTATCTAATCGCAATAAGGCACTACAGACTTTGGCAAGGTCCATCTGGGTCATCCCTACGACCGATTCCAGCTTTAGAATATCGCATAAGTCCCGTTGTCACGTTTCAAGAGCGCAGTCGGGAGCAAATTGGTTGTCTTGCTAGTCCTCGCGTCTATTGCCCCCGCGGAATCGTCGAGGAGTCAAGATTTTAAGGATTTGGTATAAGTCTTATGCGACCGGTATTTCTTTGCCTTCGGCGACCCGCTCTATGAAATAGCGGGGCCGGCGCTTTGTCTCGAGGTAAGCCTTGCCTACGTATTCTCCGATGACGCCCAGACAGAGGAGCTGGATCCCACCGAGGAAATAGAGCGGGAGCACAGTGGATGCCCAGCCCAGAATCGCCCGTTCGGTGAATAGTGCGACCCACGCTGCCCAGGCGGTCACCGCTATGGAGCCAAAAAACATCAAGATATCCAGCAGGCCGATCACGTGCATCGGCACCAGCGAGAACGAGATGGGCGTTTCGAGCGCTAGCGCGCGCATCTTATGCAGCGGGTACTTTGACTGTCCGGCACACCGCACGCTGCGGTCGTAGTCGACAGTCGCCGATTTGTAACCTATCAGTGGAATAATCCCGCGCAGGAACAGATTCACTTCCGGGTACTCTCGCAAGGATTCAACGGCGCGCCGGCTAAGGAGACGGTAGTCGGCGTGGTTGAAAACCGTCTCAGCACTCAACGCTTTGATCAGCCGGTAGAAGCTCTCGGCCGTGTAGCGTTTGAAGAACATGTCCGTCTCGCGTGACCTGCGCACGCCATAGTCGACCTCGCAACCCTCGTGAAACCGATCAACCTTGACTTCGATCGCGTTCAAATCGTCCTGCAGATCCGCGTCTGTGCTCACGATCGCGTCTCCTGCAGCGCTGAAAAGGCCGGCAACCACTGCGTTCTGGTGCCCATAGTTACGAGACAACTTGATGCCGACCACCGGCCGCCCCTCGGCGACGGATGATTCTATCAGAGCCCAAGTGCGGTCCTGGCTTCCGTCATCGACAAAATAGACACGGGATGCACGGTCGATCTTGCATTTTTCGATTAACCACTCGAGGAGCGCCAAAAGACGGTGGATAGTTTCCGGCAGCACCTCTTCTTCATTGCAAGGAACCACAATAGCGAGCGTAGTCATCTTCGCCATCCATCGGTTTTCTGAACACATTCGATGATCAACGGGTTCCTTTTCCCTGCTTCCACCGTCAAATCTACCGGCCATCAACGTCATAAACACTTCAACCGCAACTGATGTTCGCCATGTTACTGTCATTCGGCGTGCAATTTTGGCTCTGACTCAGTTTTGATGCAGTCGCAGATTTGTATGGCGCTTTTTGGAGGGAATCAGCGCCATGCAACAGGCACTTCGCCGCTCCAGTCTGGTGCCGGCCGGGTTTGTTGTAGAAAGTGCGTTCTACGAGGCTGACAAGGCCGTTATCGCCGTCCGCGCGTCCACCAACTTTGGTCTTTGCCCGTCATGCGGGACGGTTTCCAAGCGTGTGCACAGCCGTTATTGGCGCCGTGCGACCGACCTGCCACTGTCGGGGCGTATCGTTCAGCTCGTGGTGATCGCCCGCCGCTTCCGCTGCGACGCGGTTTTGTGCTGGCGGCAAATCTTCACTGAGCGTTTTTCCGAAGACGTTCTGGCTCCATCGGCGCGACGCACGACCAGGCTCGACTGCATCGTCCACCATCTTGGTCTGGCGCTCGGTGGCAGACCGGCGGCGATCTTCGCAAAGCGGCTGATGTTGCCGGTGAGCAATGACACCCTTTTACGGGTGGTCCGGCGACGTAGCCGCGCTCCGTCAGACCCGCTCAAGGTCGTCGGCATTGATGATTGGGCTTGGCGGCGGAACCATCGATACGCCAGCATCGTCTGCAATCTTGAGAAGCGCCGGATTGTCACGCTCCTGCCGGATCGCGAGCCTGCGACCGCACAAGCGTGGTTCGCCGCTCATCCGACTATAGGGATCGTCGCACGCGATCGTGGCGGGGGATACGGCGAAGCGGCAGCCAAAGCCCTGCCGCACGCCGTGCAGGTCGCTGATCGCTGGCATTTGATGGAGAACGCCAGCCGGGCCTTCCTCGATGCCGTTCGCAAATCGATGCGCCAGGTTCGCAGCGTCATCGGCGCGACGACGATCGATCCCAAGCTGCTTACGGCGGCCGAGCGCATCCAGTACGAGGGCTTTCTCCGCCGGGAAGAGACCAATGCCGCCATTCTGGCGCTGTCGAAAAGCGGCATTCCGATCAAGCAGATCGTGCGCCAGACTGGCCACAGCAGGAAGCTCGTACGGCAAGTGATCCGCGGTGAACGGAACGATATCTTCCGGACCCGGGAGAGCTCGCTCGATGTGCATTTGCCATGGCTCGATGATCAATGGGCGGCGGGCTGTCGAAACGGCGCTGAACTCTGGCGCCGCTTGACGGCGCACGGCTTCCGGGGGTCACTCCGTGTGGTGGGCGAATGGGCAACACGCAGGCGACGGGCCGAGAAGGCTGATGCCGAAACCCTCCAGCGGATCCCATCGGCCAGAACGATCGCTCGCTTCATGACAATCGGAAGAGACACGCTCTCGAAGGCGGAAACCGTCGCTGTCGCCGCCATCGAAGCCGGCGTCCCTGCACTTGTTGAGGCTCGCGAGATCATCGCCGAATTCCACACGATCATCCGGCGTAAGGTCGTAGCCGGGCTGACGCCTTGGATCGAGCGCGCCCGTGCCAGTCTGGTCGCCTCGTTCGCCAGTGGCGTTACGAAGGACGAAGCCGCTGTCCGGGCAGCAATTACTCTGCCGTGGTCGAATGGGCAGACCGAAGGCCAGATTACCCGCCTCAAGCTCGTACGGCGCCAAATGTACGGCCGTGGCAATATCGATCTGCTTCAAGCCAGGCTGATCGGTGCCGAATGAACGAATTGCACCAAAATTGCGTCAGAGCCAA
>Ga0206995_1029_pt1 | contig 27281 bp, 22 predicted proteins | sample Alteio_BWMinCont_5_FD_153480 | JGI IMG/M metagenome (GOLD analysis project Ga0206995, IMG submission 153480) | Enriched cells from forest soil in Barre Woods Harvard Forest LTER site, Petersham, Massachusetts, United States -... | ecosystem: Environmental > Terrestrial > Soil > Temperate forest >... | reverse complement strand
ATATACCAATGGAGAAGACCCGGGTACCCACCCACCTAGCAAAATAGCATTGTCCGTACCCACACCCCCAAAACTCACATAGCCCGGGCCTGCGCTCATGGAATCAAGGTGACGGCACACCCCTGTAGTGTCTGCATACACCAGCACATGATGCACTATAGCAGCATTGCCCGGTATGGCTTCAAACCCTGAAATATATTTATCTACTGATAGTCCCGATGGCACTACAAAGCACTGATAAACATCGCCTGTAAGCGGTGTAGCAGTAGAAGTATAGGTTGGTATCTGGGTTACAAGATCGGGCGTACCTGGTATGTCGCCATTGTTATTATAAATTGGCTGTGGTGGTGCCAGTGCAGTATTACCTATGGGCTTGCCACCGTTTATCCAGGCCAGTATGGTATTTATTTCCTGCTGCGATAATACGCGCTCATGGGCCAGGTGGCTGTATGTTGGGTCAGGTGGCCATGGCGGCATGTTATGATATTGCACGTCCACCTGCATACCAGCCGCATTAGATACTGCGTCCTGGTAGGTCATGAGCGGGAAATGCATACCGCCGGTATGATGGCACGATGTACAATGCTGGTACAATATAGGAGCAACTGCGGTGCTCCAATCAGGTACCTGGGCATTAGCCTGCTGCAAGGAGCAGAGCAATAATATTAAGAGGTATATTTTTTTCATCTTACTCTTGTAGAAATATAAATATAAGGAATTTACAACAACTAATATTTATCTCAATTTGAAAGGATAAAATAATAATGAAGGATATTAATCGATGATCAATCCAATTATGACCTTAATTTGTAAGTTAGTGCCTAACTTACTATGATAAAATACACATAATAATGCCCAACCACCCCATAACAGATGCCATAAGGATACAGACAGAAAGGACCAATGAAATGGAACATGCAACGCCCATGTTCCTTACCAGCAGCTTTTGCTTCGATAATGCGGAAGACATGCGCGCCGCCTTTGCTGATGAAACAGACGATAACATTTACAGCCGCTTCAGTAATCCTAATGTAAAGGAACTAATAGACAAAATGTGTGCGCTGGAAGGCGCAGAAGCCGGCTATGCCACAGCATCGGGGATGAGTGCGGTATTCGCTTCTTTCATGGCTTTTTTAAAACAGGGAGATCACCTGTTGTCGTGCAATTCTATCTTTGGCAGCACGCATACTATCATTACCAAGTACCTGGGTAAGTATGGCATAGAGTACAGCTATGTAGCTGCCGATGAACCCGAAACCTGGGAGGCTGCCATCAGGCCGAATACCAAAATGATCTATCTGGAAACGCCCACCAATCCCGGGCTCGATATTATAGATCTTGAATTTGCGGGCAAACTGGCACGCAAGCACAACCTGCTGCTGAATGTGGACAATTGCTTCGCCACACCAATAGGACAACGGCCCATAGAATATGGTGCTGATATAGTGGTACATTCTGCTACCAAGTGGATAGATGGCCAGGGCCGTGTGCTAGGTGGCGTAATTGTTGGCAAGAAAGAACTAATAAAAGAGATATACCTGTTTTGCCGCAGCACAGGGCCTGCTCTTTCTCCATTTAATGCATGGGTACTCAGCAAAAGCCTGGAAACCCTGGATGTACGAATGGAGCGGCACGCCGGTAATGCACTCTATATAGCTCAGAAACTGGAAGGCAACGAACAGATCAAATGGCTAAAATATCCTTTCCTGCCCAGCCACCCGCAATATGATATTGCCCGCAAGCAGATGACTAATGGTGGCGGTGTGCTGTGCTTTGAGTTGAAGGGCGGATTGGATGCAGGAAAAAAGTTCCTGGACGGTTTAAAGATGCTCTCTATGACTGCCAACCTTGGCGATACCCGTAGCATTGCATCGCACCCGGCCAGCACTACACATGCCAAGCTTACCGAGATGGAACGATTGTCTGTTAACATCACTAACGGTCTCATACGCATATCGGTAGGACTGGAACATAAGGACGATATACTGGCAGATATTACACAGGCGCTAAGCGCAATTTAGCAGCCTTAAACCACAGTTTTTTATGGATACAGGAACCAATATGCAAGTTTTGTTTACCCGCGCTGAAGGTTGACGCACTATCTATACCACATTAAATGAAAGCATAAAATCGCAAGCCATGTTACAAGACCTTGAAGTATCGCAATCCATAGACATCAATGCTGGCAATACCAAAGTATGGGATGCACTCACCAACCCCAACATCATTAAAGAGTATCTGTTTGGCACAGAAACCATTACTAACTGGAAGGTGGGCAGCTCTATTATTTTTCAGGGCACGTATAATGGCCGTACCTACAAAGACAAAGGTATTATATTGACGTTCGAACCGGAGCAGCATCTCAGCTACAGCTACTGGAGTGCATTCACCGGGCTGGAAGACAAGCCAGAGAACTACTCAACTATAACATATACACTTAACGGAGACAGTACCCACAGCATATTTACCTGGACACAACGCGGGTATGCATCTCAGGAACGCTACCAACAGTCCAAAGAGGGAATGGCAGCATTACTGGCGAGTATAAAGCAGGTCATAGAGACGCACTCATAAAATAAACGGAGCCTTATTCAGGCTCCGTCATTATCTTTTTCTCAAAAGGAATCATTAGTAAATAACCACCCTCGTTCGTGCTACAGCGTGCCCGGCAATGGCTTCAAAAATATAAACTCCGGGGGCAACAGTAACATCAACCGGCAACCTGCCATTACTAAAAGCGGTTGATGATTTCCATACCGTGTTACCGGCGCTATTCACCAAACGGGCATCCACTTTCTTATCCGCAAAAGCGTTGTCGTTTGTTGTAACTATAAAATGCCCGTAGTTAGGATCTGGTGATACAGTGATCACATCTGGTGCAAATGGTATCAGTGATACTCCCGAGGTAATTACAGTATCATACTTAGGTGTCTTCCACATTCCCCTGCCAAAAGTTGCAGCCCACAGCTCGCCGGTAGTATAATTTATATTAAGATCGTTGATCACCACGTTAGGCAAATTGTTGTTGTATAGTGTCCATTTGGCAGCAGTGGTATCATAGTAATAAACACCAAGATCGCACCCTATATACATCATCCCATTGGATGAGTCGATGGTAAGGCAGTTAACAGGTATATTAGGCAGATGACCATTTACAAGCTTAGTAGTGTTGGTGGTTAACGAATGTACCACCACTTTATTTGTAGTGTAGCCGCTGAAGGTAACCCAAAGGTTCTTTTCATTTTTAGGATCAACAACTATGTCTGAAATCTGACCGGAGAAGCCCACCAGGCTAAGCGATTGCCAGGTTGTGCCGAAATTGGTAGAATAACGGATACCGTTGTTTACAAGCACATAGATGTAATTAGAATTGGTAATGGGCACCACTACCCGGTCTATAGTATTGCCTGTGCTGAAAACAGGTGATATTGCCGTCCAGCTATTTCCGTAGTCAGATGAGGTATAGACTTTATTGTAGCCAGCCAATAATATATTGGGCGACTGTGGAAGTATAATATAAGGAGTTATCCATGAACCGATTGGTGCCGGTGAGGCAATATTATCTGAGATGTTGGTCATCCTGCTACCACCATTCCTGGTGATGCTTATGCCACCATACTGATCTTCACAATAAAAAGTAAGCGGGTCGGTATAGTCCATCTGAACTTCCATACCATCACCGCCCAAAACATCGACAGGAGTACCTATGCTGTCTGTTACAGATTTGCAGCCATCATCCTGCGCGCCACCTAAAACAAATGAGGCAACATTACTTACTGCATTCCTGTAAAACTCAGTTATGCACAATCCGTTGCCTATATCCGTCCATAAAGAGCTGTTGGGATTATTCGTTTTGTATATACCGCCATCGTTGCACTCATATAAGTTACTTGGCGCTATAGGATTGAAGGCTAAATAATGTTTATCTGCGTGAATGGTTATCAAGCCTGGAAGATAGGAACTCCATTGACTTACAATGTGCCATGATTTACCACCATCGTTAGACCCCCAGGTATTAACGCCACCTGCATACACGGCCGAAGAATCTGTCGGACTCATGGTTAGTGCCAGATCGTAGAATCCCTGTCCACCGCATCCCATAGTGGAATCGAGCTTGAAGTTGGAACTTAAAAAGTTATTGCTGCAATTGGTGCCCGAAGTGCCATTGAATGTGAGGGAGAATGTCTTGCCGCTATCGGAAGAGGAATAAATACCATTTAGCCCATAATTATTATCCGTTGCAGCCATTGCTTTTACTATACCAGGGTTTGCTTTTGTTACCGCGATGACAACCCGGTAACTGTTTGCTATGGATGTTACTGCATTCCATGTCACCCCGCCATCGCCCGAACGAAATACCTGACTATTGCCGGAGGTATGAACTCCTGTTGCATAAACCACTGTGGTATCCGCAGGGTTATACATTACCTGTTTAAAACTACCTGTATAAGTGTTCGTCCAGTTAGCGCCGCCATTTAGCGACCTGTATATGCCTTGTGAGGTTGCCAGTAGCAAGGTATTGGTATCCAATGGATTGACAATAATCCAATTTGCAGATACCAGGCTACTGCTATTAAACTTTAGCCCTGTAGTATCCCATGACGCACCGCCATTCCATGTTTTGAAAATCCCTATACTATACGTATTGCCTCCGTCGCCATCGCCGGTACATAAATATGCTGTATTTGCGTTTAGCGGATTGAACGCGATTGACGAAGTACCCAATATGGGCAGGTTGGCGGATATTGACGTCCAGGTATTGCCGGCATCATTGGTTTTCCATACACCGCCACCTGCAGAGCCAGCCCACAGTGTATTAGTATCGGTGGGGTGGAATGCCACCGTATTTATGCGGCCTATGCCATGGTACCCGCCCCTGGAAGTAGAAGGCCCCTGGAACGTCCACTGCGATTGAGTGCCCGTAGTTTTTGAAAGCTTACTGACACTATTTTCTTCCTTTATGTATGCCTGCCATTCGTCCCATGTCTTAACTGGAGATACGAGGTAGCCATTACTGTCTGTATGATTTTGCCAATACCATTTCCAACGGTCAAACTGGTAGTCGTTGTCTTCCTTTTCAGGACTATCCTTATCAATGTTTCCATCAACAGGCATGGGATGGTTTTGATAATAAGTGATCACATCCTGCAATTTAACAGGGCCTGTGCCTTGCGGCATCCACGGCTGTGCATTCGCCCCCGAAAAGGCAAACAAGCTCAATGCTATATATACTATGGTCTTCTTCATGATCTCTTTTATGGTAAAATGATGTCAGGCTTTTGAGTCAGTTTAGTTTTATAATAAAGCCATCCACTTTGATCTGTTTTAAAAAATAAGGTATTAACTGCCCCTGCGGGTATTTGCGATGGGATTGCAAATCTACCGCCACGCACTGGTGTTATTTCCAGAGTATCTCCTTTATTTACCCTGGCATCCAGACCATCCTTATCAGGTACATAACCAAAACTATTTTCCTTACCTGCACCATGCACTTTTACTATGTTACAGGTAAGCCAGCCGTCCTGCCCGCGCCAGAAAAAAGAGGCTGGGGGCAACTTACTCGTCCATACCAATACAAAATCATAATCTGACATTACCCCGGTATTCCTTCCTGGCATGGTACGTTGTACGGTAGCACGTAAAAATTTCACATATGGCTTGCCGGTCTTTAACCCGGCAGGCACCTTAGCTTGCGCATTTAAGGCAACAAAAATGCAAACAAAAAACAGGGTACATCTCAGCACAATACCATTATTGATTTTATCAGTAAAAATAAATTAGGGTAACACATTAGAATACATAAAGTTATTGAAGTATTTGCAATTCAAACAAAAAGCAGGGATGACACCCTACTTTTAAGTGGTAAACGAGGAAAAATGACAAATGAAGGTGCAAATTATTTTTTCACGATCTGCATTTCGTTCAGCAACCATCCGGCTCCCCCAAACTTTTCAACAATAAATAATGTGTACCTTATATCTAAAGATATATTGCGACAAAGCGCCGGATCAAAATAGAGGTCACTCATTGTACCCTCCCATGGGCGATCGAAGTTAGTACCTATCAATTCTCCTTTTGCATTCAATACCGGGCTACCAGAATTACCACCCGATGTGTGGTTATCGGCAAGAAAAGCAACAGGCACTGTACCATGCACAGCCCAACGCCCATAATCCCTTGGGCCATACAGCTCCTTTAGCTTTGCTGGTATGCGGAATACTTCAACATCCGGATTAGCCACGGACATTACATCATCAATATTTGTTTGGTAAGAATAACCAGCCGGGCCATCGGGGTCAAGCCCTTTCACCTTACCATATGCAACGCGCAATGTAAGGTTAGCATCTGGATAAGATGGCTTAAAATCGTCTTTCTGCATACGGCACTTCATGTACAGCCTGTTCAGGTAGCTCATCTGCTCATTAGTTGCAGTTACGACAGCAGTGTTTGCTTTATAAATACCTTGCATGCCTATATATAATTGCCATGCAGGATCGGCAAGCAGACGAGAGCTATCAGCAGGTACAGCATTTGTGGCAAAGCTCTTCAGCTTTTCTTCATCCCCAAGCAGCGATACCTTGTACACATCATCAGCCCAAAGACCAAAATCATTATTATGATCGCTGTACTGCGCTTTGTAATAAACAGGAATATCATGCGGGCATTGACTGAAGTATATAGGCATCAATGCTTTAAAAACATCTTTATCAGTCCGTACATCATAGTTTTTATAGAATGTGTGTGTGCCTGCACAAACCTTCTGTAGTGTATCGCGTAAAGCATCTCCGCTTAAACCTGTCCTGAAACAAGCTACCAAACGACCTATGAACCCACCCTGCTGTACCAGTTCTATACCAAATACTGTTTCGTTTATATATTCAACTGTCTTTAGTGCACTATCCGCATAAATAGTGTTCACTTGCATATTAGCCAAAAGGTCTTTCGCATATGGGTAAGCAGAATCATTTGCAATAGCCCATTGTTCAAACGTCCTTTCATAGCTTTCTTTTTTAGCTGTTACATCATTTATTTTCAGTCCTTTCACCTCACCCTGCCATTTCTTCCAGCCATTGGCTACCCCTGCCCTTTTAGAGGTATATTTTAAAAACACATCTCTATTGGCGTTCATGTTTTTATCCCACACCTCAAGTTTGCGCGTACGTGCTGCAATACGTATGGGGTCTGATATAGTATAGATATCGTTCAACTGGTAAGATGATATGTACTCTTTTGTGGTACCTGGGAAACCATAAACCATTGTAAAATCCCCTTCTTTATATCCTGATGCGTTGATCTTAAAGAATGTTTTTGCATTGTATGGTTTGTTACCCTTAGCATATGCTGCAGGTTTATTATTGGTGCCGGCATATATTCTGAACATGCTAAAATCGCCTGTATGCCGCGGCCAGGCCCAGTTTTCAAAATCGCCACCAAAGTAGCCTATGCCGTTGGGCGGGAACCCCACCAGGCGTATATCTTTAAAAGTTTCGGTATAAGACACCCAATACTGGTTGCCATCGTAATAGGGTTTTATGGTTGCATCCATCCCCGATGCTTTGCTTAATTTTTCTTCCAGGTATTTTATTCGTGCAGCAACGATATTATCTCTAACCTGGCCACGCAAAGTATCGCGCATACCATAGAGCACACGGCTAGTCACATTTGCCATTTTCCTTATAAATGTAACAGTAAGCCCGGGGCAAGGTAATTCCTCCCCGTTACTTTTGGCCCAAAAACCATTGGCAAAATAATCTGTAAGCGTAGTGCTCAATGCCTGTACACTGCCGTAGCCGCAGTGGTGGTTGGTGAGCACCAGCCCTTTCGATGAGATGACCTCACCGGTACACCCCCGCCCAAAAAGAACTACAGCATTATTGAGGCCTGTTCCATTTTCGTTATATATTTTATCTACGGGTACTTGCAACCCGGCGGCTATCATATCAGCTTCCTGTTGCTTTAATTGTGAGGGCAGCCACATTCCTTCTTTGGCTGAGGAAACAGATGTTATGAAAGTTGAAAAAAATAAAATAGCTTTAACAATTGAAGAAGACGACCAAACCTTTTTAAGCATACAATTTTTTTGTTTTTCGGAATAAATTTACCGTTTTGCTATAAAAGTTTTGATTGAATTATTATATTAGCCCAATATAAAGTGAAATTCTTTTCAGAATATGAAAAAATGCCTACTTCTTGCAGCACTTTTAGTACTGTCTCAAATAAACGTAAAGGCCCAGCAGACCTTATTTAACGTAAGCGTTCCGTCGGATACCGTATGCGTGAATCAGTTGATCAGCCTCACCAGCAATGTGACAGGCTCCAGCTACTACTGGGGTTTCTGTTCGGGCTATCTGTCTAACGAACCTACGGGCCTTAACCTGGGCAACTCTTTTCATTTTAATGATCCCGGAGCTATAGATGTAGTGAAAGACCTGGATAGCAACTACTATGGTTTTGTTGTAAATACTGGTTCTACAGAGCTTTTGCGCCTCAATTATGGCCACAGTCTCACTAATATCCCCACTGTAACCAACTTTGGTAACTTCAACAACATCCTACCAGATTCCCCTTCAACTCTGTATATCGCTTTTGATGCACAATTTAAGAACTGGTATGTGTTTGTAGCAGGTGGTACCAATGTAAGCAACTCTGCACTGGCACGTATCGACTTCCGTTCAAGCCTTGGCAACAACACACCAAATATTGTAAACTTCGGCAACCTGTATAATAAAATGAACGGCCCTAAGGGGCTGTTTGTAGGCTACGATGCAGACCAGACACGCTGGTACGGCTATTGCGTGAACAAGGCAAGCAGTACAATGGTGCGTTTCGACTTTGACAATAACATTTCCAATACTCCACTTGTAAATGACATCGGTAACCCGGGCGGTAATTCATTGTCTAACCCTGCGGATATGGTTGCTCAGCTAGATAATGGCAACTGGTATTTCTTTGTTGTGAACGATGGCAATAACAGCCTTAGCCGCATTGATTTTGGCAATACGCTGAACAACCTCTCCCCTATTGGCAACCCGCTTACTATCAATGGAGACCAGCTGGATAACCCGACATCTATAACCATTACTGAAGACTGCGGTAATTACCACTTGTTCATCCCGGGAAAGAACATATTAGTACCTGGACAATATAATATCACCCGTGTAGATATGGGTAATATTACCGGTACATCAGCGCAGTTGGGCGGCTATTATGGCCTTAACCTGGGCAATGTAGGCCAGGAAGAAAATCCCACTTCAATATCCCGCGTCATCAGGGATTATGACAATGTGTATGCTTTTGTAACAGACACGGCCAATAATCTGATACGCCTTACTTTTGCTACCTGCCAAAACTCATCTATACACTCCAGCACGTCTAAAACACCACCGGAGTTTTCTTACAGCAACGCAACAGATTCACCAACGGTTTACAACATATACTTTGCCGTTGATGAAGGGCTACCTACGCAGCAGGTTGCTTGCCAAACCATCACTGTATTACCTTACCCTAAAATATTCCTGTTCCCAAGCGATACAAGTATCTGTATGAATGATACCATATTGCTCAGGGCTATATCTGGCGAAGCGCTGACATTCAGATGGTCACCACTGTACAACATATCTGACAGCGTAGGTACAAGTGTAAGGGCATGGCCTAAATATTCACTAAAGTACAACCTTGAAGTGCCTTTTGCTGATGGTTGTGTCGTAGATACTTTCGTGAACATACATGTGAAACAAGTAGTTGCAGATGCGGGGCCTGACAGACAGATATCTGACGGCGGCAAAACTATACTGGGTGGACCAAATACATCTACAGGTGCAGGCTTCACTTATTTATGGACACCTAACCAGTTCCTGGACAACGTAGCAGGCACTAACCCTGTTGCAGACCCTGCCAACGACTTCACTTACTATCTTACTGTTTCAAGTTACCTGAACGACTCTGTGACCTGCTCGGCAAAAGATACGGTGGTGGTGCATGTAGGTTGCGATAACATACATCTTCCCAACGCATTTATACCCGGCAGCACCAACAGTACTACCAACCATTTCGCTATTCTGAATAAGGAGATCGTAAAGCTGGACTACTTCCGTGTATTTGACAGATGGGGTAACAAGGTATTTGAAACTACCGACCCTACCCAAGGATGGGATGGGATGGAGAATGGTACTAATGCCCCGGTTGGCGTGTATGTTTGGGAAATACAGGGCTATTGCTCTGCTGGCCAACGTTTCACAAGGGCGGGTAACGTAACCCTATTACGATAAGTCTGCGGCTTCCTAAACATAACGAAACCTAAGATAATGGCTGCTTATTTATTTCAGGTGGAATTGCCGGAAATAACCGAGGAAATAAACAAGGTCATACCTGCCCACAGGGAGTATGTAAATAAGCTGTTTGCCGAGGGCCGTATGCTCTCTTACAGCGTATCTCAGTACAGAACCTTGATATGGTGTGTGATAAACGCGGAAGAAGAACAGGAGGCTATGGAGATCGTTTTGCAACTTCCGCTCTACCCTTATTTTTCAGATGTGGTATGTCATCCGTTACTGTTCCACAATACCTTGCCGGCCACCTTACCGGGCATATCGCTGAACTAAGCAACCAGTTGTTCATAATAGACTACCAACAAAATACTTAAAAGATCTGCCAAGCAATGGCGGATTTTTTTATGCCCTAATGCATCGAAAACTTTAAAATATATCTATACATTTGTAACAACAAAACCCATCTATGAAAACAGTTAACTGGACCATGGTAATTCTACGTTACATCGCGTCATTTGCATTTGCACTTTATTTCGCGCTGTACAAGCCAGAGATGGCATTGTGGTTAAGAGGAACATTTGTTGTCTTGTTGCTGGTGCCTACCATTGCAGATATGATAAGGACTTATAAATTTTACCAGCAAAACATAAAGCAACGCTAACCGCCGTAAAGTGTTGCATAGATAAAGGTATTGGCTGCACGGCATCACGAGTGGACTAAAGCAGCTGTCAAATTCTAGGAAAAAAAACTGAACCTATATTCCGCCACCTTTTTTGCAGCGATCCTTCATCGCCTGCAAAACCAGTGGCCCCGTGTTTCTTTCGCGCTAGACAGACAACTCCGATCAAAATACCATGAGATAGAATTCCTTAGCCCGGCACAACAGTAGCACTAAACCGGCACAACAGTAGCACTAAAGCTAAATAGTAGCATCTCCGGGGCGCATGCCGTAATGCGCACACGGTCTCTTTTTCTTTTGCTACTTTTCTTTTGGAGAAGCAAAAGAAAAGTAGGACCATGCCGGACAGAAACACGGGACAAACCTAAACGAGGTAGAATTCCTTAGCCCGGCACAACAGTAGCACTAAAGCTAAATAGTACCACCTCCGGGGCGCATGCCGTAATGCGCACACGGTCTCTTTTTCTTTTGCTACTTTTCTTTTGGAGAAGCAAAAGAAAAGTAGGACCATGCCGGGCAGGTAGCGAAATGATTTGACATCATTTTCAGACCATCATATTATTTCGCCATCGCTGTCTTAAACTCACTCGTAAAGTGGAACTCAATATCAGGATTATTCTGGCGCTCGGTATTCAGGAACCATTCGCTCAGGGCCAGGTACACCAGGTTGCCGTCTTTATCTTCCATCACATTGCTCTGCTTAAAACGCACAAAGTCGTCAATAGCCTTCTTGTCACCGGTTATCCAGCAAGCTTTATAGAACGACAGTGGCACGAACGAGCACGATGCACTGTACTCCTGCAGCAGGCGGTATTGTATCACTTCAAACTGCAGTTCACCTACGCAACCAATGATCTTGCGGTTACCACCATGCTGGGTAAATAGCTGGGCCACACCCTCATCTGTAAGCTGGCGAATACCCTTTTCCATTTGCTTGGTCTTCATCGGGTCCTTGTTCACCAGTTCTTTAAACAACTCTGGGCTAAACGTTGGTATGCCCGTAAACTGCAGGTCTTCACCTTCAGTAAGCGTATCCCCTATTTTAAAGTTACCGGTGTCAAACAGGCCTATTACATCGCCGGGGAAGGCTTCTTCTATCACATCTTTTTCGCGGGCCAGGAAGCTGTATGGGTTACTGAAACGTACATCCTTTTGTATGCGGGAGTGATGGTAAAAAGTATTGCGCGCAAACCTGCCGCTGCACACCCGCAGGAACGCTATACGATCGCGATGGCGTGGGTCCAGGTTGGCATGTATCTTAAATATAAAGCCGGTGAATTTATCCTCATCTGGGCTTACTTCTCTTTTATCTGTAGCGCGTGGCTGCGGCCTGGGTGCTATGTTTATGAATGTATCCAGCAGCTCGCGCACACCAAAGTTGTTTACCGCACTGCCAAAGAATACCGGGGCCACCTTGGCTGCCAGGTATTGCTCATTATCCAGCGGGCCATATACACCATCCAGCAGTTCCACATCTTCGCGTAGCTGGGCGGCATCGCGCGGACCTACCTTCTCATCCAGCAACTCATCGTTTATGTCCTCTATGGGCACTGTGTTCTCTTCCGTGGCCTTTTGGCTGGGGGTAAATAGCTGTAAGGTTTTATCGTGCAGGTTGTACACCCCCTTAAACTCCTTACCCATGTTTATGGGCCAGCTCAAAGGGTGCAGGCTTATGTTCAATTCTTTTTCTATTTCGTCCAGCAGGTCGAATGGTAGCTTGCCATCACGGTCCATCTTGTTCACAAACACTATAACCGGGGTATCCCGCATGCGGCACACCTCCATTAGTTTACGCGTCTGTTCCTCTACCCCGTTCACGCTGTCTATCACCAGTATTACACTATCCACAGCGGTAAGGGTACGGTAAGTATCCTCGGCAAAGTCCTTGTGACCCGGCGTATCCAGCAGGTTGATGAGTGTATCCTTATATTCAAAGCTCATTACACTCGTAGCCACAGAGATACCTCTCTGGCGCTCTATCTCCATAAAGTCGCTGGTAGCGTGCTTCTTTATCTTGTTGCTTTTTACCGCACCGGCCACCTGTATAGCGCCCCCGAACAACAACAGTTTCTCGGTAAGCGTAGTCTTACCCGCATCCGGGTGACTGATGATGGCAAAGGTTCTGCGGCGGCTTATTTCTTTTTCGTATTTCATTGGAAGTCTGCAAAGTTCCGAAAAAGTAGGGAGTATTCAATATTTTGAGTAATATGATTTGTTGATGTCCGGTCCGGTTTTAAAAGCAAAAGCGGACAGATGGTGACGTAGGGTGCAATGAAATGCTTTGTGGTGGCTAATATGCATTTTCGTCCTACTGTCTGGCCTGTCCGACAACGGACAGGGTATGAGGATGGTTCCACGAGCTAGATAGGCTATACATATTTTGTATTGTTGAAATCATTTCGCGAGGCCAACCACCGCGGCCATTGGTCGCCCCTTGAAAAAAGGAGGGAAATTGTAACTGATGTCCTGTCCGATATTAAAAGTAAAAGCGGACAGATTGTGTGGTTGAATATGCTGAAATGCTTTGTAGCAGCTAATATGCATTTTCAGTCAACTATCTGACCTGTCCGATACCGGACAGATGCAGTACTTCGAACTTGTCTTTAGTGACTTAACATAAGGCATAGTTATACAATTACCGCCAAGCAAGATACGAAATGTGGATAGGGTTTTCCAAATAAAGATATCCACTTTTTTAGGCGTTCTGGCAATGCAGAAATTGGTTTGCTTGGTTCGACACTGTAGGAAGGTAAAGCTCTATAACACTGAGTTAGCTGTGGTCTTCCTTTTGATTTTTTGTTTCGGTGTGCCATTTAATAAAACCATTTATCATATCCGTCTTGTCAGGTGTAACCATATTAAATTCCTCAAACTGTTTCTTTATTTCTTCTTCTGTTATATCGGGAAATGAATTAACCCAGTCAGCTAAACCTTTTGCATTTTCATCATTATCGCTGATTTGCTGAAGTAATTGTAATTCATCAGGTTCCAATACTTCTTTTATCTGTTCTGATTGATATACATCTAAAAATGTTCCCCATGGTTCATTAATACCAAATTTCTCAAACATAGCCGTACTTTGAAGGGAAACTGGATATTTTAGAATATGGACTGTTAATAATAATCTAACAACCTTCTCTAAGTACTCGACCCAAACTAAAAATGCATTCTCATTAAATCGTGTAAAGTTTGAAAGATTCAAGTTTTGACCTGAGAAGGCGTAGCCTTTGGTATGATTGTAATTCGATAAATCCCAAAAAACGTCTGTTGTTCTTTTAACTAGATCATACTGTCGACTGAATTCTTTTAAATTTGGTATATCTAAAATCTTTTTTAGAACATTGTTAGTAAAACGTGGGGTATCTTCATTTGAATTATACCAATTCTGAATCGTCTTTTCAGCATCATCATTTCGGTCCCAATATACTGATAACATCCCCAATTCAAGCGAATTCCGTAAAGCAATAAAAGCATACTTATAAAACGCAAGCTTCGTTAGTTGCAATGAACATTCTATTTCATAATAACTTTCGTTATAAGGAAAATTATGACCGGACCATAACTTACCAATATACTGTGGGATAACATCCCCTATTTCATGGTAAGCCCAAATTAATTTTTCAATTTTTTTATCTAATTCAGGATGCTGTTCTAAAAACCTATCTGTATCATCAATATTATATGGATGTTTAAATTTCTGTTCAAAGAATTTCATTTTTTCGCTCATAGAGTTAGATATGAATGCCGCACATTTAGCGCAGTCGGAATACTATGCCGCAACACTGAATTTAAAGAGTCTCTGGGGCTATTCCAACCAATAATTGGAACTAAGTTACTAAATTGGCTACTATATAAATGAACACCATGCTTTACGATAGAGATTACAGAATTTTAACGAAAGAAGAAGAAATATTGTGGCGGAAAGCTGAAGACAACCTTAATAAATCTAAAAACAATGGCATAATAGCTTCAATATCTGCAACCAATAAATACTATGAGGATATTCCTCATGCGGTACTCCATTACCAACAATTGTTCCCTAACAATTATCTTAATGTGAGAGATCTAGCAAAAAAAGAATACGAAAATACAGTAAAAGAATTTGAACAAATATTTGAATCTAAAATATCAGAAAGAGACGTTTTGAATTTTATCAGAAAAAATAAAGCTTATTTCATTGTTGCTTCGATTCTCAAGTCTCAACATTATTTATTTGGACATCATGGCGCATTTGCATTTAAAGAGTTTGAACTACCACCAAACTACCTTGTTGATTATTTACTTATAGGAAAAAACTCTGGTGGTTATGAATTTATTTTTGTTGAATTGGAAAATCCATATGGACAAATCACCACGAATAATGGGGAATTTGGTACGACAATACGAAAAGGGATTAAACAGTTAAACGATTGGGATAAGTGGCTAGAAGCTAATTATTATTCTCTTAGATTAGTATTTGATAAGTATATAGGAAAAACAGAACAGTTACCAAGAGAATTTCATGAATTTGATAAAAGTAGAATGCATTTTGTTGTCATCGCCGGAAGACGTAAAGATTTTAATGAAAATACATACCAATTAAGAAGAAGATTATTAAAGTCAAATAACATTTTACTCTTACATTATGACAACTTATTTGATAGTGCCAAAAGACTACTACATGCTGGTAACTATTAATAATAATTGAACTTCGAAGTGATTTGGTATCTTCGAAGTCCCAATTATAACTATATGGGGCAGCAGAAGAATTTCTGCCGGGCGGATTTCTCTCTTCGCTTGAAGAAGCTCGTTCGAAATGACGGGTGGGAATTATTCAAGCTGGCTCAAGGGGGCGACTGAAGGATTTCTATTTTGGCGGATTTCTCTCTCGCTGAAGAAGCTCGTTCGAAATGACGGGTATTCATTTATCATCCACTAATACGGCAATCTTCCCTTTGCTCCCAGCCGCTATTATCAGGTTCCCTTTCCGGCTTTTCCGTATTACATGGTATCCTTGTTCGTCAGAGAGTGGCTGCCAGTGTACACCAATATCGCTGGTAACATCAATGCCAGTGGGGCCTGCAGCCACCAACTTGCTTTCAGTAATGAATTCTACACATTCCCTATACCCCCTTGTAGGCGCCAATACTGTGTGCCATCTGTATGTATCACCATGCAACCGCACTACACACACGTTGTCTTTACGTTGGGTTTCATTTTTATAATCACCACCAACAACAACAATGGCCGTATCACTACTATAAGCAACAGAAAATATCCCGGTTGTACTTTGCCCCTTAACAATGGGCGCACGCACAAAATTAAAGCAGTGCCCTTTGTCTTCAGAAATAAAGAACCGCGACTCTGCACCACCGGTAACTATTATTAGTTTATTTTCTTTAACACACCTTATGCCCGTACCACTTGCCGCAAAAGAAGCTTCTCCTTTTTCCAGTTCGGGCCTGCTTTCCCGGGGTAAAGCGTTCCAGGTTCTTCCGCCATCCTTGGTTCGTAGCAGCAGCATACGCCCGTCTATAGGGTCGCCGTATATCATGCCGTCATTAATATTCCAAAAATCAACGCCATCAAAAAACACTGCCGTGTCTTCATTTTTATATACCACATTCCAATGCACCCCGCCGTCACTGGTACGCAATATCACCGCTGGTGCGCCCGTACTCGCCACAACCGCATTTAGTGCATCAAACCCATACAGCGAACGGAAATCAGCTTTTTCAAAACCCTTAATAAAATCAAACTTCCATGTTTGCCCACCATCAGTACTCTTGCCCACAGTCCCCTTGGTACCACTCACCCATGCCACCTTATTATCCACCACGCTCACCCCTCTGAAGGTTGCATCAGTATTGGTGGGCACACTGTGCAATACCAGTTGCTGGCCAAAGGCATAGGGACTCAACAAAAGCAAAATGGCGGTAAGTAGTTTCATGTGGGTCAAATATATTAAACCCAGAACACCAATTATAGCCTAAAACAATACAATAATTAGCCAACCTTAATCGTTGTAATAATTCTATATATCTTCACGTCAAACCCAGCCCATGAAAACCTATCTATTCGCCCTGTTGTTCATACCATTCATTACCCAAGCACAAGTATATCCAAGCACTTGTTTCGATCGTTTTTTCGGTACGCACGGAAGCGCTCAGGTTGACATTACCCCAAATATTTCAAGTGTAATGGCAAGCGAAGCGCTACTCATAGAGATCACTCCTAATATTTTTGGCATTCAATATTGTCATTACATTATGCAATTGAACAAGGATGGTAAAATTGACTCCTCCTTTGGGACAAACGGCCGGGATACAATCAATATTTCAGGATACGGACCAGTCTCATCAATATCGTTTACTAAAGAACAACCCGACGGGAAAATAATAGCGGGCATAACAGCAATAGACAGCAGTAACAATAATATTTCCTATCCAACCTTTCTGCTCGTAAGGCTTACTGCCAATGGCGCTTTAGATACGCCATTCAATAAAATAGTGATTCCCCCAAAGACATTAGATAGCATGTATGGGATAGTTTATGCAACAATACAACCAGACGGCAAGATCCTGATATGCGGTGTTCCAAATAACACCTATACCTATGAATTAATACGCTATAACTCAAACGGCAGTATCGATACAACATTTGGAATGAACGGAAGAATACACAATTTAACCACAGCTTCTATGCTATTGCAACCGGATGGAAAAATACTAATAGCGGAAAATTTATCTTCAGCTAATTTGCCATACCAAAGCTGTCTGGTCCGGTTTAATTCCAACGGCACTTTTGACAGCACTTTTGGAAATTTTGGTATAGCCTTAGATACAACTATCGGCAACAGCAGTAACTTCTTTAACACGTATATACAAAAAATTGCACTAACCCCTAATGGGATATTGTGCCTGGCAAAAAACAGCATTATTGCATACAAAAGCAATGGCACTTTAGATAAGTCTTATGGCTCCTCAGGACAAATATATTATTATAGCGATGGCCTGTCTGGAGATATAACTTTGCAGCAAGACGGGAAAATGATATTTGTATATTCAGGTTATACTCCGCATTATATAGGTATTCAAACCATCGCACGCTATAATACAGATGGTACACTGGATAATACATTTGGCGCTAATGGAATGATAACAGATACTACTACATATGACCCCGGACATTTTTCAACCGATCTTTGGTACGTGCATGTACAAAGTACTGGCAAAGTACTGGTTGGCGGTGCAGCATATCAAAATAGCTACAACAGCGTTTTCTTTAACAGGTATTATGCAGACCAATACAATGAGGTACCCATTGTAACCACTTCAAAAATAAACGTGAGCATTTACCCCAATCCCACAATTGATGGTCTTTTTAAACTAGGCATAAGCGGTTACAATGGTGTTGCTGACATCAAGGTTACCGATGTGCTGGGTAAAACAATATGGATGAGTGCTCACGATTTCAGTACATCATCTGCACCCAGCATCAACATAAGCAGGTATCCGGCAGGAGTGTACCTGGTAAAAGTAAATACTGCAAACAACGAGGAGGCAGCTATGACGGTAATACGGCATTAACCATTTAATGTCGATGCGGCTGATACACATTTGCAACAACGCCTAAAGGCAACGATGTTGAACTAACGAGATCCATATCAATCGGATGCAACAGTTTAGAGAATATGGGCAAACCGGTACCCAGCACAACAGGATGTATTACCAAACGATACTCATCAACAAGGCCGGCTTTTATTAAATTTTGTACAAAGCCAGCGCCACCGTGGGCTAGAATAAAACCACCCGGCTGTTGCTTCAACTTATTGATCTCCTCTGCAAGATCGCCGGAAGCTATGGTCACATTGCGCCACGAATCAAGCTTACTGCTTTCGGTGGTAAGTACAGTTCCTTTTGCATTATCTGCAGCGGTGGCATCTTTTATTGCGGTTGTGGTTTGCCCATCAGGAACAAGCCCTTTCTTTGTGAAGACTACTTTGGGCATATCATTCATCGGTGCGGCAACAGGGTCGCTTGAATAAGGCCAGTACGCCTTCATATCGTAATAGGTCTTGCTCCCCATAATATGTACACCGGCTTGTGCAATTGCATCTACTATCCAGGCATTTGTAAGTTCACTCATACTCTTAAAGAGCCAGTCTATTTCTCCGTTAGGGCCACCTACAAACCCATCTATTGACATAGACATTTTCAATACTAGCTTTCTCATATCGTACTGCTTTACGTAAAGTTATGCAGGCAGCAGTAAATTACAGAGGGGCTAATGCGACAAATGTATAGGTGCATCATGCCAAACAGGAGAATAGCTGTGTTATCATGCAGTACAACAATTCTGCTTTACAGCAGTGGTATGGCAGGGTTGTTTTTATAGTACTCAATTTTTGAAAGAAACATGAGCGCCATTTTATCGGCTCTCCATTTTGCTTCGTTTGCTTTTTCGCCTGTAAAAAGGGCATTAACTGTAAAATGCCATAGCGCAAGCCACACATCAAAGTGCTTTTGTTCTACAGGTAATTTAGCATGCGGCGGAAATGGGCTGCCAAAGTATGTGTGTTCTTCCAGCAAAACCGTTTGCCAGAAACGATACATCTTTTCCAGATGTTCGGGCCACCGGTCTTGAATTATTCCATTAAATATCGGCGACAACAATTCATTCTCTCTTATCTTTTGATAAAATGTGTTTACCAATAATTTTATATCGTCTATGGTTGATATGTCTCTAGTACTACTCATAAATTGGCTATTAGTTTTTCAAGTGCTGCAACCTTTAAAACCCCTATGCTTTTACCCGATACTTTTACTATACCATCTTCTGTCAATTCATTCAGCATCCTGAAAAAGGTTTCGTACGTAGTGCCTGCATACGATGCCATATCTTGTTTGGTAAGGGCAATATTTATAAAACCTTCCTTGTTCTGTCCAAAGTTTGCTTTCAGCATCAGTATGGTTTCGGCAACACGGCCTTTTACGTCCATGTGGGCAAGGTTCCTCATCCGCTGTTCTGCTTTCTGCAGCTCATTGGCATAAAACTGCATTAATGAGTACGTAAGCTGATGGTTCACTTGCAGGGTGGCCTCGAAAAAAGGTGTATTTATAAAACAAACAATCACATCTTCTATTGCCGATGCCGTTACAGGATATACCCTTTCGTTCCCAAGACCACGATACCCTATCATATCACCCTCTTTAGCAAAATGCAATATCAGCTGTTTATCATTTCCCCAGCGCTTATGCACCTTTACTTTGCCCTTAAATAAAAAGTAAATGCCACCTACGGCCTCGCCCTCTTCAAATATCAGTTCCCCTTTTTTGAAGTGAATATTCTTTTTGTTCGCGCCTATGGCCGGCAGCCATTCAGGCAAACATCTGCTGCACAAAAAGCAACTTTTCAAATCACACGCGTGATTGTTCTTTTTCATTAAAACAAAATAAATCAAAACACTATCAGAATGCAAGGTACATCTTATAATATTTAGCTAAAAGTGATATTTATTTACAAAAAACATGATTTAAATCATACTTTTGCAAAAATTTATCAATATACAGTAAATATGATAAAACATAACATGTTAGATAATGGTATTCCCATTTCTATTTCACTGCAACCTACACTGGAGGCAGAGCATATATCTCAAAAGCAAACCAAGGACAAGCGGCGTGTACTGACCATATCGCTTCTGGCAATTTCAGTAGCAGTATGCATTAGTTTCATAGCTAAATTTCTAATCTACTTAATTAACCTGGTCACCAATATTTCATTTCATGGCAGCCTATCTATGGCGGCAGCAACCCCGGCAGACAATACACTAGGTATTTGGGTAATTTTTGTACCCGCCATAGGTGGAATAATAATTGGTTTGATGGCGCTATATGGGTCAAAGGCTATACGCGGCCATGGCATACCCGAAGCCATGGAACAAATACTGACCAATGACAGTAAGATAAAGCCAGCCATTACATATCTAAAGCCCATTTCGTCGGCCATTGCAATAGGTACGGGTGGCCCATTTGGCGCAGAAGGCCCCATAATAGCAACAGGGGGAGCATTGGGTTCAACCATTGGACAACTACTAAAAATAACACATAATGAACGTAAGGTATTACTTGCTGCGGGCGCTACAGCAGGTATGGCCGCTATTTTTGGTAGTCCTATTGCAGCCATCTTTTTAGCTATAGAGCTGCTGTTATTTGAATTTTCGCCTCGCTCCATCATTCCAGTAGCATTGGCCTGCATTACTGGTGCTGCCGGGCATCATTTTCTATTTGATAGCGGCCCCGTTTTCCCCATAGCCCATACCATAGAGATGCCTGGTAATATGGCATTGTTCTGCTATAGCCTTTTGGGCATACTAATAGGTGGCTTGTCTGTGCTAGTGACCAAAATTGTTTATTTCATTGAAGATTTTTTTGAGAAACTACCTATTCACTGGATGTGGTGGCCAGCCATCGGTGGGCTGTTTGTAGGTGTCATAGGTTACTTTGCGCCAAGAACGCTGGGGGTTGGGTACAATAACATTACCGATGTACTCTCTGCCAGCCTACCTGTAAAGATAATGCTGTCGCTCTGCCTGTTAAAGTTTACCTCATGGGCCATTGCACTGGCCAGCGGCACATCGGGCGGTACCCTGGCGCCATTACTTACTATCGGCGGGGCATCGGGGGCATTATTAGGCGGTGTTATTTTATACCTGTTTCCAGGTTGTGGTATTACTATTACGCTGGCCGCCCTTGTTGGTATGTCCGCAATGTTCGCGGGCGCATCAAGGGCACTCCTCACCTCTATTATTTTTGCATTGGAAACTACGGGGCAATCTAATGCTATACTGGCGCTTCTGGCTGCATGTACTGCTGCTTACCTGGTTTCATTTTTTCTGATGGAAAATACAATAATGACTGAAAAAATAGCCAGGCGTGGTGTAAAGACACCCGATTCTTTTGCACCCAATATTTTAGACGAAATATCTGTTGCAGATGTGATAGAGGAAAATGGGCTCGTATTGAATGAAGAAAATGCGATTGGAGAAGTACGTGAATGGTTGGAACAAGAAAAAGAATACAAGAATAATTTCTTTATCATAGTTAACAATGAAAATGCGTTCAAGGGCATTATAAGTTGTTCCAGTTTATTTAGTCGACAGCAAGATATCAGGAAACCAATAAGTACCCTGATACGTAGAAAACCAGTAACTATAGGTATGAGCAGCTCTCTAAAAACTGCAGTTGAAATGATGGTAAATGAGAATGTTGATGTTTTGCCTGTGGTATCGGACGACCAAAACATTGTCGGCGTACTATCTTATAGCAACATCCTTTCGGCATATAAAATAGATATGGCTAAATTCCATAGAGCCGATCCACATATATCTATAAAACGAGGAGCCTTAAAAATGCTTATTAAAGGGCAAAAGCTGGTAAGCACCTCTAAGAATAGAAACTGATAGATACAGTATGGCCAGCCTGATGGTCCGGGTTGGTTATTTGTATCGACCAAAGTTGTGTAACTGACAGCGACTGGCTACGAGAGATTTAAATGGGCAAATACATTAGCTACAATACGGTCGCAACGGTGAAGATGAAAACTGTAGACATTGTCTTTCATATATCCATTCAGGCTTTCGCGCAGCATGGTCTTGGCCCTGTTCAGTCTTACCTTTACATTTGGTTCTTCGATATTTAGGGTTTCGGAAGTTTCTCTAACAGACATTTCTTCTATTTCCCTAAGTACAAATACAAGGCGGTATTTTTCAGGAAGTTCACAAATTGCCTTTTCCAAAAGGCCACTCAGTTCTTTATTTACTAATTCTGCCGCGGGTGTTGCCCTGTTTATATTATTATCCGGCTGCGTATCAATTTCCATTTTCAACCTGGTATTTTTCTTTTTCCGGGCAAGACATTCATTCAGCATGATCCGGGTTAGCCAGGTACCGAACGAAGATCTTTCCTCAAATTTACTTAAGTGTTCATACGCACTGATATAAGCGTTCTGCATAGCATCTTCCGTCTCCATACTATCATTTAATATGGACATACCCGTGCGGTACAGCCTTTGATTGTAGCGACGCATGATATGCTCAAAAAATCTCTTTTCACCAGCAAGTATCCTGCCAATCAATATTTCATCGGGAAGACGTTCTGCTTGTATTGTTATCTGTTCCATTTATTTATATGCTGTTAGATAATAGAATTGCAAAAAGGTTACAAAATATTCAGTGTAATTTCTTTTGTAACCTTTTCAGCTGTGTTTCATCTAATCCTTATAAAACTAAATTTTATGGCAACGATAAAACAATTACAAAGCACTTTAAAGCTCACTTTTGGTATAGTCCCCATTGTAGCGGGCCTGGACAAATTTACAAATTTGCTCACCAACTGGGCAGACTACCTGGCACCTGCCATTAAAACGGGGTTACCTATTGATCCGTCAACATTCATGAAGATTGTTGGTGTTATTGAAATAGTGGCTGGCATCATTGTATTGCTGCGTCCAATTATTGGTGCCTATATAGTAATGGCCTGGCTCATTTGCATAGCACTTCAACTCATTGCTGGCGGGCACTATTTTGATGTGGCAGTTCGTGACCTTGTAATGGCTATAGGTGCGTTCACACTTGCACAACTCACAAAAATAAATGCTGAGAACAAAAGATAATGGAGATAAGTAGTTTAGTAGACATCCTTGGTAAGACGGATAAAATAACAACAGAAAGCTCTGCGATAGAACACTACCGACTCGCACCAAGTGAACAGATCAGGGCAATCGAATATCACTTTGGCAAGATCATGGAAGCATTGGGATTAGATCTCACAAACGATAGTCTGAAAAACACACCGCTGCGGGTTGCAAAAATGTATGTAAATGAAACATTCAGCGGACTCAACCCGTTAAATGAGTCGTCAGTTACACTTTTTGAGAACAAGTATAAATATGATGAGATCATACTGGAGCGAAACATTCCGGTATATTCGTGCTGCGAACATCATTTTGTGCCCATTATTGGCAAGGCACATATCGCCTACATTTCAAATGGTAAAATCGTTGGCCTTTCCAAGTTGAACAGAATTGTGCAATATTTTTCCAAACGTCCGCAGGTACAGGAATGTCTAACAATAGAAATAGCTAACTTCCTAAAAAAGAAAATGCATACAGAAGATGTGGCCGTGGTTATAAATGCAGAACACCTGTGTGTAGCCTCAAGAGGCATAAAAGATACGGGATGCACTACCATAACAAACAGCTTTCACGGGCAATTCATGAATCCCGAAAAACGAGCCGAACTGCTTTCTCTTTTAATGATTTAAAATGTAACTCATGGAATATACAGTAAAAATAATATCGGTAACTGAAGTTACACATGATGTAAGATGCATTAGAATGGAGAAACCTGCCAACTATCATTTCAGACCCGGGCAGGCAACAGATGTGTCAATAAATAAACCAGGGTGGGTAAGCGAGTTGCGACCGTTTACATTTACCGCGCTAAATGATGACCCTTATCTTGAATTCACTATTAAGTGCTACCCTGAGCGTAAAGGTGTAACTAATGAGTTGAAGAATATTATAGCAGGTGATGAACTGATAATTCGTCCCCCATGGGGTGCGATAGAATATAAAGATGAAGGTTATTTTATAGCCGGCGGCGCGGGCATTACACCATTTATCGCCATCCTGCGCCAACTTAATAAAGATGGGCGGCTGGGGAAGAACAAGCTTTTCTTTTCTAACAAAACTTCAGGTGATATCATTTATGAACAGGAACTACTTGCAATGCTTGGCGATAATGTTGTGTTCATTCTTACGCAGGATAGTATGGGCAAATATGTGCACGACTTTATTGACGACATCTTTTTAGAAAATCACGTTGAAGATTTCAACAGGAACTTTTATCTATGTGGCCCAGATAAAATGACAGCGAATGTTAGTCAGATACTTATTAGCCACGGCTCAAAACCAGACACTGTGATATTTGAAAAATAAATGCGTGCAATTGTTTAACCCTTTTCTGTTCTCATCTCTTACTTTCCAAAATGAGTAATTGCATTGGCATTGGCAACACTTAATTAGTAAACACCATCCTGCGCGACTGCACTGCCTTGCCATCCATGATCAGTGTGTACATAAAGATACCGGATGCATGATAACCATGTTCGTATATCACTTCATTCATACCTTCTTTCAATATTAAGGGCACTTGCTTTACTATACGGCCGGCCATGTCCGTAACAATAATGGAGGCTTCCTTGTAGTTAGGTGTTTTGCCCACCAATACAGATATGGTGGTGGCTTCATCGGCAGGATTTGGCCTATTTTGCAGCAACTGTACAGATCCATCTACACTAGCCGTTTCCTGTACACCAACCCTCACCATTTGTTCGCCACTAAAGAGGCTTTCCACACCATTTGCATCTACAGCACAAACGCTTACTATATACACAGCAGAAGGCAAGTTGCTAATAGAGTAGGCCAGGTTTCCACTGAATGCATAAACAGAATCCCAATCGTTTGTAATAGTACGTACACCCACCTTGTAGTTCAGGTATTGTTGTTGCTGTGTTATATTTATATCCAGATTATCAGTGCCGTTGCTTGTCAGTGTAAAAGCAGGTGTTGCAGGCCCTATGGCCATCATACCGGCAGCATTGCCGTTTATCACACAATTCCTTGCCAGGTAATCAAAATCTACATAGAAACTGTCAATTATGCCATCGTTATTTACATCTATGCCTAATGTATCGCGTGTGGTATGCTGCCTATCGGTATATGCAGGATTAGTAACATCTGCATCACCATCTTCATTAGCAGCCGTGAACCGCATAGCTGTAAAGTTTAGTTGCCTGAAAGGCATATGATCTCCCCCACGCCCGGTCCGGTCTTCTGGTGTGAGTATATTGATGGACATAGGCACGCTGGCTGCCGGCAAAATGCGTTCTTTGTATTGCAGCTTTATATAGCGACACAAGCCTTTATGCAATGAGTTGAAAGTACCATATGAGAACAGGCGTACATCAGTACTATCTATGTTGCCATACCCAGAGCAACTGGGTGCAGATGAGGTGTGCCCGCAAAATATGCCACCTATCACATCGTTATTCAGCACACTCATTATTTTTATGTTGTTCTGTCGGGCATAGTCTGCAAATGCCTGTGCTCCATATAGCCCCTGCTCTTCGCCTATTGTCACCATAAATACAATGGTGTGGTTGTAAGAGTATTTGCTCATTACCCGTGCTAGTTCCAGCACCAGGCCTGTGCCGCTTACATTATCTTCCATACCCTGCGCCAGGCAGGCGGTATCGCACACATCCTCGCAACGACTATCTATATGTCCCTCTATCAGTACAATTGCTTTATCGGTAGTATCCATGCCTGGTAGCACAGCAATAATATCCTTATGCTGATTAATGTTACAGATATTTAGATCGAACTGCAGGTAAGATGGTATCAACCTATTACCATTCTGTGCACTGAACTGCTGGAACTTATGGAACACCCAGCGCCGCGCTGCCCCAATACCGTTAATAGCAGAAAGGGTATCCGATCCCGTATTACGATTATGAAATATCCGCAGGCTATCAAAATAAGAATGTAAGGTATCTGGCGATACCCGTTGATTGATTCCGTTGCTTATAGTAGCATGGTCGTTGAGGACAACACTTGCCTGATATAGTGTCGGGTTGTAGTTGCCCTGCATTACCTGCCCGGCTGTGCTGTTTGTAGTTATTATACTGGTTTGTGCTTTTGCAGCAAACAGGGTACTGTAAAAAAGGATTATGGTGGCAATACCTGCAACTTTCATAACACCATAAGTTTATGCTAATTTACTATTATTCCAGGTATCCCTGAGTTCATAAGGTCTGCCATATAATACTACACATAAAAAAGCAGGCTTTAAATAAAGCCTGCCGATAGAAAAGATGTGAAAGTTATTTCTTTTGTGGATGAGCGGAAGCATTGAAAATGAAGCTCATGCCAGTTGATATATTAATGGGCTTCTTACTCGTGTCTGCAGGTGTAAAAGTAACTGAGGCAAACGAATGACAACCTATACATGATGCCGAAGCCTGTATATAAGTTTCCTGTACCGTATTGGCCATTAACGGTGGTGCAGCAGTTGTTTTCGGGCCTTCTCCACCTATCATCCACTGCGAGCCGATAAGTTTGTAATTTGCCCATACTGTGCCTGCCATCTTAGTACGAAACTTTTGGTTCACACTATCTGTGTATTTAAATATTTTGTTTACCCTTTTTACCTGTGTGCCCGAACCATTCATAGCCGCACTGTAAAACCCTGCATAGGGCTGGGTAAGCTGCCATATGTAGCGGCCATCATC